>Ga0302320_10024064_pt1 | contig 11912 bp, 12 predicted proteins | sample Bog_T0_3_FD_202130 | JGI IMG/M metagenome (GOLD analysis project Ga0302320, IMG submission 202130) | Peat permafrost microbial communities from Stordalen Mire near Abisko, Sweden - Bog_T0_3 | ecosystem: Environmental > Terrestrial > Soil > Wetlands > Peat | place: Sweden: Abisko, Stordalen Mire... | reverse complement strand
CAACCGCCGGCCGCAAAATCATCGTCCTGGCAACCAATCCTATTTGCGTCCCGAGGGTCGGCACCTAACTTCTTGGCTGCCCGCGCGTTCGCTAAGGATTCGGGCTGTTAAAGTTGCTGTTAAATTATAGTTGGCAGGGGGGGATTTTTTTGATAATTAATCCGGACATCCAAATATGGGATCATTGAAAAAACGCCGCAAGGCAAAGATTAACAAGCACAAACGGCGCAAGAAGCTGCGCTTGAACCGTCACAAGAAGCGCACCTGGCAGAAATAATCTGCCGTCGCCATGTGATTTCAACCGTTCGCGGTGGTTGTCTTGCGCAACTGCCGCGAACGGTCTTTTTGATGCCTCACCGCTTTACCAAACACTACACGCGCGACGAAGCGAGGGCGCTGCTTCCGAAGATCCGGGAGTGGCTCTCCGCGCTGAACCGCTTGCGCGCGGAGGTGGAACGTTACGACAAAAGTTTGAGCGGCCTTGGCTCCGAGGGTCAGGATACCGGCGGCGAGACCGTCAACAACTGGATTCGCGCACTGGCGGGCATGCAGTCGCTTCTGGCTGGCTTTCAGCAGCGGCAGATTTTTGTCAAGGATTTGGCGCGGGGGTTGGTGGATTTTCCCGCCATTCTCGGCGGCAAGGAGGTGTTTTTGTGCTGGGAGACCGACGAGGAAGACATCGAATTCTGGCACGATCTCGAGACCGGCTATAGCGGCCGCGAAAAGCTAGAATAGACTCGAAGCCAAAAATCCGACCCTATTGAGTCGCGTTTACTTTGCCTGGAGTGGCTGCCTTGACGGCTTCAGCAGCCAGGGCAGTAATTTTTCCCCAGGATTTTTCGGCCACAAGTTTGCGATCCGCCATCCACGAACCTCCGACTGCCGCCACCTGTGGCACGGCCAGATAATACGGCAGCGTCACCGCCGTGATGCCGCCTGTGGGCACAAATCTCACGCCGGTGTGGCCAAATGGGCCGGCGAAAGCCTTCAATGCATTGACGCCGCCAAATGTCTCGGCTGGGAAAAATTTCAAGTGTTTCCACCCGAGTTCCAGCGCCCGCATGACTTCCGTGGGTGTGACCACGCCAGGGAACAGCGGCAGCAGGCGGGCCTGCGCGGCGGCGGAGACGACTTCGCTCAAGCCTGGCGAGACGCCGAATTGCGCGTTCGCGTCCGCAGCCTGCTGCACGTGGTCCGCCGTCAGCAAGGTGCCTGCGCCGATGGACATTTGCGGGACACCCTGGCGGATACGGCGGATGGATTCCGCCGCGCCGGCGGTGCGGAAAGTGACTTCCATGACTTTTAATCCGCCGGCGAATAGCGCCTCGGCCAGCGGCACGGCGTCGTCCGCCTGGTCAATCACCGCCACGCAGATCAGCCGTTGGGTGAGAAATGATGCTATATTCATAAAATGATCGGGGCAGGGTACACACAAAAAAACGTGAGTGAACCAAAAATTCGGACAGAAGATTCTTGGAGTGCCCTCGTGCCTTATGAAAAGAACTGTTATTTCTGATGGCTTTCTCTAAACTTGACGCTCGTTATAGATATGAATCGCAAACCATCCATGCTCGTCATTTTCCTGACGGTCTTCATTGACCTGATCGGCTTCGGCATTGTGCTGCCGCTGCTGCCGCGTTACGCGGACAAGTTTGGCGCGGGCGGTATCATGATTGGGCTGATCATTGCGTCGTTTTCCGTAATGCAGTTTTTGTTCGCGCCGTCCTGGGGCAAATTATCCGACCGGATCGGACGGCGGCCCGTGCTCCTGATGAGCACGGCTGGCGCGGCGGTTTCCTATGCGCTCTTCGCGCTCGCGGCGTGGCCGGGACTTTCCCCGGCAACGGCGTTGACAATTTTGCTCGTGTCGCGGGTATTTGCCGGCATCTGTGGCGCCAACATTTCCGTTGCCTCCGCTTATATTGCCGATGTCACCACGCCGGAAAAGCGCTCGCGCGGCATGGGTTTTATTGGCATGGCCTTCGGCATAGGCTTCATTGTCGGCCCGGTCATCGGCGCCCTGAGTGCCAGTTACCTCGGATTGCAAGGCCCAGGTTGGGTGGCGTCGGGCATTTGTGCTGCGAATTTTGTACTGGCCTTTGCCATCCTTGCCGAAAGCCGCAAGCCGGGGACATTACCGTCGGCGGCACGCCCCAGGCTGGCGCAATGGGCCCATGCGCTCAAGCTTCGCCATGTAGGTTTTCTCATCGTGCTTTATTTTTTGGCGACCTTTTGCTTCGCCTGTTTTGAGAGCACGTTGCCGCTGCTGCTCGGCTCGCCCGATTTTCATCCCGACGAATTCATAAATCCGCCATCGTTGGCGCAGAAAATTGTTTCCGGCAAGGATCCGGTTTCCCTCCGCGTTCGTTCCCTGCTGCCCGCGGACGCGCTACAGTCCCTGGCCGATCCAGCGGCTAAGAATCTCACGTTGCGCCGGGTGCTGTTTTTTGAAATCAACAAACTCTTAAAATCACCCGGTTTGTATGACGCGGCGGTGTGGCAAAACCTCAGGCTTGATGGAGAAGCGGCCAGCCTGATTGTTCAAAAGCAAACTGGCGACCGCAACCGCAGGTTAAACCGTTTGTTGCTGGAGGCCGCGTATCCCGAAGAGTTGAAGCCGCAGAAATTTTATTACGACGAGCGGCACATTGGCTATCTCTTCGCGTTTTGTGGCCTTATGTCGGCGCTGGTGCAAGGCGGCATGATTGGCCGTTTGGTCAAGCGTTTCGGAGAGCCAACCCTCATCAACGGCAGCCTTATCGCGGTAGGCGCCAGCCTGCTCATTATTCCGTACGCCGGCACCCTCGGCGCGCTGTTGTTCGGGTTGGCCATGGTAGCGATGTCCTCCGGTCTCAACCGCGCGCCAACCATGGGATTGATTTCCATTTTCACGCCTCCCGAAGAGCAGGGGGCGATTCTTGGGGTCGCTCAAAGCGCCGGGACGCTGGGAAGAATTTTTGGCCCATTGTTTGCCACCAGCGCGTACGCTCTGTATCCGCACTCGCCTTATATCGCGGCCGCCGGGTTATGCATTCTAGCCGGTTTGGTGGCCATGAAGAAGCTTCCGCCGCGTTCCGCGGTTCCGGCGCACGAGCCGGCGGCTGGTTGACACAGGGAGCGCCTCCGTCTTGGGCATCCATTTATCCGACAATCCGGAAAAAATAGCGGCGGACTGATTTTACACCCGGAGTTTTTTCAGTCCGCCGCCTTGCCGTTCACACGAACGGAAGTTCAGTTATTGCCTGGTGGCGGGCCATCGGGCGGGCCATCACCGGGCGGCGGGCCGCCGGCGTCATTGGCATTGCCTCCACTAGGTCCATGCGGATGCCGGCGGGGCGGGGGGCCAACGTATTCGTCGGGTGTCAGCACTCCGTCGCCATTCTTGTCCAACGTCTTCAGTGCGGCGCTGGCATTGGCGATTTCAGTGGCATCAATCACGCCATCGCCGTTCGCGTCGAGCGCCTTAATGATCAGTGGCTGGGGCGGACGCGGTGCATTCGGGGGCGCATCCTTCGGCAGCGGCGGTAGATACTCGTTTGTCGTCAGCACGCCGTTACTGTTGACCAACGTTAGCAACGCCGCGCTGGCGTTGGCGATTTCCCCGGCGTCAATGATGCCATCGTGATTGGTGTCGAGCGCCAGGACGATGGGGAGGGGTGGCGGACGATGATGATGTCCGCCCGGGCCGCCCGGGCCGCCCCCGCCTGGCCCGCCACCAGGCGGCGGACCATCGTTATTGTCTTGGGCGACGGCGATTAGTGCGGTGGCGCTCAGCGCGAGCAGCGCCAGAACCCTTGTGTGTTTCATTTTCATAATATGCCTTTCGTATGTTTGTGTGGGTGTAAAATTCAAGCCTTAGCGGCGCGGGCGTCCCGTCCGTGAGTTCCAAATCCGCCGGTTTGGCTCGCGGCGGAAACACACAGGCAGGACGCGCGGGCGGCTACGGCGTTCATTTCATTTTTCATGGTGTCAATTTACTCTAATCAACCTTAAGCCAGGGTTAAGCAAAAAATATTTTGCAATTATTTTTCAGCCTGCCCGGCAGTGATATCGGGTGTCGGATTGTTCCCGTCGGCGGTCTGGACGAGGAATCGTTCGTCGGTCAGGGTTCTCAAAAACGCCACCAACGCGTGCTTGTCCGCGGCGCTCAACGGCACGCCGCCGTCGGGATGCTTGGCGAGGTTGGGATCCAGCGTGGGGCTGCGCGCCACGCCGGTTGCATAATGCTCGACGACCTCTGCCAGTGTGCGGAAGCGTCCGTCGTGCATGTAGGGTGCGGTCAGGGCGATGTTGCGCAGGGAGGGCACGGCGAATTTGCCGCGATCGGCGGCCTTGCCACTGACTTTCTCGCGTCCAATGTCCACAAGCGCGCCGTCCGAGCCGTTGTTCGCGAAGGCCTGGCTCTGGAACAACGGCCCGCCGTGGCAATGAAAACAGTCTGCCCCAAGCTGCCCGCGGCGGGGATCGTATTCGCTGGAAAACAGCTCAAAACCGCGCTGTTCCTCGTCCGTGAATTTTTCCACGCCGCGCAGCACGCGGTCAAATTTGGCGTCGAAGGAAGTGAGCGTGAGCAGATAATTTTCGAGCGCCAAGGAAATTTTTTCGACGGTGATTTCAGGTGAACCAAACGCGGTTGTGAACAGCGCTGCGTAGTCCGCATTTGTAGCAGCCGACATCAAGAGGCTCGGACCAATTGCCGCTTGCCGCTTGCCGCCTGCCGATTTCTCATTCAGAGCCTCCTCGCGTCGGCTGTTGCCGCGGGATTTAAGTTTCACCACGAGATTGGTGAGGGATTGGTGCATTTCGATAGGGTTTTGAATCGGTTGCAAGACCTGTTCGCGCAAACTTTTCGCGCGGCCATCCCAGAAAAATTCCCGCTTCCATGCCAGATTGAACAACGGCATGGAATTGCGCGGACCAAAGCTACCTTCCGCCCCGCGCGCGGTGCGTCGGCCATCCGTAAACGCCTTTTCCCGCGCATGGCAATCGGCGCAAGACTGCTGGTCATTGATGGACACGCGCGGGTCAAAGAACAGCGTCCGGCCGAGTTCCACCCGCTCCACGGTGAGCGGATTGTCGCGCGGCAAATCAGGAATCGGAAACGTGGCACCCAACTTGAATTCGTAGGGCGTGAATTTTTTTGGCAGATATAACGGAATCGGATTGGCCTCGGTGATTTCCAGGTCCGTCATTGCACAGATGCGGTGTACACGAAAGGCTCCGGTGAGATTTTTGAACAGCGCGGCGGAAATCGGGTCGCCATCGCGCGAATGCGTCGAGGAACCGTCTTGCTCGAACGACAACGGGCGCGGGGCGTTCAGCACGGTTGCCAAGTCAAAATCCAGTTCGACCTTTGTCTCGTTGGTGAGTTCCAACGGGGCGGCCAGAGTGATGCGAACCGCGTTGGTATCGCGCGCCAGATGGTAGGCCCAGCCGTCCAACTGGCCCCTGGCATTGCGCCACAAGCCTTCAAGAGCGAGGAATATGTAGCCGCCCTGCCAGCTCCAATGCAGGCCGTTGAGATTGGAATTGAGCGGGTGGAGCGCGGGAAACTTGGCCACGTCCGAGTGATTCAGATTGGGGTTCAGCCCAACGAGAAACCGAAGGGAACGAAATTCGCCGGGCGGCACGTTCGCCATGCGCACGGAATCACGATTTTGTTCGAAGTCCATCCAGGCGACGGAGTTGGAAAGTTCCAGCCACGAACCGTTATCGCGCTGCAGCTCAAAATCACTGACCAAATAGCTGAGGCGGGTGATGGAAAATGTTTCGCCCGCTGAAGTCTGGTAGCGAAACGACGCGGGTTGCAGGTTTTCGCCGGAGACTTGAGGGGTAATTTGGATTTGCAACGTCGCGGCCCGCGCAACCATGCAGGCGCAACCTGACACGAGGCAAATACCAATGGCCATTCTCATGCGCAAGACCATACGCGAAGCAACCTTAAGCCAAGGTGAAGAAAGGGCCAACGGCGAATGGCGGCTGGGGCAGGTTTTTGGATTGTTGGAAGGGTGGATTGATGGATGTGCCGCGGAGGGCGTGAAATCTTGTTTGGCCGGAGGTGGGCGGATTCAGGCGGATAGAGGGAGTGTGGAATGAAGTCAAACTGGGCAGAAAACAGCTTTGACCCGCTGCGACCGGCTGTTGCTCTCTTTGATGGGGTTGCCCATGGCTGTCTTGGCATGGAGTTCACCCGCTTGTGGGCAGCGGGCAAACAGGTCGCGAGGACGGGGACGATTCCCGGGTTCCCCGATGTCGCGCTCCATGGTTGTCGCGCTCACTCCACGCGCCGAGTATGGCATAGGTTGGGAAAAGGTGGGTGTTAGCCGCTAACACGAAATGCACTTTTTCGACGATTCTTATGTTGGCAACGGTGGCCACTCAGATGATGAACCAGGGAAAGCCCAGCATGGCTGACGCCGCAGCCAACGAGAATGGAAGGACGTTTAGAGGAGGAGGGAAAATGGCCGTTCTGGTTTGCGGCGCAGATTAAAGCCACGCCAATTGGACGCCGTCATTTGCAACGCGGATTTGCCAAGCAGGGCAGGGTGCGATTTACTGTGGGTATGTTTTTGCACTTCATCAGCCGATTTGGCGGGGGCCAGCCGCTGGAGGCCGAATCCTTGCAGGTTGGCTCTCGGACGGTCCCGCTGCTCGTGGTCCGAAATCCCCGGGCCCGCCGTTACCTGCTGCGGGTCCAACCTGACGGCGCCGCGCGGGTGACGATTCCCCGTGGCGGCAACCGGAGCGAAGCCCAAACCTTTGTCGAGCGGAATCGCGACTGGCTGGAGCAGCAACTCGAGCGCCTGCACGCACAGCCGCGCCTGCCGGCCGCCTGGCAGGTCGGCTCGGAGATTTTTTTCCGCGGCGAATTGGTTCGCCTCGAAGCCAGCGAGGATGGCATCCGTGTCGGCTCGGAAATCATAAAGGCGAACCGTGCGACGTTGGGAGCGCCGGCCTCCCGGCACGGCTCATCGCGGTTCGGTTCCGAAAACGCAGGTTTGAACAACGCAACTGTCGATTTGCGCCCACTTATCGAGCGACATTTCCGCGCGTGGGCCGGCGCGGAATTGCCCGCCCGCGTGACTGAACTGGCTGCCCCATACCAATTGCCCGTTGCGCGGGTCACGGTTCGGAACCAGAAGTCCCGCTGGGGTTCCTGCTCGCGGCGAGGCACCATCTCGCTCAACTGGCGATTGATCCAAGCTCCGGCCTTTGTCCGGGATTATATTATCCTTCACGAACTGGCCCATCTGCGGCAGATGAATCATTCGCACCGGTTTTGGGACGAGGTCGAGCGGCTGTGTCCGGATTATCGGGTGGCGGAGAAATGGCTGAAAGCGAACCGGCAATTGCTTCGGTGATGTTTCGCGTGATCTTCCATCTGGACATGGACGCATTTTTTGCTTCCGTGGAACAGCGTGATGACCCGAATTTGCGAGGGAAACCGGTGATTGTGGGCGCCCCTCCAACTCAACGTGGTGTAGTGTCTGCCGCGAGTTACGAAGCCAGGAAATTTGGCGTCCGTTCCGCCTTGCCCAGTGCCACCGCTGGCCGGCTTTGTCCCAAGGGGATTTTCGTCCGTCCCCGCATGGAGGCCTATCGCGAAGAATCACGCCGCATCATGGAGATTGTGACGCAGACCGGGGCCATTGTTGAACCGATGTCCATTGATGAAGCGTATCTGGACATGTCCGGCATCTGCCAGGCTGAAACCATGAAGGCTTCGCTGCAAAAGGCCCTGCCTTTGGCCCGGCAGTTGAAACAGCGGATTCAGTTTGAGCGACAATTGACCGCCACCATTGGAATCGCATCAAACAAACTGCTGGCCAAAATTGCCAGCGACCATCAAAAGCCGGATGGTTTGACCGTCATTTCAGAGGAAGAAAAGGTGCAGTTCTTGCGTCCGATGCCGGTGCGGACTCTTTATGGCGTGGGCAAAGTTACGGAACAAGTCTTGAACCAAGCAGGCCTCAGCACGATTGGAGATTTGCAAGATTACGCCGGCGATCTGCGGGCTATGGTTGGTTCATTTGGCCCGAAGCTCAAACAATATGCTTTTGGGGAAGATGACCGACCGCTAGAGTTGGGCGACGAGATCAAGAGCATCAGCGGGGAGGAAACCTTTTTGCAAGACACGGAAGACCGGAAAATTCTCCGCCGTTGCCTGAAGGAGCAGGCAGCGGATATCGAAAAAGGGCTCAAGCACCGGCACTTGGGGGCTCACACCGTTCAAGTGAAAGTTCGATACACTGATTTTACGACGCTCTCCCGCCAGATATCGGTGGAGGAGCCAATTGCCGAAGCCCGCGACATTTATCGGCTCGCCTGCTTTCTGTTAGCCAGGGAAAAGCTGGTACATCGGCCACTACGGCTGCTCGGGCTCGGAGTCAGTAATCTGCGGGAACCGTCCGGACGCCAACTCGTTTTGCTGTGATTTATAATGTCCTACAGGGGTGTCGCGCGTTCCGCCAGTAAACGCCTTTGGAAGAGATACTTGCGCTTTGCAGGTATTACGCCGACGTTTTCCTGTAGGTTAACCCTGCTCGGTCAGTCGAAATCTGACACAAAACTTTGAATGAAACTCCAATTTAAATCGGCGATGCTGTCCTCGTTGCTCGGGGTCCTCACGGCCACCTCCCAAATCCCAATTTTCGACGAAAACTTCGACGGCGGCTACGCGGGCGCCTTCGGCGCCGGCGCTTATTCGGGCGGTAATCCGACGGCCGCATCGGAGTTGGTCCAAGTCAGCGGCGGCAATCCGAACGGATGCTGGCTGGAGACCATGACGCCCAACAACAACGGCACCTATTACGTGGGACAAATACAATTGGAACAGGTTTCCGGGATGGTGGACACCAACCCGATGGACTACGAGATCTCCTTTGACGCCGACGGCAACCAGGCAGGAATCATCCAATTCATCGTGCAAACCTGGCCGGACGATTATTTTGGCGGCACCGGGCCGGTCATCAACGCCGCGACCAACGAGCAGTTGACGGCGGCCAACACCTGGCAGACTTTTAAAGTCAACCTAGGCAAGCTCACCACAGCCAGTGCGGTCGGGGCGACCTGGCAATTGGAGTTCGAAATCAATTCGTGGCAGTGGGGCGGCTCCAACCTGACGGACACGTTGAAGATTGACAACCTCACCCTCGTGCATTTGGCCAACACCGAGCTAATGGCGTCAGTCAATCCCTCGGTTTACGGCGCCGTCGTGACGTTCACGGCGGCGGTACAAACCAACGGGGTGACGGCGGGTAACGCCACGGGCTCGGTGGTGTTTGCCGCCGCCAACCTGCCCTTCAGCACGAACACCGTAGGCGGCGGCACTGCCAGCAGCGCCGGCATCGCCAATCTGCCGATCGGTACAGACCTGGTCACCGCGATCTATTCCGGCGGGAATTATCCGAACAGCACCAATGTGGCGTACCAAGTGGTGACCGCGCCATCGGGCTTGGCCGGAGCCCAAGATAATTTGCCGCTCTACACCGATAATCTGGTTAATGGTTTTCAAAGTTGGAGCTGGGCGACGGTGAATCTGGAGACGAACACGCCGGTTCATTCGGGCAGTTATGCCATCAGCGTGACCGATGCCGGTGGTCAGGCGCTTTATCTGGAACATCAGGATTTCAACACCGGCCCCTATGCGAGTCTCAGTTTTTGGGCGAATGGCGGCAGTGTCGGCGGACAAAAATTGCAAGTTTTGGGATTGCTGGATGGCGCCAGCCAAACGGCGTATCCGCTGGGAACCGCTCTCACGGCCAACACGTGGCGTCAATTCACGGTGCCGCTCTCGGACCTGGGGGTATCCAACCGGCCGAACTGTTCCGGCTTTTGGATTCAAGGCAGCGCGGGTTCGGCGCAGCCAATATTCTACGTGGATGACCTTCAACTCACGGCCGCGGCGATGCCGGCGGTGGTCCACCTGGGAGTGAATGCGGGGCAACGGTTGCAGACCGTGGATGCGCGTCAATTTGGGCTGAACACGGCCACGTGGGATGACAGTCTGGGCAATGCCCAGACGTTGCCGCTGCTGGAGCAAGCCGGCTGTCTGGCGCTCCGCTGGCCGGGCGGCTCGACTTCGGACGCCTATAATTGGGCTAGCGACCCCACCGGGAACGCGACTTTCCGCGAAATCGCCACCAACCTGAACGCCCAAGTATTCACCACGGTCAATTACGGCACCGGGACTCCCGGCGAGGCGGCGGCCTGGGTGCTGTCAGCGAACAAAACCAACAACTGCGGCTTCAAGTACTGGGAGGTGGGCAATGAATGCTATGGCACGTGGGAAACGGACAGCAATGCGGTGCCCCACGACCCATACACCTATGCCACCCAAGCGGCGGCGTATATTCAGCAGATGAAGGCGGCTTACACCAATGTGCCCATCAAAGTGGGGGTGGTGGTGGTGCCGGGCGAAGACAGTTCTTCCAACAACGCGACGCATTTCGCCGTCAATCCGCGCACCGGCGCCACGAACTACGGCTGGACACCGATCCTGCTCTCGCGGCTCAAAAGTCTCGGGGTGACGCCGGATTTCGTCATCTATCATTTTTACTGGCAGTACACCAGTTCGGGCTGGGCTTATTATACGGATTCGCCGGATTGCGACGCGCTGCTATTGCAAGTGGCGGGCAATCCGTGTCCGCTTACGTGGACCGACTGGGCCAGCGCCGCGGCCAACCTGCGCCAGCAAGTCAGCGATTACCTCGGGGCTGGAACCAACGTGGAGTTGTGCGTGACGGAAAACAACAGCGATGCCGGGGCCATGGGTCGTCAATCCACCAGTCTCGTCAACGGCCTGTATCTGGCCGACAGCACCAGTCAACTCATGAAGACAGAATTCCGATCCTACCTGTTCTGGGATTTGCACAATGGTCCGGAGAGGGACGGTGATTTTGATCCCACAATTTACGGATGGCGCCCCAGCGGGGATTACGGGATTTTGGACCCGTCCGACACGCCGTATCCCACATATTACGCCGAAAAACTGCTGCAACGATTTGCGCGGCCCGGCGACGCCGTCCTCAGTGCCACGAGCGACAATCTGCTGCTTTCCGCTTATGCGGTCCAGCGCACCAACGGCGCGCTGACGCTGCTGGTCATCAACAAGGCGATGACCGCGAGCCTCAGTGCGCAAATCGTCCTGACTAACTTTGTGCCGTGGACCAGCGCCACAGTACAATCGTATGGGATACCGCAGGACCAGGCAGCCGCGACCAATGCTGCGGCCGTCTTGCAGGATCTGGCCACCACAAATTATACCGTGGCTGGCACGAACTTCAGCGCCTCGTTCCCACCCTTGTCGCTCACGTTATTCACCTTTGTTCCGTCGCCGGCGGTGCTGGCGGTGTTGGGTCCGCAGTCCGGACAGCTGCAGTTGCTCCTGCAAGGCCAGCCCGGAACACCTTATATCATCCAATGTTCGCCGGATTTGACGACGTGGACGTCGTTTTCCACCAACACGTTGATTGGAAACACGGTCACCATCAACAGCCAGATCGCTCCTGGATTACCACACCTATTCTACCGCGCCCTCTGGCAGCCATGAGCTGTGAGTGGCTTAAAGCGCCGGACCAGGTGCTGGAAGTGGCCGCCAAGGCATCACTGCAGACTGCCCCTGCTTTTGCCAGCCCAAAGGCCGCCCAAGGGTAACGAAATCGTAACCAAAACGTTGCGCGCGAACGCAGGAGACCAAGGTAAAGTCTGGCGTTCACTTAAACATTTGCAACCGCCGGATTTCAATGTAGAATCTGGTGTCCCCTTAAACGTTTAGAAATTAAACAACTGGAGAGTGAAACGTTTTGGGGAAGAAATCAAGCCGAGGATTTGCGCTTTTCCCTGGCCAGGCGCAGCGCCAAAGCGACCCACTCTTCCACCAGTTTTCTGAGCCGTTTGTAATTGGCCAGTTC
>Ga0302320_10024061_pt1 | contig 11914 bp, 9 predicted proteins | sample Bog_T0_3_FD_202130 | JGI IMG/M metagenome (GOLD analysis project Ga0302320, IMG submission 202130) | Peat permafrost microbial communities from Stordalen Mire near Abisko, Sweden - Bog_T0_3 | ecosystem: Environmental > Terrestrial > Soil > Wetlands > Peat | place: Sweden: Abisko, Stordalen Mire... | reverse complement strand
AAGGCCCAAGCTACGCCTTGCGCCGCTTGTGCCCGGAGATGCCGTAGTAGGAGATGTAGAGGTAGCAGAAGATCGGCACAATAAAGGCGTACTGAATGCCCACCTTGTCAGCCAGCGCGCCATAGATAGGAGGAACCACCGCGCCACCGAAGCAGGCCGTGGTGATCAGGCCCGAACCCTTGCTGGTCATCGGTCCCAATCCGGCAATGCCCAGGGCAAAGATGTTGGGGAACATGATGGAGTTGGCAAAGCCGCAGAAGATCAGTGTGGCAATAGCCACTGGCCCGGTCGAGAACATGGAGGTCAGCATCAAGGCCACGCCCAGGAAACCGAAGATGGTCAGCAGCGTCGCGGACTTGGTGAAGGTTAGCAGCCATGAACCTAGAAAGCGGCCCACTAGCGAACCCAGCCAGTAGAACGAAACCAGAACCCCGGCAATCTTTGGAGTGCTAACGCCCTGCGCCATAAAGTAGTTGATGCCGATACCCGCCAGGGTGACTTCAACGCCCACATAGCAGAAGATGCCCAGGGTAGCCAGCACCGTGTGGCGATAGCTCCAGATGCTGCGCTTCAGCAGAGGATCTTCGTCGGTGGCGGGGCGGAAAGCGCGGGTCGAGGAAATGGCCGGCAGGTGGGTAAACATCACCGCCAGGCCCAGCAGCAACATGCCTCCGGCAATGGCCATGAAGGGTACCTGCACCGTGTGGGCGATGGCTTCCTTGGTGGCAACCTTGGCCGGATCGGTGAGGATGAACCAGCCCACCACCAGCGGACCCGCTGCCTGGCCGAGTGCGTTAAAAGCCTGCGCCAGAGTCAACCGGATAGGAGCGCTGTGCTCCGGACCGAGAATCGAAACGTAGGGATTGGCCGCGGTTTGCAGGGCGGTGACGCCGGCCGCCAGAACGAAGATCGCGGTCAGAAACAGCGGGAAGCTGACCATCTTGGCCGCCGGGATGAACATCGCCGCGCCCACCACCTGGATGAACAGCGAGATAACGATGGTCCGCTTATAGCCAATGACTTCAATCAGCCTGGAAGTCGGAATGGAGAAAAGCAGATAAGCGAGAAAGAAGGCCGAGGTGGTCAGCATCGCCTTGCCGTAGCTGAGGTCGAAGATCGACTTCATCTGCGGCACCAGCGCGTTATTCAGGCAGGTGATAAAGCCGAAAATACAAAACAGAATGGTGATGGTGATAAACGGGCCCGTGTAATTGGGTGTGTTTGGAGCCGTCGGTGGAGTGGATCTTGTCGCCATGAGAGGTTGTCCCTGCTTCCTTTCGAACATGTCAAACATGAAAAACTGGTTTTGCACGAATTTCCTGGCGTTTTCCCAAAAAGCATTGCTTCCGCAAGGCTGGCAGATTGCGATTCCACCTTTTCGCAAGCCACCTGCGGTAGGGCTGGCGGCCTTCGGCTTGGAATGCACCAAACAACTACTCTACGCACCTGGGAGGCGGCGCGTCCAGTGCGCTTCATCCACACCGCGTTACTGCTTCTATTTGTTGCGTTCCTGAAGTTGTTCTTCTTCTGAAGACGCAAACCCCCTCCGGCATGATCCGGAGGGGGTTTGCGTCTTCAGAAGAGGAGAACGGCGTCAGCTTATGCCCTGCGCGGCTTGTGTCCCGTCAGGCCATAGTAGGCTACGTAGAGGTAGCAGATGATGGGCAGAATGAAGGCGTGCTGGTAGCCGAACTTGACGGCCAGATAGCCAAAGAGCGGCGGAATAATGCCTCCGCCCACGTTGCCAATCGTGATCACGCCTGATCCTTTGCTGGTCAAGGGGCCCAATTCGGCGATGCCCAGAGCGAAGATGGTCGGATACATGATGGAGTTAGCCAGACCGCAAAGCACCAGACTCCAGATGGCAATCGTTCCAGTGGTCGACATGGCCACCAGCATCAACGCCACGCCAAGAATGCCCAGCCCAACCAACAGAACCTGTGCCTTGATAAACTTCATCACCACCGTGCCGGCAAAGCGCCCAATCATGATGGCGAACATGTAGAACGAGGCCAGCAGAGCGGCAATCGACGTGGTGCTCAGCGGTCCGCTTACCTGATTGGCCAGCACCCCGATAAATCCGAGCGAGCCACTGTCCACACCCTGCGAAAAGAAGAACTGGATGGCGTTGGCCGCCAGCGCGATCTCCACGCCCACATAGAAAAAGATGCCCACCATGCCCAACACGGTGTGTTTGTAGCTCCAGATGTTGCGCGTGAGCAGTGCATCGCCATCGGTGGCGGGACGGAAGGTGCGCGTCGAGGTCACGGCGGGCAAGTGCATGAAGATGACCGCGAAGCCCAGCACAAACAAGGCTGCGGCGATCACAATATAAGGCCCTTGCACGGTGTGCGCAATCGCGGCCTTGTCGGTCACCTTGGTGCTGTCCGTCAGGATGAAGACGCCCACCACCAGCGGCGCTACCGCCGAACCCAGCGAGTTGAAGGCCTGCGCCAGGGTCAGCCGCGCCGGAGCGCTGTGCTCCGGCCCCAAAATCGAAACATAAGGATTGGCCGAGGTCTGCAAGGCGCAAACGCCCGTCGCCAGTACAAAGCTGGCAGTCAAAAATACCGGAAAGCTCACCATCCCCGCCGCCGGAATGAACAGTAACGCGCCAGCCACCATGATGAAGAGCGAAATCACCATGGTGCGCTTATAGCCTACCCGCTCAATCAACTTGGCCGAGGGCACTGAAAAGACTAGGTAAGCAAAAAACCAAGCCGAAGTCACCAAGTTGGACCAGGCGTGATTCAACTGGAAAATGTCTTCCAGTTCCTTTGAGAGGTTGCTGTTCAGGTTAGTCAAAAATCCGAAAATGCCGAACAACGCAGTAACAATAATGAAGGGCACAAGATAGCTGGATGCGCTTGCCGACGACGGTCGTGTGGATCGAGTAGCCATGTGAGAATTCTCCGCTTCCTTTCAATCGTAAAAAGGCTTTTCCGTGCAGCTTCATTGCCTCTTCTTGCCTGCAATCGTCGTTAATGCGCGGCTCCCAGACTGGGAAACGACGAAAAATACTTTAGAAAAGCACCAATGAAACACTCTACGCACTGAAGTGGATGTGCGTCCAGCAAAAACGTGGAAAGGTTTACAACCAGCCATCATGCCTGCCCGCGACTCCGGCAGTTTACACTGAATCTGCATGATTCCTACTCTAGCTTGGACCCCTAAAGGCGTCCGCTTCATCGATCAGACCCGGCTCCCCCTTGAGGAGAGCTATGTGCTTGCCGCTACTTACGAGCAAGTTGCCGATGTCATTGTCACCATGGTTGTGCGCGGCGCGCCAGCCATCGGCGTCTCCGCGGCTTATGGCGTCGCCCTCGGCGCGCTCCACACCAAAGCCGCTACAACTGCCGAATTCGTCCCGGAATTTGAAACCATCTGTGCCCGTCTGGCCTCCACCCGCCCCACGGCGGTGAATCTTTTCTGGGCCATCGACCACATGAAGAAGGTTTTTGCCACACTGGCCGCATCGGGCGCGACCTTGGCGGAGATCAAGGTGAAAATCCTCGACGAAGCCCACGCAATGTACGCCGAAGACATTGCCGCTTGTAAAGCGATGGGTGCATTTGGCGCGGCTCTGCTCCCCGATGAGGGCGGCGTGTTGACCCACTGCAACGCCGGTGCCCTAGCCACCTGCGGCTACGGAACCGCTCTGGGCGTCATTCGTTCCGCGGTCGAGCAGGGCAAGAAGATCAAGGTCTTTGCCGACGAAACCCGACCCTTTTTGCAAGGCGCGCGCCTCACTGCCTGGGAGCTGATGGCCGACCACATCCCCACCACGGTCATCTGCGACAACATGGCCGCCAGCATCATGCGCGCCGGGCAGATTCAGGCCGTCGTCGTGGGCGCGGACCGCATCGCTGCCAATGGCGACGTAGCCAACAAGATCGGCACCTACAACGTGGCGATTCTGGCCAAGGAGCACGGCATTCCGTTCTACGTCGCCGCCCCTTGGTCGACGATCGATCTCGCCACCGCAACCGGCGAAGCCATTCCCATTGAGGAGCGCCCTGCCGTCGAAGTCACCCACCACGGCGGCAAGCAACTCACCCCCAATGGCGTCGGCATTCGCAACCCGGCCTTCGACGTGACCCCGGCCAAATACGTCACGGCCATCATCACCGAGCGCGGCGTGCTGCGCACCCCATATCCCGCGTCGCTGAAGGCCATGGAAGCGACGGCCAAGTAAATTGTCCGCGGCTGGGATCAATCCCAGGTTTCAGAAAAGAGACCTGGGCCACCTGCCCAGTGTGGTAGGCGCGCTCACGCAGCGCTAACAGCCGGTGGTACAAGTCCTGTTTTGATTCCAGACAATAGACGTTCAAATCGTTCAACGAGCATGGCGATGGTCTGGCGCAAAAACCAGCACGAGCAGGAGCCTTTATGGACTGCGCCCAGGAAATTAGCTGCGGCTCTGGGGCATTGGCTTGACCGAGAAGACTTCGCACCACTCGACGCTGGCGCGGCTTGATCGCAAGCTCAAGAAGCATACCTTGAGCGAAGAATGCAAGAGTTCTATCAACGCTTCTCGATCAGCCGACGAAGAACTGCTTCAAATGCCGGCTACCGCGTAACATCCGTTACAAACCCCAAAAAGCGCGGGTCGGAAGACCCACGCTACATTTTCATCCCCCCCCCCCCGGGGTCGGAATTGACGGCCAACTACCGATACAAAACCGAGCCCGAGGGTGCGATGGATGAACTAGTTTAGGCAGCGACGAGCTTGGGAATGTCGACGGACTTGGGGACATCGACGGACTTGGGCTCAGCGGAGCGAACGCGGAAGTGCTTCATCTGGATGTGGAGCGAGCGCTCGATTTTGCGCAGGTCGTTGCGCTCGGCGGGGGCGGCAAAAGTTGAAGCCACGCCGTGAGCCGAGGCGCGACCGGTGCGGCCGACGCGATGGACGAAATCCTCAGCCATTTTGGGGATGTCGTAGTTGATGACGTGGGCCACGTTGGCCACATCGATGCCGCGGGCAGCGACGTCGGTGGCGACCAGGACGCGATGACGGCCCTCGGAGAAGCTGCGGAGGGCCTGATTACGCTGGGCCTGTGAGCGGTCGCCGTGGATCTGGGTGGCGGAGTGGCCGGCGCGGGTGAGGCGACGGGTGACGCGGTCGGCACCGTGCTTGGTGCGCACGAAGACGAGGAAGCTGCCTTGTTCGACGCCGAGGAGGTGTTCGAGGAGTTCCTGCTTTTTGTCAGCATCGACATCAAAGGCGCGGAGCTCGACATTTTCAGCGGGCTTGAGGACAGAGCCGATCTCAATGCGGACGGGCTCGTTGAGGTATTTGCGGGCCACGTCCTTGACCGCGCCCTCGAGAGTGGCGGAGTAGCAGAGGGTCTGACGAACGGCGGGCAGGAGGGTGGCAATGCGGGCGATGGCTGGCTGGAAGCCCATGTCTAACATACGATCAACTTCGTCGAGGACGAGAATCTTGATGCCCTCGAGATGGACGAGCTTGCGCTTGAGGAAGTCTTCGAGGCGGCCGGGGGTGGCGACGATGAGGCGCGCGCCGCGACGGATGGCGTCGAGCTGCGAACGCTCGGCGAGACCGCCGACAACCAGGGCCACGCTCTGCGAGGAGTTGGAACGGATGGTCTTGAAAGCGGCTTCGACCTGCATGGCCAGCTCGCGGGTAGGCAGAAGGATGAGGGCCTGGGCACCGCGGGTCTCGTTTTTGAGCATCATTTCCACGACGGGAATGAGATAGCTCAGGGTCTTGCCGGTACCGGTTTGGGCGGTGGCGAGAACGTCCTTGCCTTCCAGAGCCGGGGGAATCGCGGCGGACTGGACGGGGGTGGGGGTTTCAAACTTGTTGGCATCGAGGCGCGCCATGAGGGCGGGCGAAAGAGAAAACTGCGAGAAAAGAGTCGTCAAAATGAGATGGATTCCTGTTGGCTCCGGGAGCCTCGATTTCAGAGAGGCTTGCAAACGGAGCTGGACGGGAGGCAGACGCACGAATGCGATTCGGGCGCGAACCTGCTGATCAATCTGCGTAAGGGAGGACCGAAAGTCCGAAGAAGACTGGCCGAGAGGGATTCATAGAATCCGCAACGACCCGGAGCTGCCGCACGCTACTGGTAATGCCAGAGGGTAAGTTGCCAACTGGCTCCACGCTCCCTGCTGTCGCCTGGATCGATGACCGGGTCCAATCAAGGAGGCCTATCGTCTGCCGCGCCGAAAAATGGCGGCGAGAAACTCCCAGGGTGGGAGACTTATGTGGTTACGCTGTAGGGGCTTGGGAGAAATCTGTGCCAGGCAGACATGCCTTGTTGGGGGCTGACTGCCGCTCACGACCAAATCACTGAGCGCAAACCTAGTGTAGCACGGACCACCTGCCACCTGCGGTGAGGCCGACTGCTCGCTATTCGCTCGCGCCAGCTTTGTGCTTTCCCACGCATTCCGCGACCTGTGGTGGGGCTAGCGAAAGAACACAGAATGGATGAGGCTCGGGGAGGTATCGGGAAAGGACAGCCGCGAGGTCAGCGGTGGCTTTCGAGGCGGGCGGTGACTTGCTGGACGAGACGATCGATTTCGGCTACAGCGCTGGGCGTGGGAGCGGGTGAAGCGGGGTATAGGCCGAAACGGGAGTCTGGAAGTCCCATGCGGCGCTTGAGGGCGAGGATCTCCTGGATTTTGGTATCGGGAATGAAGGTGAGGGGCTTGCCGATTTGTTGAGCGATGAGGCAGGTCTTGCAGTAGGTATCGAGGATTTCGACCAGATACTCGGCATGGGTGACGGTGTCGGACCAGCAGACGACGCCGTGATTGGTAAGCAGGATGGTGTTGTGATCCTGGACGAAGGGCAGGACGGTCTCGGCAAAGGCCTGGGTTCCAGGGGTCTCATAGGGGGCGACGGCGACCGGGCCAATGAAGATTTCGTACTCGGGAATGAGCCCAACAGGCGGGGTGGAGGCGGTAATGGCGAAGGCCGTGGCGTAGGGCGGATGGCAGTGAACGACGGCGCGGGCGCGGGGATTGGCCTTGTAGATTTCGAGGTGGAGTAGAAGTTCGCTGGTGCGGGCGCGGTCGCCGGCGAGGATGTTGCCATCGAGATCGACGAGGCACAGGTCAGCGGGGGCGAGTTCGCCTTTGCTCAAAAATGTGGGGGTGCAAAGAATGTATTTGGAACCGAGTCGGACACTGATGTTGCCGCCGTTACCATCGACATATTGGCGATCCCAGAGTTTGCGACCGGTGAGGACGATTTCAGCGCGGAGAGCCTCGGCCTGGAAGGAGTTGGCAGCAACGAGGGGTCCATCGGGCTCGGCGTTGGGAGTGCGGAGGAGTTCGACGACGGTTTCAATAACGTCACGGTCACGGGTCTGCTGGGCTTGACGGCCCGGGTTGGCTTCCCTTCCCTGCCCGACATCCGTAAGCTGCTCGACATGCTTGATTTGCTCATCACCGGAAACGGCAGATTGCGCCATGACTGACCTCACCTGTGGGAAAAATTAGCCGCCAAACGGGCAACAATCCCGCTTGAGGGCATTATATAGATCGGGCGACAGGGTGTGTCATGCGACTATGCGGGGCTGGAGTCAGGGGCGGGAGTGATGGAGAGGATACGACAGCGATGTTTTCCGACAGCGCTCCAGGCCAAGGCCATTTCACTTTCCATGTAGGCGCAATCGCCGGCATCTAGGAGTTCGTTCATGCCGCCGACCTGGAGTTGCAACTTACCCTCGAGAACGTAGACGAGGCCCGCAGTTTCGCGGTTTGAGTCCGAGATGCTGGAGACGCCGCCGGGAGGAAACTCGATCATTTGAGCAACGAGTTGGGCTCCATTTATGGGGGCGTTGAGGGGAGTGATCTTGACCGATTCGAGGCCGCGCCCATTGCCCTGGAGGTGGGCCTTGCGGGTGATGGAGAGGGTATGTCGAGTGGGCTCACAGAAGAAGTAACTCATGCCGACGCCGTAGACCCGGCAGATGGTGGCGAGGGTGGCGAGGGTGGGAATCATGCGGTCGGTTTCGAGTTTGGAAAGCAAGGCGGTGGATAGACCGGTTTCGACAGCGAGGCGGGAAAGGGTAAGTCGCTTGCGAGTACGCAGGGAGCGCAGTTTGGTGCCAATGCAATAGGGTTCGAGAGCCCAGTGGGCGTAGGAAACAGTTTTGGACATGACAAACTCCTCGGCCTAAGTCTGGCAGCGGGGGGCGCTTCCAGCGTGGACTAACTGTGAAAATTTTATTGAAGTCTATCTTCTCTCTTTTACTTGATTTGCGGGGAGAAATTGTAAGTTTGGAGAAAGATTGACGAGTAAGTGTGGAGAAGGTCGGGGAAAGTGACTCGTTTCGATACAGTTTTTTGGGATTAGATCGATAGGATGAGAAGGAAAGACAAAAAGCGCGGAGGATTGCGGAGAGAGCGCATTTCCAGATCGTAGGGAACAAAGCCAATGCGCGAAGAGCGAGAAGAATGGGAAGGCGATTCAGTAACATTACGCTATTACTCCTTTGATGCAAAAATTAAAGAAACTATCTTTCCGAAGGTAAGATAGGAGCGGATAATTAAGGGGCCACCATAGCCGCTGTTTTTTGTCTTATATTTTTCGCTGGAAGCACTGCATGTATCCACCCGGAATCCGGGATGTTGAGCGAGCAATTTTTCCACGAACCTTGCAAGTGGATGCCTTTCTTTGCGTAATGAGTGGAGATAGCGGAAGTTGCCTGAGCGTTTTCTGAAATCAGACAAACTTTCGAGTCGGCGAGAGAGCTTTTTGCTTTTGAATAAAGAGCTTTCAGCCTCATCCTTTCGGTCTATAGGAATCACGGAAAAGCTATAGCCAAGAAATGCAGAGAATGCGTTGGTACGATGATCGAAACAGCTAAAGGTATAGAACCCAAGTATCGGTTTGCGGGAATGCAACTGGACCAGGACGGCACGGTGCGTCGGGGCGAGTGGCTGGTGCGGCTTGGATTGCCGGAGCTGGCGGTGCTGGAATATCTATTGGCGCACGCGGGCGAGGTTGTAACTCCGCAACAACTGAAAGAGGTATTGTGGGGTGCGGAGTCGGCAAGCGCTGAGAGCGTTGCCAAGTGCATCCGCTCGCTGCAGGAACGGTTTGAGTCGAAAGATCTGATTCAGACAATCCCGAAGCGCGGGTACCGGATTTCAGTGGAAGTGGAGCGGGGGAAGCGGGCGGAGGAACGAGGTTGGCGGCTGGCGATCATGCCGATGTCGCCCGGCTACTCGGTGGCTGAGCATATGGGCGCGGCGATTGCCGAGGAGACGATTGCTCGGCTGACAGATTTGCGACCTGCCAATCTGACGGTGCTGGCTCGGGACTCGGTTTTTACCCTGGCGCGATGCGGACGGACGGCACTACAGATTGGGGTAGCCCTGCGGGCCGATCTGGTGTTGAGTGGGACACTCAGCGCGGCAACGAAGCATTATCGCTTGCGCGCGGAAATGTTGCGGGTGTCGGACGGGGCACAAATCTGGGTTGAAGATTTACTGGTTGAGCAGAACCGTTTGGCGGGCCTGGAGTCGGAACTGGTGGAGCGGCTGGCTTTCCGGCTGGGCAAGGAATTGTTGGATAAGGAGTGCTCTGCGCCGAGAGTGGAGAACGGCGAGGTGACGCTGAGGGCAGCGGCTGAGTCAGACGAAGAAGTGGCGCGTCGGCGCGAGGCGTATGAGTTGTTTCTGCACGGGCACCACGAGTGGCAGACGCTGGAGCGGCACCGGATGCAGGACGGGCTGCGGCAGTTGCGTCGAGCGATTGAATTGGATCCGACGCTATTGGCAGCCAAGACCGATTTGGCGCAACTCTGCATTACGCAAGGGGCGTATGGCTACATGGCGCCGACGGTGGAAGCCGAGCTGATTCGGCACACAGCGGCGACGATTGACGATCTTCACGAGGCAGAATCAATTTTGCCGGCGCTGGGGTGGATCAGCTTCCATGTGGATCACAACCTGAACGAGGCGCTCAAGGCGTTCAGGCTATCAGCGCATTTGCCACACAGCCAATGGACGACGCGGGCGCGAAGCAGCCTCGCGCTGAGCCGGCATCGATTTGGCGAGGCGATTGAAATATTGCGGGCGGCGATGCGGGTGGATCCCTATTCGGCCTGGCTGCATAATCGGCTGGCCTGGGCGCACCACTTGGCAGGCGAGCGCGAGAAGAGCGTGGAGTTGATTCATCGGACGTTGAGCATGTTTCCCGATCATGAAGTGAATGGGTTTTACGGAGCGATGATTTTTGCCCATAACGGAGAAGCGGAGCGGGGGACGAAGCTGGCGCAACAACTGACGCAGAGTTCGCCGTACTTTGATCCGAGCACCTCGGTATGCGCGTATACGCTAGCCTGCGAAGGACGCCAGGAGGAAGCGAGGGCGATGCTGGAGCGGCTGCAATGGCTGGGACGAGAACGGTTTGTGTTGCGCTCGTTCAACCCGGCGGTATATGTGGCGCTAGGGGAGCCGGAAAACGCTCTGGCGGAACTGCGCTCGGCCGAGGAGGCGCGGTGCCCGTGGTTTTTCCAGATGCTGGCCGATCCACGGCTGGAGGCGCTGCGGGGCGAAGCGGAGTTCGCGCGGATGCAGAGGATTCTGAGCCGAATGGAAGAGGAAGCGGAGGAGGATGCACGGCTTGAGGCTTGAACTAGGATCAGGTCGATGGCCGGGCAGGCCGGGAGCATCGTAGACTATTGGCATGTACAAGATTCTGGATGCCCGCATTGTGGGGCTGAACATCAAGCAGTTTGTGATCGAGGCGCCGCGGGTTGCGCGCAAGCAGAGGCCGGGACAGTTCATTATTTTGCGGCTTCGTGAGAGGGGCGAGCGGATTCCGCTCACCATTAAATGCTCGGACCCCGAGGCGGGCACAATCACGATTGTGGCGCAGGGAATGGGGAAAACGACCTCGCTACTGAACAGCCTGGAGACGGGCGACGCGATTCTCGACATTGTGGGGCCGCTGGGCAAGCCGTCGGAGATAGAGGAGTATGGCACGGCGGTGATTTTGGCCGGTGGCGTGGGGACGGCAATGGCGCTGCCGAGCGCCAATGCGCTGAAGGCGGCGGGCAATCACGTGGTGTTTATTGAAGGGGCGCGGAACACCGAAATGGTGGTGTTCGAAGATGAGGTGCGCGCCGCATCGGACGAGACCTACATTATGACCGACGACGGCAGCTATGGCGAGCAGGGATTGGTCACCAAGAAGCTGAACGAGCTGATCGCGGCCGGGCGCAAGGTGGACTTTGTGCTGGCCGTGGGGCCGGTTCCGATGATGCGGGCGGTGGCGCAGGTGACCAAGCCGCTGGGCATCAAGACCATGGTGAGTTTGAACTCGATCATGGTGGACGGGACGGGGATGTGCGGCGGTTGCCGGGTGCTGGTGGGGGGAAAGAGCCAGTTTGCTTGCGTGGATGGGCCGGAGTTTGACGCTTCGGAAGTGAATTTTGCGGTGCTGACGCAGAGGAACGCGATGTACCGCGAAAAGGAATGCCAGTCACTGAAGCATTTCCAGGAACACAAGGAAGAAGAAGTAGCCGAGCTGCGGAAGGAATTGGCGGCAGAGGAGAAGCACTATGTCTAAGAACGAGCTGCCGCTGAAAGAACGAATGAAGATTACGCGCGCGCCGATGCCGGAGATGGACGCAACGGAGCGGAGCCGCAGCTTTGCGGAGGTGAACCAAGGGTTGCTGGTGGCCGATGCGCTGACGGAAGCCTCGCGCTGCATTGAATGCGCCAAGCCGGGCTGCGTGGTGCATTGCCCGGTGGGAGTGAAGATCAAGGAAGTGGTGGCGCTGATCCAGGGGGGCGAATACCTGGCGGCGGCGGCCAAGATGCGCGAGGACAACGCGCTGCCAGCGATTACCGGGAGGGTTTGTCCGCAGGAAAACCAGTGCGAGGGCGGCTGCATTTTGGGACGCAAGGGCGCGCCGGTGGCGATTGG
>Ga0302320_10024057_pt1 | contig 11916 bp, 12 predicted proteins | sample Bog_T0_3_FD_202130 | JGI IMG/M metagenome (GOLD analysis project Ga0302320, IMG submission 202130) | Peat permafrost microbial communities from Stordalen Mire near Abisko, Sweden - Bog_T0_3 | ecosystem: Environmental > Terrestrial > Soil > Wetlands > Peat | place: Sweden: Abisko, Stordalen Mire... | reverse complement strand
GTCGCGCTGCCCTGCTTGTCAACATCGACGCCGCTCACTATAAGAAATAAACGCCACGCCGCGAACCCCCGAAACGAGTGGCGCGATATTAAATCGACAGACCGCAAGCTCGGTGGGGTCGCTACTTCATTTCGCTGAAATGTTACCCGATTTTGAATTTGTTTCGTATTTCGTGCTTGGCATTTGGAATTTCCTCACGCTGCTTTTCGAACTCCGCTGTCAGCGTCCTGCTGGGTTGCGGTCAAGGGCAGGCGGACGACGAACGTGGCGCCTTGGCCGGCGCCGGGGCTGCGGGCCTCGATCGTGCCGCCGTGGTCGGAAACGATGCGATAGCAGATGGATAGTCCCAGGCCGGTGCCCTGCCCTGCACGGCGGCGGGTGAAAAACGGCTCGAAGATCCGCTCCAGCACTTCGCCGTCCATGCCGCAGCCGTTGTCGGCCACGGTCAACTCGGCCATTTGTTCGCGCGTTTCCAGGCCGATATCGACCTGACCGCCCTCCTCCAGGCTGTCCAGCGCGTTGGTCAACAGGTTGAGCACGACCTGCTTGAGCTCCTGGCCATTGACCGGGACCAGCACCACCGGCCCTTCGCGGAACACGATCTGTTTGCTGTGATAGCGGCCCAGATGGCCGATCACGTCGATCACGCCTTGGACCAACTCGCGCAGCTCGGTGGGCTGCCGCTTGGGTGGCCCGATGCGCGAGAAGTCCAGCAGCTTTTCTGTAATGCCCTTGCAGCGGAACGCCTCGCTCTGGATCATCCGCAGGTAATTGGCGATGACGGCCGCCTGCTCGTCGTTGGGCCGGTCGGCCAGCAAGTCGCGGAAGCGGCCTTCCAGCGACTCGGCGCAGATGGCGATCGAGGCCAGCGGGTTGTTGATTTCGTGGGCCACGCCAGCCGCCAGGAAACCGACGCTGGCCAACTGCTCGTTGCGTACGACCTGCTTGGTCCGCTGCTGCACCTGGCGGTCGAGGTCGTCGCGGATCGTGCGGAAGCGGAGGGTCATGTCATTCATGGCCGCAGCCAGTTCCGACATCTCGTCGTGGGTCTCCAGCCGCAGGCGATGATTGAAGTCGCCGCCGGCCACCTTCCGCGAGCCGCGTATGAGCACCTCAAGCGGCCGGAAGATCCAGCGGTAGAAAAGCCGCACGAAGACGGCGAACACAATCGTCGCCAAGGCGCTGGTGATCCACAGGCTGAGCAGCAGCAGGTGATACTGGCCGCGGACTTCCGCGGCAAAGCCCTTGAGCGTCGAGTGCAGGTGCGTCGGCAGGTCGATGGCCATAACCTGCAGGTCGGTCACCTGCCGCTCGAGATCGCTGAGCTTCGCGTCGTTGCCAGTCCAGTTGTCGTCGCTGCTGATCTCGTGGATCTTGTCCAGGGCGTCCTCGATGCGCTGCACCGCCTCGCGCTCCGGCTGGATGTCGCCCATGCTACCGGCCGCCTTGTGCTTTTGTTCCAGCAGGCCGGAATACTCGGAAAGCGTGTTTTCCACGTCGTCAAGCTGGGCGAGGAACTGCCGCCGGGCCATATCGACGCGCAGCGAGAGCACATCCGGCTGGGCGTCGGACGAGCCGCGGCTGCGCAGTCCGCGGACCTCCGTCAGGGTTACCCGCATGTCGGCCACGCGGGCGCTCATCTCGGTCGCCAGCGGCAGTTCGCTGACGCGCCAGGCCTGGGTCTTGACCAGCGTGCGATAGGCGTAGGCCGAGTACAAACCGCTGCTGGAGAGGATGGCGACCATCGCCAGCAACAGGCCCAGGCCGACGAACAGCTTCATGCGTAACGGCCACTTTACCAACACGGCGATCGATCGAATCCTTTCGTTGATCGGGGTCCCTTCCTCGCTGGGAGAGAGTCAGGGTGACGATGCTTCCCCGTGAAAGCGGAGTCTAGCAATTCCGGCGAATCGGGACAAGGGAAATCTCCGCGTCCCCCCTCACCGATGGGTGTATTCGCCGCGTCACGCTTAGATCGCGTCGCAAGCGACGCGGCGAAAAGACTATATCCGCGTCATGTCCCCCGACGACAGCCAAACCACTCGATTTGCCGCCGGGGGCAGAAGGTCAAGCCCTGCTGGCGGCAGTAAGGTTCCAGCCATTCTCCTATGGCTGCCAATTCCTGCTGCTTCGTGCCCATCGGCATGAGCAAGACCCGCTGGCGGTCGATCTCGGGGAATTCGGCCAGATAGGCCCTGACCTCGTCGCAATCGGACTCACTGGCGACGACGAACTTGAACTGGCAATCGTATTCGGCGTTGAGCCGCCGCAGGATGTCCGGCGCGGCCCGGTTCCGCTCGTGCAGGTCGATCCACTCCGGGGCCTCGTCGGCCCGCGGAACGGAATTTGAGAGCTTGGGGCTTACGGCCATCAAATCGCACTCGACCGGTTGATAGCGCGTGCCGGCTGTCTCGATCGTCACGTGCATCGCACGACGATGAAGTTCTTCACAAAGTGGAACCAACTCCGCAAGCAACATCGGCTCGCCACCGCTGATGACGACGTGACGCGGCACGTTGGTGGTCTTGTTGGTCGCACATGCGGCGTTGGAAAAGCCCTCGGATTGCATCCGGGGGATCCCCCCGACGCAGTCCGGGGGCTTTTCCTGCGCGTGTTGTCGCAGGGACGGCTCCGCAGCGATCCGCTCTACCGCGGCCAGCACTTCCTCAACGGAAAGATATTCCCCCTCTGGCGTCCAGGAGGTGTAGCGCGTGTCGCAGAATCGGCAGCGGAGATTGCAGCCGCTGGTGCGGACAAAAACGCTCTCCATGCCGGTCAAGCGGCCTTCGCCTTGCAGCGATCGAAAGATTTCAGCGATACGCATCGAGAAGAGTGTTCAGTTTTCAGTATTCAGTGCGCTACGCCTGGTATTTCAGCGGGTCCTGCATTCCGGCCTCGGCGAAGCCTTTGCGCCGCAATTGGCAGGCGTCGCAATGGCCGCAACTCAGCCCGTCCTCGTCCGGATCGTAACAGGAGTGTGTCAGCGAGTAATCGACTCCCAATTCTATACCACGGCGAATGATCTGGGCCTTGGTAAGGCAAATCAGCGGCGTGTGGATCACAAACTTCAACTGGCCTTCCACGCCCGCCTTGGTCGCCAGATTGGCCAGCCGCTGGAAGGCCTCGATGTACTCCGGGCGGCAATCGGGATAGCCGCTGTAATCGATCGCGTTGACGCCGACGAAAATATCGCCCGCCCCCACGGTCTCGGCGTAAGCCAAGACCAGCGAAAGCAGGACCGTGTTCCGCGCGGGCACGTAGGTCACTGGGATGCCGTCCGACATGGCCGCGGCCGGCCGGTCCTTGGGCACCTCGATCGCGTCGGTCAGGGCGCTGCCGCCCAGTTGGGCCAGATCGACGTCGAGGATCACGTGCCGCACGGCATCCACGGCCTGGGCCACGCGGCGGGCGGCCTCCAGCTCGAAGTGATGCCGTTGTCCGTAATCCACCGAGAGCGCGTAGAGCGCAAAGCCGTCGTGCCGCGCAATGGCGGCCGTGGTGGCCGAATCCAGCCCCCCGGACAGGAGGATCACGGCCGGAACGTCGGGTTTCAGCGTATTCGGGCTAATCATGGCTCAGAAATTCATTTTCCGCGGCAAGGCGAGCCGGAGGCGTAAGGCAGCCAGGCGAGCCGGAGGCGTAAGCCTCCGGGAGAAGCCCGGCACCCGCGAAAAGCATCCGGAAGCTGACGCTTCCGGCTCGCCTTGTGGTCCCAGCCCCTTTCCTAACCGGTCATATCATGCCACAATTATTCCCATCAGGAAAGGAAGATGCAAGTGAGCGCGAGTTTCCGCGACGTCCTGGAGACGTTCGACAACCAGTATCCGGGCCGCGACTATACGATCGAAATCGTCTGCCCGGAGTTTACGTCGGTCTGCCCCAAGACGGGCCAGCCCGATTTCGGCACGCTCACCTTCCGCTACGTGCCCGAAGGGAAGTGCGTGGAGTTGAAGAGCCTCAAGCTTTACTTGCAGCAGTTTCGCAACGAGGGCATTTTCTACGAGAACGTGACGAACCGGATTCTCGATGACGTGGTGGCGGTCCTCGCCCCGCGGCGCCTGGAGTTGACGGCCGCCTTCACCGCCCGCGGCGGCATTACGACGACGGTTACGGTTAACTTTACCAAGAAAAGTAGCAGGCACGCTCCGCGTGCCGTCCGCCCGAAGCTTCAAGCTTCGGAATTGAAGCATTAAAGACCAACAAGAAAGCTTAGGCCATTATGAACGAATCACCGCGAGTCATCCTTTCGGGTTTTGCCGACGAATCGGCCAACGGCAAGACGGCCCTGGAGCAGTTCGTCGCCTTCGCCGCCTTGGGACTGCAATACTACAGCATCCGCTTCATCGACGTGGGACAGGGCATCAAAAACGTGATGAAGTTGAGCCTGGCGGAGATCCAGAAGATCCGCCAACTCCAGAACGAATACGGCTTGAACGTCTCTTCGATCGGCTCGCCCATCGGTAAGATCAAGCTTGCCGACGTGGAAGACGGCACGAAAAACGCTTACGTCCCCCTCGACAAGTACCTGGCCACCGACGTGCAAAAGGCCTGCGAACTGGCGCATGCCTTCGAGACGAAACTGGTTCGCGGTTTTTCTTTCTACCATCCCAAAGGCAGCAACCCGCGCGATTATCTCGCCCAGGCCGTCGACCACCTGGGCCATATCGCCGAGGCCTGCCACCGCTCCGACCTGACCTTCGGCCTGGAGGTTGAGGCCAACCTGGTGGGCAGCACGGGCCTGCTCCTGGCCGAGATCCATCGGCAGGTCAACCATCCGGCGATGGTCTTGATCTTCGACGCCGGCAACATCCTTTCGCAGGGTTTCTCCCCGGCCGACCTGTACGAGCAATACGAGGCGATGAAGCCGGGCCTGGGCTGGATGCACATCAAGGACTATCGCCACACGCCCGGCGCGAGCAAAGGCGGCCACGTCGAGGAGGAGACGCTGGCCAATTTCGTGCCCGCCGACCTGGGCGACGCCCGGCACGAGGCTGTGCTGCGCGACTTCCGCCAGATGTTGCCCGGACTGGAAAGCAAGCTTCGCCGGCGGGGCATTCCCGGCGTGTTCCTCGACCTGGAACCGCACCTGAAAGGCGGCGGGCAGTTCGGCGGCTTCAGCGGGCCGGACGGCATGGGCGTCGCCCTGCGCGGACTATGCCGCGTGCTGGATTACGTTGGCATCGATTATCATTTGCGCGATTTCGACGACATCAAGGCGGCGCGGGGATTTTAGGTCCCCTCTCCCTTCGGGAGAGGGCTAGGGTGAGGGCTTTTGATTCCCCTCTCCCGCTTGCCGCCGCGGCAAGAAGGGAGAAGGTTAGGGTGAGGGCCGATCAGTCCTTGATATTGCGTCAATGACCGGTGTATGGAATTGCTTGACCGCCGAGAGGGAAGAAACGATAATAACAATACGTTCGGTTGGGGCGAGGGCTGCGCAACGCGGAGCATGACGGGAGAATTCGATGGGGTTAACCGCTCAAGAGATTTTTACGCGCGATGTCTGCGATCTGCCGTTGTCGGAGCGTCTCCGCCTCGCGGCGATTATTCTCCAAGACTTGACGCATTCCGGCGTGACCGTCGTGGAGCAGAGTGAAAGCTGGAGCAACCAGGATCAGCACGATCTTACCGCCTTCTCGCTCAATCACGCGAGTCAGATCTATCCGGAGGAAGAGGATCTTGTTTAACGCCGGCGACGTCGTAACCATCGACTTTCCCGGAGTGACGGGCATCAAGCGGCGGCCCGCCGTGGTTCTGTCATCGGCCATCTATCATGCTGCGCGACCCGATCTTGTTGTCGGATTGATCACCAGCCGCTCGGTTGCCGCCGGGCCGACCGACTACGTGCTTCAAGACTGGTCGGCGGCCGGTCTGCGACTGCCATCAACATTTCGCAGCTTCTTCGCTACCCTTCCGCCGGCAGCCAATCCGACGGCGGTCGGACGGCTGTCCGAGCGTGACTGGAAGGGTGTCCGCGCTTGTGTCCAAGCGGCGCTGACGGCTTTGTGATGCAGATTTATTGGGAGGAGGGGCTAGGGTCTCGGCTTTGGCTTCGTTTCCACCGCGGTTGACGACGCGGTGCCCCGCAAACTACAATAACGGCGTGCAGAACTTTCCATGATGGCGTTTACCAAGGATTCTCGATAGAATTGGGATATGAGCATCGCAAACCACACTCCAAGCGATCTCCCTGCCGATTCGACGCTGCCGATAATCCTCGCGCCCGCCGCTAACGCGGCACTTGGCGGAAGTCCTGAATTGCGCGGTCTCGATGAAACGGCCGCCACGGAAGAAGAGGGGTCCGCCAAACCGATCGAATACTGTCACGTGGTATTGCCCGTCGCTGGGTCAATCCGCGTTCGATATTCTCGGATAGAGCCGCTCAAGCCTCGTCGGGTCTGTTTGGAAGATGAGGCGTCATGACACGCAATTGGTGGGCGCAGACGACCGTCTACGTACAAACCGCGAGTTGCTGGTAAACTCTGTCCGGAATACGAAAGCGTACTAGCGCATTACTTGCCGCATTACGGCAATCTGCCTATGGGCCTCATAGACAAGTTGGTTCATCGCTTCCAGTATTCTTTCCTGCTTCGCCCTGGTAGCTTCTCTGCTGAAGTAGTTTACCGCTCCCGCTATTGCCATGCCTTCCACCGCTCCAACCAAGCCAAACCCACCTCCGATCATTCGGAATTCTTCAATGTGTGCATTCCCGAGAACCATCGCATCCCGGAGAGTGTGAAGGATTGATTGCGTAAGCGCAGTGAATGCCGGATAAATACGCTCTCTCTCAATAGATTCGACATTTACCAAAATGCGGCCGAGTGAGGCGGACAGATTTTCAGGAAATGCAATCCTAAATTCCGCGTCTATTTGAAGAAACGTCTGATATATTGCTCGCGCTCTGGGATCGCTGTTGACACCCCGCTCTCGATCCTCAATGAGCGCTCCGCGAAGATCAAATATCTCTCCGCAGTACTGGCACCGACTCACAGATGTGGGTATACGTTCTGCGCAAGCGGGACATTTCTTGGTGCCAACTGGAACCAATTTAGCAGTGAGCGGCGCATCAACGACCGTCTGTTCGATTAACGGTGGTGTGCGATTTCCTGCCGCAGTGAGAAAGCTGCGAGCCCAATCAATAAGCGCTCTTGTTAGGTTGCGATTCTTATATAGGACATAGAAGAATGCAGTTATAGCGGCCAATAGAAGCAGGAACACAAAACCAAGCAGCAGGTGACCTGATGAATTTTCGGCGTCCTCTGCATTGGCCAACGTGTTGGCATGTGGCTTCCTATTTTCCGCCTTGCCGCAATAAAAGTAATGCTCATACGGGTGAAGACGGAAATACGGGTGGGCCGCGACATCCGGATATTCCTTCAGATAGAAATTGGCGTCAAAGTCGCTTGGGGGCGTAAGGTTCGGCCGATTCATTTCAATCACCCGGCCGTCGCTTAATTCAATGCGACCGCGACCATTGATGGACGGTTCACAGAAATTCTGGGACCAGTGACTACCCGTGAAAATTCGTCTATTGCTTCCGTCCTCCACAACAGTCGGTGCGGGAAATGGGCTGTTCTTGGCAGCCTCCTGAGCGAAGACGGACGATTCAGAAACCGCGATGAAAAGAACCGCGAAACTGAAGAGGGTGTGCGTCGCTTTCATGGCTTGACTCCGGTACGCGATCAATGGGGAGCTACCTCAATCATCAAAGGGGATTTTAGCACCGGAACCAAGCCCCTTACAATGAAGCGGGGGATCGGAGACGCCAACGAATCCAAAACTCGCCCCTGCGGAAAGGGCCTCGGAGAACTTCCAGTCTGAAAAGCCCGCCCCCTGCTGTGGGTGACGCAATACACAAAAAAACGTGCGGCGGTGACATTGTTCGCAATTGTCTCTGGCACCGGTACAACGCCTTGAGTTCCTCCGTCGGGGCAAAACCTGGGCCGGAAGGTTTGCGGCCGGCGTCGCCCAGCGCTTCTTCCGATTCCTGGGCGCGGGCACGGGCTGACTCGGCGTTCCGGCGAGCGGTCGGGTCCGCGGGACGGCTGCGGGCAACGGATTCCGCAATCTGCGCTTCCAGGGCATCAAGTTCAGCGTAGCGACTGCCGACGATTTCCAGGTATCGCCGCTCAAAGGCGATGAGTTCGCTACGGAGGGTTGCCAACTCCAACTCGGACTCGGCAAGCTTCGACTGAAGGTCTTCCAGTTCCGCTTGCTTACGCCGCAGCTCATCCTCCTCCGGCGAACGAAACCCGGAAGTTTTCGGGTCTATCTTGGAACCGTGTAATCGCGGCGTGGTGGGCATAATGACCGCCTTTGGCAACAGAGGAATCCCCTAAGTCTACCATACCCCCCCACAGGCAACAAGACTGGTGTGCGTTGCGAGAGGCAATTCCGCGTCGTGGACGACGCCGCCATCGACTACTACCTCCGCGACTTCGACGACATTCGCGCCGCACGGGAGTTTTAAGCCGCCAGCGGACCGGTTATGTGGAATCGCTTGACCGCGGAGAGGCAGCTAACGATAATAATAGTACGTTCGGTTGGGGCGAAAGCTGCGCAACACGGAGCATGACGGGAGAATCCGATGGGGTTAACGGCTCAAGAGAGGTTCGGAGGGAGTTCCCTCACGGTCTAGAACTAAGCCAGTCCTCAACGCGCAGTCCAGGCACTTGTTCGAAGTCGCGGAGATTCGCCGATAGAAGCATTGCTCCATTCGCTAGCGCGGTGGCGGCGATTTTGAGGTCCATGGTGCCGATGCGAATCCGCAGTTCGCGGAGTCGCGCGAACTCGTCCGCTGCCCCTTGATCAAACGGAGCAATTTGCCAACGGGCAAAGAAATCAAAAAGCCCCACCAACCGCTCATAAGCCGGGATTTGCTCTTGCACGTTGTGCAGGCGGTGGATCAAGGCCAGCCAGCCGCGCAGTTGCTCTTCAAGCGTGACGGCCGTGACCCCCAAATCCTGATCGTGCGACGCACTCATCCTGCCCAGCAAAATAGCCGCGCGGTCCCCTTGACTGCAGGATATTGACATGGTCGGTGTCGAGCAGGATCACGATTCGGATTCCTGCCTTGCTGCCCGCCGTTCGGCCTCACGAATTTTGCGCCCTTCCTCTTGAATCTCCGCCATGACGGCATCCCCCTCGAACATTCCCACAGTACCTTTCCAGTCCTTCTTCGGCCTGCCCGCGCCGGTAACAAGGGCTGCCACGGTATCTTCAAGGGCACCGACGCGCTCCTCCAACGTAAGTTGAATCATTTCAATCCCTCCCATGATGACCTGAACGATATGCAATTATACCGCGCGGGCGAAAAAATGCCATTCCGCGAGGGGCTTGGGGGCATCCGTAATTTAGGCGCGGGAGAAGAAGTGGACCTCGCCGGCATCGACTACCATCTCCGCGATTTCGACGATATTCGCGCGGCTCGCGGGTTCTAAGAACGGCCCAAGCCCCGCGAATGCGCCGCTGGGAGACATCAAGAGGATTGCCAAGTTGCAAACCCCCAGCGGCGCAGTCGCGAGGCTCCGGGATGGGCGGGCGAAACTACAGTCTGTCCTTCATGCTAGCCCTCTGCCACGGTGAGAGGAGATTCCACTGCCGGCGTCTCGTCCGTTGCAATCGGCGATTCTTCGCCGACCTTGAGATGCCGCTCCATGTGCGCCCGCCGCACGCCAAGGATGCGCGTGGTGAGCGCGAGGTAGTTCGTACCCCAGAGGGCCGCGATGCCGAACGAGGCGATCGCCAGAGCGACCGAGACGGTGTGCGCCCCGGCCGCGGTATGCAACCCCCACAGAATCGCGCCGCAGACGCCAGCCACGACCGTCACCAGCAGCTTGGCCCGCGTCGTGCCCGCAAGCCGCTTGGCTTCGTGCTTGTTGAGGGCCGTATCGGCCGAGAGATTGGCCAACTGCCGCATGGCCCTGAAATCGATGCGTTTTTCCGGGGCCACGGTGTGGGGGGCCAACTTGCCCGACTCACCCTGTTTGGGCGCATTGGCCGGTTTGCCTGGCTTGGCCGGCGGTGTCGGCGAGGAGGCCGCCGTGACCATGTCAGGCTTCGGTGCGGCGGGCGTAGGGGCCGCCGCGGGTGTCTTGACCGCCACGGGCGTCCTGGTCACGGTGGCAGACGGACGCGCCGCGGTAGCGGGACGTGCCCCGGAAGCCGCCGGCGCCGCGTCACCGCGATTCCGCGCGAGCAGGCGGGCCATGTAATCGTCGATGGAAACCTCATCCTCGCCTCTCTGTGCCGGCGTACGCGTTCGCGGCACAGGCGCTGTGATGTTCACTGGGGCCGCTTCCGTCGATTCACCGGCCGCGGTGTCGCTGTCGGCACGCTCGCTCGACGGCGATTCCTCGTCCGCTTGATCGACTTGAAAGCCGGTCCGCCGCAAGACCTCCGCCAGATCGACCGGCGCCGCCGTCGTGGGCGCCGCGGGAAGCTTGGCGGCCGTGTCGGCGTCGGCCGGCGGCGATGTCTCGTCGCCTGTTGAGGCGGTGGCGGTCGCTTCCTCAGTCTTTCCGGAGCCGCAAGACTCTTCCAGTTGTCGCTCGCGCAATTCGATTTCCGCCTGCCGGCGATCGAGTTCCGCTTGCCGGGCTTCGATCTCCGTCAGGCGGGCGGCCTCGGTTTCTTTGCATTGGGCCTCCCACAGCCGCCGCTCCTTTTCCCAGGCCGCGCGCTGCGAGTGGAGGTCGACCTGCAATGCATCGAGTCCCGCCACGCGGTCGTCCAGTCCATACTGTACGCTCGCCCTTTGCACTTCCCAGGCGGATTGCTGCTGATTGCGGGCCGTTTCCCAGTCCTGCCGTTCGGCGTCGAACCGCGCCCGCGATGCTTCCAGTTCGGCCTTGATGTCCGCCAACTCCTTCTCGCGGGCCTCGCACACCAACCGCAATTCGGCCTGCCGGGCGTCCCATTCGGCCTGTTGCTCATCGAACGATTGCAGCCGGGCGTCGAGGCGGGCCAATTGCTCGTCGATCGTTCTCTCTTCCCCCAACGCACCTTCGGCAGGCGACAACTGGGATGGTTTAGTCATCAATTCGAGCATGGCGATTTTTCGCTCCCCGTTCTGACGATTCGGCGCCGCAACGCAATATTCTCGTGCCCACTTACTCGTGCCCACGCTCTGCGTGGGCACGTACTGGACGGCCGCTCCGCGGCCTCGTGTTCGCGCTCTCGACTACAAGGCACGGGCACCATGTACTCATGGTCGGCGGCCATCCAGCGCGTTACGACGAGGAGCGTCGTAACGAGGCTCGCACCGCTTTCGCCGGTTGGTGAACGCTAGCTTTTCGGTCGGCTTGCGTCAAAGACCCAAGCGGCCGATTCCCGGCGGAACGGCCATCCCGGAAAAAGTGCTGATGATCTGTGCCGGTTTTGCCGATTATCGGATAGCACAGCCGGACGGGCATGAGGGAATAGCCCCCACCCGAAAGACGGTGCAAACCTCGTTGCGATGCCCCGCGGCCATGTACTCCTCACGCTTCGCGTGCGGAATTCATCACGCGGAGCGCGACGAGTACGAAGCGCGGGCACGAGATTGTTTCGCAAGTCCTTACGGGCAAAGCACTTGCGACTAGGAAAACAATTTGCGGAATTTTATCAGCTTTTTCTGATCCTATTTCCATCGAGTTGCGTAGTATAGTTTGGTTGCAAGACGGCGACGGACTCATCATTTCGCCGTCGAGCGACTTCCGGAACAATCACATTTTTTGAAGAGGGTTCGGCAACGGCTGGACTGAAGGTTTTGTATTACATGGCTTGAAACGACGACGGGCCGTTACGAGGCAAGGTTCCCATCGTTCTCGACCGTTAGCGACATCCCTTCAGCGCAGCCCGATCCGGACTAGTAAGGTGAATCCTATGAGCCGCAAAGACGCGATTCTGAGCATGCGACAGGTGCTCGTCAAAAGGCGG
>Ga0302320_10024056_pt1 | contig 11916 bp, 11 predicted proteins | sample Bog_T0_3_FD_202130 | JGI IMG/M metagenome (GOLD analysis project Ga0302320, IMG submission 202130) | Peat permafrost microbial communities from Stordalen Mire near Abisko, Sweden - Bog_T0_3 | ecosystem: Environmental > Terrestrial > Soil > Wetlands > Peat | place: Sweden: Abisko, Stordalen Mire... | reverse complement strand
CGAGCAAGCTCGGCCCTACACTACTACTTATCTGGCCCCTGCCCCGGTAAGAACTACCCGGACAGTTCTGGCTAAAATCCCTATATCGGTCAGAAAGCACATCTTCTTAATATAGAGAATGTCGTATTTGATCTTTTTTCTTACGTCATTGATATCATCATCATAATGATGCCAAACTTGCGCCAAACCGGTAATGCCGGGTTTGACATCCAAACGTTTGGGATAATCGGTGATCTCTTGTGTAAACTTTTCTACAAATACCGGACGTTCCGGACGCGGACCGATAATGCTCATATCCCCTAAGATCACATTGACGAATTGAGGGATCTCATCAATATGCGCCTTGCGGATGAACTTACCGGCAGGGATCAAGCGGTTATCATTCTTTTGCGCCCATACCGGACCGGTAGCTTTTTCTGCATCGACCTTCATGGTCCTGAACTTAAAAATATTAAAATTCTTGCCATCTTTGCCGACACGCACCTGGGTGTAGAAGATCGGGCCCGTAGAAGTTAGCTTTATTAGTAAGGAAGTAAAGATCAGAACAGGTGAGAACAGGATCAAAGCGATCACGGAACCGGTGATATCAATGGCGCGTTTGGTTAATGCATATGTTCTGCGGAAAAAGGTCAACAGCATGGTTAAAAGGCCGCTGCTGAGCAAGGCGAATGTATTAGGCTCCGGGACGCCAGTATTGCTATCCGACGGATTGACATGTGCCCAAGCATTGCTTAAGCAAAAAAGTGTCAAAAACACACTCACCAAGAAGATAATTTTAGAACTGTATTTTTTCATAAGATTTTGGTCTTTAGTTGTATTTTGTAGATAAAAAAGCTGAATTTACACTTGCTTAGCCTTTGGGAAAAACAAAAACGCGGCATCTGCAACCGTATTCAAAGCTCTAAAACTTACCTACAATTTCAACAAAGATCGACTTGAAACGATGAAGTATAACATATTTTTGGGGGTTGTCAAGCTAAACGGGTATTATTTATCTGACATTTTTCCACTACTTTAAGGAATATAGGAAAATAAATCAGGGGTTATCAAATTAGTAAATTTTTTAATGATAGTAATAGAGTTATCTATATTATTATCTTCGACATCAGCTGACAAACGTACCAAAGCGCTGCTGGGATGTTTACCCAATAACGTATAAAAAGCGATTAATAACTGCTGTTTCCAGTAATTTGAAGTAAAGTGATCCCCTACTTTGAACCAGTAATAGGCAATTTGAGTATAATTTTTTCTGGTCATGCGCAGGCGGTTGGCTTGGATGGTTAAATTTTTGTAATGTACCGGTATGGTATCATGGACATCTTCAAGAATGGTCATTCCGCCTCCGGTGTAACAAATTTCCGGCGGATGTGCCACTTTTCTGTTGGTCTGTGAATAGACCAGGTACAACATTACCTTGGTTTTATCGACGGAATTAGTATATAAACGTACAAACGCATTATTGGTCTCTAAGATAGCAAACTCATCTGGTGTGATCTTCAGATCAACCGATGTCCAGGTACCGATCGTTTTGGGAAAAAGATTAATATCAACGGTGTCTTTTTGAACGGCTTGTTTAAAGAAAAGGACCCATGAAAAAACGAGTGTGATCGCAAGGGTAAGGGTAATAAGTAAAAGTTGATTAGAATTATTGTTCATGCTATTCGATCATTTTCTGTACAGTATAAAGCAGGCAAAAAGCTCCGATGAATACAATAAACCCTGAGGTTTCATGGATTGGCCCGGCGGCGATCTTGGTGCCCCAAACTTCATTGACGCTGGCTAAAAAAATGATACGCATGACATTGGTGATCACGGCAATGGGGATCGCGGAAAGGAACAAGATCGATCTTTTCAGCATTGACGACTTCATCCAATAGGCAAAAAGACTGCTTAAAGCCATCAAAGTGATCAAGGAACGTAAGCCGCTGCAAACATCTTCGACAACAACAGTTGCGTGGCGCATAATGATAGTACTGCCCTGCTGAACGCAAAAAATATGCATGTGATTAAGGGTGCTAACGGCGAGCTGTGCGGCAAATATTTTTAACCGGAAGCTGAGATTAACGATAACGACTTCGGGCAGCGGGATCATGAATATCAAAAAAGATACGGGGAAAAGAACTTCTTTAAAAACTTTGGTGCCATAAAAATGCAGGATCAAGCCGTAAAGGACAAAGATCATGGAAAAACCGGAAATAAAATAAACCCGGAAAAGGGCGCCGAGCAAATGAATGGCAATACCTATAAAGAACAGCCACAGCCCCCAGGATGACTTTTCAGGAGTGATCTTTTTTAGAGCAGCCCTCTTAAGCCAGAGCAAATAGATCATGACGAACGGGATCAGAATACCATGGCTATAATAAGAATCCCGGGCAAACCAGCGCTCCCACATCCATAAAAACGTCGGAACATAGATAAGCAGGGCAAAAATGCCGATCACCCATTTTTGAAACGTATTGGTCACTACTGTTTTCTGGCTTTTTGCCATGCGATATCCTGTTTGGATGCTATAAAACGATAAAAGCCTGCTAAAGCTGCAAAATTCAAAAGACAAAATACATAAGGCACATAACAGAGCTTTGCGATTTTCTTAAAGATACCATACTTTTGGTTCCTTGCCAAGAGTCCTATGATGGCGCAGGTGTAGAAAATAATTTGCAGGACAAGGATCGTCTTATAAATACCGGCACTGAGCATAAAAAAGTTTAAAGGCAGAAGTGCTAACATAAAGAACGGCACCATCACCCGCAGGAATTTATGAGAGAACAGTTGAACAGCAATGGGGCTTTTAAAAGGATTAAAAAGTCCGGGGAATAGTGCAAATATTTGATAGTTGCCATATAGTGTACGGGCCTTGCGACGGTATTCTTCTGTTGCACTATGTGCTGCGCTGTCAAAGGCATACGCCGTTGAGTCAAATATGGCCCGATACCCTTTTTGGATGATCTTAAATGGGGTGAACATGTCATCCAGCACCACATCCGCCGGAGCCGGGACATAAAGGTCTTTGCGGATGGCATAGATGGCCCCGGTTGCGCCAAGCATGGAATGCACCCGCGCCTCATGGCCGCGGATGAATTTTTCATATTCCCAGTAAAAATTAACTCCTTTAGCCGTGGCCCCGTCAGCTTTGGCAAAAAGCAGCTCCCCGCTGACACACCCCACTGTGGGATCAGCAAAATTAGCCACCAGATTCTTCAGCGCATTTTTTTCGATATGCTGTCTGGCATCATTAAAGAAAATGATCTCACCTTCTGCATGGTTGACCAGATCATTAACGGTCATCATCTTCCCCCGTCTTTGGGAATTGATAAATATCCGGATACGGGACGAATGAAAATCCTGAAGGATCTGATTAGTTTTATCGTCAGAGGCATCAGAACCGATAAGGATCTCGATTTTGTCCTGAGGATAATCCAAGCCCAACAAATTCTCGAGCTTAGCCTTGATCACATCTTCTTCGTTGTAGGCAGCAATGACAATAGAAACTGATGGCAGGATGGCGGCTTTATGTACCGGTTTAGGAAAATATTTAGACAAAAGTGCTATCAATAACGGATAGCCGAAGTAGCAATAGCCGATCAAAAACAATAATGTCCAGAACAGTAGTTTCATCATATTTTAAAACGACGGAAAGGGCTCGTCCAAGGCCTTACCTACAATAACGAAAAATGGATGTTCTTGATCCCCTCAGCTATGTTCCCTACATTTTGCGACGTAGAAACAACAAAGCTAGGGCTCTTTATCTTGCCCGCTAGTTTTAACCATTTTGAAATATTCTTAACCTTCGAGGACACGATGGTTGACGACAATTTTATTTCTAATGGATAAATATTGTTTTCTGATTCCAAAAGAATATCGACTTCCACTCCATCGGTACTTCTAAAGGAATAAAGATGTTTTTCATCGCCCCAAACAGATAATCTCTTAAATAATTGGGACACACATGCAGTTTCAAAAAGTGCCCCGGCCATTGGGCCTTTTAAGGCATGTTCCGCTTCTTGCAATCCAACCAAATAACACACAAGCCCTGTGTCCATAAAATAACACCGGGGAGTTTTAATAACCCTTTTTCCAAAATTGTTATGATACGGCATTAAAAAGAAAATTAATCCGCTGGCTTCCAGCAATGTCAACCATTGTTTTATCGTGGGCAATGACACACCTAATTCTCGTGATAATTCAGCTGTGTTAATCTCTTGGGCTGTCCTGGCTGCTATCAACTGAATAAATCTTTCAAAATCTCTCAAATTAGATTCTTTAACATTCCCTCGAACGTCTTTATCAAGATACGTCTGCACGTAGCTTTTAAACCATATTTTTCTTGTTTCTTTATTGCTAAATAAACTTTCTGGGTAGCCTCCTTTTAATATCCAATCCCCTACCGAAATTTTATTGGATTTAATAGCTGTTGCCTTTCTAAGATCAGCAATATACCCTTCTATGCTTTTAATTTCGTCATTAAAAGCATGCAAAGTTTCATCTATCCCAAAGGGATATAAATGCAGTATTGCTATGCGTCCAGCCAGAGAATCGCTAATCCCCTTCATCAAAGACCATTGCTGTGATCCTGTAAGCACCCACTGAGCAGGTTTATTATCATTATCTATTCTAGCTTTTATATAAGAAAAAAGTTCAGGGACATTCAGTATTTCATCAATAATGACCGGTGGCGTATGTTCTTCTAGGAATCCCCTGGGATCTTCTGACGCATAGGCACGAACGTCCATTTCATCAAGAAGGACATATTTATAGTTCTTAAATATATGCTTAACTAGCGTTGTTTTTCCTGCCCTGCGCGGTCCACCTACAAATAGCGCAGGGAATGATTTTGATGCCTGGGTAAGCGTTGATTCTAGGTTTCTTTTTGTGTGCATATTTGCAATTATAAAGTATTACTTTATTTTGTCAATATTAATTTTGCTTCACTGGCGTGCTCAATCGAATGTCTTGCTTAACTCGGGGTATTACAATTTTACTTGGTTAAATAAATAAGCACTCGTCTTAAAAAATTATATCCCGATTCTCTCAATATAAATTTTGACGCATTCTTGATGGCATCGGCGATCATTTCGCCTATCGGTACACGGTTGTCTAAAGCCGTTTGAAAGCGTTTTAAAGACCAATTGGCTTTGACGGCAATACGCGGCGTACAAACCGATCTTAAACATTTAGATTTTTCAGAAATAAAAATTTCCGTATACCCTGCCTCATAAGCCATTTTAATGATCTTATCATTACAATAACCCCGTGGGACAGAAAAGGTATTTATAGGAATACTCAAATTTTGTTCCAGCCCGTTCTTTGATGCTTTCAGTTCTTCGATCACCAGACTGTCTTGCAAATTAGTCAGTATTTCATGACTCAGGCCGTGTGAGCCGATGGTCATCCCGGCCTGGGCCAATATTTTGAGTTCGGCATAGCTCATGTAACCTTTGTGTCCCACCCTTTTCACAATAACAAAGAAATAAGCGTTAAAACCTAATTCTTTCAGAACAGGGAAAGCCAGCTCATAATTATTCATCTCGCCATCATCAAAAGTCAGGACGACTTTCTTCCCGGAACTTTTAAGCCACTGCATTTGGGAGCGAAAATTATCGATAGAAACATCATAAAGCGTAGCCCCTGCCTCGCGGTCCGGAGGGCCGATGATATTTTTAGAAGTAATGCCGTGGTACATTAAAGTTGTCATAAGCTTGTATTCCCTCCCCCTTGAGGGGAGGGCTAGGGAGGGGGTTATTATTTCCCTATCCCCGCCAAATTATTTATCTTTTCAATTTCCTGTGCAATTGCATCCCGGCGAGATTTTAAATAATCCCCGTCTTTAGTAAAATTCCAGATGGATTTTACTATAGAATCATCCATAGTCAGTAATTTAACACTTTGGTCGTAATCTTCCTTATATTTTGTTTCCAAACCTTTGGCATGCAGGACCCTTAATTTATTCAATAGGATCTGGATATATTCATAATCCTGCATCCCGTCGCGGAAGTTTTCGGTACGGATGGAATCCCAAGGGCCGTCAGTGCCAGGATAAAATATAAGCCCGTTGCCATTTTGTTCCCATTTGGAATTTTTGGCGTTCTCAAGAGGGTCAACATTTACATCCGGCCACCAATTCACGCACCAATATAAAAATCCGCGGATATCATATTTCCAGCATATCCAGGGAATGATGCGATAATCAATAGAATCAAAATCTATGGCTAAATTGGGACTGGTTGTGCCAGATGGTCCAGACACATACATCCATATTTCTTTGCCAATTTTTTGTAGTTTTCGCATTTTGGCTTCATTAAAATCATCGATTTGAAAAGTCCAGATATCAATATCTTTTCCCCAATTAGGCAGCGTATCCGGGTCCCAAAAACCGTGATAGCAAACCATGTTCTTTAGTCCGGGATAGGCACGATGGATCATGGACGTGAGCTTGGGCACTATCGGATTGCCGATGTCTCCCTCATCCCAAGTATAAATGTACGTATAGTCCAGCAAACTGTTAATTTTAAGATCTTCCCCAAAGGTTTGATAGGTTGGAAGGAATGCTTCAATAGAAGGATCGTCTTTCGGCCAATTATTATCAAAGGTGCCTCCATGTTTGCCGATGGAAAAATTATTTAATCCTAATACCCGATAGCGGTCAACATTGGCTAATTGAGGCTGAGATGTCGGATCGATATTTAAAATAGGGTTCATGCGGTGTTTAAGCATATTAACTATAAATTTATCATTGATGCTATCTAAACGGGCATTCCAAGCTATAGCAGATTCATCTGCCAGCTCAGGATAACGAATTTTAGTTATATGACCGTAAAAATCAAAAGCTGTTTTTAAATGGCTCTCCAGCGGAAGAGTAAAACCATAAACATGCATGCTTATAGGGATTGATTGCGCGGCAAAATTCAAGCCCTTAACAATGATAGTCCCCGTATACTCTCCAGCCGGTGTGTCTTGGGGAACATAAACAGTTACCCAAAAAGGCTGGGCATCCCCTGCTTTGACATCAAAAGATTTCGTTGGGATAAGCGGATCCGCCCACATCCCGACAAATTTAACCGGATAATATGGCCGTCTAGTCTCAACATATCCTTCAACCCGCCAGGTAATATTATCTTTTGATATCATGGTCCCCGTTTTCGAATTAACAAGATCAGAAGAAAGCAGATAAACACCCGGTTGATCCTTGGAAGATGCATCAACAACGATCTGAAAAGACTCATAAGCATTTTTTGCCGATGAAATTGAAGCGCTTGTTGAAAAGGATGGCTTTTCCAGTGTCCTGGCGTCAGTAAATATGCGGTCCAGGCTTGAGGCCACAAATATAATTAAACCATCTTGAGTAGGCGCAATGTGAAGTCCAGAGATCAGGCCGGCTGTTTCAATCAATTTGGGTTTGTTTAATAAATGATGATGGGCCTTTCGGGCAAGTTTTAATCCAACAAAAGCTATAGCAAGTAAAACAAATGCGCCAATGACTAGAATGATGACAAATTTAAGTTTATTTAGACGCATGAATTTTCTCTTGGTAAATATCAGTTAATTTTTTGCCAACTATTGTCCAGTCATATTTTTGACAAACCAATTGTCGCCCATTATCCCCCAAAGTAGCGGCAAGAGTCGGATTCTTGCATAGATCAATGATCTTTTGAGCAAAATTATCGGGATTATCTGCAAGAGCTATATTAATTCCATCTTTGCATTCAATACCTTCAGCTCCGATCGTTGTTGAAACAACAGCCTTGCCCATCGCCATAGCTTCTAGAATTTTTAATCTTGTCCCTCCGCCAATACGCAAAGGAACAATAAATATTTTAGAGCGCTCAACAAAGGGCCGAACATCATCCACGCGGCCTGTTACAATCACACGGTTATCCTTATGTGCCAGATTTTTGACCACTGATGACGGGTTTTTCCCGACCACATATAATTTTAGCGCGTTGTTCTTTTGCCAAACCAGCGGAAGGATCTCTTGGCAAAAATAGCTGATAGCATCATCATTAGGAAGCCAATCCATAGAACCGGTAAAAACTAGCGCATCTTCCGTAACGGTTTGATTTCTCGAACCCGTATTGAAATACTCAGTATCCACCCCGTTAGGGATAACATGGACCGTCTGGACTCTTGGAGCAAAATTATTTAAAAGCTGTTGATCATCTAGAGAACATGCAAAAATCCCCTTAAATTCTTTAATCTTTTGAGACTCAAAGGTCATCATTTTTTGAGACTGATCCCGATAAAGCCACTTTTTGATCCAAGAACGTTCAACGTTTGCACAGCGCTCCAGGATCTTGTATTCTACATTATGCTCGTCTAAATAGCACGGGATATCCTTAAAGCAGTCTTTATAAACTGCCATATGCAAATGATCGATATGGATGGCATCAAAATGTTGTTTGGCCAAAAGCTCGTGGATATTTTGGGTCATCCGGGCTGTATGATATTTGAGGATGGAAAATGGAAGTGGCTTAAACAAAACACCGGAAACTTTTTGAATAACGGACGAGGGCACCATTGGCACCAAATAAACCTCGATCCCCAATTCCTTCATGAATTGCCGGTATAAAGCGTCAGTATTCTCAAAAGAAAAACAAAGCAAGCTAACGCGATTTTTAAGAGCCAACTGCTTAAGTATATTTAGCGTACGAATCTTCCCGCCTGTATCAGCAGGTAAAGGCAGTCTGGGGGCTAAAAATAAAATGTTCATCTTGAAATAATAATTTGCATGGCAATTAGCGATATTGTTTCAGATATTTTCTAATCTCATCATGGTTGCCAACTAAGACCAAGTAACAAATATCCTCTTCTATCTTGACGACTACCCGTAGATGTATATCTACTCGAAATTCAAACTTATCGTGATTGATCTTTTTAAAACCAAGTCCTTTAAAAGGATTGCCAGATACAATGAATTGATTAAATTTTTCAAGGCTACCCTTTAGTTTGATTTTAGCTTGCGGATCTAATTTCTTGAGGCATCTCTCAAAAGAAGCCAAAGGAACAATAGATTTCATGGGATTATTTTTTGAAGATATTTAGAGAATTCCTTGCCTGGTTTGATAGCCTTGGCGTTTGGTTTTTCTTTTGTAACTATATGGTCAATTGCTTTAAGATCCTCTTGGGTATATTTTGGTTCTACATGAACGGGAATCAGTTTAATAAAATTATCTTCAACGTCTATTGCCAAAAATTCATGGGGCTTAAGCCCCAGTCTTTTGGCTAATGCCGTTGGAATAGTTATTTGATTCTTTGCTTTTAGTCTAATTATAGTCATATGATCAGCCTCCTAAAAAAAGTATGTCATGGGAACGACAGGATGTCAAGTACGACTTTCACACTTTCCTACTATTATTTAAGTGCAGAAAAGTAAATTTCCTTATACCGCTCTGCCATACGGCTGTCACTATAATGTTTAGTGACTTCTTGATAAGCATTTTGGGCCAAGCGCTGACGTTTTTCCTTGCTTTTGGCTAATTCTATGATGTTGAATGCCAATTGGAGGTCATTGCCTGGTTTAAGCAGTATTCCGGTTACATGGTCTTTGATCACTTCTCCAACAGCGCCAACATCTGTGGCTATGACCGGCAATCTTGAAGCCATGGCTTCCAGGATGGTCATGGGCAGGCCTTCGGCAAAGGAAGCATTAACCAGTATATCACCAAGGGCATAAACAGCAGGCATATCTTCAAGAATGCCTGTAAAAATAACATAAACCGATAAATTTAAATGGCGGGCTTGTTCTTTTAACTTTTCACGTAAAGGACCGTCACCGATAATAATGAATTTTACATTCTGGACATTCTTTACCACTTGGGCAGCCGCTTTGAGGAAAACTTCATGGCCTTTTTCGGCTGACAGGCGGCCCACGATCAAGACAGCGCAATCTGCCGGTGCTATGCCCAACGAAGAACGTCTTGACTCATTGCGGATCTGATGGTCAAATTTTTCGATCGGGATACCGTTATCAATGACGACTAAACGATCCGCCTTTAAACCCTTGCGCATAAGATCTTGCTTGATCCCGGCAGAGACACCAACAACCTTTTGGGCAAATTTTGAAACAAAGGCATCGATCATTTCATAAAATCTTAGCTTTTGATCTGTACTATGCCATAGATGGTTCGTCACGACCCATTTGGCATTGGTAAATCTGGTCGCCACAAAGGCGGCAATATCAGCTTTGTAATTATGCGTATGCACAATATCGATCTTGTTTTCAATGATAAACTTCTTTATAGCGTCAACCGTTCCAAAATCAAACTTTCTTTTAGAGTCAAAAATAATAGTTTTTAGTCCCAGCTTCTTAGCCTCTTCGATGATCTCCAAATGAGGATTATGCAAATTGTTGATCGCTCCCACAAACGAAGTGATCCCGTTGCTCTTAGAAGCCAGATTCAAAACCACCCGTTCAGCCCCAAACAGCCCCCCGCTGCTGATCAAATGTAATATCTTTATATTGCGAGGTGTATCTTTAAACATTAAACAGTAATGTTCCAGCATAGTCTTCATAGAAAATTCACTCTTAACTCGTGAAAACCCATTCTGACCAAGTACTCGACGTTTGTCTTTATCGCCAAGCAGCTTTAATAACGCTTCTTTTAATTGCTGAACATTTTCTTTTTCGACTAACAAGCCGTTAAAATCATGGCGGACCAACTCGGGATTTCCCCCCACATTGGTGGCGATAACCGGTTTGCCGGCAAGCATATATTCTAAAATAGCATTAGACATGCCTTCACTTAAGGAAGGCAAAACACAAATATCTGCCAAAACCAGAAGGTCTTTGACATTTTCCCGTTTGCCCATAAAGACAACTTTATCGGATATATTCAGTTTTTGAGCTAAATTTTGAAGCTGACCGTCAAGCTCATCGCGGCCAACCAGGATCAGCTTGGCATCCGGGAATTGCGTAACAACACCGGCAAAAGCTTCCAATAAATAATAATGCCCCTTCACAGGTTTTAAATTTGCCACATGCATAATAAGAATATCATTACGTTTACGCTCCAACTGATTGCGCAATTCCTGTGACAAATGTCGATTATCACTCCCAAAAGGGCTATTGTCATTCCCAAAAGATCTATTGTCATTCCCGCGAAAGCGGGAATCTAGTTCAATCCCATTATAAATAACTTCAATACGCTCGGCAGCAACCCCCTCTTCTTTAATAACCAAATCTTTGATAGATGCCGAGACCGTAACGATCTTATTAACCCAATGATTCATCAATTTATAAGCGGCAATATGTAAGCCATTGCGCCAAAACCCCATATCCCTGCGATTGGATATAATCGTTTTAACCCCGGCCAAATGTCCCCAGAATGTCCCCCACATATCGGAGCTGAAATGGTAGGTCAGTAAAATATCAATGCGGTTGTTTTTAAGGAATTTAAAGAAGCGAAGGCCCTGGATCAGGCCGGATAAGCCATAAACACGGACAACCCTGAAGGTGTGCAGTAGACTGCCAGTAGACTCGATCAATTCAACGGATGCCTGCCCGTAGCAATCCAGGCTGACCACATGAACTTCATAGGCATTTTTATCCAGGCCGCGGGCCAGCTCAAAGATCTGCTTCTCAGCCCCTCCGGCCAGATCCGCCAAACAATCAGTCAAAAGCACAATGCGCTTTTTGGTCATAACTTCACGCGATATGTCTGCCAATAATTTATAAATAGTCTGAATCTATTCTAATGGCCGAATGTCTATTGTCAATATAAGGCGGAATTATAACTGCGGAGATATTCTTTATTGTTGGAAATTTGCAAAACCTTTAAATAGAAGTTGTACAAAGAATAATAAAAAAGCAAAACCGAATAATGTTTCAATTATTAATTCGCAAACATGAAAAGTCATACTCACCCCATAGTTAATTAAGTTTATGATGTCGAAATTTAATTGATTTTAGATAATAGATGTTAA
>Ga0302320_10024055_pt1 | contig 11916 bp, 10 predicted proteins | sample Bog_T0_3_FD_202130 | JGI IMG/M metagenome (GOLD analysis project Ga0302320, IMG submission 202130) | Peat permafrost microbial communities from Stordalen Mire near Abisko, Sweden - Bog_T0_3 | ecosystem: Environmental > Terrestrial > Soil > Wetlands > Peat | place: Sweden: Abisko, Stordalen Mire... | reverse complement strand
AAGGCCGACCCCTCCCAGCTTCGCCGCATGGACTATCTCGGCTTCGGCTTCCTCGTCCTGGCCATGGGCGGCCTCCAGATCATGCTTGACAAGGGCGAAGAGAACGACTGGTTCGCCTCCCCCTTCATCTGCCTCTTCGCCGTGCTCTTCGTCGGCGGCATGATCGGCCTGGTGGTTTGGGAGTGGCAGCACAAGAACCCCCTCATCAACCTCAAGCTCTTCCGCTACAAGAATTTCGCCATCTGCTGCCTGCTCATGATGCTGGTAGGCGGAGTCCTCAACGCGAGCACCGTCATGATGCCCCAGTTCATGCAGCAGTTGCTCGGCTGGACCGCCACAACCGCCGGCCTCGCGCTCACCGGTGGCGGCTTTACGCTTGTCTTTGTCATGCCGCTCGCCGGTTACGCCACAGGCAAGGTGGCCGCGCGCTGGTTGGCCGTGCTCGGCTTCACGCTCTTCGTCTTCACCTATCGCTACGCCGCGCACCTCACCACCCTCGACATGACCTTCAGCTCCGCCTCCTGGCTGCGCGTCATCCAGATGATCCCCCTGCCGTTCTGTTTCATCTCCATCACCACCGCCGCCTACGTGGGCATGCCGCGGGAGCAGAGCAACCAGGTGGCCGGCCTCATCAACTTTGTCCGCAACATCGGCGGCAGCATCCTCATCGCCATCACCAACTCCCAGGTCACCAGCCGTGCCACCTGGCACCAGCAACACCTGCAAAGCAGCATGACCTCGGCCAGCCAGGCCTTCCAGCAGCAGTCGCAGGCCATGACCGGTTTCTTCGCCGGTCACTTCGGCGGCCCCAACGGCGCTGGCCTCGCTGCCGGCGCCATTTACAACCAACTCAACATGCAGGCCCAGGCGCAAGGCTACCAGGACGTCTATATGGAACTCTCCTGGATGTCTGTGGGTCTCATCGCCCTGGCCTTCCTGCTCAGCAAGAACAAGCCGGGCGCGGGAGCCGGTCCCGCCGCGATCCACTGATCCCGAGTAGCAGAAGGGCAGCCAACGGGACTCTCCCTCCGGTATAGTCCGCCGTTCATCTCATCGTTTTTTGCTTTGCTTCAGGGTACAACTTTACAGCCTGCGGAAAGGCTCAATTCGAAGGGGGCCTCCGTAACCGGGCTCGACTTCAGTCGTGCCGCACCTGACGCAATTTCATCGCGGACTTCAGCCCCCGGCTAAGGCTTCTTCCTGCGTTCTGCTCGAATTCGGCCCTTTCCCCTGCCTGCCCGGTTGTACCGTAAGGGTCTGAATAATAAGGAAAGCTTTAGTGTCTGCGTCAGAACTGGATCTTGGCGCTTACTTGCTGACTTGCTACGCCGCGAAGCGGCGCTGACTCGCTGCTTTTCAATAAAACCTCTCTTCCACCCAACCTCCACTGTTGCGTTCCGTGCCTGCGCCCGCCAAGGTCCCCATCAACCCAACCTTGCGCGTAACCCAGCAGCATCGTTAGAAATATACTTAAGTATTCACTTGACAACCAAGGCCGATCCAGAGAATAGTTAAGCGTATACTTGATTACACCCCTCTGGAGGACCTTTCCATGCCAGAACCAACCGTTCTTCACAGCACCTTCGTCCTCGAGCGCACCTTCCCCGTCCCCCCGGAGCGCGTCTTTGCCGCCTTCGCTGACCCCGCCCAAAAACGCCGCTGGTTTGCCGCCGCCGAATCCAGCACCGTCGAACACTATGAGCTCGACTTCCGCGTCGGCGGCAAGGAAAATGCCGCCTTCAAACTCGGCCCCGGCACCCCCGTCTCCGGGCTGATCTGCGTCAACAACACTACCTACGAGGTCATCGTCCCCAACCGGCGCATCGTCTTCGCCGCCACCATGAGCCTCAGCGGAAACGTCTTTTCCGCATCCCTCGGAACCGTCGAGTTGCTGCCCTCCGCCGCCGGCACTGACCTGATCTTCACCCTCCAGTCTGCCTTCTTTGAGGGCGCCGACGGGCCCGCCATGCGCGAAGCCGGATGGCGCTCGCTCCTCGACAAGCTCGCCGAGGAGCTGTCGCGCTAACAAGAAGCTATGTGTAGCGCCGGCCTCCCGGCCGGCTGTCGCGTGGGTCTCCTGACCCACGCGCTGCCAATCGAACTCCCAGCCGACCCGCGGGGGATGAAAAAGGCGTCTCGCATTCATCCTTTGTTTTTTTGAATTTGTAGTTTTATCTCTTAACGGTCAGGGCGCGGCGCAAAGGAATGCAAACCATGGACAAGACACAACCAACAATCGACCGCATCTTCCGTGCCCTCGGCGATCCCACCCGCCGCGCCATGATCGAGAAGCTCGGCGCCGCTCCCATCTCTGTCTCGCGACTCGCCGAGCCCTTCGGCATCACCCTCGCCGCCGTCGTTCAACACATCCAGATCCTTGAGGAGTGCGGCCTCGTCCAGACTGAGAAGCATGGCCGCGTCCGCACCTGCCGCATCCAGCCCGCCGGCCTGCAAGTTGCCGCCCAGTGGATCGCCGAACGCAAATCCCCTTGGGAACTGCGCCTCGACAAACTCGGTGAGCTGCTGGCCGAACCCGAACAGAACCCCGCAGAGGATGCGGAACCCGAGTGGCTCGGCTGACCGGCGCTGCGGAGTCTACCGTGCGCCGTTCGGCAATTGGAAGCTCACCCCGGCGTCCTGATTCACCTTCGCTGTCGCCAACAAATCAAGCTGCTCCACCGGAATCGCCCGCTGCTGCCCGTCCTGCACATAGAGCGTCGTCCGCGTCAAAATGTAATTGCGAACCTGTTCGCTAGGCCGGCCGTCCTTGAACACCAGCGTCACCGCCTCCTCCGCTTGCGGGGCCGGGGGCGCGCTCGGCGCCGGCATCACGCCATACGGCGGACGGAAGGCCTCCTCGTCGGGCTCTGGCGGCTGCGCGTCGTAGCCGCCACCATTCTCCGCAGCCGCTGATGAGCCATCGCTTGAGTCGCTCTCGTCCGGATCGCCCAGGTAGCCCGCGCCCACGTAGCCGTAGTACGGCGCCAACAGGTACGGATATCGTGTGTGGTACGGCGAATGGTATGGCTGGCGATGACCCCGGTGGTCCGGGTTGCCGGCACGGGCCAGCGTACTGCCGGCAACCGCTCCCCGATAACTCTGCATCGGTACACGCGCACGCACTCCAAAGCCCCCGGACCGCACTGGCCCGCCGTGCCCGGCCCCGCCGCGCATGCCGCCGCTCGGCCCTGAGTGGAACCCACCCCCACCATGAAACCCGCCAGAAGCGTGACCCGAGAAACCGCCATGCCCCCCGCCGCGTTGCGCGCAAACCGGCATTGCTAAAATCCCTGCAACCAGCATCGCGGCTACGGCCAAGCGCTTCATCACCACAGCATACGCCTGTTTTCCCTTCGCGCACGCTCTCAATCGGCTGCAACCCATCATGCTCGGTTAGACGCTGTCAGCCAGGCAAGCGCTCGATGACCATCTGCTCGGCGGGAATTTCCAGCCTCAGCTCCATGCCGTATTCCAGCCCCTCGACAAACGGCAGCAGCAGCTCCAGCACATCGGGCGCCTGAAAATGCTCGGGCTTGGTCTCCGGGTGCGGGTAGTAGATAAGGCCCGCCAGCGGCGGGTGGTCCGCGCGCAGCAGGTTGAAGTCGAAGAACGAGAAATCCTCTTTCGGCTCAACGGGATGCCACTGAACGTCGCGAAAGGTCAGGCGCGGCCGGACGACCCGATAGCGAAGCGGCGCGATGCTCACGTTGAGGGTTCCCCGGTGAAAGACGTTGATGTCGAGGCCGCGGGCGAGAAAGTGCGGCTGCTGCATCAGCAGCGTCCCGCCCGGAAAGCGCGGGTTGCCGTTCAGCCCAGAGGCAACGCGATGCCCCTGGTTGAGCCGCGCGGTAATCATCTGCGGAGGTCTCGGAAGGACGGCTTCGCTCATGGCAACTCCACCGGTCCATTGTCTCGCAAAGGAATGCTGCAACGCCGCCAAACTTGCGTTCACAAAGTGCGTCAATCGGCCCAAACGGATGCAAAGAAGGTCACACGGAGGGCGGAAAAGTATCGAAACGCAGCGAGCCGCTGCCGCTTTCCACCGCCGCCGAGCCAGCCGAGGACCTCTCCGAATCCGACCTGCCGTTCAAGGTGCAGTTTGTGGATTGGCCAACGACCAGCGAGAGGTTCCGCGGGGTGATCGAGGAGGAGCGGCTGGTGGTGAAGAAGCCTAAATATTGAGGGCGGTGGTCTCGCACCGTTGCGCAAGAAGCGTGTCAAGCTCCGGGACGTGGCTTACAACCTGTCTCCATATTCCTTCAATCCGACGGCCAGGGAGGCATCTAACCAATTCATGAAGGCGGCTGACACGTCGCTGATCTTGGTTTGATATGTAAATGCGAATGGTTCGATTGAGCACTGGAGAAAGCCCCCCCCTGAGCTGTCTTTGTCATCCGGGTCGTCGTCGAACTGGAGCTTTGCAAATGCCGTTGCCTCCATGATCCCGTTCAGGATTACCCCAACATGATGAAATGAGACGATGAACTTCAGCCTGTCTCCGCCGAGTTTGATTGACCCTTGGCTGAAGTAGTGGTTCTGGTCGAAGTTTGCAAACTTCTGGGCCGCTTGGGCGGTCTTGATCACTTCGTTGCGGTAGTAGTGAGACTTGTCGTTCTCCGGTCCTCCATCGATCACGAGAATGGAGTCCTCACGGTTCATTGGGACCGCTTCCCTGAGGCTCTCCAGCTTAGTTGATATGAAGTTGCGGGCAAGTTCGCGAAGCGCCGTGGCCTTTTCGTTGACGCGAAGCAATTCTGCATCGCGGCTCTGCTTGCGTCGCTTGAACTTATCGGCAAGGCTGCCGATAACCGCAGAGGTGAGGGACTGTTGATGCGATATATCCGCCTCTGCATCCACACTCAAGGCCTGCAGAATGGCGTTCCGTTCTAGCCCTGCGAAGATCTCGACCAGGCTGGCGATGTCGCCACCATCGGCCTTCTCGAGCGAATCAATGTATTCCGTGCGGATATCGCGATCGAGGACAACTGGCAAAAGGTCATGTTGGACCAGGACCATTGTTACTATCACGCGAGCGAGTCGTCCGTTTCCATCCTGATAAGGGTGGATCTGCGTAAACCTGTGGTGCAGCCATGCGGCAACCAGAACGGGATCTTGCCCAATGTAAGAATGGTAAAGCTGCAATAGCCGGTCGATCTCGGACTCAACGTGGATTGGGGGGCAGTACTCGTGGGTTGATCCGTCCGGACGGCGTGGATTGTTCGGATGGTCCTTGAATTTCCCGCGCAGAAGAGGAATTTCAAGCCGATTTCCAAACTGGTCCACTGCAGTGGTTGTCTCTTGATGACGCGTGAGGATTGCATGGAGCTCGTGGAGTAGGCCTTTCGATAATGGGCGGCTTTGACCGATGACATCCATCGCAAGCTGAATTGCAGCCTCTTGATCGTGGAGGTAGTCCATCAGTGTTGCCGGTGGGATGTTTGTATCTGAATGGGCGACTAGGTTCTCGGCGAACCCCTTCTGGACGAGTGCCTCGGTCGTGCCCCTATCGAGGTCGTACAGACGTTCCAGTATCCCCGTTTCGACGCTCAGTCGCCTGATGAGCCTGTGTGTGAACTCTTCAACCTGGTTACTTCCGAGAGCCGTGAGGCGTTTCTTCGCGGACCTCCAGGATTCGTACAGGGATTGGCTGCCGGCGAGGTCAATGGATAAGTCTTTTTGTGAAAGCGGATTAATTGGGAGCCATTTGTAGTCAGGCATTGGGTTCCTTTCTCTTAATGCCCCGAGATGTTCTGCGTCTCCGCTCTGCAAAGAGGAACAGGAATTTACCCCTTCGCAAACATCCCCTTGATCCCCCGCAGCGCCTGCCGCGTCCGCTCTTCGTTCTCAATCAACGAGAACCGCACATGCCCGTCCCCGTGGTCGCCGAAGCCAATCCCGGGGCTGACGGCGGTCTTCGCCTCGGTCAGGATCAGCTTGGCGAATTCCAACGACCCCAGCTTGCGGTATTGCTCCGGAATTTCCGCCCACACAAACATCGTCGCCTTCGGCGACGGCACGTGCCAGCCCAGCGCGTTCAGCCCTTCCACTAATACGTTGCGGCGAAGCCGGTACTTCTCGCAGATCTGGTGCACGCACTCCTGCGGCCCTTCGAGGGCCTGGATGGAGGCTACCTGGATGGGGGTGAACATGCCGTAGTCAAAATAGCTTTTGAGTTTGGCGAGGGCGGCGACGAGCCGGGGATTGCCGACCATGAAGCCCACACGCCAGCCGGGCATGTTGTAACTCTTTGACAGGGTGAAGAACTCGACGGCCACGTCTTTTGCGCCGGGGACCTCAAGAACGCTCGGGGGCTTGTAGCCGTCGAAGGCGATGTCGGCATAAGCCAAATCATGAATGAGATGGAACCCGTATTCGCGGGCCAGCTCGACCAGCCGAGCCAGGAACGGCAGTTCCACCGTTTGCGTCGTCGGGTTCGACGGGAAGTTGACGATGAGAGCCTTGGGCCGCGGCGTCATCCGCGGGATCAGGTCCTCAAGCTGGGCGAGGAATTTTTCCTGGTCGTGGACCGGCACGCTGACCACGTGCGCGCCGGCGATGACGGGGCCATAGATGTGGATGGGGTAGCTGGGGTTGGGGACCAGGACGGTGTCGCGCGAGTCAAAGATGGCCAGGCAAAGGTGAGCGATGCCCTCTTTGGAGCCGATGGTGACAATGGCCTCGGTTTCGGGGTCCAGATCGACGTCGTAGCGGGTCTTGTACCAGGTGCAGATGGCCTTGCGCAGCCGCGGAATGCCGCGGGAGACACTGTAGCGATGGGTAGCGGGCTTGAGCGCCGCTTCAACCAGCTTGTCCACGATGTGCTTCGGCGTGGCTCCGTCCGGGTTGCCCATGCCAAAATCGATGATGTCTTCGCCGCGCTGGCGGGCGGCCTTCTTCATGGCGTCCGTGATCGAGAAAACGTAGGGCGGCAGGCGTTGGATGCGGCTGAACTCTTCCATGGTCTATTCAGTTTACAGCGGTCAGTGGTCAGTGGTCGGTGGGTGGGGTGGTGCGGGATTGGCCTGTGCTTGGCACGATCCGGGATTTCTCCGGAGACGCCGGGGCTTTTCGTTGAGAATTTGGTCTTTTTTGAGCAGATTTCTCGCGGTGCGGCGAAAACACTAAATGCGGGAGCAGCCTGCCGCAACGAGCATGGCCGCACTTCCTGCTGACCCTGGGAAGACGGTCGGAATCCTCCCCCAATCCAGCTCGCGCGGCTGCTCCCGGCTCTTTGCGAGAGGTGGCCCATGAACGCCCTGCTGGTCTATCCCCAGTTTCCTGATACATATTGGAGCTTCAAACACGCCCTCAAGTTCTTGGGCAAGCGGGCGGCACAGCCTCCGCTGGGGCTGATGACCGTGGCGGCGCTGCTGCCGGCCGAGTGGAACAAGCGCCTGGTGGATACCAATGTCGAGCGGCTGCGGGAGCGCGACCTCCAATGGGCCGACGTCGTGATGGTCAGCGGCATGCACATCCAGCGCGAGCCGCTCTTGAGCATTGTCGAGCGGTGCCGGGTGCGCGGCCTTTGCACCGTGGTAGGCGGCCCGATTGCCAGCAGCTTGACGCCGGAAGAGCTGAAGGCGGACCACGTGGTGATTGGCGAGGCCGAGAGCCTCATTGCCGATCTGGCGCGGGACCTTGAGCTGGGAACCGCCAGGCGCGTCTACCAGGCCGCGGAACGGCCCGAGATGAGCCTCAGCCCGCTGCCCGATCTGAGCCTGATCAAGATGAATCGCTACTCCACGATGACGGTGCAGCACTCGCGCGGCTGCCCGTTCAACTGCGAGTTCTGCGACATTATCGAGATCTATGGGCGGCGGCCGCGGACCAAGGCCGGTTCGCAAGTGCTTGCCGAGCTGGACCAGTTGCATGCGGCCGGCTGGCGCGAGGCCGTGTTCATTGTCGACGACAACTTTATCGGCAACAAGGCCCGGGCCAAAGAGCTATGCGCAGCGCTGGCCGAGTGGCGCGGGCAGCACAAGAAGAGCTTTGATTTCTTGACCGAGGCCAGCCTGAACCTGGCCGACGATCCCGAACTGATGCAGCTCATGAAGGATGCCGGATTCATCTCCGTGTTTCTGGGCATTGAAACGCCCGACGAGAAGGGGCTCATTGCCGCCAACAAGCTGCAAAACACGCGCCGCAGCCTGCTTGAGAGCGTGGCCACCATCCAGAGCTACGGAATGCAGGTGATGGGCGGCTTCATCCTGGGCTTCGACACCGACAAGGAAGATATCTTCGATCGCATGGTCGAGTTCATTCAGAAGAGCGGGATTCCGATTGCCATGGTGGGTCTGCTCCAGGCCATGCCGGGCACGCAGTTGTTCCGGCGGTTGCACGGCGAGGGCCGGATTGTGGACGCGGGCCACGGCGACAACACCGGCGACAAGCTGAACTTTCTTCCCAATATGGATGCAGCTCGGCTCGTCGAGGGCTACCGCTCCGTGCTGAAGCGGATCTATTCCAGCGCGGCCTACTATGAGCGGGTAAAGCTCTACCTCAACCGCACGCAGCCCAAGGGGAACAAGCGCAAGTCGCAGCAGCAGTGGGTCACGCGGGCCAATGCGCGGGCCTTTGTCACTTCCATTGTCCGGCAGGGCGTGCTCGGCCGCCAGCGTTGGAGTTACTGGAAGTTTCTGGCGACGGTGGCCGTCCGCTACCGCCATTGCGTCGGCACGGCCATGACACTGGCCGTGATGGGCTATCACTTGCAGGTGCTCACGCAGAAGCTGCTGCGCGAATCGGCGAAGTTGCCCGGCGCCATGGAAAAGCGCCTGGCGGACCCGGCGCGCGGCAATTAGCCAGAGCGCGACTTTATACTCATACATGATATGAGCACTTTTTTGCCTGTTGACGAACAGATGGATTTGCTTCAGAAGGGCGCGGCGGAAATCATCCGCGTCAGCGACCTCCGCGAGCGCCTCGAAGAAAGCCGCAAAACCGGACGCCCGCTCCGCGTCAAGGCCGGCTTCGATCCCACCGCGCCCGACCTGCACCTCGGCCATACCGTGCTGATGCGCAAGCTGCGCCACTTTCAGCAACTCGGCCACCAGGTCATTTTTCTGGTCGGCGATTTCACTTCGCTCATTGGCGACCCCACCGGCCGCAACGTCACCCGCAAGCCGCTCACGCGCCAGCAGATTGACGCCAATGCCGAGACTTACAAAGCCCAGGTCTTCAAGATCCTCGACGAGAGCCTGACCGAGGTCCGCTACAACTCCGAGTGGCTCGGAAAGCTCGGCTATGAAGGCACCATCCGCCTTGCCTCCCACTTCACCGTTTCCCAGATGCTCGAGCGCGATGAGTTTCACAAGCGCTTCCAGGCCGAGCAGCCCATCAGCCTCCACGAGCTCCTTTATCCCCTCATGCAGGCCTACGATTCCGTCGCCCTCGAGTGCGACGTCGAACTCGGCGGCACCGACCAGCGCTTCAACCTCGGCGCCGGCCGCGAGCTCCAGCGCCAGTACGGCCAGAAACCGCAAATCATCCTCATGACGCCGATCCTCGAAGGCCTCGACGGCGTGCAGAAAATGTCGAAATCGCTCAACAATGCCATCGGCATCAACGAAGCACCGTCGGAAATGTACGGCAAGCTCATGAGCATCAACGACGAGTTGATGTGGAAGTACTGGGTGTTCCTTACCGACCTGAAACTGTCTGAGGTTGAATCGCTCAAGGCTGAGGTTGCCGGCGGAAAGCTGCACCCCATGGAAGCCAAAAAGCGCCTCGCCCGCACCATCGTCTCCGGCTTCCATGGCGAGGCCGCGGCCGCCAGCGCCGACGAAAACTGGGCCCGCATGTTCCAGCAGAAGGAAGCCGCTGAAGACCTCGAAGAGGTTGCGATCGCGTTGCCCGATGTGTCTGGAGCGGAACCGCATCAGGTGAGGCTGGCGAAGCTGCTGGTGCGGATGGGCCTGGCAGCCAGCGGCGCTGAGGCAAACCGCAAGATCGCGGAGAAGGCCGTGAAACTGGACGGCGAAACCGCGGACGTGCCGGTGATTTCGCTTTCGGCGGTGCCGGCGCGCGTCGTGGTTCGGCTCGGCAAGCGAGCCAAGGTGGCTGTGATTGCGTAAATGTCGCAGACCGGAAACTCCGGAAGGAGCAGGGGAGTTTCAACCCCCTGAAAGAGCGCGGAATTGCGGGGCCTTGAGGCCCGGACCCCCGCCACGTTTCTGCAGCACACCGCAAATAGGATTCAGTAGCAGAGACGCGTGAATTTCCCTGCGATGCGCCAGGCCGCTCAGGCCTTTTCTTCCTCCATATCCGGTTCCGTCCACAGAAGAATCGACTGCGGCAGCGTCAGGAAAAGCGTGAGGGTGATCAGCAGCAAGCCGTAGTACATCTGGTCGGGGGTCATCCCGACGGACGCAAGCAGGCCCGGGTGCATGATGCGCAGCGACGCCAGAAACATGGGAATGATGACCGAGACGCCTACGGCCTGGTAAGCGAGGTAGTGGGCCCGGTCTCTCTGGTTGAGTTCGCGCTCGTCGTTGCGGTAGGCAGTGTCGTCGTCGGGCAGCACCGGCTGGTAGATGCGCAGCTTGAGCAGCAGCAGCGGCGGCGCGGCGGCGTACTGCCTGGGCGGCCTGTTGTTGAAGGGCTTCACCAGGCCGCCGTTGTAATAGCCGCCGAGGAAGAGGCGGCAGGCCAGCATCGCCGCCCAGAACATATAGGCGCCCGACCCGCGCCAGTGCGTCAGCAGGTAGAGAACGGCCATCAGTGCGGCCAGGGCAGCATAGATCACAACCACCAGCGCGCGGCGGCGGCGCTGCTGCGCCATGTCCAGGGTCTTCCCGAAGAAGTTGAGTTCAGCTCTCATGCGGGTTGCTCCCTATCGGGTTGGTTGCAAGGGACGAAGATTTGAGGCCATAGACCTGCCGGCTAAGGGGCTGGAACGGCTCCATGGAAAACACGGCCTCAACGGGAAGCGCAAAGTAGGCGGCGATCTGGAACGCGAGCTTGAGGCTGGGCCCGTAGTCGCCGCGTTCAAGGAAGCCGATGGTCTGGTAGTTCACGCCTACGGCGTCGGCCAGGGCCTGGCGGCTGATGCCGCGCTCGGCGCGCAGGACGGCGATGCGGTTGTAGAGGCCGCTTTCACCGGGGGGTAAGGTGTTTTCCTGCATGACAATATATTGCGTATACGCAATGGCTTTGTCAAGAAGCGGCGGTTGTCCCAGGCCCCGGGAGAATCGAGCACAACCACTGAAGGCGGGTGCCCCCTGTCCCTCGCCCTTGGGGACCGGGGAGGTCGAGGTGGGTGGCCTCGCCCGCAACAAACCCCGGCCATGCCCGAGTACCCCACGAACAGGCGGATACCCGGGTGCCTGGGAACCCCCTGGGTCGGGGTGGTTCTTAGGGCGCATGTTTGGATTTTCAGACAGGTGACACCACCAACCCCACCCCGCCAGCCCCATCGCCCGACCTCAAATCACGCCCTCAAAAGCACATCGAAAAAAGCCAAAATCACGCCAAAAACATGCCATCTCACGCCGTTTTCCTCACTTTTCGTCCGGCCATAACCCGACATTCCTGCTCCGAATGTCGCGCTCCACGCCGACCTTTTCGCCCCACCGGACTCCCCTCCCGATTTCGTCCCCCTGCGGATGGCCAAAACACCCACTTTTGTCCGCTTATAGACGTAGCCGGAATTCGCTTCGTGTCAAAAATCATGTCCGCTTATAAGCCGACGAATCTAGCCCCATGGTGGGATACCACGGAAGCCCGAGCGAGCGAAGAGCAAGCCGCTGGCCCCACCGCAGGTGGCAGGTGGCAGGGTGCCCCATCCATTCGCAGCTTTACCGCGAATGGGTGGGATACCACAGAAGCCCGAGCGAGCGAAGAGCGAGCCATTGGCCCCACCGCAGGCGGCAGGTGCCCCATCCATTCGCAGCTTTACCGCGAATGGGTGGGATACCA
>Ga0302320_10024053_pt1 | contig 11917 bp, 9 predicted proteins | sample Bog_T0_3_FD_202130 | JGI IMG/M metagenome (GOLD analysis project Ga0302320, IMG submission 202130) | Peat permafrost microbial communities from Stordalen Mire near Abisko, Sweden - Bog_T0_3 | ecosystem: Environmental > Terrestrial > Soil > Wetlands > Peat | place: Sweden: Abisko, Stordalen Mire... | reverse complement strand
TTATTTCACGGCGATTGCTCAAGGAGAACTGCCTCAGGAAAGCTGGTTTGCTCTTGGTCGGTTGCTAACTACTATCAGGGGAAAATCAATTCTTTTATCGTGGAGCGGATCAATGTTTGAATACTTGATGCCGTTAATTGTGATGCCCACGTACGAAAACACCTTGCTTGATCAAACCTACGAAACGTTGGTGGAAAGACAGATCGATTATGGAAAACATCATGGTGTTGCGTGGGGTATTTCTGAATCAGGATATAATACCATCGATGCAAATTTGAATTATCAATACCGGGCTTTTGGTGTTCCGGGATTAGGATTTAAACGCGGGCTTGCCGAAGACCTGGTTGTAGCACCCTATGCCAGTGCGCTGGCGTTGATGGTCTCGCCAATGGAGGCCTGTTTGAATTTACAGCGGCTGGCAATTGAAGGATTGATGGGAAGATATGGTTTGTATGAAGCCGTAGATTATACCCCATCACGTCAACGCCGTGGTCAGTCCAGTACGGTGCTGCGTTCATTTATGGCCCATCATCAGGGCCTGAGCCTTCTTTCTCTGGCTTATTTGTTGTTAGATCGCCCCATGCAAAAGCGCTTCCAAGCCGACCCGCTTTTTGGCGCAACCATGTTGTTGCTGCAAGAAAAGATCCCCCATAATATTCCTTTTCATGTACATATCAATGAAGTATCCAATAGGCGTACGCTTTCCAATGAAGTACAAACTCCGATCCGTGTCCTGAATACGCCGCACACGTTGATCCCGGAAGTACAGTTATTATCCAACGGCCGGTATCACGTCATGGTGACAAATGCAGGAGGAGGCTATAGTCTTTGGAAAGACATTGCCGTCACCCGTTGGCAGGAAGACAGCACTTTGGATAATTGGGGCACATTTTGCTATATCCGCGACTTGGAAAGCGGAAAATTTTGGTCCAATACTTTTCAGCCGACACTTCAGACGCCGGAGAATTATGAATCCATTTTTTCGGAAGGCCGCGCAGAGTTCCGTCGGACTGATCATGGAGTAGACACCTATTCTGAGATCGTGGTTTCGCCGGAAGATGATATAGAATTGCGTCGAGTGCGATTGACGAACCGTTCCAGAGTAAACCGAACGATCGATGTGACCAGTTATGCGGAAGTGGTGCTTGCACAACGCGCTGCGGACGCATTACATCCGATGTTCAGCAATCTTTTTGTTCAAACCGAGATTATTAAGAAGCGGGGGGCGATTTTGTGTTCTCGACGCCCTCGTTCTGCGGATGAACATGCTCCCTGGATGTTTCATTTAGTGGCGGTGCATGGGGCAGAGGTCAAAATGGTTTCTTTTGAAACGGACCGTATGAAGTTTATAGGACGGGGCTCGAGCATAGTTAAACCGTATGCGATGAGCCCGCTTTCCAGAGAGCTTTCTGGCAGTGATGGTTCAGTGTTGGACCCAGTGGCAGCCATACGTAATCAAATTGTCCTGGGGCCTGGGCAAACTGTCATCATGGATATGGTTACGGGTATTGGCGAAACACGCGAAAAAGCATTAATTCTCATTGAAAAATATCAAGACCAGCGGATGGCAGACCGGGTTTTTGAGATGTCCTGGACACACAGCCAGGTAGTGTTAAGGCAGATCAATGCCACTGAAGACGATGCGCAACTATACGGACATCTGGCCAGTTCTATTATTTATGCCCATTCTTTTCTGCGCGCGGATACCAATGTTCTTGAGCAGAATCGTCGTGGGCAAAGTGGTTTATGGGGATATGCCATTTCTGGGGATCTGCCGATCGTCATCCTTCAAGTAGGAGATCCGGCACATATTGAATTAGTCCGCCAGATGGTTCAGGCGCATGCGTATTGGCGGTTAAAAGGTCTGGCGGTTGACTTAGTTATCTGGAATGAAGCCCTTTCGGGTTATCAGCAATTGCTTCAAGAACAAATTATAGGATTGATCTCTGCCAGCACTCAGGGGAAGATAGCGCGCAATTCCGGTGAAGTGTTTGTAAGGCCGGCCGAACAAATCTCTAACGAAGAACGTATTTTGCTTCAGTCGGTTGCTCGCGCCATTATTTCTGACCGTAGGGGAACATTGGCCGGTCAGATCAATCGCCGTGCCGCTTTGGAAGTTCCTGTTGAGCGATTGATTCCGGTAAAAACATATTGTCCGGAAGTTATAGTGAATGATGTCAAATCCGGGAATGATCTGATTTTCTTTAATGGTTTAGGCGGCTTTTTGTCTGACGGAAGTGAATACGTCATCAAACTCTCTGAAAATCAAGTGACCCCGGCACCGTGGGCAAATGTGTTGGCCAATGCTCATTTTGGCAGTGTAGTTTCAGAGAATGGCTTAAGTTATACCTGGAGTGAAAATGCCCATGAATTTCGTCTGACCCCTTGGAATAATGACCCTGTCAATGATTATACCGGAGAGGTTTTTTACCTGCGGGATGAAGAGACCGGCCATTTCTGGTCGCCAACGCCTCAGCCCTGCCGCAGTAAAACTCCGTACACTATCCGGCATGGATTTGGGTTTAGTGTATTTGAGCATAAAGAGGCGGGTATTCACTCTGAATTGTGGGTTTATGTGGCCTTGGATGCCTCGGTTAAGTTCTCTGTTCTTAAAATTCGTAATATTTCCGGTAGACCCCGCCGGCTTTCTGCCACAGGTTATGTGGAATGGGTTTTGGGAGATATCCGATCAAAAACAGCGATGCATGTCTCCACTGAAATGGACGCTTTAAATGGTGCGATTTATGCACGAAATTTATACAATACAGAATTTTCTGACTCGACGGCTTTTTTTGGTGTCAATGATAGAAACAACACCATAACTGCCGATCGTACGGAGTTTATTGGGCGTAACGGATCTATTCATGATCCAGCGGCCATGTCACGGTTGCATCTTTCTGGCCGTGTGGGTGCCGCTTTAGATCCCTGTGCAGCGATCCAGGTCAACTTCGAGTTAGCTGATGAAGAAAACAAGGAAATTGTTTTTACGCTCGGGCTTGGTCAAGGTGTTGAAAAGACCCGGGACCTGGTGGAACTTTTTAGCAGTTCTGCCGGAGCACAAAATGCTTTGAGATCAGTGTCCGCATATTGGACTCGCACTCTTGGTACGGTGCAGGTTGAAACACCAGATCGATCTCTAAACGTGTTGGCCAATGGATGGTTGATCTATCAAACATTGGCTTGCCGTATGTGGGCGCGTAGTGGTTATTATCAATCAGGAGGCGCGTTTGGTTTTCGTGATCAATTACAGGATGTGATGGCGTTGGTCCATAGCGAACCAAAGCTTGTGCGCGAGCATTTACTTTTATGCGCAGCGCATCAATTTCACGAAGGAGATGTTCAGCATTGGTGGCATCCGCCGCAAGGCAAAGGTGTACGTACTCATTGTTCAGATGATTACCTTTGGTTAGCGTTAGTGACTTGCCATTACGTTTTGGCGATAGGAGACACAGGAGTATTGGATGAATTAGTCCCGTTTATTCAAGGCCGACTGGTCAACGCAGATGAAGACTCGTATTATGACAGCCCCCATCAGTCCACAGAGAAAGTTAGCTTGTATGAGCATTGCCAGCGGGCTATTGTCTGGGGTCTAAAGTTTGGTGAGCACGGTCTGCCACTGATGGGCTCTTGTGATTGGAATGACGGCATGAATCTGGTAGGGCAACACGGCAAGGGTGAAAGTGTTTGGTTAGGGTTCTTTCTTTATGAAGTTCTTATGCAGTTTACCAAGATCGCGCATATTCGTGGTGATCTAGCCTTTTTGGATATTTGTCAAACTCAGGCAGTTTCATTGCGGCATAATATTGAGAAGAATGGTTGGGACGGACAATGGTACAGACGTGCGTATTTTGATGACGGTACACCGCTGGGATCGGCGAGCAACGCAGAATGTCAGATCGATTCCATATCCCAAAGTTGGGCTGTTCTTTCTCAAGCCGGTGATCCCCAACGTACACGCACAGCTATAGAGTCAGTAAGTTCGCGCCTTGTTCATCGTGACAGCCGGATCATTCAATTGTTAGATCCGCCATTTGACACGTCCAGTTTAAATCCCGGCTACATCAAGGGTTACGTGCCCGGAGTGAGAGAAAATGGGGGACAATATACTCATGCGGCGATTTGGGCGGCCATGGCATTTGCTCAATTGGGGAAAAGTCAACAGGCCTGGGAACTTTTAGGGATGATCAATCCCATTAACCATACCAAAACTACGGCTGATATCAATATTTATAAAGTTGAACCGTATGTAGTCGCGGCCGATGTGTATGCGGTTTCTCCCCACCTTGGCCGGGGCGGGTGGACATGGTATACCGGGTCAGCTGGCTTGACGTACCGTTTGATCCTGGAATCACTTTTGGGATTAAGACTGGAGTCAAATAAATTGATCTTAGAACCATGCTTTCCCGTTGATTGGCAAGCGTTTAAAATACGTTACCGCTATTTGGAAACTGTTTATCATATCCACGTTGTACGCCTCGAGGCTGGCAACAAACAAAACATTGTTATCATAGATGGCATTCAACAAAAGGATAATACTATTCCTCTTGTTAATGACATTCAAGAACACCAGGTAAAGATGCAAATAGCTGTTATACCCTAGTACAATTGATTATCTCTTAGCCTTCCCTATAATAATATTTGAACAATCAGATATATTATCGTAGGGAAGGGTTCCAAACCCACCCTAACAAAAGGGAGGAAGTTATGAAAAATCTAAAAGACCAGAAAAATGATGACTCTTTCGATAAAGGAAGGGGATTCGCGCATTTCGTTCCTGATTGGCTGGCTCAGTATGATGAAGAGGATGATTTTCTAAGTGGGAAGCTTTCGAAATCATTGCAAGAAGTTAAAAATGAAGGAAGCTAGCTTAAAAGCAGCATTTATAGGTTTTATTGCAGTTTTATCGGTTATGCCAACGGTTTATGCCCAAAGGATTCCTGATGATGTGGCTCAACGTGTCATTCTTAGCGAAGGAGCAGATCAAGGTTTAAAAGGGATGATTTGCATCGGTGAAGTGTTACACCATCGGGCAAACGTGGTTGGATTTTATGGCTATAGATCGAATTGGATCAATAAAGAGCCAAGATCTGGATGGAAGATGGCTGCAAAAGCCTGGAAAGAATCCGCCCATACAAATTATACCAAAGGTGCAGACCATTTCGAGAATATTCACAGATTTGGTACGCCATGGTGGGTTAAATACTGCGTAAAAACTTATGAATATAAAGATCATGTATTTTATAAGGAAGTTCGCCGTCGATGATACCAGTGTCAATTATACCTTGGTACAATAGCTTTTTTTAATTTTCCTATCATAATAATTAAATTGTTTGTATAGATCATTTTATCTTTAACCCGGCCGGATTTAGTAGGTCATGCTTACTGAAGGAATTAAATGTCTTCTAATATATATATTGTCGATGATGATGAGTCAGTATGCCGCGCGCTTAAAACACTTTTAATGACCTATGATTTTGATGTGCATACCTTTAATTCAGCACAGAGTTTCTTCGAAAATGTACATCCGGATGAGTGTGGCTGTTTACTTCTCGATATTCATATGCCGGGGATGGATGGCTGGGAAACTCATAAGAAGATCCTTGAAACAGGTTCGAAACGACCGGTGATCTTCATTTCTGCAGAGAAAAAAGATGATGCAGCTAAACGGGCCTTTAAGGTTGGGGCTTTGGGTTTTTTACAAAAACCGGTTAATGGACAGACTTTAGTGGACCTTATTAATAAGGCAACAAATAGCTAAAGAAAGATCTTCGATGAAAAATATAGCAATTGTCGTCAATAACAAAAAACCCAAAAAACCTTTAATTAAACTGGAAACACGTAACAATTTAGAGAAAAAGATTCGTCAGCAATCAGATGAACTGGAATCTAAGAGTACACAATTAAAGCAAGGCATTGATAGAGAAAAGCTGAGTACTGATAGGGAAAAGATCGCTGAGGAGCGCATCCATATTCAATCCAAGGCAATGGAATCTACCTTGGATGGCATTTTTATTGTCGATGCCCAGAAATCGGGTTTCCCCGTTATTTATGCAAATCCTTCATTTTTTAACCTTACTGGTTATTCAAAAAGCGAGGTCTTGGGAAAAAGTTATTTTTCTCTTTATGGGGTTGATGTCAATTTGCGTATTTTTGAAGAAATTAAAGAAATATTACAGGAGGGGAAATCATTTCATGGTGAGGTGCTTAATCTTAAAAGAAACGGCGAAAAGTTTTGGAGTTTACTACGAATTGCACCAGTCCGGGATAACAAGGGATTGATCACGCATTATGTGGGGATAAAAACAGATACAACATTGATAAAGCAGCGGGACTCAGAGATACAAGAACAGCGCGAAGAACTTTTACATGTGACGAGAGTGGGAAAACTGGCGGAATTTGTATCATCGTTAGCTCATGAGATCAGTCAGCCGTTAACAGCCATTCTTTCGTATGCTCAAGCGGCTCAGCGGATGTTCAAAGACAGAGAGCCCCAACTTCAGGAGATTTTGCAGTATATTATTAATGACGATCAACGGGCCACTGAAGTCATACGGCGCCTGAGAACCTTGTTAAAAAAGACCAAGCCCACTTTTGAGCCTCTTAATATTAATACTATTATTAACGATACGGTTACGCTGATTATGCCGCAGATCACTTCAAAGAATATATCTATTAATCTTAAGCTGGATAATGATCTTCCTTTGATCCATGGAGATCGCATTCAACTGCAACAAGTGCTTTTGAATCTTATCAGCAATAGTATAGAAGCGATGGATGAGAGCCCCGATCCTAGAGAATTATTGATCAAGGCATTCCTAAAAGAGGCTAATACGATCATGGTGAAGGTCAGGGATTCGGGAGTCGGTATTCCTCCGGAGAATATGAAAAAGCTCTTTGGGCATTTCTTTACGAGCAAACCTGATGGCTTGGGTATGGGATTATCTATCAGTCGTTCTATTGTAGAGGCGCATGGAGGTCATCTCGAGGCGGAGAACAATATTGATCGGGGGGCAACTTTTAATTTTTCCCTTCCCATTGGGATAAAGGAAACTGTATGAAAAATTCAGGATCAATAGTTTATGTCGTGGATGATGATGAGTCAATAGGCAGAGCTCTTGGTTTATTGTTAAGGTCGCATGAATTCAGAGTGGAGACCTTTACTAGTGCAGAAGGATTCTTGGCCTTTAAACATCCTAAGATACTGTCATGTTTGATCCTCGATATTCGTCTGCCCAATATCAATGGATTAGCCCTTCAGGAAATAATGGCTCAGCGCGGTATTGTCACTCCGATTGTTTTTATTTCAGGGTATGGCAATATTTCCATGACGGTTAAGGCGATGAAGGCCGGTGCCATTGATTTTCTTTCTAAACCATTTACGGATGATGAATTACTCAAAGCGATCACACAGGCCATCGCCCGAAGCAAGGTCCAAAATAAAACCCAAGTAGAGGCGGCTCGGATCAAAAAATGTATTAAGACCTTGTCTCCGCGCGAACTAGAAGTTTTTCATTTCGTAGCTTTGGGCATGTTAAATAAACAGATTGCCTCAAAACGCGGTATAGCCCTGCAGACCATCAAGGTTCACCGCGGTAGGGTCATGCAAAAGATGCAAGCTAAAACTGTAACAGAACTCATCCGCTTTGCCCAAAAAGCCGGGATTACCTCTACCTTAGACTAAGCACCCTATATCAGAAGAACACTATACCTCGGTACAATTGAACCTATTTTTTCTGCTTTTATAATGAAAGTATGGTGAGAAAAACTTATGGGACTTAATGTGGGCATACTAAATAGTCTTGAAAAGAGAAATTCTTTGCACAAATTTCTTATTGTAGTGGCCATGTCTATAGTTTTGTGTGGAGTTTTGATCAAGTATTTGTTCCTATGGTTTCCAAGGTTGGGTTTGATAAGCAAGCCGTTGTTTGGTTTGATATTTCTGACGGCATTTTTGTCTTTCATGCTATACCTGTTCCTCTATAGGCCCATGATCATGCAGTTTGACAGGTTAAAAATATCCGAAGTAAAAATGCGAGAGCTTGCCCTTAATGACATGCTGACGGGATTATATAACCGCAGGGGTTTCTTAATTTTTGCTGAACAGCTTTTAAAATTATCAAATCGCACACAAAGAGGTCTTATTTTAATATACGCAGATCTGGATAATTTAAAACGGATCAATGATGATCATGGCCATGAGGCCGGAGACAGGGCACTGGTTAGCATTGCGCACGTGTTTAAGGAAACATTCCGCAGTTCGGATGTTGTCGGCAGGGTTGGTGGGGACGAGTTTGCCATTTTAGCTTTGGAAGCCAAGGCCGAAAGTTTGGATGCATTGCGTAACCGTCTTAAGGAAAATCTTAAACGGACCAAATATAACGTTGACTCTATCCACAAACTGACGTTCAGCCTGGGGGTGATTTATTACAATCCCGAGAGGCCACAGACGATCGAGCAGCTTCTTAGAAAGGCTGACACATTGATGTATGAAGAAAAGTTCTTAGAACATAGAATTTCAAGTCTCCGTTGAGACACAGATAAAGATTAATGTGTTATACCCAGGTACAATTGAAATTTGATAGAGCTTTCTTTAAAATACCTCTATGCCTTCGTAGGATCCTTACAAAAACCATTTAACGACATTGAGTTGGTCGATCTGGTTAATCAAAAGTTTTAAGAATGACAGGCCTCATTATGAGGCGATTTATTAAACAGTAGCATTAAAAAGGGGAGTGTTTTATGAAAATTAATTATTTCAAAATGTTTGGTGTAGCTGTATTTGCAATTTTACTATCTAGCGCGTCTGTACGTGCCTCAGAGATGGATGATCGAATTGTAGCCTCTGCCCATGATTCTTATGTGTATAGGACTTATCTTAAAGATGATGCTATCAAAACAGTTTCTAATGATGGTGTTGTGACTTTATCAGGGTCGGTTAGCGAAGATTCCCATAGGTCATTAGCCCAAGAAACCGTTGCCAATTTACCTGGGGTTAAAAGTGTAGACAATCAACTGGTCATCAACGGCCAACAACCTGCTATGAATTCAGATGGTTGGATCGGCATGAAGGTAAAAGGGGCATTGTTCTTTAACCGCAATGTCAGCGCGGTCAATACTGAGGTCGACGTCGCTGATGGGGTTGTAACATTAAAAGGCCAGGCAGACAGCCAGGCTCAAAAAGACCTGACCGGAGAATATGCCAAAAGCATTGATGGTGTCAAAGGTGTTAATAACCAAATGAACATAGCAGAAGTTGTAAGCAAGCCAGATCAGGCTAAGGATAATAAGATTGATGATGCGTCCATCACCGCTCAGGTCAAGATGGCGTTTTTTACACATCACTCAACCAGTGCTTTCAAGACTGGTGTTGCAACAAGTAATGGCATTGTCACATTAACAGGAGACGCCACCAGTGGTGCAGCAAAAGACATGGCCGCCAAGGTTGCCGGTGATATTAATGGAGTAACCAGTGTCGTCAATAACATGAATGTAGTAGAACCTAAGAGTTAGAGCACAGTTATGGAGGAACACATGTATAAAATCTTTAAAAGCACGTTACAGATAGTAGTAGGTGTAGCTTTAGCGCTGCAATTGGGAGGCTGTTTCTTTTCAGATCATGATCATGGTCATTATGACAGGCATTATGACCACCCAGAGCATCATGATGGACCAGGTATTGATGTCAGAGTACATTGATAAAGTAGGGGCGGACCTGGCGTCCTCCTGAGTGATCGGGCGTAAGACAAGGTTAGCCCCTACTATCAAGAAAGAAGGATGAAATGTTAAGACATGTCTTAAGATTTAGAGCAGCATTAATGTTTTCGTTGTGCTTGTCGTTTTTTTGTCCAGGAGTATATGCCCAAGGGCATCAACAAGGACGCAACGGTGGTAACGCAGGGACTATCAATAGAGGCTCCTATGCCCAAGTCAGAAGCAACGGTCACGCAAGCCGGCATTATTATCACAATGGCAGCTGGAATAGAAGTGGTTGGTATGGTTGGGGAGTTAAAGCCCCTGTTTTATCTAACGGAGTTCTAGTGGGGGCTCTTCCGCCGGGCTATACCATGGTAGTCGTAGGCGGCGATACTTACTATTACGGAGAAAATACGTATTTTAGACAGATGCCCGCTGGTGGTTTTGCCGTGGTTACACTGCCTATTTACAACTAATTATATGAAAAATAGCGAAGAACAACAATATCAAGATTCAGATTGCTGGGGCACTCTGTGGCAGATTATAAAGTCCAAAAGTTCAGGATTGTTGAGTTTCTTAAGAAAAATATCTTCTTAAAGTTGATATGAATAATAAGAAAGAATTTATCAAGTTTCTGATGGCAGGAACTATTGTCAATGCGACAGACTTTAGTGTTTATTATATATTATTTCATTTTTTGCCTTTTAGTGTGTCTAAAGGGATTTCTTTTACATGTGCGGGCATTATCGGTTATTTGCTCTATAAATATTGGACATTCAAACTAAACCGTCCTTCTTGGGCTGAAGTGATCCGGTATGCGATCATTAACTCATTAGCTTTATGTCTTAATGTTTTTATCAATCAACACATACTGAATTTATGGCCCGGAGAAGTTTTCGCGGCGTTGGTTATTGCGACAGCCCTAACAGGTTTATTTGCATTTGTTTGTTTTAAATGGTGGGTATTTAGAAATTTGTTGAAAGAAGCGAGTTATTTTATGTGGTGGAAATGGTTTCCCTGGAAATCTTTACTGCGAGATGCAGCCCGTAAACAAGGGTTCCCTGACCCTATTAAGATCCTTTCTCAATTACAGAACTTTGCGCAGCCATCCGAGGTGGCGGCTCCGACCGAATTGCTGCGTTCTGGAGTTGTTTTACATGCACGCGGTTTGATCAATAGTCTGGCCATTCAACATAATCTTGATTGGGTTTGGCCTTATTGGGTAGAATGTCAGTATGATCCCCTTAACGATGCCTTTATTCCACGGTCTTTTTCATTAACACAGATCAATCTCACCCATAGGAATTGGACTGCTTTGGGGGTGCCAGACAGCATCGAATTCCCTCTCGTGGATCCTCGGGGACTTCTTACTCCATTTTATGATAGCTGGTCTATTGATGTTTGGATTATTCCAAGTGAAGGCGAGCCGTTGATCCCTTCGCGTTGTCTAAATGTATCACAAAGAATGCTGATGAATGATAATCTTTGCGTGATCACAGAAATATCCGCTGATCCATCGGTCTTACTTGGCACAGACCAATTGAAACTAAAATTAGAAGCGCAAGTGATAGGCAACGCTCAAACCCCCATTTGCCAACTTAAAATTATCGGATTTTCTGGTAAAAAGGCAAATTTAGTTGTTTCTCTTAGGCCGTATAATCCCGAAGGCATAAGTTTTATAAACAATATTGCTTTTCTTAAGAAAGTGTTGGGCTGGCAGGTAAACGGCGAAAATCTTATTCTCTTTGATAAGGCGCCTAAAATATGCCTATTTTCGGATTATGATCGCGGCGATGTTTATAGTCGATTGTCATCGCTGGAGGATGAATCTGAAGTGACTTGTAAAGTTGGCATGGCTACTGCGGCGGCGATATATCCCCTTGACATAGGACAGCCGTTGGAAATTACAGTTTCTCTCCCTTTAACGACGAACAAGATCGATGGGAAAGTCTTTGAAGGCTCCAGCGCTCAAGATGATTGGAAGGCAAGTCTTCAAGGGGTGTGTGCATTACAAATACCTGATCGTCATTTTCAATTTCTTTACGAAGCTGCGATCCACACCATGGTCTTGCATTCTCCTAAGGAGGTTTATCCCGGGCCATTTATTTACCGTCGGTTTTGGTTTCGTGATGCTGCGTTTATATTAGATGCCATGTTGGCTGTTGGATTAAAAATGCGTGTCAGACGGGCTTTGGATTGTTTTCGTGCCCGTCAGACAACCCAA
>Ga0302320_10024052_pt1 | contig 11917 bp, 9 predicted proteins | sample Bog_T0_3_FD_202130 | JGI IMG/M metagenome (GOLD analysis project Ga0302320, IMG submission 202130) | Peat permafrost microbial communities from Stordalen Mire near Abisko, Sweden - Bog_T0_3 | ecosystem: Environmental > Terrestrial > Soil > Wetlands > Peat | place: Sweden: Abisko, Stordalen Mire... | reverse complement strand
CATCGTGAACTGCGTCTCAGTTTCCGGCGGCCCGAACAGTTGTTGCAACCTTTGGTGTTCTTTTTGATCGTAACTACACTGTTTCCGCTCGGCCTGAACTTGCAGCTGTCGTTGCTGCGAGACATGTCGCCGGGTGTGCTTTGGGTGGCGGCGCTGTTATCGTCTCTGCTGTCGTTGGATTCGCTGTTTAAGAGCGATGCGGACGATGGCACCTTGGAGCAATTGGCGCTTTGCGGCCGCGAGTTGACGCTTATCGTGGTCGCGAAGACTCTGGCGCACTGGTTGGTGACCGGGGTGGCGCTGGTGTTGGTGTCGCCGCTGGTTGGTATCGCGCTCGGAATTCCGGCGGCGGCCTTCGCCACCATGATGTTGAGTTTGGCGGTGGGCACTTTGACCTTAAGTTGGTTGGGCGCCATCGGTGCCGCGCTGACCGTGGGGTTGAAGCGCGGCAATGTGCTGTTGTCGCTGATCGTCTTGCCGTTGGCCATGCCGCTGCTGATCTTCGGCGCGGGTGCCACCGATCGGGCGATCTCGGGTGAAAGCACCGCCGGGGCTTTGTATTTTTTGGCGGCTTTGTGCGTGTTTACCTGCACGCTGGCGCCGTTCGCGGCGACCGCGGCGCTGCGCATCACGATCGAATAGGGATATCGGCTATGTGGACCTGGTTTTACAAGCTTGCCTCGCCGCCGTACGTGTACGCTGCGGCCGCGGCGTTGCTACCGTGGTTCTGCACCCTGGCGCTCGTCACCATCGGATATGGACTGGTGGACGGGCTGGCATTCGCGCCGCCTGACTACCAGCAGGGCGATGCGTTTCGGATTATTTACGTACACGCCCCGAGCGCGTGGATGTCCCTGTTCGCGTACACCACCATGGCGGTGGCCGGCGCGATCGCGCTCATTTGGCGCATCAAGATCGGTCATGCGGTCGCCGCCGCGACGGCGCCTATCGGGGCTTCGTTCACGCTGCTCGCGCTCATCACGGGCTCGCTGTGGGGACGCCCAATGTGGGGGACCTACTGGGCCTGGGACCCCAGGCTCACCTCGGAACTCATTCTCTTGTTTTTGTACGTCGGCGTGATGTCGCTGCGTTCGGCCTTTGAAGACCCGGCCCGCGGCGACCGTGCGGCCGCGCTGCTGGCCATCGTCGGGGTGGTGAACGTGCCGATCATTCACTATTCGGTGGTGTGGTGGAACTCATTGCACCAGGCCGCGACCGTTGCCAAGTTGGGGAAACCCGAGATGTCGGCCAGCATGCTGGTGCCCTTGCTATCGATGTTGCTCGGGTTCATGTTGTTCTTCGGCGCAGTGCTGTGCATGCGTCTGCAAGGCGAGGTTCTCAACCGGGAGAGGCAAGCCAGGTGGATACGGGAGGCGGTCAAATGAACGGCAGCTTTTGGGCCATGGGCGGTTATGCGCGCTACGTCTGGCCTTGCTTTGCGGCTGCGGGCATCGTGCTCGCGTGGAATGTGTGGTCCGCCCGCCGCTATCAGCTTGCCTGCCGGTTGCGCGCGCGACGCATGCTGCAGGCGGGCGCAGAATGACGCCGCGCCGCAAGCGCCTGTTCGTGGTGCTCGGCATCTTGGGCGGCGTGGCCGCGTCGGTGTCGCTTGCGATGATGGCGTCGCGCGAGAACATCATGTTTTATTACGATCCGAGCCAGGTGGTGGCGGGCAAAGCGCCGGCCGCGAAGCGGTTTCGCATTGGCGGGATGGTGGTCAAGGGCAGCGTCGAGCGAAAACCGGGTGACTTACAGGTGCGTTTCGTGCTCAGCGACTTCGCCCACGAAGTCCCCGTGGAATACACCGGCGTGTTGCCGGATCTGTTTCGCGAAGGGCAGGGTATCATTGCGCACGGCACCATGAATGCCCAAGGCGCCTTTGTTGCCGATGAGGTTCTGGCGAAACATGACGAAAAATATATGCCGCCCGAAGTGGCTGCTTCACTGAAGAACAAAGCCGCCGCGACCAGCAAGTCGCCGATCGGCTGACCCAAGGGAACACCAATGGCTGCGGAACTCGGTATTTTCTCACTCATTCTGGCGTTCGTGCTCAGTCTGTCGCAGGCATTCTTCGGGCTCGCGGGCGCGTGGCGCGGCAAAGCGATCTGGATGGACGTGGCGCGACCGGCGGTCACGGGACAGTTTGTGTTTGTCGTGATGGCATTTGCATGCCTCGTGTACTGCTTCGTGCACAACGATTTTTCAGTGCTGTACGTGGCGCGCAACTCCAATTCACAGCTGCCGCTGTTTTATCAAGTTGCGGCGGTGTGGGGCGCGCACGAGGGCTCGCTGCTGTTGTGGATATTGATTTTGTCGATTTGGAGCGTGGCGGTGGCGGCGTTCAGCCGCCAGCTGCCGTTGAGTTTTTCAAGCCGCGTGCTCGGCGTGATGGGTTTGATCAGCGCCGGCTTCATGCTGTTCACGCTGTGGACCTCCAACCCATTTGCGCGTTTGATGCCGGCCGCGGCGGACGGTGCCGACTTGAATCCGGTGCTGCAGGATTTCGCACTCGCGATCCATCCTCCGATGCTGTACACGGGTTACGTCGGTTTCTCAGTGGCGTTCGCATTCGCGATCGCGGCAATGTTGGAGGGCCGGCTGGATCAGACTTGGGCGAAGTGGACCCGGCCTTGGACAATTTTCTCCTGGTTGTTTCAGACCATCGGCATTGCGCTCGGCAGCTGGTGGGCCTATTACGAATTGGGCTGGGGCGGCTGGTGGTTTTGGGATCCGGTAGAAAATGCATCCTTCATGCCCTGGCTGGTCGGGACCGCGCTGATTCATTCGCTGAGTGTCACGGAGAAGCGTGGCATCTTTAAAAGCTGGACGCTGCTGCTGGCGATTTTCGCCTTCTCCTTGAGCCTCGTGGGCACGTTCTTGGTGCGTTCCGGCGTGCTGGTGTCGGTGCATTCGTTCGCCACCGATCCGACTCGCGGGCTGTACATCCTCGCCTTTTTGGTGCTGTCGATTGGCGGTTCCTTGACGCTGTACGCGTGGCGGGCGCCGAAGCTGTATGCCCCTGGCGGATTTCAATTGTTCTCCCGAGAATTTTTTCTGCTGGTGAACAATGTCATTTTGGTGAGCGTCGCCGCACTCGTGCTATGGGGCACGCTGTCGCCGCTGCTGTATGAATTATTGGGAATCGGCAAGATCTCGGTCGGACCGCCGGTGTTCGCCATGATGTTCCTGGTGCCGGTGCTGCCGCTGATGGTGTTCCTCGCCATCGGCATGCATTCGGCCTGGCGCCGCGGCAAGCTCACCGTGACCGCGCAGCCGCTGTGGTGGGGCTTGGCCGCGGCGCTCGCCTTGGCGCTCGTCATTCAAGAAGGCGTGTTCGGCGAATTTCACGCCGTGGGGCTCATCGGCTTTACTTTTGGTTTCTGGGTCATTTTCTCGGCGCTGCTCGAGCCCGTGCGCCGTTGGCGGCAGAAGCAAACGCTGAGCGCGGCACTGCTCGGCATGTGCATCGCGCATTTCGGTGTCGGGATGTTTGCGATCGGCGCGAGCGGCGTCGAGAGTTACAAGATCGAAAAAGATGTGGCGCTCAAGCCCGGCGGCAGCTTTGCGATCGCCGGCTACGATTTCAAATTCGTAAACGCCGTCGATGTCCGCGGGCCGAACTACGACGCCGTGGAAGCCTTGGTCGAGGTCACCCGTGGCGGCAAGCCGGTCGCGATTCTCAAACCGCAAAAGCGGCATTTCTGGGTGCAGCAAACCGATAACAGCCAGGCCGCCATCTCGGTGAATTGGGCGCGCGATTTGTTCGTCGCGATGGGTAACCCCTTGGGCAACAATGCCTGGAGCATGCGGATCCAGTATAAGCCGCTGGTCCGCTACATCTGGCTTGGCGCACTGGTCATGGCCATTGGCGGGGTGGTGGCGGCAACGGATCGTCGCTACCGGGTGCGGGCGCCGCTCGCCGCTCAGGCATCGGTGGGCGCGCCGCCGGATGCGCAACCGAAGCCCGGTATCGCCTAATGTGGAAATTCCTGCTGCCGTTCGCGGCTTTTATCGGTCTCGCGGTGCTGTTTGCGTTCGGACTCAATCCAAGCCGCGACATCCACGCGCTGCCCTCGCCGCTGATCGGCAAGCCCGCGCCGACATTCGCACTGTCCGATGTGCTGGACCCGGCGCGCACGGTGAGCAACGGGAGCTTGAAAGGCCAAGTGTACGTGCTCAATGTGTGGGGCACGTGGTGCATCGCGTGTCGCGAAGAACACGAGGAGCTGCTCGCGATTGCGCAGCAACGCGTGGTGCCGATTGTCGGGATCGACTGGTCGATCGATCACGAACTTAAAGAACGTGACAAGGCGCAGCAGTGGTTGCAGCAATTGGGCAACCCGTATTCGTCGGTGGCGTTCGATCACGACGGCCGCACCGTGATCGACTGGGGAGTCACCGCCGCGCCGGAAACTTTCCTGGTCGATGGCGGCGGCCGAGTGATTTATAAATTCATATCGCCGATGACTGCGGAAGTCTGGCAAAAGGAATTTCTGCCGCGGATCGCCGCCGCGCGTCGAGCCGGCGCATGAAGTACGCGATAGTCGCGTTGGCGCTTCTCGCGTGTCAAGCGCTTGCTCTCGATGTCAACGGACAACTCGAAGATCGGGCGTTGCAGATGCGCTTCGAACGAATCACTCACGATCTGCGCTGCCTCGTCTGTCAGAACGAGTCCATCGCCGACTCGAACGCCGAACTCGCGCGCGATCTGCGCCGGCAGGTGCAAGAGATGTTGGTGGCCGGCAAGAGCGACGATGCAATCTTCGGCTTCATGACCGATCGCTACGGCGAATTCGTGCGCTACAGCCCGCCGCTCGAGCTGAAGACTTTGGCCATCTGGGGGGCGCCCTTTGCGATGCTGCTGCTCGGCGGCATCATCGTTTATCGGATCGTGCGCGAGCGATCGCGCATGCCGCTCGACGATGAGCCGGCCGCGGGGCCATAAATTCGATGAATACATTTCTCGTCATCGCCGCCGTCATGGCCGCGATCGCCGCTGCTGCGGTCGCCTGGCCGCTGCTGCGCAATCGGCAAAGCCGGCTCTTGGGGGTGGCCGCGGCGCTCGTGGTCATCGGGGCGTCCGCGGCGTTATATCCGCTTTGGTCGAATTGGAATTGGCACGCGCCGGCGCCGGACGCGAGCGGACCCGATGTCGCCGCGATGGTCGCCAAACTCGAGAAGCGGCTGCGCGATGAGCCCAATGATCTGACCGGCTGGTTGATGCTCGGACGCTCGTATCTCGCGCTAAATCGGCTGGACGAGGCCATTGTTGCCTATGGCCACGCACATCAATTGGACGCAAACAACGCCGAGGCCGCGATGGGCTTGGGGGAGGCGATGAGCCTGCGCGCCGGGGGCGTGATTACGCCTGCCGCCGGGGAGCTTTTCGAGCAAGCCATTACGCTGGCGCCGAGCAATCCGAAGGCGTTGCTGTACGGCGGCTTTGCGGCCGCAGTGCGCGGCGATAAGGAGCGGGCACGGTCACGCTGGGAAGCGCTCAAGGCCTTGGAGCCGCCGCCGGAAATCGTAGCGATGCTCGATGCGCGCATCGCGGCCTTGGATTCGCCGACGGCCGCGGCCGCGGCCCCTGGGACGAACGCGTCGCCGGCGGGGACGAGCACGTCGTCCGGGGGGTTAGCGCCGGCGGAAGTCACTGTCAATATCAGCATCGCACCGCAGCTGAAATCAAAACTCGTATCGGAGGCTCCCTTGTTCGTCTTTGCACGTGAGCCCGGCGGCCAGGGACCACCGCTTGCCGCCAAGCGCCTGACGAGCAGTGCGATCGGAACTCAAGTCCACCTCACCGCCGCCGATTCGCTGCTGCCGGGCCGCGCGCTCGCGAGCGGGCGGCAAGTCTCGGTCACGGCGCGGGTCTCATTCGGCGGCCAACCGGTACCCGCGGCCGGCGATTTATACGGCGAACTCACCTATGATGTGGGCCGCGACGGAGTCCGCGATCTCGTGATCGATCGCGTGACCCAATAGGCGGGCGAGATGAGCGTTGCGAAACAGTTGATGGCGGGAAGGATCCTCGAAGATAGGCTCTTCCCGTATCCGACGTTGCGCGACAAGGATCGCGAAGTGCTCGGCATGATGGTCGATGCCATCGACCAATTCTTGAGCCCGAAGCATCAGGACTTCAAGCGCTGGGACCGCGAGGCCGCGCAGCCGGCGGAGTTCATCCAGGGCTTGCGGGAATTGGGATTGTTCGGTCTCATCATTCCTGAGGAGCACGGCGGCATTGGTCTGTCGAACGCCGGCTACGCCCGCGTCCTCAGTCAAAGCAGCACGCATGACAGTTCGGTGACGCTCACCATCGGCGCGCACAGTTCCATCGGCATGAAGGGCATCTTGTTGTTCGGCACCGCCGAGCAAAAGGCGCGCTATTTGCCGAAGCTCGCCAGCGGTGAAATGATCGCCGCGTTTTGCCTGACCGAGTCCGGTGCCGGCTCGGACGCGGCGTCCATTCGCACCAAGGCCGTCAAGAACCCGGACGGCAGCTGGTTGCTCAGCGGCGAGAAGATCTGGATCACCAACGGCGGCATTGCCGACCTGTACACGGTATTCGCGCGAACCTCTTCGGCCGAAGGCAAGATCAGCGCATTCGTGGTGGAGGCGGCGTGGCCCGGAGTGAGTCACGGTCAGCACGAGGACAAGATGGGTATTCGTTCCTCCTCGACCACCACGGTGAGTTTCGCCGACGTGCGCATTCCGCCGCAGAACGTGCTCGATGCCGAGGGCAAGGGATTCAAAGTAGCGATGGCGATATTGAACAACGGGCGCACCGGGCTCGGCGGCGGCGCGGTCGGGGGTATGAAGGCGCTGTTGGCGCTTGCCACGGAGCAGGCGCGCACGCGTCAGCAGTTTGGCACCCCGATTGCGGAGTTCGGCCTGATCCGCGAGAAAATCGCCCAAATGACAATCGATTGTTTTGCGGCCGAGAGCGTCGTGTGGATGGTGGCCCACTACATCGATTCGGGCGTCGAGGACTATTCGGTCGAGGCGGCAATGAGCAAGGTGTTCGCCAGCGAAGCCTTGCAGCGCGGCGCCTACGATGCGCTGCAAATCGCCGCCGGCAACGGCTTCATGCGCGATGCGCCGTACGAGCAAATCACCCGCGATTGCCGCATCTTGACGATTTTCGAGGGAACCAACGAAGTGTTGAGGCTGTATATCGCGCTGTCGGGCCTCAAGGACTTGGGCAAGTCGTTCGGCGAGTTGAAGGCGGCCGTGGACGACATTTTCAATAATTTCATCAAGGGTTTCGGCGTGCTGACCGACTATGCGGAAAAGCGCCTTACCCAGGCTACCGGGGTCGGTCGCGACAAGATACTGACGCCGTTGCCGCCGCCGCTTCGCGAGGCAGCGACGGTCTATGAACGCTATACTTTGGAGTTTGCCAAGGCGTCGGAGTACCTGTTGCGCAAGCACGGCAAGGCAATAGCCGACCGGCAGCACGACTTGAAGCGGGTCGCCGACATGGGCATCGATTTGTTCGTCGGGCTGTGCACGCTGTCGCGGGCGGCCGTCTTGAGCAAGGCGGCGGGCGAGGACGGCGCGCAAGCCGTGCAGATCGCCCGCGTGTTTGCACAGCAGGCCAAGCGGCGAATCGCCCACAACGTCCGACGAATTACGCGCAACGAGGATGAGACAATGGATGCGCTCGCGGGATTTATCGTCGCTAAGCAAAGTTACCCGTGGGATGTCATCTGATGAGTGTAGGCGTGGATGAGAACTTGCTAATTCAGACGTCTGCGGCCCAGCAACCGCTGCCGTTGTGGCTGCGCGCCACGGCCATTACCGCGGTTGTCGTATTTATCGGTGTGCTCGCCTGGCGTTTGGTGCACGCGGTGGGTGTCAAGCCGGCGATTCCCATCCCCATCCCGACCGTCTCGGTCACCCAAGTGGGAGTCAGCGCCTCGCCGACCACGGTGAGCATCATCGGCACCATCGCGGCGCGATACGACACACCGATCGGCGTGGAAGGGGACGCGGGGCGGGTGGCGGCGATCTATGTGGAGGCGGGCGATCACGTGAAGCGCGGCCAAGTGCTGGCGCGGCTCAACGTATCGGTGCTGCAGCCGCAGGTGGCCAATCTCGAGGCCGCGCTCGAGCAGGCCCGCGCCGAAGCCGAACTTGCCGACGCCGAGTATCGCCGTGCCCAGGCGGTGGGTGCCTCGGGCGCGCTTTCCGCCGAAGAAACCCAACGGCGCCGCTCCGCGGGGGTGACGGCCGCAGCCAAGGTGAAAGTCGCCGCCGCACAATTGGCCGAGGCGCAGGCGCGCCTGGCGCGTGCCGAGGTGCGCGCACCCGCCGACGGCATCATCTTGACGCGCAACGTCGAGGTCGGACAGACCGCGACGCCGGGCGGCGAGGCCTTGTTTCGCTTGTCCGAAGGCGGCGACGTGGAATTGCGCGGACAAGTGGCGGAGCAGGATCTGCCGCTGCTGAAGGTCGGCCAAGCAGTCGATGTGCGGCTCACCGGCACCTCCCATGTCTATCAGGGGCAGGTTCGCCTGCTGCCGGCCGTCATCGATCCGCAAACCCGACTGGGGATGGCGCGAGTGTCGCTGACGCCGGATCCCAATCTGCGTCCGGGCGCTTTCGCTCGAGCCGAGGTGACGGTGAGCAACGCCGAACGAGTGCTGCTGCCGCAGACCGCTGTGTTGACCGATGACAAGGGCAGCTACGTTTTGATCATCAACTCCAAGCACAAAGTTGAACGCCGCGCAGTGCACGTCTCCGGGATCGTCGCCGATGGCGTGTCGATTGCCGACGGCGTCGGCGGCAAGGATCAGATCGTCGCCACCGCGGGTGCGTTCCTGCAGGAAGGCGAATTGGTCAATCCGGTGCTGATCGATTCGAGCCACTCGTGAGAAATATTTCGGCATGGGCGATCCGCCATCCGATCATTCCGATCGTGCTGTTTGTGGTGCTGTTCTTCTTGGGGATCGTGGCGTTTATCCGCCTGCCCATCAACGACAACCCGGACATTTCGTTTCCCTTGGTGAATGTCAATATCTCGCAGCCCGGCGCCGCGCCGACCGAGTTGGAAACGCAGATTGCGCAGAAGGTCGAAGGATCGATTTCCAGCATCGGCAACGTGCGCAACATCACGACCTACATCGTCGAGGGCCAGGTCAATATTTTCATCCAGTTCGAGATCGGCACGCCGATCGATCGTGCCGTGACCGACGTGCGCGACGCGGTCGCAAAAGTCCGCAACGACCTGCCGCAGGGGATCATTGAGCCGCAAGTGGCGCGGCAGAACGTGGACGGCGGTGCCTTCGCTTGGTATGCCGTCAGTACCACCGGCCTCTCGCCGACGCAGCTGAGCTGGTTTATTGACAACACCGTGACCAAACGGCTGCTCGCCATCGTGGGTGTCGCACAAGTGAGCCGCAGCGGCGGGGTGGACCGAGAAATACGCGTGTCGCTCGATCCGGGGCGCATGCAGGCGCTCGGACTCACGGCGGTTCAAGTCAACGATCAATTGCGGGAGCTTAACCTTGACGCGGCCGGCGGCCGGGCGCAGGTCGGCGGCGGCGAACAGGCGATTCGTGTGTTGGGCGGCGCCAGAACGGCGGCAGCGCTCGCCGATACGCAAATCATTTTGCCGGGCGGCAAATCGGTGCGACTGAGCGAAATCGCGGACGTGCGCGACGGCATCGCCGAGGTGCGCAGCATTGCGCGGCTGAACGGCCGAGCGGCGACCACGTTTCGCGTCTTCAAGGCCAAAGGCGCCTCGGATGTGACCGTGGCGAACATGGTGACGGCGGAACTCGACAAAATCCGTGCCGAGAACCCGTCCGTGCAGATGACGAGCATCTACACCAGTGTCGATCACACGATGCGCACGTATCACTCCGCGCTGAGCGCGCTGGTCGAGGGATCCGTTCTCGCCGTTGCCGTGGTGTGGTTCTTCCTGCGAAATTCTCGTGCCACCCTGATCTCCTCGTTGGCCATTCCGTTGTCGGCGGTGCCGACGTTCGCGTTCATGCAATGGATGGGTTTCACCCTCAATCAGATCACCCTCCTGGCGCTGTCGCTGGTGGCCGGCATCTTGGTCGACGATGCCATCGTCGAGATCGAAAATATCGTGCGCCACATGCGCATGGGGAAAAATTGCTATAAGGCAGCGATCGATGCCGCAGATGAAATCGGCCTCGCCGTGGTGGCGACCTCGTTCACCATCGTCGCGGTTTTTCTGCCGGTGAGTTTCATGGGCGGCGTGAGCGGCCAGTTCTTCAAACAGTTCGGACTGACGGTGGCCGCGGCGGTGCTCGTCTCGCTGATGGTGGCGCGCCTGATCACGCCGGTGCTGGCCGCTTATGCGCTGCGCAGCGACGCGCTCAGCATGGCACAGCACAGCGACGGCCCGGTCATGGCGCGATACTTGAAGCTTCTTAAGTGGTGCGTGAAGCACCGTTGGAAGACCATCTTCGCCGGCACCGTATTTTTTGTCCTGTCGTTGCTGTCGCTCGCGCTGGTGCCGAGCGGCTTCATCCCGCCGGAGGATTTTGCCAATTCAGAACTCGACATCGAATTGCCGCCGGGCGGCACCTTGGCAGATACCGCGCGGGTGTCGGCGGAGGCGGCAGCGATCTTGAGAAAATCGCCCGAGGTGACCGACATCGTCGAATTCGTGGGCGGCGATGACGGCGAAATTCGCAACGGCTTTGTGTTCGTCAACCTCGTGCCGCGTTCCAAGCGTGCCCTGACACAGAAGCAGTGGGAGCAGTCGATGATGCCGCTGCTCGCGAAAGTGCCGGATGGCCATTTGAATTTCTCCAACGGCGGCGGCGGGCGCGACATTCAGCTGTATCTGACCGGCGATGATCCGCCGCTGGTGGAGCGCACCGGGCGCCAGCTGCTGGCCGAAGTGCGCGCGATGCCCGAGGTTCGCGACGCGCGCATCAAAGGCGATTTGCCGCGCCCGGAAATCGTGGTGCGGCCGCGGCTCGACGTTGCCGCGCAGCTCGGCGTCAGCGTGCAGAGCATCAGCCAAACCATCCGCATCGCAACGCTCGGCGATCTGCCGCAGAACGGCGCCAAGTTCTCGTTGTCGGACCGGCAGATCCCGATCCGGGTCAGCCTCATCGAAAGCGCCCGGCAGGATCTCAATACCTTGGAAAACCTGCCGGTGCCGACGGCGTCGGGAGCAAGCGTGCCGCTCAAGTCGGTGGCGGATTTGAGCTTCGGCGAAGGTCCGTCGGCCGTGCGCCGCTACAATCAGAGCCGGCGGGTATTTCTCGAGACGGATTTGAGCCCAGGTATCGAATTGGGCACGGCGACGAAGAAAATCTACAATTTGCCGACTCTGAAGCACTTGCCGCAGGGCGTGCATCTGGTGCAGACCGGGGACGCCGAGTTCATGAACGAGCTGTACACGAATTTCATGTTGGCCGTGGGCGCCGGCGTCTTGATGGTGTTTGCGGTGCTGGTGCTGCTGTTCGTGCGCGTTCTGCAGCCGATCACGATTTTATCGGCGCTGCCGCTGTCCTTGGGCGGGGCGGTGCTTGCGCTGCTGCTCACCGGCCTGCCGTTCTCACTGCCGGTGGTAATCGGCATCTTGATGCTGATGGGTATCGTCGGCAAGAATTCCATCCTGCTGGTCGATTTTGCCATCGAGGAAATGCGCGCCGGCAAACCGCGGCTTGAGGCGATCCTCGAGGCCGGACACAAGCGCGCACGTCCCATAGTCATGACCACGGTGGCCATGGTCGCCGGCATGCTGCCGGTGGCCATCGGCTGGGGCGGGGACAGCGATTTTCGCGGTCCGATGGCGATCGCGGTGATCGGCGGCCTGATTACCTCGACCTCCTTGACCTTGGTGATCGTGCCAGCGGTATTTACCGTGATCGATGACATCGAGCGCTGGATTGCGCCGAAGGCCGGCAAGCTTCTGGCTGACCCA
>Ga0302320_10024051_pt1 | contig 11917 bp, 9 predicted proteins | sample Bog_T0_3_FD_202130 | JGI IMG/M metagenome (GOLD analysis project Ga0302320, IMG submission 202130) | Peat permafrost microbial communities from Stordalen Mire near Abisko, Sweden - Bog_T0_3 | ecosystem: Environmental > Terrestrial > Soil > Wetlands > Peat | place: Sweden: Abisko, Stordalen Mire... | reverse complement strand
AATTTGGAACTGGAGGCACTGGGTTTTCCCAAGTACGTCCACGAATTCGTCACGGAGGTCATTCAGCGTCCCAACGGCATTTTCGTCGTCACCGGCCCCACCGGTTCCGGCAAAACCACCACGCTGTATTCCTGCCTGCGCCGGGTTAATTCGATCGACTCCAAGCTGCTCACGGCCGAGGATCCCGTCGAATTTGATATTGACGGCATCATGCAGGTGGCCGTCAACGAGGCCGCCGGCATGACCTTCGCCAAGGCGCTCAAATCCTTCCTCCGTCAGGATCCGGACATCATCATGGTCGGGGAAATGCGCGACCTGGAAACCGCGCAGATTTCCATTCAAGCCTCGCTGACCGGTCACTTGGTGTTGAGCACGCTTCACACCAACGATTCTCCCGGCGCCGTCACCCGTCTGGTGGACATGGGGGTGGAACCGTTCCTCATCTCCTCCACGCTGATGGCCGTTCTCGGCCAGCGCCTCGTCCGTACCACCTGCAAGAATTGTCGCACGCCGTTTGAGCCCAATGAGGAACAGCTCTCGCTGCTCAACCTCTCGCCCCATGACCTCGGCGACAAGGTGTTCCATTACGGCCGCGGTTGCGCCACCTGCAACGACACCGGTTACAAGGGCCGCAAAGGCATCTACGAATTGCTCGTCATCAGCGAGCCGATCCGCGCGCTGATCAATGAGCGCGCCCCCACCGTCGTCGTCCGCCAGAAAGCCGTCGAACTTGGAATGGTCACCTTGCGCGAAGACGGCTTGAGGAGTATCTTCGACGGTGACACCACGATTGAAGAAGTGATTAAATACACCTGAACCCCATTTTGTTATGCCTCGATATCATTACGTAGCCCTCGATGCCCGCGGAAACGAGACCAAGGGCACCATCGAAGTTGGCAGCCAGAACGAGGCCATCGGCCGCGTGAAGGAAATGAATCTCTTCCCCACCCGCATCACCGAGGCCGATGCGGAGGAAAAAGCCGCCGCCGCCAAAAAGGCCAAGGGCAAGTCGCCCAAGGCACCCGCCAAGAAGGGCGGGAAGATGAACGCGAACATAAGCATCAAGATTCCGTTCCTGAGCGGCAAGGTAAAACCCAAGGTTCTCACCACTTTCACCCGTCAGCTCGCCACCCTCGTTGATGCCGGTCTTCCCCTGTTACGCGGTTTGCGCGTGCTCGAGAAGCAGGAAAAGAACGCCACCCTCAAGGAAATTCTGGCCAAGCTCGCCACCTCCATCGAGGGCGGCAGCACGTTCTCCGAGGCCCTCGCGCAGCATCCCAAGGTGTTTAACCGTTTGTTCGTGAACATGGTCAAGGCCGGTGAACTCGGCGGTGTGCTTGAAGTCGTCCTCAAGCGGCTCGCCGAGTTTTCTGAAAAAGCCCAGAAGATCAAAGGCAAGGTCAAGGCCGCCCTCTTTTATCCCATCGCCGTCTTGATCGTCGCCATCGGCATCATGATTCTCCTCATGTGCTTCGTCGTCCCCAAATTCAAGGACGTGTTCTCCGGCATGGGATTCAAGCTCCCCACCTTCACCCTCTTCGTCATGGGTGTCAGCGACATCATCAAAAACAATATCTTGGGCACCATGGGCGTCGTGGCCCTCTGTGTCGTCGCCTTCCTGCTGTTCATCAAGACCAAGTTCGGCCGTTACGTCTGGGATAAATTCCAGCTGAACATGCCCGCCTTCGGTCCTGTCATCAGCAAGGTGGCCATTTCCCGTTTCACCCGCACGCTCGGCACCCTCGTCAGCAGCGGCGTGCCCATTCTTCAGGCCCTCACCATTGTCCGTGAAACCGCCGGCAACGTCGTCGTCGCCAACGCCGTTAACAAGATTCATGAAAGCGTCAAGGAAGGTGAAACCATCACCGCCCCCATGGAAGGTTCCGGCGTCTTTCCGCCCATGGTCGTCAGCATGGTCGATGTCGGTGAACAAACCGGCGCCCTCCCCGAAATGATGATGCGCATCGCCGACGATTACGATGAACAGGTCGATAACGCCGTTTCGGCCATGACCTCGCTCCTCGAACCCATCATGATCATCTTCCTGGCCGTCATCGTCGGCAGCATTGTCATCGCCATGTTCCTGCCCCTCATTCAGATGATCAGCAACATGTCGGGTGATAGCGGCGGCGGCGGAAAAGGTGAATAAACTCGCTTTTTTGCAGTTTTCCAGAAATAATCAGAAGAATGATTGACAAGTATGCGATCGTTTGGTAAATACATTGTAGTTACATTGCATGGGCGTTCTATTTACAGTTGACCCATTATGGAGTTCGATTGGAATAATGCGCCTTTTGAGTTTGGCTCTTTGACGCATCAGGAAATCGAGGAATCGTTCGAGGATGCCTTTGCCGTTCGGTTGCTGCCGGATTCACCCCGTTTTGGGGTCCAAACCCGGTTCTTCAATCTAGGAATGAGCGCCGGCGGAATCGGGATCTTCAGTGTGTATCGTACCAACGGTCGTCAGGTTCGGGTGCTGCTCGCCCGGCCGTTTGAACCCGAGGAACGCTTCTTCTACCAGCGGAAAATGGACCAGACCCTTTCGTGACGTGACGCCATGGAAACGATTGTTTACATCATCACAGTTCCCGGCAATCCCGGCGCACAGATTCTGTCGGTTGCGTCCCCAGTGTCTTCCGCTCGCGGATCACAGGGCAGGGGACGTGGCTCATTCGTTCAACCCTCAACCCCGGATTAGCATGCGCACTTTTGCCAGCTGGGAGGAAGTGCCGCTCTTCGATAGCGAAGAGGCCGAGGCCGATTTTTGGACTGAGAATCGCCCGGACTTGCGGTTGATGGATGCCGCCATTGCCGGGGGCGCCGAATCGTCCGAGTCCGTCAGCGTCACTTTGCGTTTCGATCCGCGCATGCTCGCCCGCATCAAGCGTCTGGCCCGCTCCCGCTATCTGAATTATCAGAGCATGGTCAAGCAATGGCTGAGCGAACGCATGGAGCAGGAGCTCAGGGAAAAATAAAAATAATCTACCGAAATTAATTCAAACCATGAACCTCGTCCCCCAAACCTGTTGTTCGCAACCCGCTGTCAATTCCCGTCCCCGCGCCTTTACGCTGATCGAATTGCTCGTGGTCATTTCGATCATCGGCGTCCTCGCTGCCCTGATCTTTCCGGTTGCCGGCAGTGTCAGCCGCGTCAAAAAGATCAACACCGCCCAGGCTGAACTAAATGACATCGAACTCGCCCTCGAAAATTACAAAGCCAAATACGGAACCTACCCGCCCTCCAATCCCGCCAATACCATTACCAACGGGCTTTTTTACGAATTGACCGGCGTCACCAATGACTTGGCCGACAACTACTATATACCCCTCGATGGCAGCCCCTATGTCAAAGTTAACGATTATTTCTTAGAGTTCGGTGTCGGCGGGGTCGTCAATAGCACCAAGGCCAGCGGGGACGAAACGGTCTATGCCAAGGATTTTCTGCCCGGGCTGAAAGCCACCCAGATTGCCTCCACCACGAACGGCACCGGCTCGACGTTCTTTTATCTCGTCACCTCGGTCGGCGGACCGGATCTCACTTACCAGCCTTTGAACGGCGTTTCCGGCAACCCTTTCCGCTACAAGTACCCGGGAACCAACAATCCCAATTCCTATGATTTGTGGGTCCAGCTTTCCATTAACTCGAAACCCAACGCCAAGCACACGTACCTCATTTGCAATTGGAGTCAGCAGCCCCTCCTGAACAATCCGCTGCCTTGATTTATGCCCCGAATTTACCTCCTCGAAGCTGCCGCCGAAGGATACTCGATCCCCATTGAGTGGCATGATTCCACCTGGGTGCCCGTCATCCGGCAGTCAAGCTCGCCAGGCCTCCGCCCCGGGCTGATTAAAACATTGCCCATCAGGGCACTTTTAATGTATGGTACCCGCCGCAAAACCCGAAAAACGGAACTGCCGGCCTCCCTGCGGACCGGCTCGACCCGCTTCGGGGGCCGCAACCGGAATATCCTGAATACCCAAAACAATCAGAATCGTACCATGCCGCTTTTCGCCTTTTCGCTCATGAAAAAAAATCCGCTCCGCTCCCGCCGCCTCAGTGGTGGCTTTACGCTCGTCGAATTGCTGACCGTCATTGCCATCATCGCCATTCTCGCCGCGATGCTCTTGCCGGTGCTGAACGGTGTCCGCGTAAAAGCACTCAAGGCGAAGGCCCGGATTGAGGCCAATGACATTGCCACCGCCATTCAGGCGTATGATTCCGCTTATGGCCGCTTCCCTGTTTCACCCGCCGCCCAAGCCAACGCTTCCGCCGCCAACGGTGACATCACCTACTGCGGTTATTACACGAACGGGGCGGGAGTCTGGCCCCCTGCCACCACACCCACACCGGGAGTTGCTGCCAGTTATTGCCAGACCGCCAACGCCAATGCCGATGTCATTGCCATCCTGATGGATTACACCAATTATCCCAGTTCTCTTTACGGCAATTTCACGGTCAACACCAACTACCAGAAGAATCCCCAGAAAACCATATTCTTGAATGCCAGAATGTCCGGTTGGGATCCGTCGCAAGGGGGTTTCCCTGCTCCGGGCGTGGGCAACGACCTCGTTTATCGTGATCCTTGGGGCAATCCTTACATCATCTCCATGGATTTGAATTACGACGGCCAATGTCAGGATGCCTTTTATGGCTTGCAGAAGGTTTCGCAGCAGAATGCCGCGCAGGGTTACAACGGCCTGGTCAATTCCACTGATGCCGGCGGTAACGGCGATGATTTCCGCTTCCACGGCACGGTCATGGTCTGGTCCATGGGTCCCAAAGGCCCCGGCTCGGGCAGCCTTTCAAGCTTTGATACCACCAAGCTGGCCACGGACCAGGCCAACAAAAATCATGTCGGGAGCTGGCAATAATAATCATTCTGTGAAAATTGTCCGCCGTTCATCCGCCTTTACACTCGTCGAGTTGCTGGTCGTCATCTCGATCCTTGGCATTTTGGCTGCCCTGACGGTTCCGGCCCTCAAGAACCTTGGCAAAGCCAATGTCCAGACCAGCGCCTCGCGCCAGTTGCTGGATGCCGTTGGCCGTGCCCGCCAGTTGGCCATCAACGATCACACCACCGTTTACATGGTCTTCCTCAGCACCAATTTCTGGCTCAACAGCAGCAGCCCTTGGCTTCCGTTATTGAACACCGCCGAGCGGACCACCCTTACCAACCTCATGCCCATGCAGTTGAGCGGGTATAATTACATCGCTTACGGTGCCCTCGGCGACCAGCCGGGCCGCCATCAATGGCATTATCTCGATGAGTGGCAGACCCTGCCGCAGGGTTATATCATCCCGTCCTGGAAATTCACTCCGCTCGCGCCGAATCAACCGTTCTATTTTACCGACCCGGTTAATGGCAATGGCTTCACCATTTATCCGTTTGACCAGACCAACACCATTCCCGTTCCGTTGGTTGACAATAATGAGTTGAGTTTGATTGGCAATGGGAGCAATCCGTCCTTGCACTACATTGCTTTCAATTATCTCGGCCAGTTGGTTTCCTCCACCTTGGATCGGGATGTGACCGGCGGCGGCGCGGATATCCCCATTGCCCAGGGCAGCGTGGCTTATCCGCTGAACGTTCCCACCAAGAATCCTCTGGTTCCCAACACGGCTCTCGGAGCGAGTGCCATCGTCGAAAATCCCGTGGGCAACAGCACCAATATCACCTACAACGTCGTTCACATCGACCCGTTGACCGGCCGCGCCACCCTCGTGTTTCATCAAGTCCAATGAAAATCTCCCCCGCCCATTCCGCGCGCCCGGCTGCCGCTTTTACCATGGTGGAGATTGCCATTTGCCTCGCCATCATCGGCATCGCCCTTGTCGGTATCATCGGTGTCCTGCCCAGGGGTATGAACACCCAGCGTGACGTCCGCGAGGAAACCATCCTCAACCAGGACGTCGCCACGCTCATTCCCATCCTCTCCCGCGGCCTGCGCGGCGATGATGATCTGACCAATTACATTTACGCCATCACCAATTATTGGGTGCTCTACAATGCCGACGGGTCAATGGCCGGATCAAATACCTGCGGTTACACCTATGCCAGCAGTAGCCCCATGTCGTTGAATCCGTCCTATTATTCTTCTTACACTCCCTCGCCGATATTGCTTACTAATGGGGCCAACATCATCGGTCTTTTGAGTACGCCTGAGTACGTCGCCAACATAGCAAATTCATTTCCGGCCGTTCCAGTGGTGACTTATAACGCCGGCAATTATCAAGTTTATAGCAACCACATCGTGGCTTACGTTCGTGCCTTGAGCGGCCTGGCCTCCGAAAAGCCTCCCCAGGACAATTCGCTCATGGTCAATGACGCGTTTACCTACCGGATGCTCGTCGTCAATGCTCCCGTTGCCATGGACACGAACTCCTATGACGCCGCTTATAATCAGCAGCTTTGGAAAAATCAGCACGAATTGCGGCTCAGCTTCTTTTATCCGGTCCAGCCCAACGGCAGCGTCGGTCCGAACCAGTTGACCTTCCGCACGACGGTTGCCGGCACCTTGCTGCCAACCTTCGTCAATAATACGTTGCCAAATCTTTATTTTTATCAGCCCGAGTCCTTTGGCCTGAACACCAACCTATGAAGGACCTGAATTTAAAGTGTTCCGTCGCTGACCGTCCGCCCTCCGCGGCCTTGCCCGCCGCCCTGGCGCGCGGCTGCCGTCGGGCTTTTTCGTTGATCGAAATTCTGGTCGTCGTCTCGCTGCTTTCCCTCATCGTGCTGGTGCTGATGACCGTCTTTAACAGCACGCAGTCTGCCTTCCGCGCCGGGGTCACCCAGACCGATGTCCTCGAAGGCACACGGGCTGCCATGGATATCATCGTATCCGATCTCAAATTAATGTCGCCATCCGATGGCCCAAGTAATAATTTTATTTTTTACGACGATACTGCTGTCTATGGCGGCCTTAATTTTTACGCTGGCCTTAATTACGCGAATTATTACTTGCCTTTAATCCAAAGCCTTCCTGGCAGCAACTTGCAAAGAACCAACATTCTTGAAAATGTGTTCTGGGTTAGTCGTCAAAATCTTAATGGCCGAGATTCTTGGGTTGGTACTGGTTATACTATCATCGCCACCAATATCTACCCGCAGTTTCCCTTGTACCGTTTCGTCACGAACGCGCCAGTAACTTTGTGTAGTCCAACGAATTTGTTTATGGCATTTCTTGACGCAATTCAGGTCAATGCGTTTACAAATACCGGTTGGAGCCATCTGATTGATGGTGTCATTGACTTTCGTGTCCAACCCTTCGACCTCAATGGCTATCCGATGACCAATAATTACCAACCGAATGCTGGCCACAACACAATCTATCCGAACACAAGTTTTCCGTTTTTACCTCAATATGGCGTCAGAACATTTTATTTTCTCAGCAACTCAATTCCGGGCTCTATCGAAATTCAGATGGGCGCACTGGAGGACGCCGTCCTGCGCCGAGCGGAATCCTTCGGTCCCCATTCCAGTTCGCAAAGCAATTACCTCTCGCAGCAGGCGGGACGTGTTCACGTCTTTCGCCAGCGGGTCTTCCTCCCAAATGTTGACTCGAGTGCTTATCCATGAAATTGAATTTTTCTAACCTCCGCTCGCAATCTTCCGAGGCTGCTGCCAAGCTCGGGCAGCAAGGCATCGCCCTGGTCATCACCTTGGTCATGCTCTCGGTTACCCTCGTCATGGCGCTCGCTTTTCTCGCCCTGGCGCACCGTGAGCGCAGCTCCGTCAGCACCGCCACCGACACCACCAACGCCAAGCTCGCCGCCGATTCCGGTCTCGCCGCCGCCCAAGCTCAGATCATTGCCAACGTCTTGTCCACCAATGCTGCTACTTTCAATTTTGGTCTCCTCATTTCCACCAATTACATTAATTACAATGGTTTTAACCGGGGTGTCGCGAGCCCTACCAACGTTAATTACAGCCATCTGAATTTGGCCAGTTCTCCCGGGTTCACGCCGTTGGCGGGTGCTGATTTAGAGCAAAACGTCGCCAATCTTCAGTTCCTGCCACGCGTGCCCGTGTTTGTCCAGACCAACCCGGGCAGTCCCCTCGACTTCCGTTTTTACCTCGATCTCAACCGAAACGGGGCGTTTGATGACACCGCCTACATCGACAACAGCTTCACCAATGGACCCGTCTCCGAGGTGGGCGATCCCCAATGGGTTGGAATCCTCGCGCGCCCGGACGTGACCCACTCCCCCAACAACCAATTTCTTTCCCGTTATTCCTTCATCGCCATACCGGTGGGCAATGGCCTTGATATTAATGCGATTCACAACCAGACCCAGAACCAGAATTTGAATTTGGGCCAGGACGGCTTCTATCGGAACGAAAGCGTGGGGTCGTGGGAAATCAATCTGGCCGCCTTCCTCGCCGACTTGAATTCCGATGAGTGGAATCCGAACACTGATCAATATCTCTATAGCCAGTGGAACAATAACGCAAATAGCGGAGCCGCGTTCGAGGATGCCTTTTCCATCCTGACCAATCGTTATGCGGGAAATTATAACACCTTGGCTATACCTAATGATCCTTTAATTGTCCCTCCGGGAACTGTTACTCTTTACGACTCCCTAGTCAATGAAGGGATTGACGGTTATACGGCGGGAAAATCGATGACCGGCACCAAGCTGCCGCCCGTCTACAATTCCCCAAAAGATACGCCATGGGCTGGTTCCGATAATATCAATCACTTTTACAACCTGCCTTCGGAATTGTTCAATACGAATGAAACCTCCATCTCCTTTGTCAGACGCCTGACCGCGGCCGGTAACAGCATCGCCACCAATTACGATCGCTACACGTTTTACCATCTGCTCGCCCAAATGGGCACGGATTCCGATCCGGATGATGGCAAGATGAATCTGAATTATCGCAATATCACGAATGGCGTTGTCGTTCCCAACATGGAGACAAATTGTATTGTTTGGTCTCCCGTCGAATTTTTCACCAACGCCGCTGACCGGATGTTGCGTCTTTATAGCACCAACTGGTTTGCCGCCAACCCCGACGCGTATGTGCAAACTTATTACGGTTTCAACCCTGGACTATATTACCACCGCAGCGCCCAGGGCGACATCGTGACCAACGACCCAACCGGATTCGGTCTGACGAATGCTTCTTTTAGCCCCTATTTGGGCTGGACCAACGTTGCGCCTGGCTTTGGCATTACCAACATTCCCGTTTACATCGGCGGCGCTTTTGTTTATTCCCCGGCAGTCAATCGCGTGCTCCAGTTGGCGGCCAACTTGTACGATGCCTCAACGACCAATCTTTATCCAAGCGTCTTCCGTCCGATCTTCGAAATGGATCAGTTCACCAACCTTTTTATCGTTGGTTTCACGAATGTCGTGACTGTTATCAGTCCGGTTGGCTCGGATTTTCAATTTACTACACCGTACGATGTTACGCAGATGGGAGCGGAGCTCAATTCCGGATTTTTCAAAGCGTATACACCCTATGCGATCAATATTTACGGCGTTCCCTGGATCATCGGGGCCAAGAAAAATCTCCCGGCTTTCAACCAGCTTTCGATGGTCAATATGGTGGAGGTTGATCGCAAATTGCAGGTCATTCGTGCCGCCGTTGACTCTCCCATCTACACCAACCACCTGTATTTATTGTCCATTACCAACTCGCTGGGGGCTTCTTTTTGGAACTCTTATTCTAATGATTATTCTAATGATTATTCTCCTCAGGCTCTTGGAAACAACCTGTCCGTTATTTTTTCCGACTACCTTCAAATCACCTTGACCAATTCCGACCGGCCGGGCGTGAATTCGAGTCTGGTCTTTAGCAATTACCTCGTCTACAACACGAATTTCTGGCCGGGGTCGCACTGGTCCCGCAAGATCGGCGAGGCTCCCGCCAGTGATTCCTTTGTTGCCGCTAGCTGGACCAATACCTTCTTTTCCCAGGTCGTGTACAAAACCGGTGCCAAAGTTTTTGCCCAGCTCACCGACCCGGATCCCTGGGAAAGCAACAATACAAGCTGCGATCCGCTTCCCCAATTCGGTTTGATGACCACCAATTGGATGCGCGCCATCATTGTGGATAGCGGCCATGTGATTGATTACGTCCAGTTGCGGGGACCAATCGACGGCACCAATTTTACCTCCGCGCTCGCCGATCCTGCCGCTGTTTCTGGCCTGCCCTATTTATGGGCCACCAATGGTTTTAACGGCTCCACTGCGCCCAGTTGGGGCTATGTCAACCAGATCAATATTTCCAAGGGGAATTTAACGCCGCCTACGGGTGCCTCGGCGAGGTGGCAACCCGAAAACTATCCAGGCAATCTTACTTCGGTTTCGGCCGCAACCGCGTATTTTAATGCGTTTTTCACACCTTCGCACCAAATGACATATCAGGGTCAAACATACTTCGCCACCGGTTTGGTGGTGCAAGCAGGTTACACGGCCACCCGCACCGCTTTTGTTCCCTACCTCTATCAGGTCAATGATCCAATGGTTCACTATCTCGCGAGCGATCTGGACGCGGGGAACGGTGCCGTGTGGGATAATGGCCCGGTTCCGAATGGCGTTTGGGCACAGAATAATGCTGTGCCGCCTCCTCCCGGTGAAGTGGTGGGGGCCGGTTCCGGTTCCTTCCCGATCCCCATCCCGCCTTACGGGGTCGACATCATCAAGGGACGTTACCAACCCTGGGGTGCCGCCGCCCCGACGACGCTTCAAACGGCGAGCTATAATTTTGGCAATCCTTACAATCTCATTTACAAGGACCCCGGCGTTTGGGACGCGGATTATTGGAATTTCCCCACCAATCGCTATCCCACCGTGGGTTGGATTGGCCGGGTTCACCGCGGCTCTCCGTGGCAGACAGTTTATCTCAAGGCAACCGACGTGGTCGTGGCTGGCAGCCCGGGTGGGACCAATACTTGGGCCGCCTGGACGGGGGATCGAAATCTATATGACGCCGCCAATAGTGCCCCGGTCCAGGATCGCCTGTTGTTTGACCTTTTCACCGCGCGGGCGAACGACAATGCTGCTCGCGGAACGCTCTCGGTGAACCAGACCAATCTGGCCGCCTGGTCTGCTATCTTCAGTGATATGGTGGTGCTTTCCAATATCGATGTCCTCCCGTCTTTTACTTTGAAAAGCGGTAACCCCATACCCCAGGTCACCAATACTTACAACCTGATCCAGCCGGTCGCGGTCGACGGGATCAATTCAGCTTTGGGTCGGCTGGTGGCTTCCATCAATCTTCAGCGTACCAACACTATTCCTCTAGTTGGATTCACCAATTCCGACGGGGTGGTCGGCGCGTTTGAGCATGCCGGCGACATACTTTCCACGCCCGCATTGAGCGTGAATTCGCCGTTCCTGAACTGGAGCAACAATTTTCAGCAGGCTTATGGCCTCAATGATGAGGATTACGAGTGGGTCCCACAGCAGATGATGGGATTGGTCAGAGGCAGTTCCACGCCTCGTTATGTGGTTTATGCCTACGGCCAATCGCTTCGGCCCGCCCCCAACGGTTTGGATTCGAGTTCCCCGTATTTCGGGTTGGTCACCAATTATCAGGTGGTGGCGGAAAGCGCCGTCCGGGCCGTTATCTCCGTCCAATCCAAGGTGGATATGTCCGGTGCCTATCCCGTCACCAATTACATTACTCACGTGGAGAGTTACAATGTGTTGCCGCCGAATTAAGGCCGGCACACGAAGCCCCCGAAACCCCGGTCGTCACCACGCCGGAACATCGGGATTTGGCCTCGAATGCAATGGGTTGAGTTTGTTATGAAAAGAAAATTTTTGATGTTCCTGGGTCTGCTGGCGGTCGTCGTCGCCTGCCTGTTCTGGCTGGAAGGCGGCGGACTTGGCTCCAGAAAAGCCGCGTCGGCCGCATCCGGCTCGGTCGCTGCCGGTTCCCGGGTCGGCACGAATAACCTC
>Ga0302320_10024050_pt1 | contig 11917 bp, 5 predicted proteins | sample Bog_T0_3_FD_202130 | JGI IMG/M metagenome (GOLD analysis project Ga0302320, IMG submission 202130) | Peat permafrost microbial communities from Stordalen Mire near Abisko, Sweden - Bog_T0_3 | ecosystem: Environmental > Terrestrial > Soil > Wetlands > Peat | place: Sweden: Abisko, Stordalen Mire... | reverse complement strand
CGCGGTGGAGCCCGGCACGTCAACCCAGTTGTTGCCAAGGCCCACGCTGGAGGAGTTTGTCTGGACCTGTAATGTCCAGCCGGTGTGATCCTGGGGCCAGGCGAGCGTGAGCGTGCCCGCATTCACGGTGGCAACGATGTTTGTTGGGTTGGTGTTGACCGAAGCGGCGACAGCAATGCTGCCGTTGACCGCGAGGTTATTGGTCCAGTACAAACCCTTTCCTGACAATGCCGGCAGCGTGACCGTACTGAATGAACCGCTAATTGGTGTGCTGAAAAGCCTAAACGTGTCCCCGGCCACAAGGTTGGTGCCAATGTCCGCCACGGTGAGTGTCGCGCCGGGATTTACCGTGACCGCGGTGGCCACAAATTCATCGCTATTGGGCGCGGTCGCGTCGTTGATTTTCATGGCCACCGCGCCGGACACGGAAGCCGCGCCGGTTGAGGTCAGGGTACCGATGGCATTGACCAAAGCGCCTTTAGTCGGCGTGCCCGGGGCGAGCGTCCCGCCGGTCTGCACGGTGACGGTGCCGCCCACTCTCCCGCTGCCACCAAGCGTGGCACCGTTACCGACCGTGATTGCCGAGCTGACGATCACTCCGTTCACGAGGAGCGTCCCGCCTGCCACGGTCGTGGCGCCGGTATAGGTGTTGGTTGCGTCAAAGACAACAGCGCCGGTGTCCTGGCCGGCATTGACGGTGGAACCGCCAATCTGGAGGCTGCCACTGCCGCTGATGGGAGCGTTCTCAAAAAGCGTTTCCGAGCCGCCCGCCGAAAGCGCGCCCATATAACTGGTCACGCCTCCCTGCAAGAGAATGCTGCCGGCGAGCGTCTCTGTAAAGCTGTCGCCGGTGTTTGCATAATCCACAAGCCCGCCGTTCATTATGAGATTGTTGACGGTTATGACCTGGCCGTTGGTGCCCTTCATGAGGAAGCGTCCCCCGCTGTCAATGCTCAGTGCCGAACCGTCAAAAGTATAGGCGTTTGTATCCGCCGGTGAGCGGAGGGTGAAGGATTCAGTGAGATAGCCATTCCCCGGGGTGGGAGGGTTGCCGTCCTGCCAGTCCCCGGCTGCGTTAAAGCTCGAGGTGGTAATCGGATCAGTGGCTACCAGCGGGATCCAGTTCGCAATGCTGACACTCGTGACCACCAAGTCAATGGACATGTTGGCCACGTTGTTCGACAAGGTGGCGGCAACGCCATAAGGCAGTGCGCCCAGGGCGAAATTATTGAGGTTCGCCAGAGGAGCGCCGGTGTAACCCACCAGGGTTAACTGGGCCGGTGTCCAGCCGTAGCCGAACACGTTGATCGTGGTGGTGCCCGAGGCCGTCAGGCTGCCGGTGTCTATGATCGCCGTGCCGGGGGTGCCGGAAATCAGGTTGTAATTCAAGTTCAACGTGGAATTGCCCGTCAGCGCCAGGCTCGTGGCCGAAAAGGATGATGCGCCGCCATTGAGCGCAAGGCCAAGGGTTGAATTGTTGACCGTCACGTTGTTGAGGTAGGGAACCGAGCCGGCGGCCAGGCTTAACGCGCCCGCCGTCACAACGGTCGGTCCCGTGTAGGACGATCCAGCCCCGATCAAGGATAACGTTCCGTTGCCGCGCTTGGTCAAGCCGCCGTCAATGGCGTTGTCGCCGCCGATATCGCTGTGCTGCAAAGGCGGGCTGATGGTGACAATGAAGTTGGTCGTATCCACGATTGCGCCGCCATTACGCACGTTGATTTGCGCCACGTTGGTCACGAAAGCAAGGTTGTTTCCGAGCGGAATCAACCGCCCGCCATTCAAGTTAAGGGTGGCATTTCCCACCGAAGATGAGAGCACGTTCAGGGTTTGAAGCGTGCCGCCATCCAAGTAATAGGTGCCGCTGGAGCCTGCGATGGACGCGATGTCCACACCGGCGCTGGCAGTGACCAGGCCGTTGCTTTGTTCAAATGTTCCCTCACCCGCGCCACCGACGCGGATAGGACTCGCCGCAGTCAAAGTGCCGCCGATCAAGTTATAGGTTCCCACGCCACCGACCGATGTGGTGGCGGCCCGCCCGCCGATGGAGAAGGTACCCGCCGTGGTGCTCAGTTCCGTCACCGCGCCGCCCGTTTGGTTGACTGTGCCGCTGGCCGAGGAACCGGTGGCATTGGCAGAGCCGACGTAAAATGCATTCGCGGTCAATGAGGCTGTATCCTGGATGTTAAACGTGCCGACGGCCGCGCCAGTATCACCCACGTTGAAGTCGCTGGTGTCATTGACGCTTGCGGCGCCTTGCAAATTCAAAATACCGTTGTCGGTGCCGGTATGGCCGATACTGGCATAGTTGTTCAAACTCATGGTTCCGAAAGGGAGCGTCAACGTGCCGGAACTCACGAACAAATTCCCAGACAGGCTGTTGGCGGCAGTCAGGGTGAGCTGACCTCCACCCGTCAAGGTCAAGTTCGCGACTGATACGCTGCCGGAATACGTGGTGTTCAAGGTGTTGTTGACCGTGAGGGTTGGCGTGCCGGTGGACAATGTCACCGCGCTGTTGCCAGAAAGGTTGGCCAAAGTTTGGTTCGCGCCAAAGCTAAACATGCCATTGGACAAGACGGTGCTGCCCGAGAAGATACCCGGCACATTCATGGTCACCGTGCCGGTTCCGACCTTGTTCAATCCGGCTGCGGAATTAATCTGGCCGGAGCCTTGAATGGTGTAATTGACCAGGCGGTTGCTGATGGTGACGCTGGCTGGGTTGACCGTGTTGCTCAGGAGCACCAGGCTGCTGCCTTGATCATTGAAAGTGACCGCGTCGCCCGGTGGAACGCTCTCAAGATAAACCGTCGGCAGTCCGCCGATCAACCAGTTGGTGGTCGTGTTTATGTCCCAGAGGTTGGGCGAAACGCCGTTGGTTCCCGTCCAGACAATCCCGCCGCCGACCGAGGAAACCACCACGTCAATCACCTGGTTGACGGTGTCGTTGTACACCGTTGCCGTAACCCCGCGCGGACCGGTGACCTGGCTGTTAAACGTTCCAGAAAGACTGCTGTATTTTAGGATCGGGAATGTGCCGACTGTGAAACTGCCTCCGATGCGAATGGCGCTGGTCCCAGTGATGCTCACCGCATTCGCCACCAAGGCGGCGTTGGTCGGATTCCCCACCAAACCATAAGAGAGGTCCAAGGTGGTCCCCCCGAGGCTGCTGCCAAGGGTCAAATTGCCGATTATGGCGCTGTTGGTCACGGAACTGGCAGAAATGCCAAACTTCGCTCCGTCGGCGACGCTGACATTTCCGCCCTGTTGATAGGCCGGAGTAATGAACAACTCGCCGTTGTTCACGGCGGTCAAACCGGAATAGGTGTTCGCCAGATTGAGCGTGGTGGTGCCGGAACCGGCCTGCGTGAAGCCGCCGCCCCCTCCAATGGGACTGGAGCTGAAATCAACACCTTGCACCACGGCGTTGCTGCGATTGATGATCAAGGTGCCTTCGTCATCAATGGCTCCGCTGGTCGAAAGCGAACCGTTCGTGCCGCCGTTTCCGAGTTGCAATGTCGCCCCCGAATTGATGGTCGTGCCTGCGGTGTAGGTGTCGGCACCGCTGAAAACGAGCAAGCCTGTGCCGGCCACCGTGCGGGCCATGGCCCCGCTCAGGACTCCGCTGAATTCGGTCTGGGGATTGTTCACCGTCAAGGTCTTCGCTGAGCCGTTGGCGGCTGATCCCGTAAATTTGAGATTGCCCGTGCCAGTAAAGATATTGTTGCCGCCGGCGCCGCTGCCAAAGTTGAGTCTGTTGGTGATGATGTGCGGAGAACTGTCTGCGGACTGAATAGTGACACCATCCGCCATATCGAACAGGCCTGTCCCCAGCGCCGCATCGTTGCCAATTACCAACCCGCCCCCGACGAGGTTCATTCCCCCGCTGAAAGTGTTGGCAGTTGCAAGCGTCAGGGTGCCAGAACCTGAGTTGGTCACGACACCCGTGCCCGAAATGACACCGTTGATGACCGTATTCGCCGTGCTCGCCACGGTCAACGTGTAAGCACCGAGGTTAATGTTGGTATTGAAGGTCAAATTACCTGACACCGCATTAAAGGTTTGCGCTGCGGTAAGCGTGACCGGCACATCCACTATTTCTAGATTGACGGAGTTGTTGGTCACGCCACCGCTGTCCGTCAGCGTGCTGCCGGTGCTGCTGCCAAGGGTGAACGTTCCGGCGGTGTCGTCGAAAGTCACGCTCGCGACACTGTAGTTGGTGCTCATGTCCGGGAACAGTTGAGTGGTGCCCGAGAAAGTAACACTATCCCCAATGAAACCGGGTCCGATGTCGCTGGTCCAATTGGTGTTGGAAATCCACTTGTTATCGGTTGCGCCGCCATCCCAGGTCACGGCGTTGGCCGTGATTGCGAACGGCGTTATGACGTAAGTCCCGGTCAACGGCGTGGGTGAAGAATTGTCTGTAGCCGTTACGGTCAGGGATTTGTTCCCCAAAGAAGTGCCTGCGGAGACCAAAAAGGTGTTTGTGTAGATATAGGTGGGAGGCGTGCTGTCCGCGCTATCCAGAGCCAGGGCCGCCGTGGCTGAGCCTCCAATCTGGGTCAGATCAACAGTCACACTCACGATGGTGCCGCTGCCCTGGGTCACATTGGCTGTCACTGTCACGGCCTGGTTGCGGGCCGCAGAAGCCGGGTTGGCCGAGGCCGTAACCGACGGCGCCGTGGAGGCGGAGAAACGCAGCACCACATTGTTGCCAACCTGCACCAAACTGTAGTTGAGATAATTGGAGGGAACCGAACCATCCCAAACCAGCACCGGGGTGGTGGAAAGGGTGGTGCCTGTGCCAACCGAGAACAAAACATAATCGGAGGTGTCCAAAATGCCGCTCATGGCATTGATATGAACGTAGTCACTGCTGCTCAAAGTCAAATTGCCGCCCACCACGATCTGGTCGTTGCCGCTGGCAGCGCTCGGGCTTAAATCGAAATAGACCGTTCCCCCCGCGGCGAGGTTGAGATTGTTGTTGAAGGTCAGCGTTCCAGCCACGCCCACCGTGGCTGGATAGATCGTTGCGCCCGCCGCTGCCGCGACCGGGCCATTCACGGTGCCAAGGCTGTTGGAAATGCTTTGGCCCGCGCCCAGCGTAAAGGTGGAGGACAAGCCGGAAACATCAAACGTTGCGCCGGACGCAATGCTGATGAGCGGCGTGTTGGAAATCGAACCACTGCCGCTCAATAGCAGCGTGCCGCCGTTGATCAGTGTGAGGCCGGAGTAGGTGTTCGTGCCCGATAGCGTCCATGCGCCGGTGCTGTTCTTGGTGACGCTGTTGACTGAAGCCGGGCTGAGGTCCGCGATGGGGCCGTTGACAGCATTCGCCGCTGTGGAAACACCTTGAAGAATGACGCCGCGCGACGATTGACCGGCAGCAATTCGGACGTTGCCGTTGATCACCAGCGCCCCGCTGTCAGATTGGATGGCCGCATTTCCGCCGCCAACGGTCAGGGTGATGGTGCCGTTGATGGTGTTGTTGCCACTGATGCTTTCAATGGCGTTCGTCGTCGTTGGCGAAGCTCCAGTGCCATCGTTGCTCAACGTAAAATTGACCGCGGCGGGTATCGTCACGCCGCCCTGCAACTGGATGCTTGAGTTGCGGGCGCCGGAGGCCTGGTTCACGCCGCCGTTGGTGCCCAGGCCGAAGCTATTTTGCACGTTGAGAATGCCGCCACTAACAGCGGTGCCATTGGTGTAGCTGTTCGAGCCGGTCAGAATCAAAGTGCCCGCACCGGCCTTGGTGAGGCTGCCCCGTCCGGTGATCGGTTCGGCAACCGTCAGAGTTATGCCGGAATTGTTGGTGAACGTGCCGCCGCCGGAATTGAGGGTGATCCCGCTGTTGGCGTTGTTCAGGGAGAAGCTGGCGAGCGCCTGGAACATGCCATAATCCAGGAGCAATTGTGCCGCGTTAAAGGCCGCCGGGTTGCCGCCCAGATTCGACTCGGACGAGACCCCCAAAGTCGTCGGGGTATTAGCTGTCAAAATGCACGGCCCGACACTGACTGGCCCGGTGAACGCGGAATTGTTCCCAGTAAAAAAAATAAAGCCGCCGCCGTAATTGGTCAGCACGCCGCTGCCACTCATCGTGGTGGCGTTGGTTATGCTGCGAATATCCGGTGTGGTGGGGGTGCTGCCCGTGTAGAGTGCGCCCACGCCGACCACGGCCATGGTTCCAGCCAGGCCCGCGCTCGTGTTCGGGTTTATAGCTTCCGTGATCATGCCTGAGTTGGTCAGGTTATTGATCGTCAAGGTGCCGCCGGAGGCATTTTTAAAATACAGTGTTCCGCCGTTGGAGAGGGTCAGTGAGTTGCCGGCAAAGGTATAGTTTTGACTCGCTGTCGGGGAACGCAAAACGAGGTTGGGCGCGGTGGAAACCGCGTAGTCGTTGCCCGCAGACGGCGCGCCGGCCGCGCCCGTGGCATCGTTCGTGAAGTGGAGGGAAGTATTAAACGACGAGCTGCCGGCGGAGTCGCTTGCTGAGAGATGAAAGCTTCCTGCCTGTGACTTCAACGCGCCGGGCAACAGCAACAGTGCGGCCAGCGCCAGCCGGGGCAGCAGGAATTCGCCTGTGGTCGGAGTTTTCATTGGATTGGAGTTCCTGATTTCTTGGTAAATGTGCTTTTTCATGTCGTTTGATGCATATAGCCAACTCGACGGCCGAAGGCATTTCGGGAAATGTTCCCGTAAACACCCTTGCCGCGCTTAAAACGAGCTGGGTTCTCGGTTATAATGCGCAGAAACGCAGTCAAACCGGAAATTGTATTTTGCCATATCCAATTGGCTTGGATTATCCAACCCTCTGAGCCCCAGAAGTCCCTGGTGCCGACGGCGCGCTGTCACTTGCTGAAACTCTTGTGGAAATGTCGAAGCCGCCTTCGGCCGCAAAAACTCAGCCAAATGACGACCGAACGCAATTTCATGTTCATGCGGCATCCATCCTGCGTTGGGGCAAAATCCCGCGGTAATAAACAAAACTGGGAAGCTCGTGCCGGCATGATGAAAACAACGGTCAAAACTGTTGGCCAAATCGTTGCCCGTTGGCTTGCCAAATCTCTCATGCCCTTGCCGCGAACACAGTTAAAGTATGGGGGTGGTCGGAATCAAACTGCGAAAGAAAATTTCAATTTGTTGCACGGCAACTACTTAATGGAGCCAGCGGCCGGGATTGAACCGGCGACCTTTGCTTTACGAAAGCATTGCTCTACCGCTGAGCTACGCTGGCTGCCAACGTCTGCAACTATGCCAGCCTGCCGCCCAATGGTCAAGGTTAGAACCCGGCCGCATTATTCGAGAATTTTCGCTCCCGGCACCGGGTGTGCCTTCGTGCCGAAATGGTTGGCATACATCCGTGTCAATTGGGCCCCAAAAAAAAGAATCAACGCCGAGTAATAGACCCAGGCCAGGATGATGATCAGCGATCCCACCGCGCCGTAAACCGAGGTAATGCTGCTCCGGGCAATGTAAAGACCGATGAGGAATTTTCCGCCGTTGAACAAGATGGCCGTAATGAATCCACCCAGCCAAACGTCCCGCCAGGCGATTTTGACGTCGGGGAGGATTTTGAAGATCATGGTAAACAACACGGTGATGGCGGCGAGGGAAACAAGTGAATTCGCGATTTCCAGCATCATCTCACGCTCGGTGAGCCGTTGAGAAAGGAAAGTTCCCAAGGCCGACAATCCCGCATTCACGACGAGCGAAACGAGCAAGAGGAATCCAATGCCCAACACCATGGCAAATGACAACAAACGGTGCCGCAGAAAATTGCGCACGCTTTGGCCGGGCAATGGTTGCACCCGCCAAAAATGGTTTAGGGAATTCTGCAACTGGGCGAACACACCGGTGGAGGCTACTAAAAGAGTGGCAACGGCAATGGAGGTCGCAAAAAACCCCGTCCGGCCTTTGTTGGCGGCGCTAACCATTGATTGGATTGCCTCTCCGCCCTCCTTGCCAATTAACTGATTTATTTGGCCAAACAATTCGCGACTGGCGGCCTGTTGCCCGAAACAAAATCCGGCAATTGCCAGTGCGATAACGAACATGGGGGCGATGGCGAAAACTGTGTAGTAGGCGAGCGCGGCACTGTGGGAGAAAATATCCCCTTCGACGCACGCGTTCGCCGCGTCGCGAAGCAATGCGTAGATCGCCCGGACTTTCTTAATTCGCCTGTTAAACATGTTAGCTTTTAATCTGCCAAGCTGGAAGCGCGCCACAAAAACCGGGTGCAGCTCTCCGGCCGGGAAATCCGAACGCCTCCAACCCGCATAAACACGGCCGCATGCGTGATGAATCAACGTGGGTATCGGAAAGCCTCCGATACCAGCGTCGCAAATTGCAAGGCGGATTCGCAGATTGCATTTTCCGCGCCTGGTCCACGGCCTGTTTCCCCGTAAAAAATTTGAGAAGGGATGGCAGACTTAAAGCTAAATATTCCGGCGGCGGACCCATTTGCGCGCGGGTCGGAACCGCTGCTTTATGAAAGATCACACATACAAATTGATCGAACTCGTGGGAACATCCTCGTCCGGAATTGAAGATGCCGTCAATAACGCGCTCCAACGGGCAGGCCAAACAGTAAACAATATGCGATGGTTTCAAGTAATGGAAACACGCGGGGAGGTTGACCAGAACAAGGTGGCTCATTGGCAAGTAACCCTGAAAATCGGCTTCACGATAGAAGATCCATAATTTATGAAACCAAGACATCATTCACCCAAATCGTCCCTGCGGACCAATGGTTCGAGCCATAAGATCCGTTATGCAGTGGTTGGCCTGGGGCATATCGCACAGAATGCCATCTTGCCGGCCTTTGCCCATGCCACGGAAAATTCGGAACTAACAGCCTTGGTTTCAGATGACCCGGTCAAATTACGGGAAATGTCGCGGCACTACAGAGTGAAGAATTGCTTCAGCTATGATGATTATGAGGTGTGTTTGCGGAGCGGTGAAATTGACGCGGTGTACATCGCGTTGCCGAATAATTTGCACCAGAATTATTGTGTGCGGGCAGCCGCAGCCGGCATTCATGTGCTCTGCGAGAAACCGTTGGCTGTTACCGTGGAAGAGTGCCAGCATATCATCCAAGCGTGTGCGGAAAACGGGGTAAAACTCATGACCGCTTATCGCTTGCATTTCGAACGCGGCAACCTGGAGGCGATTGAAATTGTCCGTTCCGGGAAAATTGGCGATCCCAGAATTTTCAACTCCGTGTTTACGATGCAGGTCAGCAAAGGGAATATTCGGACTGAGACCGCTTTTGGCGGCGGCACCCTGTACGACATCGGCGTGTATTGCATCAATGCCGCCCGCTATATTTTTGCCGATGAACCGGTGGAGGGCTTGTGTTTGTCGGCCGCGGGGGAAGATCCGCGATTCCGGAAAGTTGAGGAAATGGCGGGCGCGATCCTGCGCTTTCCGAAAGAACGGCTGGCCAGTTTTGTCTCCAGCTTTGGGGCCAGCAATACGGCCGATTTTGAAGTGGTGGGAACCAAGGGCAGGCTGCGGGTCTGCCAGGCTTTCGATTATTCAATGCCCGTAATTCTCGAGTTAATGGTGAACGGGCGCACCCAGAGAAAAATGTATCCGTTACGCGATCAATTCGCGCCGGAACTGATTTATTTCTCCGACTGTATTCTCCATGATCGCGAGCCCGAGCCGTCTGGAATCGAGGGCTTGCGCGACGTTTATATCATTCGATCCCTCTATCAATCGGCAAATTCGCGCTCGCCGGTAAAACGGGAGCAGATCCAGCGGAAACGTCATCCCAGCTTGAAACAACAAATCTACCGTCCGCGCACCGTCAAACCGAAACTGGTCCATGTGTCAGCACCGACGGACTGAGGAGGACGGCGCGGCTGGGCGGCCGTTCAAGAGTTAAAGCTGATAGATTTTAAATCACGCCACTACATTCAGGCTGTTGCCGGCACCCACGGTGGAACTGGTGGTTGAACTGGAGGTCGCCGGCGTGGTGGGTGTGGTCGAGGATGTGGCGTTTGAACTGTGATGATGATGGTGGCCTTTATGGGCTGATTTAGTCGCAGCGGTTGATTTCAGATCGTTTTGCAAACTGGCATAGGCCTGTTGTGCGGTTGAAAGGTTGCCGGATTGCAGGGCGCTGGTGAGCTTTTGGTAATCTGTATTGGCCTGGCTGTTTTTACCGAACGGCTGGCTGGATGAGGTCTGCGAATTGGACTGGGAACTGCCTTGCAGGGCCTTTTGAAAGGATGTCAGTGCGCTTTGGGCGGTGGCAACGTCGCCGGACTGAAGAGCAGCGCCGATGGCTTGGAAATTCTGGGCAACTTGCGCAATACCGCCTTGGCTGGTGGTTTGGACGGAATTTGCCGTGGAATTTAAGCTGGAGATAGTGTTCATATTTGTTGGATAGCTTTAACCGGGCAATTTTATAGGCCCATATTGCCATCGGTTGGAATGCGCCGGACTTTAGGGAATAATTCGGGCCAACCATCGGAAATCCAATGGAGCCACTGATGCAGGATGTAGAACGTTAAATGCTTTCCGGCTCGATTCACTGTGCCGTCACCGGACGGGTCTCCGCCACGCGCAACATCACCGGTCCCAGCAGGCCCGAATTCAGAAGCGCATCCGTCTTGCTCCAATGATGCCAGGTCGTGAACGTCAGCCGTCCAGTCGGGCTCGGCTTGCCATCGGTCACCCATTGCGGCATGGCGGCCAATTGCTTCCCGTTCCAGTCGCGGTCATCGGGAAGCTGCTCGTCACCGATGAGCCGGTTTGGCCACAAATTCGTCACCTTCACCTCCAGCGAATTTTTGCCCGGCTGCGCTGCGCCGGTGAGGTTCACGCGGAATGGCGGTTTCCACAACACCCCGAACGGCGTCCCGTTCAATGAGACCTCGGCCAGGTTTTTCACCGCGCCCAAGTCCAGCCAAACTTCGCGGCCCGGCGTTAGATCATCGGCGGGAATTTCGATGGTTTTGTGGTAAACCGCCGTACCGGAAAAATATTTCACGCCGGCATTCGTGTGGTCCGTCCACGAAATCAGCTTGGCCAGCGTCACTTGATCCGGCGCGCCCCAGCCTGGTGGGAAGCTCAACTCCCAGTCGCCGGAAATTTCCACCGGCACCGGCAAATCGCCGATATGCACCTGGTCATGCCTCCCGTCGGCGGTGGAAAACAAATAATCACCCGGTTCGAACGCCCGGAGCTGCGTGCCTTTGTCGCGGCTGGTTAATTCATAGGCCGGCGGTGTGCCGAGCACCGCGCTGGTGTCCGGCAGTGAGAGCAGGCCATCTTCCTGGACGGCAATGCTCTTGGCCACGCCATCCAGCATGTAATCCACACGCAGTTCCTTCGTCAACATGGAAGCCGGATCGCCCCCGGCCAGTGTGTTGTCGGCGACCACGCTCAAATGGCCATCCGCCACCAGCAACTGTAGTTTGCGCGTCAAATCCACCGTTTCCGTTTGCGCCGGGGCGGACAATTTCCCATACAGCGCATTGGTAACGACTGCCGCGGGCGGCAGGGTGAGCGTCAGATTTTCATCCACCGTTTGGGATTGCGGCTGGCCGTTCAAGATGAATTCCACGCGTAACTGTTTTACCGTGCCCGGGTCCGGATCATCCCCGGCAAAATCATTGTTCGCAGGAATCTTCAGGGTGCCCTTGGCCACCAGCGCCTGCACCTTGCCGGTCACATCGGTCCAATTCTGGCCGGCTTCTTGGAAATACCCATAGGTGGCCTTCACGATGCGCAGTTCCACGTGCTTGGGCACGCCGCCGACGGGCGCTTCGTGATGCGTCACGCGCGCCACGTGGTCCGACGGCGCGGCTTGCTCGCGGAACACCACGAACATGGATCCGGAGGGACCGAGCTGCAGCGGCACAATCGTCCGTCCGTTTTCCTCGTTCCACACCGGCGCCGTTTGCCTGAC
>Ga0302320_10024049_pt1 | contig 11917 bp, 12 predicted proteins | sample Bog_T0_3_FD_202130 | JGI IMG/M metagenome (GOLD analysis project Ga0302320, IMG submission 202130) | Peat permafrost microbial communities from Stordalen Mire near Abisko, Sweden - Bog_T0_3 | ecosystem: Environmental > Terrestrial > Soil > Wetlands > Peat | place: Sweden: Abisko, Stordalen Mire... | reverse complement strand
TCGCAGACGAAACCATTTGCGGAGATTTTCTGGAGCAAAACGGCAATCTTGGAACCTTTGACCGTATTTTGATGAATCCACCGTTTCAGAACGGCGCAGACATCAAGCACATTCAACACGCGATGAAGATGCTGAAACCCGGAGGCCGCTTGGTTGCCATTTGCGCAAACGGCCCCCGACAGCAAACCACCTTGAAGCCTCTGGCCGAGAACTCAGGAGGATGGTACGAAGACTTGCCCGCCGGAACTTTTGCCAGCCAGGGAACCAACGTCAGCACCGCTCTATTGCTCATCGAAAACTGAATACCACCCAAGGGCCGGAGCGATCCGGCCCTTGCTTTTCCGGCAACGCCGCAGGATGCGTCATTGCCCATGCCGCCCGCTTCGCCCCCGGCACCCCGCCCGTGTATTTGTGGTGCTTGAGCACCACACGCGGACAAAACCCTGCCAGGTCCAGCACGGTTGAAGCCGCCAAGTTTACGTTTTCGAGGGTTGGGCAATAATCGCCTACCCACGCCGCATCTTGCGGCGTTTCATGCCGCCCGCTTCGCCCCCGGCACCCCACCCGCTTCCGAGCTGGCCTGTCTGGCTACAGCCAGATCCGGCTCGCGTTGCCACGGCCTGGCCGGGAGTTGACATCTTCGCCGGACAATATCTGATATAAAATCACCTTGTAGTATTTAATATCAACCTGTATGATTTTATATCAGGAGAGAATGAGCATGGCTACAAAGAAGGAACTTGTTCGGGAGATGCGGTTGGACAAACGATTAACGCAGGGGGAGGTTGCGGATAAAATGAAAATCAGCCAAGCTTCATACTCATCAATTGAGCGTGGAGAAAAGCCGCGTGCTGTAACGGAAGCTTTGGCGACAATCAATCGAATGCGTACCCGGACTGATCGAACTGACGGTGGGACCGAGAAGGCCGGTAGGCTGAAGAACTAAGCCCACGTAATGCCCATTTATGTGTGATCCGTTGGAGTTTCTTCGGCATCATACTGAATAGCCAAACCCCAAAGTGAACCTGATAGAGGAAGGAGACCACAAATGGAAGAACCTGGGCTCGACGACCGGAATCGCGACGGAGACGGCCAAATTCGCTTGAAAAATGGCAGTACACTTAACAAAAACCTACCACAGCCAATCCCTGAGTTCTCGCCCTTAGCGAAGCTCAAGACGATGCGGAAAGAGACTGGCGAGGTTAGTGTGGCGGCGGTGCGGAGAGCTGCCAGGAAGCTACGGCCATGAAAACGACTATGGGTAATGGATGCCTCTGGGAGCGTTAAACAGCTACCAAATTTACCAGGAGTCCCGTTCCACTGCGTCTCAATGCCCCGTAACTATCTCTCAGAGAATCACTGCGCATCAAAGGCCGAGAGAAGACGTTGCATTTGATGTGCTAGGGGCCGCGCCTATGCGCTTAACTGACCGAGTGACGGGATTGATGTAAACGAGTGGAACGCCTTTGCGCTCCGCGTAGGCCACCACGTCCGCCGTCCCCCCTTTACCCTCAGCAGGTTGACCGTCCCACACCGCTATCAACAAATCGGATAGGTCCACGACTCTCAATCCAGCAGCGAGATAGGCATCTTGATCCGTTCCAGGAGTGTCTAGTACCTCAATGTCTGCCTGGTCAACGAGCAGGTGAAAGGCGGGTAAATCCTCACATGAGAACGATCTGTCGATGTCCTGGTAAGGAAGAACGGCATGGATCTGGCCACCGCGCTCAAGTACCAGCCGCGCTAAGAGCTGGTCAGCGCCGATCGCAAGTGATGTTATACCCACCAAAGGCGGAGAAAGGATCGACAATTCCGAACGAATTGCGTCCCCCACCCATTGCCAGGCGGGCGCATCATTAAGGCGCTGATGACCGGTTATGCCGATGTGCACTGTATTCCTAAATCTTGTCGTTGACGACAAGCCACCAATACTCTTGCCCTCGTGCTGTCAATTCGACGGTCTTGCTTTGTCGAGCAACCCAGAAAAACTGAAGTCCAGCGTCTGACGCCTTTAACAATCCTGCATCTCTGTAGGATTTTAGCAAACCCGCTATTCCTACCTTTTGTTTGTCGATGGGTTCCTTCACGTTTCCAAACTCGTCTTCTGGCTCGTAATCAGGGTCGAGGCGGTATAGATCAGTAGCCTTTGGAAAAAGCTCGGGAAGCCGAAAAAGCTGCAAGCGTGAAATCAGGGGTTCGCAATGGCGCACATCAAAGATTTCCGTTGCGCTGGTTTTGAAGACAGGTCGCTGATCCCAGGCCGTAAATCTGCGGCTGACATATGTGTAAAGTGCAGGCGCCGATACAAAGCCCATATGGTCCGCAGCACCGCCCTCAAGAGCATCTACGAGGGCTCCTGTAAATAGGCCGTGCCCCCCGACTTCAATTGCTCCTTCATCCGCACGAGAAGCGGCAATAACGGTCATATTCTCACGTAAGATAGCGAGTGGATTTGTGCCGTCTCCGCCTTTTGAATATGCACTGTTAGCCAGATCGCCGGCATGGCAACAATCCAAGACGATCAAGATCTGCCGAGCTTTCGATCTGATAGCGAGACTGACAACCTCCAGCATCGGAACGCCCCAATCATCCTTGACCGCATCTGATGTACACAGCAGACCGCCAGTAGGGCTAAGAAAACCGTGACCAGAAAAGTACAGCAAAACATCGCCATCGAATGCGAATAGATTGGTTAGCGCAGCTCTAAGCGCCCCTCGGGTGATTGCCTCGCCTTTATCGGTTTTATCGAGCCAAGTCAGGCAGTCGAAGTTTTTCTCGTTATCTTTGTGTCTGGCGAGAACGGCAGTCATGGCTTCTGCGTCTGCGACACAGGCGTGCAGATCATTGCTACCGCCGCCATAGTCGTTGATGCCGATAATGAGAGATCTGCGGGCCATATTATCCTTGCTGTGGGTCAAAGTTTCCCAATAAAGCTTTCCAGGTTGTCCCAACTCCAGATGTTTATGCGCTTGTCCTTGATTAAGGCCGGGAGTGTCGGGCGCTCATCGTTGATCCACATCAGCATAGTGGGTACGTTTTCCTCGTAGGCACACCGAATCTCCCAAAGCTCGCCGGTTGCTGCCGCGGTATTCTTTGAAATCAACGCAATAACCGCGTTGCAGCCCTTAATCCGGGTTCGGCACTTCGTCTTCCACTGTTCATCCCACGGTTCCTTGACAGACATATCAGTGAACTCGAATGGTGTCTTCGGGTTTCTCGCGTGGCCTACAAGAAAATTCCGATACCTTTCGTCTTCGACTGCGAAGGCGATGAATACACGCTTATTCGTTGCCATTGTTGGATCCTTTCGATGTTGCATTCGTTCTACTGCAATTAGCCGCGCCAGAGAGATGTGTCACCGTGGACGCAGGCGGTGAGCGACGGTGATATCCGCCAGGAGGATGCCACGGTTCTGGAGATCGAGGCGCATCTCTTCACGCACCGGTTCCTTGGCAGCCAAATCAGAAATAGTTAGCATCAGCGTGAACCTCACGCCGTCCTTTGGAAATGCTACGGCAGCTCTAACCAGACTTTCAAGTGAGATGCGCCAGTTTGATGTGTTGCCTCGCCCTTTGGGCATCGAGACCAGATAGCGCTTGATGGGGGACCATTTCAGCCCGGTCTTTATCAGGTATCCTTCGCTTTTCTTCATGCCTTGCGGCACATCAGAGGCGTCTTGGCTCAGGCGACTTTCCCAGGATAATTCTCCCGTTTCTTCATCGAGATTTTCCTGTTTCAGGTGAGCTTCCAACTGTACTCGAATGGCCTCTTCCCTGTGGTCTGGGTCGATTGGCGGCGTGTAGCAGAGCGTTATCTCAGCGAGTCCGCGACACGAGCCGTCAGCATTGACCAGAGAGTGCGGCCAAGCAAAGTCAAATTCAAGCAATTGTTTGGCAAGCAGCTTATCGCTGAATACCAACGTCACTGAATGAGGTTCATCGTTCAGGATCGCGTCAGCGTTTGGTGCCATGCCGAACCCTACGAACTCACGGGAGACATGGCGCAAAGCCTTGCTGTTAAGGGATCTTGGTCGTTTCGCGCGATGTACAGGCAGCGCGAGCAGCGTTTCCCGTGGTGATTGACGTTCAAGTCGCTGGTCCAGAGTGGCAAGCGTAGCGGCGGCCAGAGGTGCGGCGAAACTGGTCCCGCAATTGTGCATGGCGTCGCCGCTGGGTGTCAGGGATACGAGGCCGGTCTGATTGCTTCCGACCGCATCCACTCCGCCGTAATGTGCAATATCGGGCTTGCGCGCGCCGCCCACTCCAGGCCCCCGCCTCGTGTAGGTGGTAGGCAGCAAATGCATATGTCCGGCCACGCCCGGAGGATTTACAGCTCCTACTGTAAGTCCGAGGATGTGTTCAGATGGCGCAGTTATTTGCTGGTCCTGCGTTCCAAATCCCGCCAACATTATGGCCGCGTCTTCTGCTTTTTCGGGCCAGGGCGGGCGACTCCCAGCCGAACCGAGATTCCCGGCGGCAACCACGAAGATTACGTCGTTTGTCCTCGCAATCCGGTCGAGTCTGTCGGCAGTTGGTGAGTAGGCCAAACGCGAGGAGCGTTGTCCCATTTTGAAGCTGAGATTGAAAATGCGCACGCCAAAATCGCGTTTTGCTACCTTTACCTTTTCGTCAAGGATGTCGAAGAGCTCTTCAAGATCAGAGTAATAATTGCCGCGCAGTTCGCGACGTGGGAAAAGATCAAGATCGAAGAATTTGCACCCAGCCGGTTCAAGTGCTGCGCTCAAGGATGGATTCAAAAGGCTTCCCGCGCTGATAAGTCCGGCGATAAAAGTGCCATGCGCTTCATCGCGGTCACTCTCCAGCACCAAACCAGCGTCGCCGTTCTTCCACTTGCTGAGAGGGCCGCTACCGATTACGCCGCCATCGACAATGCCCACGGTAGGATAATCGACATCCTTTGCAGGTTCGGGCACCGAAATCAGTCCCAAACTCTCCCCGCCTACTACAGGCGAGGTTTCCAGTATTGGCGGCAACTCGACCGACCTCACCAGGGCCTGCTCGGCCAGGAACGCCAGCAACTCGGTATGACGGCCCGGCGTCAAGTCGCCTTGTCCGCCTCGCATTTCTGATGGTAGAGATGCCTCGGAAATTTCTGCCCCGCGACCGTCGAGCAAAAACGGCAGATCAATCAATCGGTGTCTTTGGTCTGCGAGCAACTGTATGGAAAGGATAAGGCTCGGCTCTCCAAACTGCGCCGTTGATATGGAAGGCAAAAACGGCCTTACCAAAAGACCGCCTTGCAGGCGTTGTAGCCCTTGCCGGAAGTTTGCAATTAGAGGGTCTACTTCTCTAGTGCTGATGCTACGATCCGGGCGGAACAGTTCGACAATATAGCCGCCAATAACGTTTGGCTGCTTCATCCAGCGTACGGCTTCATCGCTGGAAAATTTAACCCTATCCGTGGCTCCGTGCAACAGAATATCTTCGATTCCACCCAATTCGCTGCGGTAGCCGGAAACTCGCGGTTCTTCCTTCCCTGTTTTCTTGTTCACGACCAGGCGCGGCGTTAGTTCCGCCCTGGCGTCGATGATGTTAGCAAGCTGATCAAGCGCCGCTGGCGTTGTTTGAAATAGCAATTCGCCGACGCGTTCAGCCCCTACCAATACAAACCGATTAGATAGAGTGAACAGACTGCCCAGTGGGCGGTGACTCTTTGCCAGGGCTTCTTCACGCTGTTGGACCTTGATGAATCCACCCGGCTGATTGGTTCGCCGCAGACCCTCGGCAACGCTTGCAACTCGTTTGCAAATCTGCGCCTTGTGTTCAGCGAATCCTCTGTTGTTGCCCGCAAAAAAGTCCTTTGAGCCGCCGCCGGGAGGCCGGACTTCTTCCGGTCCAATAAAACGACTCGCATCCAGGAATACTTGGATAGGGCGCAAATTAGGTGTCTGGTCAGGCATTGGCATTGGCGTCCTTTTGCGCCTCGCCCGCTTCGCCGCGCTTTTTCCGCCGTGAAACGGAACTCTGAGAAAGGCCGAGGAGTGTCCCGCGGTCGGCCTGTGTCAATCCAACTTGCTCCAGAGCTTCGTCGAGTGCATCGGCTGGGCCGGTTAGCAGTGCCGCGCGATCAGCGGAGAAGAGCCGTGCGTTGAGCGCGGCCTGACGACGTAAGCCCTCCAGAACGATTGAAGGGCGGGCAGTTTTTGACAAGTCAGATTTTTCCTCGTCTTCGTTTTCAGAAGGACTATGAAGTATGAAGAAGCGCTTGCCAGCGTCAACCAGCATTTCAATATCAGCACCGCTCATGCCTTCTGTTGCCCAGATAAGGAAGCGCAGTTCACTGGGTTTCAGCCTCATGGGCTTGAGGAAACCTATTAGAAGCTGTTCGCGTGCGTCCTCTTCTGGCTTCGACATCTCTATCCGTGCGTCGAAGCGCCGCCATACTGCTGTATCCAGAAGATGCTCGTGATTGGTTGCCGCCAGCGTAACGCCCTGGCCGTTGCGGGCATCGAGGGATTGTAGCAGCGTGTTGACTACGCGCTTGATTTCGCCAATTTCTTGAACATCGTCGCGCGCCTTTGCAACGGCGTCGAACTCATCAAGGAAGAGTACACAACGGTAGCGATTGGCATAATCGAACAGCGCGCCGATGTTCCGGGCTGTTGTGCCCAGGAAAGATGACATCAGCCCGTCGAGACGTGCTTCGACGCAAGGAAGCCCGAGTTGTTGTGCCAGGTAACGGGCGAGCTTGGTTTTCCCTACGCCAGGCGGGCCATAAATCAGGCAGCGCATATGCGGCTTAGCGCCGACGCGGGCCAAATCCTCGCCACGTTGCCACTCCGCCAGCAGATCGGTGATTGCCGCACCCAAGGTGGCGTTGAGGATTGGTGCTTGCACAATGTCGGTGGACGGAAAAATTACCCGTGCCAGCGGAGTGCCGGTTTCCCTATCTGTAGGAGAGGGGGTTGACGGTGACAGAGTTTCTCCAGGAAGTTGGCGGCGTGCGGCATCTGCTTTGACGCGCATTTCTTCCATTGCCAGTGGCGCCATGGTTTGACGTCGCCCCGCACGGGACAAGAGTCGAGCCAGTTTTGCCGCCTGATCCGTGTCGGCATTTGCCAGCACATCTCTTAGTCGCTCGATTTGTTGCTTTGCCCGTGGCTCCTCCGCATCGAGCGCGATGCGAGCCAGGGTCAGGATTATGTCGAAATGTTCCATCTAATGCACCTGTCCTGTGAGCCTATGCGTTACGTGTGTTTGATTATGCACATCGCGCAAGAAAAATGCAAGCGTGTGCCGTGACTATGCTGGTTCCCCTTGAAATGATGCAAATTGCGGATCTCGCTATGCACAGGGAGCCGGTCAGGGCGTCTCCCGGCAAGCGCCGGGCGCACTTCCGGTCCACTGACGTTTCGGCAGAAGGGTTTTGTCTCTGGATTAATGTAAGCGCGTGTTCATAGCCCCAGGTTGTCGTTGACAGCGACGGCAATCTCCTGCTCGGAGCCAAGGTAGCGTTCAGTCGTTTGGATGGAGGCGTGACCGAGCAAGAACTTGATCTGTTCGAGGTCTCCACCGTTTTTGCGGCAGAGTTTCGCGCAGGTGCGGCGCAGATCGTGAGCGCCAAAACGCTCAATTCCGATGGCTCTCGCGGATGTTTCGACCACGCTCCACACTGCCCAGTCGCTCAATTCCTCTCCCACGACACGCCCACCTTTGGAGACCGGCCGGAGCAGCCGTCCGGCACTATGGCCAGCGGCAGCCGTCCAAGTGTCCATCAGGAGCTTAACCCACATGGGGATGGCCACCGTGCGAATGCGTCCGCCTTTGCCGCAAAGATCGGCGATTACCCAGCGGCCTTCGCGCTGCTGAATATCCTCCATCGTGAGCGCGGCCAGCTCGGCACGGCGCAGTGCGCAGCCTACCAATAAAGCCAGAATTGCCGCATCGCGCTTGCCTTTGAGGGTATCGCGATTGGGAACAGTGAGCAGTTCCTTGGCCTGTTCACGAGTCAGCCAATTGCCCAGGCGAGTTCCCTGCTGGCGGATATTGGGTATGTCGGCCATCTGCGCGGCCTGCTCTGCTCCCAGGATGCCGTTGCGCTTCGCCTCTTCGATCAGCTTGCGCACCGCCGCGAGCCGGACATTGATGGTCGATGGACTCAGTTCCCGCTCGATCATCTGGGCACGGTACTCCATCAGAAGATCGCGGGAGAGTGGCTGCTTGCGCAGTTCGCTGAAGGCGAAGACTTCATCCAGCGCCTTGGCATAGTTGCGCCGCGTGTGCGGTGAGACCACCGCCTTGAGAACCATCTGGCGTAGCGCGACCATCGCTAAATTCACGCTGGTTGCAGTGGAATGAAGAAGCGCCATACTGACGGAGGCGCTCCTCTCCGGTTGCCGATCAGTAGTGTCCGGCAGGTCGCTGGGGATCATAGGCCCGGCTCTTCCCCGTTGTTTTCTCCAGCGCGGCTCTCCAGGCGCAGCCGCGCCGTTTCAATGGCCTGATGCAGTTTCTCGCGCAAGATCTCCGGCGCGGGCAGAACCGTCAGATATTCGGCGACATGAATGCCGGCCGCGCTCAGTTCGAGCAATTCAATTTGTTCAGTGTTCTTGCCGGCGCAGAGAATGATGCCCAGCGGCATCTCTTCGCCAGGCTCGGTTTCATAGCGGGCCAGCCAGCGCAGGTAGAGTTCCATCTGGCCTTTGTATTCCGGCTTGAAGCTGCCCTGCTTGAGTTCCACGGCGACCAGCCGTTTAAGTTTGCGGTTATAGAACAGGAGGTCGATATAGAAATCGTCGCCGTCGAGTTGAATTCGTTTCTGTCGCGCCACGAAGGAGAATCCCGTTCCCAGCTCCAGGAGAAAAGTCTCCAGCTCACGCAGAATCGCGTCCTCCAAATCGCGCTCATGAAAACGGTCTACCAATCCCAGGAAGTCCAGAATGTAGGGGTCTTTCAAAACCAGAGCCGGTGTCACGTCGCCACGGTTGCGCAGGAGGGCCAGTTCCTCGCGGATAAGGGCTTCCGGTTGCTTCGACAGCGCGGTGCGTTCGTAGAGCATGGAATCAATGCGCTCGCGGAGGGTGCGCACACTCCAGCCTTCGATGCGACACATCTCAGCGTAGAATTCCCGTTGGAAGGGTTGGGTCAAAGGTAAAAGCGCACTGAAGTGGGACCAGCTCAATTGTCGTGACAGCATCACGACAATTTGCTCTTCGGCAAATGCCTCGGCGAACTGGACCATGCGGCGCAGGTTCTTCTCTGAATACCCGCGCCCATATTCTGCCATCAATTGTCGTGACAGTGTCACGACAATCTGCTCCCCATAGGCGGCCCGTTCCGTGCCCAGAACTTCGTGCCGGATGCGCTGGCCAATCTGCCAGTAGAGCGCGGTGAGGCCAAGGTTGACGGCTACCGCAGTCTGGCGCCGGGCTTCGACGATCAAACGACGCACATCTTCAAGGAGAGGTGCGACCGGGGGCGTGGTTGGAACGAGTTCACTCATACATAGCCAGATTATCAGGCGCGGGCATAGTCTGCAATGACAAGTAGTATTGTCGTGGGTAATAATATAACGCTCCACGCCCTCTGGATATGACAATTACTGCGCTCATGCGCAATAATACCCCAGGCTTGAAACTCTCTTCAGACTGCTGTTTTTGTTGGGGTTTGCTCTCCAGGCCGGGAAAGGAACAGGCTTATGGCGCGTCCGGTTTCGTGGCTTCCCCGGCTCCCTGCCCTGGCCCGCGCTGTCGGCGAATCGGTCCGCTCGCACTACGCCTGCTCCGATCTCGAACGTCTCTTCGAGGTCCAGCCCCGCTCTGCCCAGATGCTCATGAACAACTTGCCCACCGTTCGCATCGGCAAGAGCCTGCTCGTCGAGCGCGAGGCGCTGGCCGGATGGTTGGGCCGGCTGGCCGACGCAGAAGACCCAGCCGCCGAACTTGCGTCCATGCGGGCCGAAGGCAAGCCGCCCATTGTCCGGCGCAAGTTGCGCGAGCTGGTTCAGAAGGATGTCGCCGCCGGCGAAAGTTCCCTTCCCGCCAATGTCCACCTGGAAACCGGCTCGCTTGCGGTGACGTTCACGACGGTCGAAGAGTTGGCCGCCGCGCTCTGGCGGCTGGCCATGCTCCTGGAGGAGGACTTGGACGGGTTTGCCCTTCTCTATGAACCCGCGCCCGAGACGGGCGACGATGAGGAAGAGAGCCGGATGGAGCTGGCCGACGTCGCCTACATTCGAGAGTGGCTGGCAGCCCAAACAGCAGAGGGTCAATCCTCATGACTTGCTCACACCTGTTCGTATTGCCGCATTACCGCGTTACCGCGCGCCATATTTACCGCGCTACCGAAGTACAGCAAAATGGGTCAGGGAGGCATTAAAAGCGGTAAATACTGCGTTACCGAAATACCGAACGCGGTATTTACCGCAGAACGTAAAGTGGTAAATACCGAAATAAGTCTTGCAGTATTTACCGAAATACTGCTATGCTGCTCTACAGCAGTGCCGCGTTACCGCGTGACGTATTTACCGCGTTACGGCGATACTGCAATACTCCTTACGGGACGGGACGGCACATGATTATCACACTTGCCAGTTTTAAGGGCGGAGTAGCTAAATCAACTACGGCTATCCATCTCGCCGCGCTACTCCAAGAGTCAGCTCCCACGGTCCTCGTGGATCACGACCAGGAGAATCGATCGGTCACAAAGTGGTATCAACGCGGCAACGGGGAAGGTCTCAAATTTCGCGTCATTGACCATTTTCTTCTTGGCCGTGAGGGCCGGAACTACACTCACATCGTCATCGACACAAAAGCCGCTCCCGGCAAGGAGGACCTCGAAAATCTCGTCAGAGGTTCCGACCTCTTGATTATCCCTTGCTTCCCGGAAATCATGGCGCTCGACACGATGGTCGATGCGGCGCAGATCCTCAACGGCTTAGGGGCCAATTCCTATCGCGTCCTGCTTACCAACGTGCCGCCCTCTCCACAGAAAGACGGCCTCTATGCTCGACAGGCGTTGCAGGAATTGAACCTGCCGCTTTTCAAGTGTCAGATCAGGTCTGCGAAGGCATTCAAGAAAGCCTCAGAACGCGGCGTGACGGTTGACCAGGTGCGGGACTACGACAACAATGTGGTTGCATGGGGAGATTACGAAGCTCTCGCCCAAGAAGTAAAAGACATCGTTCTCGCGCAGACCACCACAACCAAAGAACAGGTGACCGATCATGAGTAAAGCCAGTCCTTTCGCGTCACTCGCCACAATGCCGGCTAGAGCAAATCGGCCCGATCCAGAGCCGGAACGATATTCCTCTCCAGAACCCAAACCAACCGGTTCAGCAGAATTGCGCATCTCGCCGCCGAGCCAGACGATTTCGGAACGCGATCAGGAAGTCTTTTCAGCGCGCCCGGTCGCGGCAGTCTTGCCGAAACCTCCAACAGATAAATCGATGCGAGAGAAGCGCACCACTCGTATCGATCCAGGAGTCTACGATGCAGTCGAAAGGGAACTGAAGAGGCAAAAGCGTTCGCGCAAGCGGGCCTCAAGCACACTCAGCGATTTATTGGATGAATTGCTGCGCAACTGGTTGCGAACGCACAACGTCGAAATCGAGTAGTTTGCAGGCAGTACCAGTAATGGACAGCCGCCCGCCTCAACCCGCCATCGATCAGCAACCCTACTTTGGAGTAGGGCAATGAAGGGAAGGGCTTTTCGCCGAGCGCAATGGGCTGCTCTCGTAAACCCAGAATCACTCTGAAGCAGATCGACGAAGCCTTGGCGACTTTGCGGGACTATCAAGTCTGAGTAGGGAAAAAGAAGAACTCTAGTTGCGCACCCAAAAAAAATTAGATCACTTGCGACATTGCTTCCATGTTCGATTTACTCGTCCGTTGAAGGATCAACCCTCGTCAATGAGCTTGCCCTTGGAGGCGTTGTCGCTACATTTCGAGTAATAATAT
>Ga0302320_10024048_pt1 | contig 11918 bp, 9 predicted proteins | sample Bog_T0_3_FD_202130 | JGI IMG/M metagenome (GOLD analysis project Ga0302320, IMG submission 202130) | Peat permafrost microbial communities from Stordalen Mire near Abisko, Sweden - Bog_T0_3 | ecosystem: Environmental > Terrestrial > Soil > Wetlands > Peat | place: Sweden: Abisko, Stordalen Mire... | reverse complement strand
CTTTTTGTCTTTTACTGGGCTTGCCATTAAAAACCCTTTCTTAGTGTCATGACTTGCTGCTTGCGATACTTCACTCAAAAGCAAGTAGGTCGCCAAACATACTAGGAAATTGCCTGCTGTAAAGACGGGAGTTGCAGTCTAAAGCGAGGTGTCGATCAATAGATCGGTGTCATCGACAGATCAGTGTCAAACGGCGTTAACACCGAACGGATCTACTTGCGCATGCACTACCAAATATTGTGCTGGCCGTGTTGAGTGCCCGGTTTGCTATACGAATGTGAGTCCAGCGAGGCGGGTCCAGACGAGGTGGGCCAACCTCAGCTCGACTTGGAAGAACTACTCCGGTCCAAGCAGAGTCAGAGACATGATTTTGTCAGCCGGCAATCGTCGGTTGTCGATCCTGGGTTTCCACCTGGCGTCCAATTTTCTCGAGAGCGCGAATGCGCAGCGGGAGAACGTCCCGCCGTGCGCAGCCCACTAGGAGAGAACATTCGTGATCAGAATAGTGCTCAAGAACGGTCATTACATACACCATGCGCTCGAAGGGCTCTAATCCAAGAACTGCGGAAATCTCTATTCTGCGCTCTGCCGGGGTTGCCTCGTAGTCGCTATTCTCCGAATTCGATCTCAAGCTGCCGCCTGGATCGTCCGGCCGAGGCTTAACAACCCTCACCGCGTTCTGTATGATCGTGCGGCCGCTCCAGGAATGCGCCCATTCCCTGAACACAGGGTTGCCTTCGACTGCGTCCTCCAAACCGGAGACGAAGCACTGCTCAGCCGACGCGTGATCCGCCGTCAGCAGAAACGCGAGCAGGTAGAGGCTGTTCATGTTCTCGTCAAAGATGCGGCAGAAATCGCCGCTGCTGGCGTGTTCCCCTACTCTCGTGATTTGCTTTACCTGCCTCGTGATCACCTCCATCGGCCTCGAAGGTCATCTAAACTCGCTGAAACGCATCGTACCTAGATACGGGGTACGAAGCTCAGCCAGCGACGGTCTCTGGGTAAGTCGGGCGGCCCCGAAGCGGCCGCCTGCATGCTCAATTGAGCAAATGCTCGTGAATGTTTTCAAACAACTTGTGATTGTCTCGGTAGTCCACGCGAATTCCAATCAGAACCGGGCCAGGCATTTCAAATGCTTTACGCATCACTGGGCCGATTTCCTCCGCAGAACTGATCATCCAGCCACTCGCCCCAAAGGCTTCTGCGTATTTCACGACATCCACCGAGCCGAATTTCACGCCAGACGTGCGGTTGTACTTGGCCCGTTCCTGAACCCCAACCATGTCATAGGTTCCGTCGATCCAGACCATGTGAACAAGGTTGAGCTTTAGCCTTACTGCAGTCTCGAGTTCCATCGCAGAGAACAAGAATCCGCCATCACCGGAGATCGATAAGGTTTTTTCGTGCGGTCTTACGAGGCAAGATGCGATGCCCCAGGGAAGAGCCACGCCCAAGGTCTGCTGTCCGTTGCTAATGAGAATTTGACGTGCTCGGAAGCTGAATAGGAAATGCGCGAGCCAGAGATGAAACGATCCCATATCCAGGCAAAGCGTCACGTCATCTGCGAGCCATTTCTGCAACTCGGCGACAATCCTTAAAGGATGAATCGGATTGTCGCTGTGGCTCTGCATGCCTTCGAACCTCAGAGCCCTCTTAGAGGCGAGGTTGGCGAAGAATCTCTCAACGTCAGCAGCAAGAACCACGGGGCTAACCAATGGCTCAAGCGCCGATAGAGTAAGGGCGATGTCTCCCAATATCTCCACGGCTGGGGAATAGAAATTGTCGACATCAGCTCGGACCGAGTCAAGGTGGATAATTTTCGCGATACGCCGATGATTCCAGATCGACGGGTCGTATTCGACGGGATCATAGCCAATCGTAATGATGACGTCGGCGGATGCCAGAAGCTCATCTCCTGGGGTGTTGTCCAACTGCCCCACGCGTCCGGCAAAGCGATTAAAAAGGTCCCTAGACACCGAACCCGCAGCTTGAAATGTCCCAACCACTGGAACATGGGTCTTTCGCAACAGCACTCGAACTGCTTCCGCATTTTCTTGCCTACTTGCCGACAGCCCGAGGAGGATCACTGGACGCTGAGCAGCATTGATAATCTGGGCGGCTCGGTCCAGCGAGTCGCGATTGCCTGGCCCAAACCTCGGCTGCGTGGGCACCTCCAACACCTCGCACCTGGCATCACCTTCCATGATGTCCTTCGGAAGATTTACAAATGCGGCGCCAGGTCGGTCAGACTCGGCTGCCCGAAAGGCATTTGCCATTACCTCTGCGATCGATTGGGGAGAGCTCGCTTCTGCACTGAACTTGGTCACCGGCTTTAAGACGGAGACAGCCTGAAGGGTTTGGTGGATCTGCTTGAGATTTTGGGAGGTGGCAACTGAGCCACCGAGGGCAACCAGGGGATCGCCTTCACTATTCGCTGTCGCTAAACCGGTCGTAAGGTTACTGACGCCAGGCCCAGAGGTGGCGATCGCTACTCCAGCCTTACCAGTCAACCTTCCGATGCCGCCGGCGATGAATGCCGCATTTTGTTCGTGACGACACACGATGGTTTTTATTGAGGAATCGACGAGAGTGTCGAACACTTTGTCGATTTTCGCGCCAGGAATTCCGAAGACATACTGAACTCCGTGCTTTTCTAACGACTCCACCACGACTTGTGCACCAGTCTTTGCAGCCTTTGAGCCCATCTTTTCCTCGTTGCGTAGGTCTTCATCGTCTATCAGTCGTGACTCCGTTCGGCCTTCATGAGATCGGCTTGCGGATCACGGGTTAAGTCTGCTTTCAGAAATTCTTCGGTCTCGGGCAGTGACACGTGCATTTCGTTCATCGCGCAGCCTGAGACCGCGACATCCAGCGCATGGCATTCAAGTACGTGACCACCCTTCTGTCGATCGGCAGAGAGGAAATGAAAGTGGTATCCAGGAACACTGAACGAGCCGGCGAAGCCGGGGGACCAAAGGCCAACGAGGGTTCCATTTATGTCTTGAAAGACGAATTCCTGTTGGCCGGAAGCCGCGGCTTTAAGGTTGGTACCCTCGGGAACGGCTTTCATTGCGCGGGTTTTCATCAGCGAAAATCGACCCTCAACTCGGAAGGCGTAAAAGACATTGTCCGAGTCACGAAGCTCATCGCAAACGGACGTTAGCTCGTCGAAGCTATTAAGTCGGTGCAATTGTTTGGAAAATTCGGCCTTGAATCGGGTTACGACGCCATATGGGATTAGTTGATCGCCGTCAATCACCGCGACCCCGCCGCTCGAGGAGACTTGGTAACAGATGCCGTCCAACACCACCATTTCTCCGTCGAGGTCGATGAACGTTCCGAGCCCAAAGTCTCCATGACGCAACAGACGCGAAACGCGAACGGCACCCTGGTACAGACCCTCCACTAGCGCGGCAGAGGTCGAGACCTGAAACAAGGTGTGGATTGCCTTACCGAGGTATTGGGAGAGCGCTACCGACACGACATGGTCCCTATTTGCCTTCTCTGTACCCACACGCTCTTCTAGTGCCTCATAGAGGGAGTCGGGCAGGCTACAGGTTATCGACTTCATGAATGACCTCGTCTTGATGTCTTCCGTGATCGCAGACATGATGACTCAATGGGCATCTCATCGAATGCAACCAGTCGTGCACGAACGCAGGGGGCATAGTGGCGCGAGTATTGCGGGCAGTGTCACCGATGCACAGTTGCGGAGCTACCCTATCGGGGAGAGCCTCAATAAGAAATTCATCTCCAGCTCGCCCTCATAAGTTTCGGCGCCGACCTTCAATGCTTCCCTCACGCGCGCCTGCGTGACCTCGCTGGCGACACTCGCATCGGACTCATGGGCTTCCACCAGAAGGCCCTCTGCCATGGAACTAAATGCTCCAGCATCCACGGCCGCCTTGGCGTGCGCAATTGCATGCGCAGGAAATGAGGCGACGCGATGAGCCAGTCTTTCGACAAAGGGCGTCAGCTCGTCCTCGGGCAACGCTCGATTGATATAGCCGTAACGTTCCGCCAGTTCAGCCGAGAGATCACTGCAGCCCAGGAGCACCTCTAAGGCGCGTCCCCGCCCCATGAGCCGTGGCAGTCTTTGCGTGGAGCCCCCACCCGGGACCAGCCCAATCGCCACCTCTGGTTGGCCGAAGATCGCTTTGCCAACGGCAGCAAAACACATATCCATGGCCAGCGCGATCTCACTCCCTCCGCCACGAGCCCGTCCCTCGACTTTGGCAATAGTTGCCTTGGGCATGTTCCTGAATCGTTCGCCGATCATCTGCGTGAGACGAAAGCTCCGGGTATGAGACATCACTTTGGAAGCCGCTCCAACCCGGCCCAAACCAGAGTGGGCTATAAAAAAATCAGGAAGTGCACTCTGCAAGACCACAACCCGGACGCTCTCGTCGATCTCGAGTTCCCTGCCGAGTTTGTCGAATTCCTGCGACAGAACTTCATCAAGAAGATTTATCGGCGGGTAATCGATGGTTACGAATGCGACTCCAGCATCAAACCCAAGCCGAAAACATTTGTAATCGGAATATTGCAAGGTTGTAGCTCCGTTTCGCTTCCTCAGTCGTTCTGCACGGGGTTGGTCAGGGCACCGAGGCCCTCGATCTCCACTTCGAAAACATCGCCCGGCTGCATATAGATAGGGGGCTTACGCGCCGCTCCGACGCCACCCGGCGTTCCTGTGATGATCACATCACCTCTCTCCAGACTCATCACGACACTGATCATTTCAATCAGGGTTGGAACATCGAAGATAAGCAGGTCGGTACGCGAATCCTGCATCACGCGGCCATTCAGACGGCCCTGAATGCGCAGTCCGCGGGCACCTGCGGGCACGGCATCGGGCGTCACCAGCCACGGACCGAATGATCCGGTGCCATCGAAGTTCTTGCCCATCGTCCATTGCGGCGTGCGAAGCTGAAAATCACGTACGGTCGCATCGTTGAACAACGAGTAGCCCGCCACGTGATCGAGTGCCTGCTTCTGGGAGATGCGTCGTCCCGGCTTGCCAATTACCACGGCCAGTTCGGCTTCATAGTCGAGCGAAGTTGATTCGCGGGGACGCCGGATCGACTCTTGATGAGCGATCAAGCTCGTCGCGAACCGGGCGAAGATCTCCGGATAGGTAGGCTTCTTCAGCCCACTTTCTTGCAGGTGATCATCGTAGTTGAGACCGACGCAGAGGATTTTCGGCGGTGTGGGCACCGGCGGCAGCAGCCGGACGGCCTCCAGGTCTATTCCCGACGACTGCGCGAGGGTTCTGCCGACATGCAATAGGTCTGCGCCTTGTGCGATCAGCTCGTGCAGAGTGCCTGGAAATCCACGGTCTGACTGCGCGAGGCCATGCCAGCCCGAACCTTCGTCCGCGGCAATTCCGGGGACTCCACGTGTCTCAAAATTGACGATGCGCATAGGGGTGCTCCGTTAGGTTGACTCCGGACGACTGAGTTCCTCGAGCAAATAAATGAACGATTCATACACTCTGCCGGTAGTTTGGCGCATACCCAACTCGCAAGTCCGATTTGCAGAAACGAAACAAGTGTCGTCCTCGGAGCTCTGGATTTGTACAAATGTGTCGCGTGTCGCGGAGTGAACCAACTCGGGGTGCAGCAGGCCGCGGTCGCCAGCTGTCCCGCAACAGGTCGTTCCCAAAGGTATTTCAGCGCTTCGAGCTAGAGCACTGGAGATTTCGAGTAGCGTCTCACTGAGGCCAAGGTGATTCGTGGAACAAGTGGGATGGACCATGATTTTGGAAATTGTTTTGCGAATTTGCAGCGAAGGCAGAAGCTCTTTACACCAAGCAATTGAATCAACGATGGTGACCAGTTTCAGTCGATCCTTACGTTCATCGTCGAGATGCTCCAATATGTCATCTTCGAGACCGAGCGTGCAGGAAGCCGCGTCGACTACTACCGGCAATCTTCCTCCGTAACTCCAGCGCCACAGCGCATCGCTCATCTGTTCGGACATCCACGTCTGCCCGCGCTTATAGCCCTTTGAGCTCCACGGTGTCGAGCAGCAAAGACCTTTCACGTCATCGGGAATCCAGAGAGGCTTGCCCGCGCGCTTTGACAGAGCCACGAACACCTCAGGAAGCGCCGGGGACGCGGGCTTGGTGTTGTCCCTGCCGAAGATCCGATTGACGCACGCTGGAAAATACACGGCTGCTGCGCCCTCACGTTTCGTCTCGGGAAGCTCGGCAGGAGCGGCGTGTGGCATGGGGCCAGCTACTCCTGGAACCAGATCCTTGCTGACGATGCCGCGAGCCGCGTCGGTCAGACCTTCAAGCAGATGTGGGCTGGTAAGGGTTTGCACGATATCGGCCGCCTTAACACCAAGACGAGCCATTTGTTCTACCTCAGCCCACTTCCTGGCCACATCGAGGGCAACCTCTTCGGCGCCCGCGGAGTGCTGCATCTTTCGGAAGTGTTTGATTAGTGCGCCGGTATTGATGCCGATGGGACAGACATCAGCGCAGGTGCCGTCGACAGCGCAGGTCTCGATGCCGTCGTACTCGTACTCCTGCTGCAATTGGGTCAGCAGCTTCGACCACTCTGGCTGTCGTGACATTTCGCGCCGAAGGACGATGCGTTGTCTGGGTGTGAGTGTCACGTTGCGACTTGGGCACACGGGTTCGCAGAAGCCGCACTCAATGCAATGAGATGCGGAATGAACGTCTTCGATTGCAGGGGTGGTTTTGAGGTTCTTAAGGTGGACTTGTGGATCGTGACTCAGCAAGACATTTGGAGCCAGGATCCCATGCGGATCAAGAAGATGTTTTACCCGCCACATCATGTCGGTTAGCTTGTCGCCCCATTCGCGCCGGACAAAGGGAGCCATGTTGATTCCTGTTCCATGCTCCGCCTTCAAGGAACCGTCATACTTACCCACCACCAACTCAACGAGTTCGCGCATGAAAGCATCGTATTGCTGACGGCTCGCGTCTTCGCTCAGTCGCGCGATCATCACGAAATGCAGGTTTCCATACGCAGCATGCCCCGCGGCCGAAGGTTCATATCCGTGTTTGGCAAGAAGACCGAGCAAGTCACGAGTCGCATTCGCAAGTTGTGCAGGTGGAAAACATACGTCTTCGATGATGAGGTTTGTGCCTTGCGGACGCATCTCACCGACGATGCCAAGTAGACCATCACGAATGTGCCACGCCAGCTCAATGGCTTCGGCTTCGCGAATGGCTTCCAAGGGCTGCAGCATTCTCACGTCACGCAGAGCAGCCCCGACTCTCTTCTTGATCGCCTCAAATTCCTCCTCGGTATCGAAGCCAAATTCCACCAGCAACGCCGCGTTCTTCGGATCGAGATCTTTCCAATACTTTGGCGTGCCTTTCATCAGCTTGGCGGATGCGATCAGCGCTGAGGCGATCATCAGTTCCACTGCCTGCGCTCCGAGATCGACCAGCTTTTCGACTTGCGCGACCGCCGCGTCGATAGTCTCGAATGGCATCCACGCCACCGCGGTTCTTGCGGGCAGGTGATAGGTCCTGTAAACAGCCTCGGCTACAAAGCCGAGCGTCCCTTCTGACCCAACCATCAAGCGCCGCAGGATCTCGACCGGCGTTTCACCGTCAAGAAATGCATGCATGGCATATCCAGTGGTGTTGCGCATCTGATACTTCCGGCGAATCCGATCGCATAACTCCTTATCGAGGAGTAGTTCCTCGCGGATCTTCATCAGGCCTGCCGCTATTTCTGGCTCGGAGGCGGCAAAGTATTCCTCAGCGTTTGGGTCCTCGGTATCAACAATCGTGCCGGTCGTGAGTACGATTTTCATGGCGACGATCGAGTGGTAGGAATCTATCGCAGGCCGGCAACGCATCCCGCCCGCGTTATTGGCCAGTACGCCGCCGATGGTTGCGGCGTTAATGCTTGCAGGGTCCGGCCCCATGCGGCGGAAATATGATTTCAACACTTCGTTGATGCGTCCAAGCGTAGTGCCAACGTTGCAACGAATCCTCGACCCGTTGTCCTCGACTTTCCAGCCACTCCAGTGCTGTCTGACATCGATCAATATGTCGTCGCTTTGCGATTGGCCATTCAAGCTGGTCCCGCCAGCACGGAAGGTTGCGCGGCGGCCTTTGCGAATGCAGTATCTAAAAATGCCCGCCACGTTATCGATGTTCTTGGGTTGTACGATCACCTTCGGGATATACCGGTACGGGCTAGCGTCCGATGCATAGCGCACCAAGTCACTGATACGATGCCGTACAACATCCTCGCCAAGTATCTCGATCAGGTCAGCCTTAAGCTCTTCCGGAGTTCCCCCGACAAGCCCCTCGTCTACAGCATCAGAACAGGGGGGCACATCCGGACGACCGAGGAGTGTGGGGTCCGCTGATAGCAATTTGTGCATGATCTTCTCCGATTCGTGATGCCGTATGACCGAGTTCTGCAATTAGAGAGGTGGCGGCTAATGGCCCGATACCACCGATCGTAGTCAGATCAGATTCGCGGCCGCCAAGGCGACGCCTCGATGTTGTCGGACGTTTCACCAATCACGCCGACGACTTCGCGACCTTCGCCTTCGTCTCGTCGAACACAAACCATCTTCAGTGACGGCGGTATACGACGGCAGGTTGCTGGATAGACGCTGGAGTGCGGCACACTTGGCTCCTTCTTATCTCGAAGTGATACCTGCCAACTCGAGTGTGCAAGAATCGTGCCAAGTCAGTGGTCCGCCAGACCAATTCGTAAGTGATTGAGATTCAGACAACAGGAATACCAACAGGCCAAGAGCTCTATCCTCTAGGACTGAAAGGCCCATCAGTGTCAATGACGCGTCAGTTTTATTGGCGCAGAATTCTGAATTACAAGGCGCACTCTTTGCCAGGGCCGAAGAGCGCCTTCAGACTGGAGGACATGGTTCTGTACGCATTGATGCGCGCAGCAATCCCTTGTCGCAGGCGACGTGCATTTTGCTGTCATGCGACACGAATCGAAATGAAAATGCAAATTCCAAACGACCTGAGCGCAATTTTCTAAAGTTTCTGTAATTTCCCAAGCGCAAGGCAGGCGCCGCGGGTCAAAATGCGAAGAGAGGCGGTCGCCGCAGGCCGCCTGCGATGGTACGAAACGCGCGGATGGGCACACTAATTTAGCTCGCCGCCGCTTGGGCTTCCAGGGAGACGGGGGGCGCCGGTCTCTCCAACTCCGGCGTTCGCTTCGACTTCACGCTTCCACGGCTGCGGGCTTCGCCTCGATCATCGCGGCAAGGCCGGCCACTCGTCGATACGAATCGATCCTGTCCGCATGTTCATAGGTGTCCGTCACCACGATCACCTCGTCGGCCGCCGTATCACCGACCAACTTCTCCAACCCTGCCTTCACCGTCGCGTTCGATCCCACAATAGCGGCGTGCAGTTTGCTCTCCACCGCCGCCCGCTCCCAGTCCTGCCAGAGTGGCTCCATGGAATCCACCGGAGGCAGCAACTCCACCGACTGGTCTCGGATCAGGCGCAGAAAGCGCTGCTGTGGCGTCGTGAACAACCGCCGCGCTGCGGCATCCGTCTCCGCCGCAATCACCTGTACGGCCACCATCAGGTAGGGACTCCGCAGTACCTTGCTTGGCCGAAATTGCTCGCGGTACAACTGCGACGCTGCAAATAGATACTCAGGAGCAAAGTGGGACGCGAACGCAAATGGCAACCCCAGCGTCCCCGCCAGTTGCGCGCTGAAGCCACTCGACCCTAACAATGTGATTGGCACGTTGCTCCCCTGTCCGGGGATCGCCTTCACCAATTGACCCGTCTTCTCCGGGCCGAGGTATGCCCGCAGTTCGTAGAGCAGCGCCGGAAAGTCGCTTCCAGTCTGCCCCAAATCCCTTCGTAGCGCCCGCATCGTTTGCGAGTCGCCGCCCGGAGCGCGTCCTAGCCCCAGATCGATTCGCCCCGGATACAACGCTTCCAAGGTCCCAAACTGTTCCGCGACCACCAACGGCGCATGGTTCGGCAGCATCACACCACCGCTACCCACCCGGATCGTATTCGTCGCCGCTGCCACGTGCCCAATCAGCACGGGCGTGGCCGAGCAAGCCAATCCGGGAATGGAGTGATGTTCCGCCAGCCAGTAGCGCTTGTATCCCCACAGCTCCACACGCCGCGCCAGGTCTACCGACCGGGCGATGGCGCTGCCGGTAGACTCACCTGCTCGCATGCCGACCAGATCAAGCACTGAAACAGCTATCCCTTTGTCCATGGCCCTTTAGATGAAATCAGCGAGGAAAGCGATGCGCCCTTCGGAGGAGCGTGCAACTGCGGCGACGCCGTTGCCTGACGGAAGGGGGGGTGTGCCGGGCGACGACAGCCGACAACAGACCTCAGAGCTGGCGCGCGGTAGCTCTATACTTCCAACTCGCCACGTCCTTTAGAACCGTCGAGTGAATCACCGAAGCTCCTCGGTTCGATGTCCGCCTTTGCTGATTGTTTGTTATACGTTCCTCGGACCGATAGCAGTTCTGCGTGGCTTGGCGGGAACACATAATTCTGCACAAACCAAAGTGTGTCATAGGTGAGGCGGCGGCCCACCACGGAACGTCCATGTTGTTTAACAAACTCGCAGAAATCATCGGGGTAGATGACATGCGCCTGTACGCCATCAGTAGTCAAGGCTCGCGACCTAAGCCAACCAAGTTCGATCCATTTCTGTATTTCGTCGGGACGAGTGTGCAATGCGCGAGACAGTGAATATTTTGTAAACCATTCACGCCCTGTTCTGCCGCCGATACCGAGACGGTGCAGCATCGAACGAACCGAGCCTGGAGGCCGGTTCAGTATTCTTGCGGCCTCCTCCACCGGGAGCGCTGTAATCAGGTCGAGAAGCCGTTGTTGTTCCCGTTTCGTCCATTCACGATAGCTGCGTTTCCGAGCGATGCCGAACTGGCGCACGAACCGTAGGCAAGCATCCCGCGGGTTCCCAGAGATCTCGGTCAGCGTTGTGATCAGCATTCGCCAGTCCGGTTCGTTGTGCCCCAGAATGCTGCTGCCTCGTGCCTTGTAGTCTCGAACCAGTCCTCTTGCTTCCTTGCTCCAGCAGAAAGTACGACGCTTGCGGAAATTGTCGGGTTCGCTCATACAACTGTGTTCTGGAGTTGAGGTCGTCGGGCGGTCCAGGCCCGCCCAGACGCCCACAGCGCCGCTTCCAGACTGCCTCCTATACCTATATATGGAGCTGGAACGGGAGTGTGTGACAGGAAAGCAAACATGCCAGGCAAATTTTTGGGGCCGAGCCGCAACATTTTCTACGCAACAAACTGTCGCTAGCCGGGTTGTATAAACAAAACACCAGACTCAGTTGCTTCCGGCCATAGCCAGCACTGCCGGCCCCGGCAACCGGGTCAACCAGCAGTGCAAGAAATCTCGGACGCCGCCACCTCGTCGCTCTGAATTCAAGTTTGTGCGGTGGAACCGCAGACGTGTGTTTGGCTCGGGCAGATTTCGTTTGCAAATGGCGGGGGCGACCGCATTTGTTCTGGCGCTCGCCCTTCTATTCCTGTCCTATGCCTACGTGAGGCACCGACACAATCAGACTCTCGACGATAATCATCGAGCACTCCCGAGCGGTTTGGCTCATTCCGAAGAGTTTACAGACCCGGTCTCGCTCCTGGGGGAAGCCAAACGCCTGTATTGGCTGAACAATGGGCCGAAGGCAGCCCCGTTATTTGCAAGAGCGGAACTGCTGTTCGCCGACTGGGGTGATGCGCGGAATGAACTTTACGCAAGGGTTGGGCGCCTCAGATCAGAGGCCGAAACGATGTCCTTTGTAGAGCTGTCGCGTTTTATCGATGAACAACTGCAGAATCCGATCGTGCGCGGCGACGACAAACTGCGCCTGTGGTGCCTGATTGCAAAGGGCTACACCGACATCGAAATCGACCATCGCGCTGCAAAACGGGAT
>Ga0302320_10024043_pt1 | contig 11919 bp, 12 predicted proteins | sample Bog_T0_3_FD_202130 | JGI IMG/M metagenome (GOLD analysis project Ga0302320, IMG submission 202130) | Peat permafrost microbial communities from Stordalen Mire near Abisko, Sweden - Bog_T0_3 | ecosystem: Environmental > Terrestrial > Soil > Wetlands > Peat | place: Sweden: Abisko, Stordalen Mire... | reverse complement strand
CCGTGTTCGAGTTCGCCAGGTTGTTGCCCACGACGCTGATCTGCGTTTCTGCCGCGTTCAGGCCCGTCAAGGCCGTGCTCATTGCGGATGCCAAACTCATATTTCATTCCTCCCTTTCTCGGGTTTCTGAACTTGTTTTGCCCTTTTAGTGTTCGGTGTTCAGTGTTCAGTTTCTTACTGAAAACTGAACACTGAAAACTACGATGCTACTGGCTGGTGGCCGACGTGATCTGGGTCACGTTGCTCAAAGGCATGGTCGAATTGCCCACATTCAAGGTCGCGCTGCCGTTGGAAATCGAAACCGAGCTCACGGTGCCCGAAACCGCATTGCCGCTGGCGTCCGTTCCGGAAACCGAGCGGCCGATGAGATTGCCCGCGGTGGCCACGTTCTGCCCCAGCAGCACCGACTGCAAGGTCGTCGTCAATTGCTCGGTGGCCTGGATCGACTGGATCTGGCCCACCTCCTGCATCAGGTCCGCGTTCGTAACGGGCTGCGTGGGGTCCTGGTTCTGGAGTTCCGCCACCAGCATTTGCGTGAAGTCCTGAGAGGTGAGATTCGTTATCGAGTTGCTGGTGGCCGTAGTGGCGCTCGCGGCGGTAGCGGCGCTGGCGGATGTTGTGGAACCGGTCGATGTGGTGGCCATGGCGGCTTCCTTTCTATTTCGAGTGTTCAGTGTTCAGTTTTCAGTGTTCAGTTTTCAGTGTTCAGTGTTCAGTGTTCATACAACGACGTTCAAGCGCCCCTCCTCGCTCGCCGGCCCCGACGCGGACGTTTCCACGGCCGCCATCGTACTGCCACCTTGCGACGGTTTGCGGAGCGGCGCAACGGCCGGATTCTGCGACGGGGCATTTTGTTGCTGCGACGATTGGTTCGTCGTGCCGCCGCCGGAACGGTCCATCAGGTCGACGTCGAACCGCTGCACCTTGATGTCGTGCTGGACCAAACGGTCGCGCAACGCCGGAAGATTGTCCAGGATCAGATTCCGCGCCGCGGGCGTGTCGGCCTCGACGCGGGCGGTCATCTCGCCCTTGGAAACCTTGATTTCGATACGCAGCGATCCCAGGTCCGGCGGGCTGAGCCGCAACCGCACGCTGCCGCCGCTGTCGCTCGCGTCCTGGAACGCCTGCTCCACGCGCTGCACGAAACGGACGCGCTCGGCCGAACTGAGATTGGTTTCAGCGGAACCTGTCGTAGCGGCGCCTGGCGGCGCCTTGCTTGTCCCGTTCTGTGAAACCGCGGTCGAAGCCGCCATATTGGCGTCTGCTGATTGTGTCGTACCGGTACTGCTGCCATCGCCGGATGTCGAGGTCGCAATCGCATTCACGACCGCCTTTGCCCGCTCTTGTCGCACGGCCTGCACGTCGCCAGACATCGTGACTGCATCCGAGCTCGCTGTCGCGGCGACGGGTTCCGTATTCGCCACGGACACGGCGGACGCGGGGGGCGGGTCCGAAGCTCTGTCGGCTGCTTGCGACGAGGGCGATACGGCGGTTGAACTGGCCGACGGCGAAGATGAAGGCACGGAGGCCGTCGTGGAAGTCGCCGGAATGGCCGAAGGTGCCGGCACATTCGCGGTCGTCGGACTGGTCGAATTTGCGGGCACGCTCGTCGCAGCAGCGGATGGCGAGTTTTTGGCGGAGGTCGCAACCGAAAGTGGCGTGATAATGGGCGAAGTCGTCGCAACTGCCGCCACGGCCGCGGCAGCGCCGTTGGACACCATCGCTTGCTCCGCGCCCTTATTCCCCGCCGTCGCGACTTCGGCAGGCGACGTCGCTGTAATCGGAGCTCCACTTGCTGCGGAAGTTTCTTTGTCGTTGGAGCCGGGTGTTGCCGCCGCGGCGGGCGGTCCCGTGACAGACTTGCCGCCCACCCTGGCCGCTTGAGCCACCGCTTGCGTTACGGCCGCCGCATCGGTTTCCGTCGTCCCGCCGGGCTGCGGCGAAGCGGCCGATCCCGCGTTTTTTACCGTTTGCGCGGCGACTGACGAATCGTCCGCCGGGCCGGCAACGGCCGCAGCCGTCGCGACGATCACCGTCGGATTGAGATTGACCGCCACCGTCGCCGCGGTGTTGGTTTCCGGCGGTTGCGTCACACTTTGGCCGGAGTTGCCCCCCTGCCCTTTGGCATCGTGGGCCGTTGCCGAGCGTGTCGAGTTGCCCTTTCCGGTCGCTTGCCCGTTGGATGGAGGCGTGGCCGCCTTGGCAGTCGCGGTGGACGACGAAGCGGCGTTCTTCGTTTGTGCCACCGGGCCGCCCTGCGCAGCGGAACCGTCTTGTGCATTGGCCCCATCCTGCGATCCGTGTCTTGCCGGCGCCGCGGAACTTCCCGATGTCGCGGAGTTGTCCTGCGGCGCCAAGTTGTTTTGTGGCGCCGAGGCGCCTTGCCCCGTATTCGAATTGCTGTCCGCCGGTTGCGAAACCGTGGAGGCGGAATCGGCCGTACTCGAATCGCCGGACGAGGCGTACTCGGCCTGGTTGGAATTTGAGTTCTCGCTCGCCGTCACCGCGGGCTGCGTCTGCGCATGTTGCAGATAGTCGCCGAACGTACCCGCCGAACCAGCCGAATTGCCGACGGTTTCCGCCGAGGGCTTGTCAACTGCGGTCAATCGTGAAAGTGCATCCATGCTGATTACGGACATGTCAGGCTCCCGGTCCCTTGGGCGCTTTTACTTTCTTTCCAACCGCATCGATCAAGTCGGCCGTGGGCTGTCCTTGCCGGATACGGTTCAGCACGTCGCCGATCTGCTTCATGTCCTCGTCTGACTTGAACTCGGCGATGATCTTGGCCCTCTTGCTGTCGGACATATTCGCCAGCAGTTGGGCGACGACGTCAGTCTCTCCGTTTTTCAACCGCTGCACGATCAGTTCCTTGGCCTTGCTGGGCTTGAGCTTTTCCAGCGTTTCTTGAACGGTCGACATACCGGCGCTGGTAGCGGTATTGCTCATTTCTTCGAGCTTGGCTTGCAAGTCATCGCGCACCGCTTGCACGCGTTTGCGTTCCTTGGCAATCTCGTTGAGTTCTTCCTGAAATTGCTGCATGTTCGCCCGCAAAGTAAGCTCGCGCTGTTCGAGATCGCGGGTCTTGAGGCCCTGGACCGCGAGCACCTGGTCGTAGGCCGGTTGTTCGCTGTCGTTCTCCTTCTTCGGCGCGGCTGGCGGCAGGAACGATTCAGGACTCTTGCCTTGCAGAATGGCGATCGCTTGCCCGAACCGCTCGCCGGTCACTTTCCACGATCTGGCGTAATACGCGACCAGAATCACGGCCGCAATGACCGTGGCGATGCACACGGCGGCCAACAGCGACATCAGCATGCCCAGCAGTTTGCCCATCATGGCGCAACCTCCTCCGCTGGCAAAGGTCGAAATTCAAATGACGAATGTCGAAGGCTCGATGTTTCGTCATTCGACATTTGATTTTCGCCATTCCCATTGCGGCAGGCCTGTTGCGAGGCCACTTCGTCCAGTCGTTTGGCCTCGCGGCCTTCCTCGTCGCGGCGGTATTGTTCGGCCTGCCGCTCGCGGAGCTTCTCTAGCACGCGGACCTCGCGATCGGCCTCGACCAGCGCCTGACGCCGGCGTTCGATCTCGGCCGCAACGGTTTCCCGCTGCTGGCCGATGTTCCGTTGTTGTGCCGTGGTGACCAGCTCATAGCGACGGGCCTCAACAAGGCGGTCGATGTTGACGCCGCCCGGCGCCGACTCGCGGCGGCAAAACTCCCGCAAGATGTCCAGTTCCCGCTGCAGTCCCTCGAACTGCTTCGCCAGGACCTCATCGACGCGATAGGCCTCGGCCAAAGCCGCACGACACTCGTCACGCCGCGATCGGCGGAGCTTGAGCAGGGATTCCAGGCGGAAGCGGAATATGGCCATGGCTATGCCTTGCCTCCCGTGTCACCTGCGATGCGCTGCTGCGCCTTCTGGCAGAGCGCGAGCAACCCTTGCCGGGCGTCGTCGATCGACGACGGCTGATCGACGCGCTGCCGCAGGAAGCCGTTGAGGTCGTCCTGCATGTCGATGGCGGCGTCGACCAGTTTGTTGCCGCCGCGGCGGTAGGCCCCGATCGAAATCAAATCTTCATGGTCGCGATAGGCGGCCAGCAAGCTGCGGACCACGGTGGCCGCGCGACGGTGATCCTCGCCGGCGACTTCCGACATCAGCCGGCTGAGGCTCCCCAGCACATCGACGGCCGGATAGTGGCCGCGGCTCGCCAGGTTACGCGCCAGCCAGGTGTGTCCGTCCAACAGGCCGCGCACCGCATCGGCGATCGGCTCGTTGGGATCGTCGCCTTCGACGAGCACGGTGAAGAAGGCGGTAATGCTGCCCGCGGGACTCCGCCCGGCCCGTTCCACGAGCTTGGGCAGCAAAGCGAAGACCGACGGCGGATAACCCCGCGTGGCCGGCGGCTCGCCCGCGGCCAGGCCGATCTCGCGCTGCGCCATCGCGTACCGTGTGACCGAATCCATCAACAGCAGCACGTCCTTGCCCAGGTCGCGGAAATACTCGGCAATGGTCGCCGCGGTGCTTGCCGCCTGCACGCGGACTAGCGCCGGCTCGTCGCTGGTGGCCACAATCACCACGCTCCGGGCCAGTCCCTGTGGTCCCAGGTCGCGCTCGATGAACTCGTTGACTTCGCGACCGCGTTCGCCGATCAACGCGATGACGTTCACCTCGGCCGACGTGTAACGGGCCATCATGCCCAGCAGCACGCTCTTGCCTACGCCCGAGCCGGCGAAAATGCCCATCCGCTGTCCCTTGCCGCAGGTCAGGAGGCCATCGATGGCGCGAATGCCGGTGCCCAGCGGTTGGTCGATGCGCGGACGGGTGCAGGCATGCGGCGGCTGGCGCATCAGCGGAACTCGCTGGCCCAGCGCCGGCTGGGGCTTGCCGTCCACGGCGTGGCCGGCAGCGTCGATCACGCGGCCCAAAAACCCCTCGCCCACGCGGAGCCAGCGCGTCGTTTGCCGCAGCCGCACGCGATGGCCGCGGCGGATACCCGCCAGTTCGCCGAGCGGATAGAGCAGCGTCATCTCGTTGCGGAAGCCGATCACCTCGGCCATCAGCGGTGCGCCTGAGTCGCGTTGGATCTCGGCGACCGCGCCGACCGGAGCCGGAAATCCGGCCGCGGAGATCGTCATACCGACCGTCTGCGCCACGCTGCCCGTAATGGCCGTGGTCATGACGCGATCGAGTTGGGCTTGGTAGTTTGTCATTCTTAGATTAGTACTTAGTACTTAGTACTTAGAATTTAGAACTTAGCACTTCGCTCTAAGCACTAAGAACTAAGTTCTTCCTCCACGCGGGCCAGTTGGGCCTCGAAAGTCTGATCGATCGTGCCGAAGCGGGTTTCCACGCGGCAACCGCCCGGCGAAATCGCGGGGTCGGCCAGGACCTGTGTTTCGCCCAGGCCGGACATTTCCTCGACGAGCAGTTTCACTTCTCCGCCCAAGGCCTGATGGTCCGCGGGGTTCAGCTGCAGCCGCACGGAGCCGCTGCCCGCGGCCAGTTGCAGTGCTTCGCGAATCAGCGTCAGGGCGATTTGCGGCTGGCGGGTCAATTCGCCGCGGATGATCCGCTTGGCGATTTCCGCTGCCACGTGTACTCCGGCGGCCTCCCATTGCGTCAGCCATGCCTGCTTGGCCTGATGGATGTCGAGGATCGCTTTCCGCAGCGCGGGAATCACCGTGGCAAGCTGCTTTTCGATGATCTTATCGACTTCGGCCAGTGCGGCCTGGCGGGCCTCGGCATGGACCCGGGCGCGCTGGGCGGCAGCCTCCTGCTGGGCCTTGACGACGATCTTTCGCGCCTCGACGCGGACCTGATCCAGGTACTTCTTCGCCTGGTCAGCCATATCGTCGAAGTTGAACGCCACACTTGCGGTGGCCATGTTGTTGTCGGTAGCACGCAGGATCGTGGGCATGGGAATAAGTGCTTAGTGCTTAGTACTTAGAACTTAGAACTTAGCACTAAGCTCTAAGCACTAAGAACTAAGTTCTTCTTCTACTGTAATTCACTCGGCTGGCAATCCGCGCGACCTGCCGCCGCGCTTCTTCCATGTCGCGAAGACGGATCGGACCGGGATGATCAAGTTGGTGGGCCAACGCACGGGCATCGGCAGCCGGCAGGCAAGCCAAGGCGTGGCTGATTAATTCAGGAGCCGCGCCCAGCAGGGCCGGCAACATCAGGTCCGGGCCGGCTTCGTCCATCGTCTCGGCCAGCACGTCGGCGTCCAGATCGGCAAGATCGTCGAATGCCAACTGCCGCCACCCGGCAAGGCCGGGTACCCGCAGCTTTTCGGCAAGCGTACGATCGCGGTTTGCAAGGTTGTCGAGGATGCGAATTCCGCTTCGGCCGTCGGTAGCTTTGAGAATTCCGGCCACCGCATGCAAACCGGCCACGCGGCGGCGCTGCATCTCAACCTGCTGCGAAAGGCGGCCGCGCAGGGCCTCCTCGACCTCGTGCAGGATTGCCGGATCGGTTTCCTCCAGATCGACCAGTCGCTGAACGACCTCGACCTGCACGTTCTCCGGCAGCCGCGCCAAGACGGTCCCTGCCCTGGCCGGCGCCAGGTGCGACAGTACCAGGGCGATCGTCTGCGGCCGTTCTTGCAACAGGGCCTTGACCAGCTTCTCGGCCTCGGCTTCCTGAAGGAAGTGGAAGGGACTCGGGGCTGGGGGCTGGGAGCCACCCAGAGGGTACCTGGCAGATGGCAGCGACTCAGCCACAGCGTACCCGCTTGAAGGCGCCCATTCCACTCCCTGCTCCGTACTCCCTGCTCCCTGCTCGGTGCTCCCCGCTCCCTGTCCTGTGAACTCGTCGATGATCCGCCGCTGCTCACTCTGGTCGATGTTGTCGAGTTCCACAACGATCTCGCGGACCTGCCGGGCCTGTTCCGGCGTCAGTTGATCGAGCACGGCGTCGGCCGCGGCCGTATCGAGACTGGCCACCAGGATGGCCGCCTTGCGAAGTCCGTCGTGGGAGAGTTTTGTGATCATGGGCGTGCGTCTCTAATTCACTTGTCCGATCCATGTCCGCAGGATGCTCGCGGCCGAATCGGGATCTTCCTTAACCAGTTCCGAAAGCTCGTCGCGGAGCGAGGGGCCTGAGCCCGATATGCGTCGCAGCCGCCGGGCGGCGGTGACTTCGGGCATCTCTTCCTTCTCTTCCGTCTTCGATTCGGCGGCCGTGATCCGCGCGGAAATCGCGGTCGGCTCCGGGGCCGCAGCCGGCACGCCGCGTAGCACCGACCGCAACATGCCGACGCTCATCAGCACCAGTCCCACCATCGCCACCATCGACCAGTTCTGCCCCACCCACGACAGCATCCGCTGGGTTATGGCCGGCGCGGGAATCTCCGTGGGCCTGATGTCCTGGAACGTGGTTACGGTGACCAGTGCGGTGGGGTCCTTGACATCGGGCGTGTTAGGTAACAGCGTGGCCACCGTGGCACGGACATTCTGCGTGATCTCCTCGCGAATCTTGTCGATAGCCGCCTGATCGGGCTTCTTGACCTCTTCGCCTTCTTTCACCGGGTTTTGTTCGCGCCACACCTTCTCGAAATGGCTGACCGGAATGCCCACCGAGACCTTGGCCGATTTCATAACCAGGCCGTAGGTCTCTGTCTCGGTAATCTTGGACGAGTTGGCGTTGACTACTTCGCTCTTGTTTTCTTCGCTTGTTTCGTTGGGGCCTTTGCCGCCTGCGGAAGCGATCGAGGCGGGCTGGTTGACCCCACCTCCCTGCGGTTGCAGGCCCGGCGCGCCGCCTGCGGCAGTCGCCTCGCGGATCGTGGAACGAGAGTTCTCCATCGAGCGCACGGGCACCGGCTTAGGATCGAACTTGTTCTCCACGGTACGCGTGCCCTTTTCGTGATCGAGTTCGACCGTGGACGTAACGGTCACGCTGGGAATGTAGGCGGCCAGCGAGGCGCGGATTTTCGCGTTTAACGCCTCCTCGTTCCTGCGGACTGCGCGGGTATAGGGGTCGTTTCCGCCGCCACCTTCCAAGTCTGGTGGACGGGCAGGGCCATTGGCATCAAGGATCATGACGTTTTCAGTCTTCATTCCGGCATTTGCAAAAACGACGTAGTAGCGGATGGCATCGACTTGCTCGTCGCTGAGCGGCACGCCACCGATCGCGCTGGCGAAGACCGACGCGGTTTTTTGCGGCGACTGGCCCAAGCCCGACGAAGCCTGCTTGTCGATCATCACCGATGCCCGCTCGATCCCTTTCATAGAAGTGAGCACTTGCGACATTTCATCCTGACGGGCTTGGTCGAGGCGTTGTTCCCTCTGTTTGGGAGGATCGAACAAGTTGCCGTCGTTCGCTTCACGCTGTTTGTCGCCGAAGTTCGGCGGCAGGGCCTTGGCGTCGGCCAGCGCGGCCAGGTAAGCTGCGCGCTGCGCATGGGGCACCTTCACCCGCCCGCCTTCGATCGTGAACCCGTTCAGGCCGGCTTTGCCGAAAGCTTCTTCCATCTTTTGCAAGGTGGGCGTGGGAATCGAGTCGCCGCTGAATAGGTAATCGTCACCGCCGGTCATCTGCGACTGGAACAAGTAACCGACGCTGGCGACCGCCACGACCAACAGCAAGCCGGCCGTGATCCGGCCGCCGGGCGACATCGAGCGGAACAGATCGCTGAGTTGCGTGAAGGCTTTATTGAGGAAGTCCATGGCGGAGTTTTCAGTGTTCAGTTTTCAGTGTTCAGACTTGCAGGTTTTTGATTTCGGTGAAGGCGTCCACTAGCTTGTTGCGGACCTGGACCATCATCTGGAAGGCCAGGTCGGCCTTCTGCACGGCGGTGAGCACTTCGGCCGGGTTCACGTCGCCGCCGGTGGCCAGTTTTTCCACCGCCTTGTCGGCCGCAGCCTGCATCGAGTTCACGTCCTGGATCGACTGTACGAGGAAGTCCTTGAACGACTGCCCGTTCTCGGCGCCCGCCGCCGCGCCTGTCGCGCGCGTCGGCTGGAGGATCGGAGAGGCCGAAATCGAACTGATTGGTAGCATCGTTACGCCAGTATCTTGAGTGTTTCTTGTTCCATGTTCTTCGTAATGTCCATAGCACCCAGGTTCGCCTCGTATGACCGGGCGGCCTCCAGGGCATTGGTGAACTCGCTCATCATGTCGATGTTCGGATAGGCGACTTCCCCGGCATGCGGGCCGGTTTTCATGGCGTCAGGATGGTTCGGCTCCGGTCGCCAAATCGGCTCGCTGGGCACGGTTGCAATCGAACTGACCTTCACGCCCGCGGCGCCGTTGCTGCCCTGGCTGTCGTCGGCCTCGAAGACGACCGTTTTCGCTTGGTAGGGCACTTTCTCGCCGCTGGCGGTGTGCGTGCTCTTGATGTTCGCGATGTTGTTCGAAATCTGGATCATGCGCATCCGCTGCGCCACCAAACCGCTAGTGCTAATGTCGAGTGCGGAAAGCATAGGAAGTTCAGACGTTCGAAGTTTTGGGGGACTATTCAACAAGGACTTAGTGCTTAGTGCTTAGAACTTAGAGAACTAAGATCTAAGTTCTAAGCTCTAAGAACTCTTCTTACACCTTTTCACTGATCGCAATTTGCAACTGGTGGAACTGGTCCGTAAGGATCGTCAGGGCCGTGTTGTGTTGTATCTGATTTTTGACCATCTCCGTCACCTGTGATTCCATGTCCACATTGCCCATGTCATGGCGAAGGATCGTCTGTGACGACTTGGCCACGTCGGCCACGAGCGGTTTCGGCGGTAACTCGGCTTCACTGGGCGATTGCACCGTCGCCTGGTCGCGGTCCTCGATCGCCTGCTTGAGCCGCGCCTGGAAATCCTCGACTGACAGGTCCCGCGCCTGGTAGCCCGGGGTGTCGATGTTCGCGATGTTCCCCGCCAAGACCGCTTGCCGGGCCTGCGCGAAGCTTACGACTTCCTGCAAGACGGGGATTGTGGTCGATTGGAACAAACCGGTTAACATGGCGAAGACCTTGGTTTAGGGAGGTTTATGCAAGCCGCGTGCCGTGGAACATTTTCGGTTTGCGGTAAATAATCGCCTCTTGGTTGTGGCTTTTCCGTAGTTTGTGGTTCGCATGTGGCAATTTCTGCGCGTTGGCGTGCGGCAGATTCTGCCGACACGACAGTCTTAATTTCCGGAGTACCGGCGTTACTGACCTACTGTGCTCTGGCAACTGTCTCCGTAACGAATGATTTTTCGCGGGGGGCGTATCCATACTGCCGCAGTTTGCCGCTAAGCGTGCGAATGCCGATCCCCAGGGCCTTCGCCGTGCGGGCACGGTGGCCACTGAAATGCTCCAGCGTCGCTTCGATCAGCCGCCGCTCCATCTCTTCCAGGCTTATGCCGATGGGGGGAAAGGCGGAAGGCTGAAGGCTGAAGGCGGAACTTTCGCCTTCATCCTTTCGCCTTTCGCCTTCCGCGCTAAGCCAGCGGCGCAGATCGTCGGCCGTGACGTGGCCCGTGGTCGTCAGCACGCTCGCGCGGGTGATGATGTTCTCCAACTCGCGGACATTGCCCGGCCAGTGGTAATCAACGAGCAACTGTTCGGCCGCCTTGTCGAGCGTGCAGTTTTCGCGGCCGAGCCGCCGGGCCGACCGCTTGAAGAAGTAGGCCGCCAGTTCGGGCACGTCCTCGCGGCGTTCCCGCAAGGGCGGCACGACCAGCGGCAGGACGGCCAGGCGGTAGTACAGGTCTTCGCGGAAATGGCCGGCGGAAACCTCTTCATCGAGATCGCGGTTCGTCGTGGCCAGCACGCGGACGTCGACGTGGATCGTCTTGCACGAGCCGACCCGCTCGAACGATTTCTCCTGTAATACCCGCAGCAGCTTGGCTTGCAACGAAAGGTCGATTTCGGTGACTTCGTCCAAGAGGATCGTGCCGCCGTGGGCCGTTTCGAACCGGCCCGTCCGCGGCGCGTCGGCGCCGGTGAACGCGCCCTTCTCGTAGCCAAACAACTCGCTTTCCATGAGTTGCGCCGAGAGCACGGGGCAATTCAAGCTGACCATCGGCGTCGCGTGCCGGTGACTGGCGGCATGGATCGCGCGGGCGACCAGTTCCTTGCCGGTGCCGCTTTCGCCCGTGATCAGCACCGTTTCGGACGTCGGCCCGACCTGCAGGATCCGCATGCGCAGCGACTGCATCGGCCGGCTGGAGCCGATCATTGCGGGTGAAACGGCGTCAGCCGCCGCCGCGTCGGGCTCGGGATGGACCAGCTTGCCGTGCCGCATGGCCTGGGCCACCAGCCGTTCCAGGGCGTCGGCCTCGAACGGCTTTTCAATGTAATCGAAGGCCCCATGCCGCATCGCCTCGACGGCCGTGGCCACGGTGGCATGCGCCGTGACCATGACAATCTGCGTCGGGCATTGGCGTTTGCGCAACTGGATGATGAACTCGATGCCCGTCATGCCCGGCATCTTCAAGTCAGTAATGATGCAATCGAAGAGAGGGGCTAGGGACTGGGGGTCGGGGGCTGAAGAACTCGCCCCTAGTCCCTCGCCCCTAGTCCCTCTCCGTGCTCCCTGCTCCCTGCTCCCTGCCTCAAGCAATTGCAGGGCCTCGGCCGCGCATGTGCAGCACTGCACTTGGTAGCCCGCATGGCGGAGCACGTCGGCCATCGACTCGCGGGCCCGCGCGTGGTCGTCGACCACCAGTACGCGACCGGTCGTGGACAAATTCTCATGTGACGAAACGGCAGACATCAGGCAGCCTCCTTCCTGCCGAAGGCGGAAGGCGGAAGGCGGAAGGCGGAGCTTTCGCCTTCATCCTTCCGCCTTTCGCCTTCCGCGCTTTGTGGAAATCTTAGGGTGAACACCGCCCCGCCGGGTGCCCCGGCGTTGCCCGCGGCCACCGAGCCGCCGTGGACCTCGGCAATCCGCGAGACGATGGCCAACCCCAACCCCGTGCCGCCTTGCTTCGTGGTGAAGAAAGGTTCGAACAC
>Ga0302320_10024041_pt1 | contig 11920 bp, 18 predicted proteins | sample Bog_T0_3_FD_202130 | JGI IMG/M metagenome (GOLD analysis project Ga0302320, IMG submission 202130) | Peat permafrost microbial communities from Stordalen Mire near Abisko, Sweden - Bog_T0_3 | ecosystem: Environmental > Terrestrial > Soil > Wetlands > Peat | place: Sweden: Abisko, Stordalen Mire... | reverse complement strand
GTCCGGCAATACATTGCGAATCAGGAGGAGCATCATCGGAAACGGTCGTTTCGCGATGAACTAAAAATGATGCTGGATAAATCGGGCGTGATTTACGATGAACGCTATTTGAATTGAGGTCCCCAAGCCGGAGGTTTGCCGGAGGAACAGCGCCGACCATAGTCGTTTCCCCAACATTGAACATCCCGAAGGAATAATAATGAACGTTGTTGTTGGCGCACGATAGTCATCCCGAAGGGATAATAGTCCATTAGCCGGTGGTTGAGCGCATGTAGTGCGCGACACCACCGGAAAAGGTTTTCAGGCGACCGCACCTCGGTAGGGGTGCCAGAGCTCTGCGACCCCGCCGGGGTCGTTTTTCCGGGAATGCATCCCGGTGGTGGCGACCGCTGTGCGGTCTTACCACCGGCTAATGGACTGGCAAGCCTTCGGCTTGCATGAGAGCAATACAAGGAATGAACTACATACTTGACGTGATCTGGTAAGTGAGTATGTTATACCTACATGAAAACTATTGATCAGGAAATTGAAGAATTGCTGACGGAATTGCAGAGCCTCATCGCGCAAGCAGCTAAAAAGGCGGATTTCGGTTTAACGGCAAAACTGAGTCAAAACGCAAAAGAACTGGAGGTCATGAAAGGACAGATCAAGGACATCAAGGCGCGGCTTGGCATTTTGAAAAAGAATTTGAGTGGTAACCCAATGCCAGAGGCTTCCACAGGTAAATTTAGAAAACTGTTTTGCGAAGTAACCGGAGGGTGTGTCAGGCAAAATCTTCTTACGTTAACGCGGCAGATTCAACGAGGAGTAATTAAAGTGGGGGAAACGATGGAGATCGAATTGCCCGATGGAAAAAGATTTATCACGGATGTTGTTGAGAAGGGTAACAAGCTAAGAGAGCGGGGTGAAATCGCCCGATTCTACCGTGAAAACCACATAATTGAAGGTAGCTACGTTGTTCTCGAAGAAATTTCTTTGGGAAAATGGTTGCTTAGAAGAACGCGTCCGGATGAACCACCTCCAAGAGAAAGTGGAAATAAATACGTCAATTTTTGAAGTTAAAAAATTCCGTTAATTCCGTTCTAATTTGGTAATTCCGTCAAAATCAGTAAAAATCCTCAAAAAATCACTTGCACGCTTCTGCGCCTATGGCATGATCCCATTCCCCCGCAAAACGGGGGGGCCTTGTTGAGCAGCTAAATGCACTCAGCCGGGTACGAGTGATGAGGAAGCGTGTGACGGTCTTCGGGCTTGATGTCCGAAGGGAAAGTAGCCGTCCTCCATGCGAGCTTCAAAAGCTTAGCACGCCATTAGATGGCGTGTTTTTGTTTCTGAGGCCCGGGTGGCAGAACGTCTCCGCAACACCCGAAAACAGATTTACGATAGATTTAACCTAAACAAAAACACGGAATGCCCACGATCAACCAATTGGTCCGTAAAGGACGCCGCAAAGTCGTCGTCAAGACGAAGTCGCCCGCGCTAAAAGGCGCGCCGCAACGCCGCGGCGTCTGCGTGCAGGTCATGACCCGCACGCCCAAGAAGCCGAATTCCGCCTTGCGCAAGGTGGCGAAAGTCCGCCTGACCAACGGTCAGGAAGTCATCGCCTACATCCCCGGCGAAGGCCACAATTTGCAGGAACACTCCATCGTCCTGGTTCGCGGCGGTCGCGTGAAGGATTTGCCCGGAGTTCGTTACCACATCGTGCGCGGCACGCTCGACGCCCTCGGCGCGGCCGGCCCCAGCAATACGAACAAGCTCACCCGCAACGTTTCCCGTTCCAAGTACGGCGTCAAGAAGCCCAAGAAGGGCGGAGCGGCACCTGCGGCAGAAAAAGGGAAAAAGTAATAAGGAACAAGGAAAAGTACTGAGTCCATTCCGCTTCCCATTTGATTATTAACCAACCTTTTACCCTTCCACTTTAACCCTTTACCTTACCCTTATGGCACGTCGTCGCCGCGCAGAAAAGCGCCTCATTATTCCAGATAGTCGATACGAATCCCCCGTCGTCGGTCGCCTCATTTCCGCGATCATGCAGCGGGGCAAGAAGTCGCTGGCGCAGCGCATCGTTTACGGCGCGATCGATTCGGTCAACGAACAGAACAAGGACGGCGATCCGCTCGATGTGCTCAACAAGGCGCTCGAAAACGTCAAGCCCCGCCTCGAAGTCAAGTCCCGTCGCGTCGGTGGCGCCACCTACCAGGTTCCGATGGAAGTCCCGCCGGAGCGCCAGCTTGCCTTGGCCATGCGCTGGATGGTCGCCAATGCCTCTAAGCGCAAGGGCGTACCGCTCCAGAAGGCGCTCGCCTCCGAAATCAAGGAAGCCTCCAACGGCCAGGGTAATTCCGTCAAAAAGCGCGACGACGTGCACAAGATGGCGCAGGCCAATCGTGCGTTCGCGCATTTCCGCTTCTAAATTCTTTCGCACTTTAACCTCTCTCCACCCAAACTTTTATGGCCACTGCTACTCCCGCTCCTGCCGCTCAGGCCAAGAATCCCAATTCGCCCAAGCGCCCCTACCCGATGGAGCGCACGCGCAATATCGGCATCGCCGCCCACATCGACGCGGGCAAAACCACGCTGACCGAGCGCATTCTTTTCTACACCGGCGCGATCCACAAGATCGGCGAAGTCCACGAGGGCACGGCAGTGACCGACTGGATGGAGCAGGAGCGCGAGCGCGGCATCACCATCACCTCGGCGGCCACGACCTGTTTCTGGCCCGCCCGCAAGGAAGAAGGCATTTTCAAGCTGTATGAGGGCCAGAAGTTCCGGGTGAACATCATCGATACCCCCGGCCACGTCGACTTCACCGCCGAAGTCGAGCGCTCTCTTCGCGTGCTCGACGGCGCCATCGCCGTGTTCTGCGGCGTCGCCGGTGTCCAGCCCCAGTCCGAAACCGTCTGGCGTCAGGCCAATAAATACGGCGTTCCCCGCATCGCGTTCGTCAACAAGATGGACCGCGTCGGTGCCAATTTCGACAACGCCATTCATGAAATGCGCGAGAAGCTCGGCGCGAATGCCTGGCCCGTCATCATGCCTTGGGGCGCGGAAGACCAGCTTCATGGCCAGATCGACATCGTCAACCAGAAGGCCGTCCGTTATTCCGACAACGACAAGATTGGTTCGACCTACGAACTCGTCGAGATTCCCGCCGAGCTCAAGCCCAAGGCCGAGCAGGCGTTGAAGAATCTCATTGAAGCCGTCGCCGACAAGGACGAGCAGATTGGCGAGCTTTTCCTCGAGGAAAAGACGCCCACCTCCGCCCAGCTCAAGGCGGGCATCCGCCGCCTCACCATCACGAACCAGTTCGTCCCCGTCGTTGGCGGCTCGGCCTTCAAGAACAAGGGCGTCCAGTTCCTTATCGATGCGGTCATCGATTATCTCCCCGGCCCTCTCGACATCCCTCCCGCGGTCGGCATCAACCCGCACAACCGCGAAGAAAAAGTCGCGACTCCGGCGGACGACAACGCCAAGTTCTGTTCGCTCGCGTTCAAGCTCTGGACGGATCCCTTCGTCGGCAAGCTCGTCTTCTTCCGCGTCTACTCCGGCACCCTCAACAAGGGCACCACGGTTTACAATCCCCGCACCAACAAGCGCGAACGCATCAGCCGCCTTGTCCAGATTCAGGCCGACAAGCGCGACGAACTCGATGTCGTTTACGCCGGTGACATCGCCGCCATCGTCGGTATCAAGGACGTCAAGACGGGCGACACGCTCTGTATCGACGACTTCGACATCCAGCTCGAGCCGCCTTCCTTCCCCGAACCGGTCATTTCCATGGCCATCGAGCCGAAGACAAAGGCCGATCGCGAAAAGATGGGTGAATCCCTTGGCCGCCTGGTCGAGGAAGACCCGACCCTCACGGTCAAGACCAACGAGGAAACCGGCCAGACCATCATCGCCGGCATGGGCGAGCTTCACCTCGACATCATCATGGACCGCATGCGTCGCGAGTTCAATGTCGAGACCAACGCCGGCGCGCCGCAAATCGCCTATCGCGAAACCATCACCAAGTCGCACGAAGGCGAAGGCAAGCTGGTCAAGCAGTCGGGCGGTCGCGGCCAATACGGTCACTGCGTCGTCGAGATGATGCCGGTCGAACGCGGCAAAGGCATCATCATCGAGAACAAGGTCGTCGGCGGCAACATTCCCAAGGAATACATTCCCGCCTGTAAAAAAGGCATCGAAGAAGCGCTGCTCAACGGCGTCATCAACGGATCTCCGGTCATCGACGTCGAAATTCATATCACCGACGGTTCCTACCATGAAGTCGATTCCAACGAATTGGCGTTCAAGCTTGCGGCCATCTTCGCCGTGCAGGATGCGATGAAGAAGGCCGGCCCCATTCTCCTCGAACCGATGATGAAGGTGGAAGTTTCCACGCCGGACGAGTTCCAGGGCGACATCATCGGCGACTTGAGCCGCCGCCGTGGCAAGATCATGAACACCGAGAGCAAGAACAAGACGACGAACGTGCACGCCGAAGTGCCGCTCTCGGAAATGTTCGGCTACGTCAACAACATCCGTTCCATGTCGAAGGGCCGCGCTGCCTACACCATGGAGCCGTCGCACTTCGAACAGGTTCCCGCACAGATCGTCGCGCAGATCACCGAGCAAAAGAAGGGTAAATAAATTTATGGCCGAAACCCGCATCCGCATCCGCCTCAAGGCATTTGACCACCGACTGCTCGACCGCGCCGCGACCGAGATCGCCGAAACCGCGTCCCGTACCGGTTCCGTCGTCGCCGGCCCGATTCCGCTCCCGACCAAAATCGAGCGTTTCACCGTCAACCGTTCTCCCCACGTCGACAAGAAGAGCATGGACCAGTTCGAGATGCGCACCCACAAGCGCCTGCTCGACATCATCCAGCCCACGGCCAAGACCGTGGATGAACTCAAGAAGCTCAACCTGCCGGCCGGCGTCGACATCAAGATCAAAGTCTAATTTTTAACGCGAACACTTCCCCATGAGCATTGGAATTTTAGGACAAAAGGTAGGCATGACCCGCGTCTACGACGACGCCGGGACCATCACGCCCGTCACCGTCATCCTCGCCGAGCCCAACGCGGTTCTGCAGATCAAGACCATCGACAACGACGGTTATGCCGCCGCCCAGGTCGGAGTCTTCGACCAGAAGGAGCATCGCGTCACCAAGCCCGAGCTCGTCCATTTCAAGAAGGCCGGCAGCACCCCGAAGCGCTTCGTGGGCGAGTTCCGGACCAACGGCGAGGAAACCAAAGTCGGCGACTCGATCACCGTCAACGCCTTCAAGGCCGGCCAGATCGTCGACGTCATCGGCGTCTCCAAGGGCAAAGGTTTCCAGGGCCCGATGAAGAAGCACAATTTCGACGGCCAGGGCGCCGCGCACGGCTCCAAGACCCATCGCCGCAACGGCGCCATCGGTTGCCGTTCCACTCCCGGTCGCATTTACAAGAACCACGGCATGGCCGGTCACATGGGCGATGAACGCGTCACGGTGCAGAACCTCCGCGTCGTCCAGGTCCGCGAAGCCGATCACGTCCTGCTCGTCAGCGGGGCGGTTCCCGGCGCGGCAGGCAGCTACGTCGTCGTCCGCACGGCCATCAAGGGCCAGCCTCGCGCCAAGCAAGTTCAGGTCGTCAAGGCCGCCAACCCGATGAAGGCATCCAAGGCCGCCAAATAAAGAGATAAAACCATGAGCTTTTCCCCTCTCTCCTCCAAAGACGCCGCCAGCAAGCTGAAGATCGATCTCATCGAGAACGGCATCGGCACGCAGGCGCTGCACGAAACCGTGGTCGCCTACCAGGCCAACCGCCGCGCCGGCACCCATTCCACCAAGACCAAGGCGACCGTCGCCGGTTCCGGCAAGAAGCCGTGGCGCCAAAAAGGCACCGGCAACGCCCGCTCCGGTTACAAATCGTCGCCCGTCTGGTCCGGCGGCGGCGTCGTCTTCGGCCCGCATCCCCGCGACTATTCCAAGAAGACCAACAAGACCGTGAAACAGCTCGCGCTGCGCAAGGCCATCAGCTCGCGCGTCAACGCCGGCGAAGTCTACCTCATCGAGCCGATCACCCTCGACAAGCCCAAGACGAAGGACCTCGTCGCCAAGCTCGGCGGCGATTTGCAGAAGAAGACCACCGCGCTGCTCGTCATCGAGAATCTCGACCAAAACCTCTACCTCGCCTCGCGCAATCACCCCCATCTGGTGACCGTCACCGGCGACCAGGTCAACGCCGAGCAGCTCCTGCTTTGCGACAAGATTTTCATCACCGAAGGCGCGCTCGGCAAACTCTCCACCCGCCTCCAGAAATAATCTTATGCGCGATCCTCTTCTCATCCTCAAATCGGTGCGCGTGACCGAAAAGGGCACCGCCCTGGCCGAAAAGCACAACCAGTACGTCCTCAAGGTCGCCCCCAGCGCCACCAAGCAGGAAATCAAGCACGCGGTCAAGGTGCTCTTCCAGAAAACCGCCGTCCGCGTCAACACCATGCAGGTCGCCGGCAAGCTCAAGCGCCGTCACGGCGGCGCCGAGTGGGGCCAGCGCAACGACTGGAAAAAAGCCATCGTCACCCTCAAGGCGGGCGAAAAGATCGAACTCGTCTAACCGGAACCACCTATGGCACTCAAAGTTTTTCGTCCCCTCACGCCTTCGCTCCGCTTCACGCAACTGAATGGATTCGAGGAAATCACCAAGGGCAACGCGCCGGTCCGCAAGCTCACGGAAGCGCACCGCAAATCGGGTGGCCGCAACAATCGCGGACGCCTCACGTCGCGCCACATCGGCGGCGGCCACAAGCAGCGTTACCGTTTCATCGACTTCAAGCGCAACAAGCTTGGCGTCAACGCCAAGGTCGAGTCGATCGAATACGATCCTTCCCGCACCGCCCGCATTGCCCTCCTGAAGTACACGGACGGCGAGCTGCGCTACATCATCGCCCCGGTGGGCCTGACGGTTGGCGCCACGCTGGCCAGCGGCCCGGAAGCCGAGCCGATCATCGGCAACGCGCTTCCGCTCGACAAAATCCCGCTCGGTGTCGCGATCCACAATATCGAAATCATCCCCGGCCGCGGCGCCCAGATCGGACGCACCGCCGGCAGCAGCTCGACGCTCATGTCCGTCGACGCCGGTTACGCGCAGGTCCGCCTGCCTTCCGGTGAAATCCGCAAGATTTTCGGCAAGTGCTACGCGACCATCGGCCAGATCGGCAATGTCGAGCACGAAAACGTTTCCCTCGGCAAAGCCGGACGCTCGCGCTGGATGGGCCGCCGTCCGCATGTCCGCGGCATGGTCATGAACCCGGTCGATCACCCCATGGGTGGCGGCCAGGGTAAGAGCAAGGGCGGCGGCGGACGCCAGCACCCCGTTTCGCCTTGGGGCCAGCCCGCGAAGGGGCTCAAGACCCGGCCGAAGTACAAGCCTTCCAACAAATTCATCGTCGAACGCCGCAAGAACAAGAAACATTAATTTTCACCCACTATGGCTCGTAGCTTAAAAAAAGGTCCCTTCGTTGACGATCACCTCATGGTGAAGATCGAGAAAATGACCGCGTCCAACGTCAAAAAGCCGATCAAGACCTGGTCGCGCCGCTCGCTCATCACTCCCGATTTCGTCGGCCACACCTTCCTGGTCCACAACGGCAAGATTTTTAATTCCGTGTTCGTCACGGAAAACATGGTCGGGCACAAGCTCGGCGAGTTTTCCGCCACGCGCACCTTCAAGAAACATGGCGCCCATACGGAGAAGGCCGCCGCCAAATAAGGGTCACGACCCAAGGAGACGCGAACGGAAAAGGAATTTACCAGATTATCGAACCGGAACGGCGCAAGCCGCCTGGTTCACCGGCTGCGAGGCGGATCAGTCCTCCTCGTTGTCGTCCTGGCGTTAAACGCGCCGGGAACCGCGTCCGCCCAGCCGGACACGGATCGTTCTTTGAATGCAGTTAAAACGGCAGTACCAGCAGTGTCGGCGACACCTGCGGTACCGGCGGCACAAACCGTGCCCGCGGTACCGGCCACAGATGCCGCCACCAACACGGTCGCCGTCGTTGATCCGAATGCGCTAGCGCCGGATCAGGCCCAGACAACCGGGGCAGGGGATACCAATTCCGTGCCCACCGATCTCTCCGGCCTGACCCGCGAACAGCTCGAAGCCCGGATCAAGACGCTGAACCAGAGCCTCGCCTCGGCCAACACCGAGTCGGAATATTTCCGCGAGCAATGGACCGAGTTGAAGTTACGCGATGAAGCCTTGGGCGTGGAAGCCCTGACCGTCGACGAGAACAAGCTCGAAGACAAGCTGGTGCAGGCCGTGAAGGAACTTTACCAGAGCGAGATGAAGCGCCGCGAGGGCCTCGTCCTGCTCGACAAGCTCCTGACCTCGAGCGAGCAGATGCTCCAGACAGCGCCGAACTATGACCCAAAGGTGAGGGCCGATTACGAAATCGCCGACCGCGGGGCCAAGTCCTACCTGTCCGGGCACTCCGGCTCGGCGATCCCGCTGGGAAGTTCGCTTTCCGATGGGCGAGTCGCCGATACCAATCCGGAGCTCAACGCGGTGATCCTGAACCTGGGCAAGACCCAGGGAGTGAAGGAGGGAATGCCCTTCCTCATCTTCCAGGACAACGTCGCGGTCGGAATGGTGAAGATCGTGCTGGCCCGCGAATTGGTCAGCGCCGCGCAAGTCGAAAGCCTGAAGCCGAACACGGTGCTGAAGGTCGGCGACCGGGCGGTGGTACAGCAGTAGGTGGCCGCCGCACGCTGGGCGGCGGTGCAGTTGCAGTAAGAAGACGAATTAGACAATTTTTAGAACAGAGACGGATAAACGACAGACAGAGACAGCAACAACTTAAACGAATTTGAGATATGGACGTAAAAGCTGAGCATAGATACGCGAAGATTTCCGCCTTCAAGGTGCGGGAAGTCACCCGCGAGATTCAGGGTCTGCACGCCGTGCCTGCCTTGGAGATCGTGCGCCTCATCCCCAAGAAGTCGGCCCGTCTCATCGGCAAAGTGCTGGCCTCCGCCATCGCCAACGCCGAGAACAACCGCAATCTCCGCGGCGAGAATCTCATCATCAAGGAAGCCGTCGCCGGCGAAGGCCCGACCATGAAGCGCATGCACACCCGCGCCCGTGGCTCAGGCGCCCGCATCAACAAGCGCACCGCCCACATCAAGATCATCCTGACCGAAGCAGAACCAATCGAAAAGAAGGTCAAAGCCAAGGTCGCCAAGAAAGACAAACCCAAGACGACGAAACCAGCTTCCGACAAGAAGCCCGCGGCCAAGAGGACCGAGGAAAACGAATCCGCCGCACCGGCGATCGTTAATCCCGAGCCACCCGCAGGCCAGCTCAAGGGCGAGAAGGCCGACAAGACCAGCGACTCGCTCGCCGCCGGGGAACATCCCGAAAAAGTCACCGCCGCAGACTAAACAGAGAATATTATGGGACAAAAAGTTAATCCAATCGGCTTTCGCGTCGGCTTCAACCGCGCCTGGCGCTCCATGTGGTACGCCTCGAAGAAAGACTTCCCCGTCTATCTTTACGAGGACGCCATGATCCGCAAATTCATCAAGAAGAAGCTCGAAGGCGCCGCCGTCTCCAAGGTCACCATCGAGCGCGCCGCCAACCGCGTCCGCGTCAACATCCACACCGCCCGTCCCGGCGTCGTCATCGGCCGCAAGGCGGCGGAACTCGACAAGCTCAAGGACGAGATTCGCGCCATCACCACGAAGGACCGCGAAATCCTCGTCGACGTCAAGGAAATCAAGAATCCCGAACTCGACGCCCAGCTCGTCGCGGAAAACATCGCCTTGCAGATCGAACGCCGCATCACCTCCCGCCGCGCGATGAAGAAGGCCGTCCAGACCACCATGGACATGGCCGGTGCCGAAGGCATCCGCGTCCGCTGTTCCGGCCGTCTCGGCGGCGCGGAAATCGCCCGCACGGAAGAATACCGCGAAGGCAAGGTCCCGCTCCACACTCTCCGCGCCAATATCGACTACGGCTTCGCGGAAGCCATGACCGTTGCGGGCAAGATCGGCATCAAATGCTGGATCTGCCGCAAGGACGAACCTACCCCCGTCAACGCCTAACCCACCTACGCCATGCCCCTTCTTCCCAAACGCGTCAAATACCGCAAATCCCAGCGCGGCAGCCGCAAAGGTTTTGCCTCCCGCAATCTCAAGATCGATTTCGGCTCCTACGCGCTCCAGACGCTCGAGCGCGCCTGGATCACCAACATCCAGATCGAAGCCGCCCGTGTCGCGCTCACCCGCAACATGAAACGCAAGGGCAAGCTCTGGATCCGCATCTTCCCCGACAAATCAGTCACCGCCCGCCCACCGGAAACCCGAATGGGTAAAGGTAAAGGCGCGCCCGAATATTGGGTTGCCGTGGTCAAGCCCGGCAACATCCTGTTTGAACTCGACGGCTTGTCCGAATCCGTCGCGCGCGAATCGCTGCGGCTCGCTGCGACCAAGCTCGCCATCCGCACCCGGTTCATCTCCCGCGACAACCGAATCAAAGCAATATGAAAATCGTTGAAGCCCGCAATTTAACCGACTCGGAACTGGCCTCCAAAAAGAAGGAAGCCCGCCAGGAGTACTTCAACCTGCGCCTGCAGCAGACCACCGGTGCGCTCGAAAAGCCGAGCCGCCTCAACGAACTGCGCAAGGATGTGGCCAAGCTGGAAACCGTGGTGAGCGAACGCCGCCTCGGCCTCAAAGTGAAGAGCAACGAGCCCAAGAAGACCGCCCCGGCGGCCGAGAAAAAGAAATAATTTAAGAAATCAACTTCATGAGCACCGAAACAACCAGCACGCCCGCCGCCGTCGCAACCAAGCCCGCCATCAAAGAGCGGACCGGCGAAGTCCTCGCGTCGAAGATGCAGAAAACCATCGTCGTGCGCGTCGAGCGCCGCGTGCCCCATCCGAAATTCAAGAAGATCGTCCGTGTGCACAAGAAGTTCTACGCCCATGACGAAAAGAACGAAGCCCAGCCGGGCGACCGCGTTCTCATTCGTGAAACCCGTCCCATGAGCAAGCTCAAGCGCTGGGAACTTGTCTCCGTCATTAAACATTAACTTTTACCGATACCGCCATGATACAAATTCGCTCCTGGGTCGATGTAGCCGATAATACCGGCGCCCGCCGCGCCACCATGATCGGCGTCATCGGCAAGAAATCGCGGCACGCCGGCATCGGCGATGTCATCACCGCCAACGTCAAGGAAGCCGCCCCCGACGGCACCGTGAAGAAAAGCGAAGTGGTCCGCTGCGTCATCGTCCGCACCCGCCAGGCCATCCGCCGCGGCGACGGATCTTACCTTCGCTTCGATAACAACGCCGTCGTCATCATCGACAAGGACCTCAATCCCCGCGGCACCCGCATCTTTGGTCCCGTCGCGCGCGAACTGCGCGAACGGAACTTCATGAAAATCATCTCGCTCGCACCGGAGGTTGTCTAACCATGGCACTATATCGCATCAACAAGCCGCGTAACCCGCAGGCCAAGTTCCACGTCAAAAAGAACGACGAAGTCGTCGTCCTGTCCGGCACGCAGCAGGGCAAGCGCGGCAAGGTCCTGGAAGTCCTCCGCGACCGCAGCCGCGTCATCGTCGAAGGCGTCAATTTCATCAAACGTGCCACCCGCAAGTCGCAGGAGCAGCCCCAGGGCGGCATCATCGAACGCGAAGGCGCGCTTCACATCTCCAAGATCATGCTCGCCGCCGACTACGACAGCCGCAAAGGCGCGACTGCCGCTGCATCAAGCAGCAAGGCCGCGGAAGCCGAAGCGCCCGCCAAGAAGACTGCTCCAAAAGGAAAGAAATAAGCCATGCCCGCTCCCGTCGTCCCCCTCAAAGAACCGACCACGCTCGCCCGCGAGTACAAGGAAAAGGTCGTCCCGGCCCTGATCAAGAGCCGCGGCTACAAAAACGTCATG
>Ga0302320_10024039_pt1 | contig 11920 bp, 9 predicted proteins | sample Bog_T0_3_FD_202130 | JGI IMG/M metagenome (GOLD analysis project Ga0302320, IMG submission 202130) | Peat permafrost microbial communities from Stordalen Mire near Abisko, Sweden - Bog_T0_3 | ecosystem: Environmental > Terrestrial > Soil > Wetlands > Peat | place: Sweden: Abisko, Stordalen Mire... | reverse complement strand
CGACGACGGCGGAGTCGTGGACGTCGACATGGAGGCGGACGAGCCGCCCGCCTCCTCGCGCCGTCCCATCGCCCTCGAGCCCCCGCTCGAGGAGCTCGCGTTCGGGGACGCGGCGCCTCCGCCCGCCGCCCACACGCCGCCGCCGGAATCGGGCCGTCAGGTTGCGTCTTCGGCGTACCCAGAAGCGGTGCAACCCTCTGAAGCGCTTGCGGAATCCCCGGAGGCCCCCACGGCCGCCGAGGTGTCTGCGGCGAGCCCCGGGCTGGACTTCGACGGGGAGTCCACGGGGGTCCGGGCGAAGGCCGACGCAGAGGCCGCCCCCGCTGCATCGCCCACGGCGCCGCCGCCGGCCTTCGTGGCCGAGGCCCAGGTAGCCGCACGGACGTCGCCCCCGCCCGCGCCGGGGACGGTCCCCCCGCCCGCCGCGCGCACGGCCCCGCCGCCTGCCCCCGTGCCGGTCATCGCGCTCGCTCCGGAGGTCGTCCAGCCTTCCCTCGACGCCGGCGCCAGCGTGGCCGCGTTCGTCGGGAAGGCCCCCGAGTTCCAGCCTTCGAGCTTCGGGGACCTGCTGGACGCCACGCTCGCCCTGTAGGTCACGCGGGCAGCGGGGCTGCGACGGGCGTCACTGCGGCGTGGTCTGCGCGCAGCGCCCGCCGATGCACTGCTCGGTCTGGTCGCAGCAGTCCGACGTCGTCGTGCACTTGTCGTACTCGGCCGAGCAGCCCGTCGCCTTCGACGAGCAACTCCCCATCCCGGCGTCCGTGCCGTAGCAGTAGCCGCCGCAGCAGTCGTCCCCCGTCGCGCAGCTCGTCCCGTCCGCCTTGCAGGGGTTGAGCACCCAGAAGCCGCGGAGGTTGTCGGCGCTCAGCTCCTGACCGTCGAGATAGAAGGCCGGGTGGCTGGGATCGGTGACCATCGTCGGGAACTCGCCGCCCGATTCGGGGATGTCCATCGCCGCGACCCAGAGCTTGCCGAGGTCGTCCCCGCTCACGCCGGCATCGTCCGTGTTCATGACCCCCGAGCCCCCTCCCGCCGATGCCATCGACGGCAGCATGTTTCCGTAGGAGCGGTGGCTGGTGAAGACGACCCAGAAGTAGCCGCCGACCGCCTCGGGCAGGACCGTCGGCGCGAAGCTCAAGCCAGGGTCCATCGCAGGCAGGTAGCTCGCCGAGCCGCTCCCCGTGTACCCGTCGAGGGCGTCCAGGCGGTGGACGGTCTTCGTCATCTTGTTGACCGCGTAGACGTCGCCCGTCGCCCCCTGGTCGGTCTCGAAGCCCGCGTTCGACCCCGCGTGGTAGACGACCCACTGCGAGTCCGGCGTGAACGCGGGCCACCCGAGCGTCGCGTTGTTGTTGGTCACGAGGTCCGTGAGGCCGGAGAAGCTACCCCCGACGCTCCCGCCGCCATCCTGCGTCGCCACCGCGAAGCTCATGAGGCTCAACGTGTGCCCGGCGCCCTGGTCCTTGTCCTCGTGGATGAAGGAGAACCACTTGCCGTCGGGCGAGAAGGAGGTCGTGCCGCCGTTCGTCACGACGCCGTCCCAGCCAGGGGCGGCGATCTCCAGGCCCGTCTTCGTGTCGTACAGGGCCGACCGCGCGCCGGGGAGCCAGGTCCGGTAGTTCGTCGCCGACATCGCGAAAGAGCCGTCGGGGTACAGGCCGCCGTAGACGAAGCGGTTGTCCGCTTCCGTGTTCATCACCGCCCCGTTGTTCTTCAGATCGTAGCTGACGCTCCCGATGATGAACCCGGTGGCCGACACCAGCGTCGACCCGTCGGCGCTGGCGGTATGGCAGACGTTCGCGCAGCCGCTCTTGAAGACCGTCGGTTGCGTGGCGCCGGGCTGGATGTGCATGATGGCCACGCTCCCGAGACCGCCCGCGATGGTCGACCCGTACGTCTCGTAGAAGATCGTGCCCTTCAGGCTGCCATGGGCGACGCCCCACGACTCCGTGATGGGCCCGGACACCGCCCCGCCGGAGATCTTCGTCACGGAGACCTTCACGGGTGAGGTCGTCGAGAGCGTGAGCGCCTCCCAGACGTTCTGGGAGATCGCCGCCCGTCCCGGGTTGGAGCTCCCGTAGAAGCCCTTGTACGAGAACCCCGAGCCCACGGCCTCCACGTAGAGAGCGTCGGGCGGGTTCCCGTCGAACTGCAAGGTCGGGGCGAGCAGGCCGCGGGGGAAGATCGTCTGGTCGTACGGGTAGAGCCAGACGAAGCGCGGATCGGCGGTGCCGCCGGTCGTGAGCTGGGTCTGCGTCGCCGCCGGGACCATGCCCGGGTTCTCCGAGATCGTACACGTCGTCGACGAGCACGTACCGCCGGCCGCCTTGCACGCCGCGCACGCCTCGAGGCTCAGCGGGCCCGTGGGCGGGGGCGGCGCGCTCATACCGCTGTCCATCCCGCCGCCGAGCGTGGGCCCGGTGTCTGCGGTCTCGCCGCCGCTGTCAGGAGAGAGCTGCTGCGTGCCGCTGTCGGCGCCGAAGCCGGGTTGCTTCGAGCCGGCGCCGCACGCAGCGATCCAGGCCACGACGAAGAGAACGGGGGAGAGCCGCCAAGCAAGGGTACGCATCGGGTGCATCGTACCTCGCGGGGGGCGCGAAGGCTCTCACGTCTGCATCATCCGAACCCGGGAGCGGGAGCGGTTCTTCAGTCGCCCGCCACCCATAACACCTCGGCGTGGTTCAACCACGTCCGCTGCCGGCGCGCGAAGACCCGCGTGGCCCGCACGATCGTCAGCGCGAGGTCCTTCTCCGGGACCCCTCCCTGCACGTGCGCGCGGACCTCGCGGTAGCCGACCGACCCCATCGCCCGTGCCTCCCCGTAGCCCGCGGCGATGAGCGCTCGCACCTCGTCGATCCACCCCGCCGCGAGCCACAGGTTCACGCGCTCCTCGATGCGCGCGGTCAGCGCCGCGGGGTCGCGGGCCAAGGCGACGAGGTGGGCCGGGTGGCGGGTCGTCGCGAAGGCGTGCTCGGCCTGCTGCTCGCTCATGGCGCGGCCCGTGAGCTCGTGGATCTCGAGTGCGCGGCTCACTCGCACCAGATCGTTGGGGTGGAGGCGCTTCCACGCCGCGGGGTCGATCGCCTCGAGCTTGGCGTGCAGCGCCGCGCGGCCCTCGCGCTCGGCGAGCTCGCGGTGGCGCGCGCGGATCTCCTCGCTCGCGGGCGGGGCGGGGAGTAGCCCGAAGAGGAGCGCCTTCACCCAGAGAAAGGTCCCCCCGCACACGATGGGCACCTTGCCGCGCGCGCGCGCGTCCGCGATGGCGGCCGACGCGAGCCCCGCGTAGGCAGCGGCGTCCACGGGCTCGAGCGGCCCCTTGGCGTCGATGAGGTGGTGGCGCGCGCGCCCCAGCTCCTCGGCGGTGGGCTTTCCGGAGCCTATGTCGAAGCCGCGGTAGATCTGGACGCTGTCGGCGCTGATGATCTCGCCGCCCAGGCGCTCGGCCAGGCGCACCGCGAGCTCGGTCTTGCCGCTCGCCGTCGGGCCCACCACCGCGAGCATCCCGCCGTCGTCCGCGAGGGCGACAGCCTGGGCGAGGCTAGCGTCCAACCCGTCGCTCCAGCTCGTCGAACCCGAGGCGCATGACGACCGGCCTGCCGTGCGGGCAGTGGCCGGCGAAGTCGATCGTGTCGAGCGCGCGCAGGAGCGCGGTGGCCTCGTCGTCGGCGAGGCGGTCGCCGGCGCGGACCGAGCCGTGGCACGCCATCGTCGCCAGCACGAGGTCGGCCGCGTCCCCGAAGGGCCGCTTGGCCGCGCGGCCGAGCTCCGCCGCGAGATCGCGCACGAGCCGCTCGGGGCTGGCGCGCGTGAGAAGCCTCGGCACGGCGTGGACCGCGACGGCCGACGCGCCCACCGCGCGCACCTCGAGCCCGAGACGGAGCGCGTCCTCGGCGTGCTCCTCGAGCGTCGCCACCTCGGTGGGAGCGACCTCGACGACCTCCGGAATCAGCAGCCGCTGCGACGCGATGGCGCGCGCCTGGTAGCCCTTGCGCAGCCGCTCGAAGGTCACCCGCTCGGCGGCCGCGTGCTGGTCCAGCACGTAGAGCCCGTCCTCCCCCTCGCAGACGAGAAACATCGCGCGCACTTGCGCGAGGTACCGCAGCCCCGCATAGAACCCGGGCCCCTCGAAGAGCGTCCCCGTGGCCGAGTCCGCCAGCGCCGGCGCGCCCCCTCCACCCGCGCTCACCGCATACGCCAGCCCCCACCCCTCATTCCCATCCGCCGCCCCACCCGCCGTCGCGCTCCCTCCCGCTCCCCCGCTCGCTCCGCCTCCCGCTCCCGCCCACCCTCCCGCTCCCGCTCCCCCGCTCGCTCCGCGTCCCGCTCCCGCCCACCCCCCCGCCCCCGCTCCCCCGCCCGCCCCCTGCTGCCCCAGCCCCCACTGCTTCCCCGTCGGCCTCGCCGACAGCGCCGGAATCGCAAACGCCTTCGCCAGCGCCAGGTGCAGCTCCCGCGACACCGCATCGAACGTCGCCCGCCCGTCAGCGAACCGCACCTCCGCCTTCTGCGGATGCACGTTCACGTCGACCAGCTCGAGCGGCAGCTCGATGTACGCGACGCCCACCGGGTAGCGCCCGGGCTCCAACACCGAGGCGTACGCGTGCGCCACGGCCCGCGCGAGCTGCCGATCCTTCACCGGCCTCCCGTTGACGAACAGATGGAGCGCCACCGCCCCCGCCCGCGCCCGCTCCGGCGGCGACAGGTACGCCTCGAGCCTCATCCGGCCCCGCTCGCCCACGCACGCCTCGAGCCGGTCTTCCCCGATGGCCGAGAGCGCCCGCTCCTTGCGCGTGCCCACGCGCAGGTACTCGCGCGCGACCTTCCCGTCCCGCACGAGCGTGAAGCTGACCGCGGGCCGCGCCAGCGCCGCCATCAGCACGACCTCGCCCACGTGCGCGCTCTCGGTCGCCGTGGCCTTCAGGAACTTGCGGCGCGCGGGCACGTTGAAGAAGAGCTCGGCCACCTCGATGCTCGTCCCCACCGCGCAGCCGGCGGGCTTCACCCGGGGCTCGCCGCCGCCGTCGACCACGAGCTCGGTGCCTTCGTCGGCTCCGCGCGCGCGCGTCGTCATGGTCAGGCGCGAGACGGAGCCGATGCTCGGGAGCGCCTCGCCGCGGAACCCGAACGAGGCGATGCGCGCGAGGTCCTCGAGCGTCGCGATCTTGCTCGTCGCGTGGCGCTGGAGCGAGAGGCGCGCGTCGGCCTCGTCCATGCCGGCGCCGTCGTCGGTCACGCGGATGCGCCCCATGCCCCCCGCGTCGATCTCCACGCGGATGCGCGTGGCGCCGGCGTCGAGGGCGTTCTCCACGAGCTCCTTGACGACGCTCGCGGGTCGCTCGACGACCTCGCCGGCCGCGATCTGGTTGGCCAGGTCGCTGGAGAGCAGATGGATCTTTCCCACCTCGAATACCTCCTTCTCCCGCGCTCCGCGACCGGAACGCCGATCAGCGCTCCGTGAGCGAGCCCTGCGCCCTGGGCTCGAAGAAGGCGCGCGAGCGGGGGCGCGTCAGCGAGAGCACGATGAGGGCGCTCGCGAGCGTCTCCAGCGCCAGCTCGATGGGGGGCACGTACCGCTGGACGACGTTGCCGTACCCGCTTTGCCGCGCAATCTCGCCCTGCGCCGCGCGCACCTCGGGTGTGAGCACGTACCAGACGACCCCGAGGACCGCGTGGACGCACGCGATCTGGATGAGCCCGCTACGGGCCTGCGAGCGGCCGCCCATCGCCCTTGCCGCGAAGACCACCATGGCGCCGCCGAGGACCAGCATGGCGACGGCGAGGGGGAAAACGCGGGTCCGCGCGGTGTCGAGCGCCTTGCGGAGCGGCTCGTTTCGCCGGTTCTCCTGGGCCTGCGCGTCGTCTTCCGTCGACTCGTAGGCGGCGTCGGAGTTGTAGAAGTTGATGAGCGTGCAGCCGTTGACGAGGCCCTGCGCCCCGAAGAGCCAGCCGCCGATGAGGGCCAGCACGAGGAACCACGGCCTTTTCAAGCCCGCTCTCTGCGTCGGCGGACGCGACGGACGGAAGCGGGGGTCAGGCGGCTGGTTCACGCCTTGGCGATAGCATGCCGCACGCCCACGGTCCTCACCTTTGCGTAGGCCCGCGCGGCGGGCGCGGGCTTCGCCGGAGCCCGCGACGGTGCTAGGGTCGCCGGCCATGCATCGCAGGTTTGCGTACGGCTACGTGGGCGCCTTCATGCTGGTCGCGGGTGGAGCGCTGGGGCAGGCAAAGCCCCCGGGCGCGCCGCCGCCCTCCGCCCCCGAGGCTCGCATCGCCAGGCAGTCCGCGACGCCGCAGATCGCGCTCTCGCCGGCCCTCGTCCAGAAGCTCGCGTCGACCGACCCCGAGCAGCTCCGGTCGGGGCTGGACGAGGTGCGCCTCGCGGGCAAGGGGGCGGCCCGGGCCGTTCCCGCCATCGTGGCGCAGCTCGAGCGCGGCCTCCCTTACACCGTGGCGCAGGCCGCGCTCGATACGCTGGGCGACATCGAGGTGGAGGCCGCGTCGCCGGTCATCGCCTGGTATGTGCGCCACCGGGACCTCGAGGTGCGGCGCGCGGCGGCCAAGGCGCTGACCCACACGAAGGGCGCCATCGCCGCGAACGCGCTGCGCGTGGCGCTCTCGGACGAGGATCCCATGGTGCGCGGGACGGCGGCCACCGGGCTCGGCGCGATGAAGGCGAAGGAGGCCGTGAACGACCTCTTCGTCGCGCTGGACCATCACGTCAACGAGGCGGCCGGCTCCATCGGCCAGCTCTGCAACCCCACCGAGTGCGACGCGCTCGCCGCGCGCATCGGCAAGGTGCCGTTCGACGTGATGACCTCGGGGCTCGACCCCATCCTGTTCCGCCCGAAGGCGGAGGTGAGCGACGACGCGAAGGTGAAGCTCGTCGGTCGCATCCGTGAGCTCGGGACGGGGGAGGCGAACAAGTTCCTGCGGGACGTGCAGAAGCGCTGGCCCGCCGCGTGGTCTCCGCGCATCAAGCAGTCGATCGACCAGGGGGTGCTCGCCACCGCGGCCGCCCCCGGCACCGCGACGGGAGCCCCGTGATGCGCACCGTCATCGGTACCCTGGGCGCGCTCGCCACCTTCGCGGCGCTCGCCACCACGGCCGCGGGCTGCGGCGGCGGGCAGACGCAGGCGCGGCTCTTCTCGACCGAATGGGAAGACGACGGCGGCAAGTCGATCGAGGCCCTCCGGCTGCGCATCAAGGACACGCACCCCGTCGCGGGGGCGGACGTCGCCGTGGGCGTTGCGGGCAACGCCGACAAGATCCTCGGGCTCCCGCTCGGGGGCGGCCCGCGCTGGACGTTCGCGCACCCGCTCGACGCGCGGCCCATCCTTGCCACGAGCGTCGTCGTCGGCTCCGGCGGCGGCGAGCTCTTCGCGCTCGACGCGGCGACCGGGCACAAGCTGTGGGCGCGGCCGACGGGCGGCCTGAAGCTCCACGCCGCCGGGGACGACGGCTCGGTCACCGCCATCACCCTGTCCCGCGCGGGCAACGGCCCGGGCTCCACGCTGCTGGCCGTCACGCACGACGGCGGCGTCGTGCGGCAGATCGAGACCGACAAATCGCTCGGCGCCCCCGCGGTCCTCGCGCGCCTCGCCTTCATTCCCTGGGGCAACCAGTACGTCTCGGTGTTCGACCTCTCGGACGGCGACGAGGCGGCCCGCGTGCTGCTTCGCGAGAAGACGAGCCGCGCCTGGACGGTCGGCGGCGGCCTCTACTTCGGCGAGGCCGCGGCGGTCCGCTTCGACGATCGCATCAAGGACGCCTCCCACAGCCAGGCGACGCGCATCGCGCTGCCGCCGCGCGAGCTCCCGGGCACGCCCACGCTGATGACCCCGGGCGACGCGTACGCCGGGCCCGTGGCGAGCGCGCCCGACAAGATCCGCCTCTACGCCCGCCCGAGCAGCCCCGACGGTCCTCTGGGCTGGGACAGCGACCGCTTCTACGCGACCTACTTCGGCCTCGTCTTCGGCTTCTCGTCGAGCAAGGGCGCGCTCCGCTGGGTGCACACCCACGGGTCGGACGTCCTCGGGGGCGCGGCGGCGAAGGGCTCGCTCGTCCTCTGCGACGAGCAGGGCAAGGTCACCGTGATCGACGCGGAGAGCGGCGGCACGGTGTCCGAGCTCGACATGGGTGAGCCCGTGAAGAGCTGCGCCGTCCAGGCCGACGCCTTCCACGCTGCCGGCCCGGGCCAGAGCCCTGGGACCTTGGCGAGCCAGATCCAGCACGCGCTCGAGAGCAAGGACCTCGAGCTGGCGACCGGCCAGCGGCTCCTCTTGCGCGAGCTCGGGACGATGGAGGACGAGCAGGTCACCAAGACGCTCATCGAGATGGCGAGCAACCCGCGCACCTCGCCGGCGCTCCTCGGCGACGCGCGCACCGAGCTCGCGAGCCGCCGCAACGGGGCAGAGTTCATGCTTGACGCGCTGTCGCGCCACTACGATTTCCTGCACGGTGTGCTCCGCCCGCTCCCCGTCGGCCCCATCGCGCAGGCGCTGGCGGCCATGAAGCAGACGCAGGCCGCGCACCTGCTCGCCGACCACCTGCTCGACCCCATGGATACGGACGACGACGTGCGCCAGGTCGCCGCCGCCCTCGTCACGCTCGGCGGCTCGTTCGAGGTCATCGACTTGAAGCGCTTCTTCGCCATGTACCGCGCGGCCCCCGCGCAGCCGCCGCCCGACGCGATCGCCGACGCCGTCGTCAGCGTGGGGCAGGTGCTGCTGCGACAGGGCGGAGCCGACGGGCGAGCGGTGGTCGATCAGGCCATCGCGTACGGGATGACCAATCCCCTCGTGAAGGAGCGCCTGAGCGCGCTCGTCCAGGCGGCGGATGCAGAGAAGGTGAAGAAGTAGCCGATGGTTTGCCCTCGCTCGCGTCGTGTCCTCCTTCTCTTGCTCGGTCCGGGTGTCGTGCTGGCGGCCTCCGACTGCGAGCCGAACGGCGGTCACCCGCCGCCGGCGGCGGACGGGGGCGTCGCCGAGGTAGGCGCCGTCGCGGCGGTGGCTCCGGACGGGGGCGCCGCGGAGGGGGGGCCGGCGGCGTCGGGCTCGAGCACCGTCATGCTGGACATGTCTGCGCTCACTCCCTGCAAGGAGGACCAGCACGACTGCGAGACGAGGTGCGCGAAGGGCTCGGCCGACAACTGCCTCGTCCTCGGCTTCTTGCTCGCGAGCGGCAAGGGCGGAGGCCCGAGGGATCCCGCGCGCGCGATGGCGCTCTTCACCCAGGCGTGCGGCGCCGGCCTCGCCGCCGGGTGCGGGGGCCTCGCGGAGATGTACCTTATGGGCGAGGCCGTCGGCCGGGACCTGCCCAAGGCGACCGCCCTCTACCAGCAGGCCTGCGAGAAGGGCGACGCGCTCTCCTGCGGGAGCCTGGCCGGCCTCTACGTCGGCGTGGACCCGAAGGGGCCCGGTATCGTCCCGCAGGACGGGCCCACGGCGGCGAAGTGGTACCAGAAGTCGTGCGACCTCAAGGACATGGACTCGTGCCTGAACCTCGGCGCCCTCCTGTCCACCGGGGCGGCGGGCACGAAGGACGCGGTGCGTGCCCACGATCTGTTCGCCACCGCGTGCGACGCCGACAGCGCCCTGGCCTGCACCCTCCTCGCCGACGGCTACGCGCGGGGCGACGGCGTCCCCAAGGACGCGAAGCGGGCAGGGGAGCTCTACGCGAAGGGATGCAAGGGCGGGATCGCGCGTGCGTGCAAGCAGGCGGGCAAGTAAGCGCCCACGAGGCCTACGCCGTCGCCCCGTCCACGATCCCTAGCCCCTCTTCGCGCGAGAAGAGGCAGCCCTCGCTTCCCATGGGAAAGGTCCTGCAGGCCTCCGGCCTGACCTCGTAGATCCCGCAGCGCAGGTCCTTCTGGAGGTGGCGGCAGTCGCCCGAGCGGAGGAGCCGCAGCACGATCTTCTTCCCGTCCATTCGCGTGAACGGGGGCCGCAGGAGGTCCTCCCGTCCGGCGTCCTCGAAGCGCTTGATGTCGACCTTCTCGAGCCTCACGTAGTTCTTGCGGCAGCAGGCCGCGCACTTCTCGCAGTCGAGAACCATCGTCCGCGTCGAGCCGCGGTGCACCGAGTCGCGCTGCACGCGCTCGCGCACGAGGTCGAAGCAGTCCTTGGGGATGCTCGTCGTCGCCAGGCCGCGCAGCGCGCCGCGGTTCTCGACGTCCCACTTGTGCTTGCGCATGTCGAGGAGCGACCAGACGCCGAGGTCCTCCTCCTCGCTGTCCTCGTCGGGCTCCTGGAACACCATCATCGCCTGCTTCTCGCTGGCCCACACGATCGCGTGCCCGCCGGCGCGCACGTGGGCGGCAGCTTCGCGGACGAAGCGCTGGTTGAAGGAGCGAACGAGGGGGCGGACGACGCGGGAGGAGGCCATGGGCCCCTACGTTTATCAGCGGAGGATCCCCACCGCCAAGCTCACCCACGGCTCGACGTCGCGCGACGTGCGCGTGACGCTGAGGGAGAGCTGGACCTTGGTCTGGCCCTCGACGCTCCGCCGCCCCTTGCCCGGGAGCATCGGACCCGGGGAGGCCGTGGGCGGCGGCAGCACGCGGGCCGTGATGATCGCCGTGCCGGACGCGACGTCGAGCGGGACCGCGACGCGCGCGTGCTGGCAGGCAAACGAGCGCAGGCGTCCCTCGACGTCGCGCGTGGCGAGGTCCGTCAAGCCCGCCGCGGGCACGACGATGTCGAGCGTGGCGCCGTCGCGGTAGGCGTACACGGCCGGGCTCTTCGACAGGACCGTGAGGGGTATCTCCACCTTGTCGATGAGCCGCACGCCCAGGGACTGCCGGTCGTACCAGCCGCGCGAGACCGCGAGCGTGGCGCCGTTCCCCTCGCCCACCACCGCCTCGTAACGGAAGGAGCGCACCCTCGGCCCCGGTCCGTCCACCGGCAAGGCTGCGAGGACCGGGGGCTCGTTCTGGCTCGAGGGATCGTCGGGGTTCGCCACGGCGGGCGGCGGGTCGTCGCCCCGGAACATGCATCCGACGTCGCCCGCCGGGACGAGCTGAAGAGCGCGGCCCTCCTCGGAGTCGCCCGGATACCAGCGCACCTCCTCGACCTTCTCCTTGCCCCCGAGCGCCTTGGGTCTCACGGTCTCGATGCGCGCGAGGCTCGCGTCCGTGATGCTCGAGACGTCGACGCGCCCGGCGTGCGCCGCGCCTGCCCAGCCGACCACGGCTGCGAGGCCGAGGACCAACGCCGCGGGCCTCACAACGACCTCAGGTAGGTCTCGAGGGCGCGCTTGTCCTCGGCGGAGAGCTGGCTCGTCTTGCCCATCGAGCCGTCGGTCGCCGCGAGCATCTGGTCGAACGAGGCGAAGCGGCCGTCGTGGAAGTAGGGCGCCGTGCCGCTGACGAAGCGGAGCGACGGCGTGTCGAACTCGGCCTTCTCTTCGAGCGCGTGACGGAGGCCGTCGGGCGCCTGGCCGTCGAGGCCGTGGCAACCGCTGCACCCGGTCTCGCTCGCGTGGAAGATCTCCCGTCCCCGCGCGAGCTCGCGCGACGCGGTGTCGCTGGGCGAGGCCGTCGGGCCCGCCATCGTCATCGCGTAGGCGACCAGCGCGTCGAGGTCCCTGCGGCCGAGCGCCTGCGCGTTGAGCCGCGCGAAGGTGTTGGCGAGGTGCGCCTCGATGGTCTCGCCCGAGCCGTTCCACGCGTACGGCGCGGTGTCCGCGAGCCTCCCCGCGAGCGAGGGCGTCTGGCGCGTGCCGTCGGGCGTGGCCCAGACGAGCCCGTCGTCCCTGCCGTCCGGGTGGCAGCTCGCGCACGCGCGGCCGTCGCGGGCGATGCTGCGGTGGAAGAGCTCGCGGCCGAGGGCGAGGTCGCGATCGTCGGCAGGCTGCGCGAGACGCGAGAGGGAGATCCGCGTGGGCCGCTCCCCGGGGTCGTCGAGCCGCTGCGCCCCGAGCG
>Ga0302320_10024036_pt1 | contig 11921 bp, 9 predicted proteins | sample Bog_T0_3_FD_202130 | JGI IMG/M metagenome (GOLD analysis project Ga0302320, IMG submission 202130) | Peat permafrost microbial communities from Stordalen Mire near Abisko, Sweden - Bog_T0_3 | ecosystem: Environmental > Terrestrial > Soil > Wetlands > Peat | place: Sweden: Abisko, Stordalen Mire... | reverse complement strand
CTTGTTGCCGAACGCGATGGCCTGGTTGACGCCCGGCTTGTTGCGGAGCTTGTCGGCCAACTCGATCACATCGGGTCCGTGCACCGACCAGGTGGTCAGGCCAACGCGATCGACGACCTCCTTCACCGTGCCGTGAGTCAGCAGATGGCCGTTGGAAATATAGGCGAGCCGGTGGCAACGCTCCGCCTCATCCATATAATGTGTCGTGACGAGAAACGTCAGGCCCTCCAGGGCCAGGCGATGGATGTGCTCCCAAAAATCGCGCCGCGCCTTTGGGTCGACTCCCGCGGTCGGCTCGTCGAGCAGCAGCAGCTTCGGCGAGTGAATCAGGCAGGCGGCCAGGGCCATCCGCTGTTTCCAACCGCCGGAAAGTTCCCCTGCCAGTTGGTTCTCCCGCCCGGTCAATCCGAGGTCTGCGATGCTCTTTTCCACCAGTTGCTTTCGGTCCTTCATGCCATACATGCGGGCGACGAAGTCGAGATTCTCCGCGATGGTCAGGTCCTCATAAAAACTGAAACGCTGCGTCATGTAGCCGACCTGTTTTTTGATCGAGTCGCTGTCCCGGATCACATCGTAGCCAAGGCAGGTGCCGCTCCCCGCATCGGCCCGCAACAGGCCGCAGAGCATTCGGATGAAAGTTGTCTTGCCGCTGCCGTTTGGACCGAGGAACCCATAAATCTCCCCCGGCTCCACCTGCAGATCGATCTTGTTCACGACCGTGCGTTCGCCGAAGCGCTTCGTCATCCCCTGGACATCGATGGCAAAATCGCCGGGCATAAGGGCATTCTAGCGATCAAACTCGACATCGACCGGCTGACCCGGATGCAGCTTCACCGCCGTCGCGGGATCGAAATCGATCTCGACCATGTAAACCAGCTTCTCGCGGCTCTCCTCGCTGTAGATCACCGGCGGAGTGAACTCCGACTTCGGGAAAATGAAACGCAGCGTCCCGATAAAGGGAGCGTCAACGCCATCGACAAAAACCTTCGCCTGATCTCCGGCGTGAAGCGTTCCGATCACCCTCTCCGGCACAAACGCGCGCACTTCGATATTCTCCGGTGGCAGCAATTGCACCACGGGGTGCCCCGCCTCAACCCACTCGCCCTGCCGGTACAGCGTGTCGAAAACAATACCGGTCTGCGGCGCTGTCTGCGCCTTCTGCGCGTAATTCCACTGCGCCTCCGCCAGGCGCTGACTGTCCTGGTCCCGCGCCGAGCGCGAAAGCTGAAGGTCCCGCACCGAAGCCGTGCCGGGCGTTTGGCTCAGGAATTCCTGGCGCTCGAAATCCTTTTCCGTGAACGTGAGCGACGCCTGCGCCTGGTCCAGCAAGGCTTTCTCCAGCGTGCGATCAAGCTCGAAAAGCGGGTCGCCTGCCTTCACCTCGGTTCCGCGATAGACGTTCAACGTTTGCAACGGCCCCGACAGTTGCGACGAGACGTAGACGAACTCGCCCTCGACATAACCCTGGACCCGGACGCGCGACGAAGGACCGCAACCGGTGATTAATCCGAGAATTGCCAGGGCTATCCCCAGGTGAATAAAGAAACGCCGCGTGCGAAAAATAGCGATCGGCGGCGACATCGTAGTGCCAGTCTGCATGAGTAGCCTTCCAAGTTACGCCAATGCCGCGTGGCCGTCGATTTGTAACTCGTATCACTTCTTGGTGAAATCAGGTCTTTTATGCTTGCTTGATCCTGAGCGGAGCGAGCCAAAGAGTTTTCTTTCTCCTATACAGACCGGCCCAAGCGCAGTCGTTCCTCGATCCGCGGAACGTCCGCAAGTCCGAGCGGTCTTGTCATCGCAGCCAATGATCCGTATATCTTGCAGTTGCGATGTCTTTCGTGGCGCCCTTCGATTTTCTTCCCGCGTTCCGATGAACGCACCCACGCCGACTAACTTTCTTTGCCGTCGCCTGTCCGACTTTCCATTTTAACCATACTCAATTCCATGCTCAAACATCCTGAACTCACCAAGGGCCGCTTCGTCAGATTTGAAAAAGAACTCAAAGCTCTGCTTTACCCGCGATCAATCGCGCCGGAAAAGTTGGAGGTCTACTCCGCGCCTGACCGCATCTCGTACGCCGAGGCGTTGAAGGGCAGGTACCGTCTGGCAAAACAAGGCGAGCGTTTCGGCCCCGATTGGTCAACCCACTGGTTTCGGATCGGCTACGTCATTCCCAAGGAGTGGTCGGGCGAGGAAGTCCTGCTTTATTTCAATGCCACCTCGGAAGGTTGCGTGTGGAAAGACGGCGTGCCGATGCAGGGGCTCACGAACTCCAACTGGGGACAGGAGGAGGACATCCGTTCCTACTTCACCATCGCAGCGCGGGCCAAGGGCAAAGAACGCGGTTCCCTCTATGTCGAGACGGCGATTAACGGCATGTTCGGCATTCCCGATGCGGGCAATAAGACTCAGCGGGATAACCTCGGGCGCTTGCGTCAGGTTCAACTCGTCGTGCGTGACCGCGCCGTATGGGACCTGTTGTGGGACTTCATGGTCATCAAGGAAATGGCCGAGAAACTACCGGTGGACGGCGTCCATCAAGGTCCTGCGATGACGGTTGCCAACGAAATCATCAACGTCGTGACGCTGGGTGATCGCTCCACCTACGCGGCGGGCCGCGCCCTCGCGAAGAAATTCCTCGCCAGGCGCAACGGCGACGGAAATCACCACGTCTCGGCCATCGGCCATGCCCATATCGACACCGCGTGGCTTTGGCCCCTGGCCGAAACGAAACGCAAATGCTACCGGACCTTCTCCACGGCGGTCCGGATGATGGATCAATATCCCGAGTATAAATTCGCCTGTTCCCAGGCGCGGCAACTGGCGTGGATCAAGAGAGAGCAACCTGCGCTCTACGCCAAAATCAAGGCCAAGGCCAGGAAGGGCCGATTCATTCCCGCCGGCGGCACCTGGATTGAGCCTGATTGCAACATTCCCTCGGGAGAATCGCTCGTCCGCCAGTTTCTCTTCGGCCAGCGCTTCTTTAAAAAAGAATTCGGCGCGATTTGTCGCGAGTTCTGGAACCCCGACGTCTTTGGTTACTCCGGCGCTCTTCCCCAAATCATGCGCGGCGCGGGCATCCGCTTTTTTCTCACGCAAAAACTCTCCTGGAACCAGATCAACCGGCCAACCAGCAGCACCTTTCTCTGGGAAGGCATCGACGGCTCCCGCGTGCTGACTCATTTTCCGCCGAGCGACACCTACAACGCCAGCGTCTCCGTCGACGAAGTCCAAAAACACATCACCAACTTCAAGGATAAGGAGCGTGCCTCCGAAAGCTACATGCTCTTTGGCTTCGGCGACGGCGGCGGCGGCCCGACTGAGGAAATGCTCGAGAGACTGCGCCGGCTCAAGAACGTCGCTGGTCTGCCCGAAGTCGAGATCCGGTCTCCGCAGGATTTCTTCCAGCGATGCGACGACGATCTCAAGGACCCGCTTATCTGGCAGGGCGAACTCTACTTTGAAATGCATCGCGGCACCTACACGACCCAGGCCGCCAATAAACGCGACAACCGCCGCAGTGAGGAATTGCTCCACGATGTCGAATTCCTCGCCGTCCTGGCCCACAACCTGAAAGGCGCGGCCTATCCGCGGGCGGAGATCAACCGCCTTTGGCGCATCGTCCTGCTCAACCAATTTCACGACATTATTCCCGGTTCATCCATCACCGAAGTCTATGAGGATTCAGCCCGGGATTACGCTGAGGTCTTCGGCGCAGCAGCGGAACTGCGGGATCGAGCCATCGCCCGGCTCCTGCCCGCGGCGAAGGGCAAAAATCTGCTCGCCCTCAACACGCTGGGTTGGCCGCGCCGCGAAATCGTGGCCAATCCGTTGGGCAAGGGGCTATCGCAGGGACTCTCCTTCGCCCAGGCGCCCGCTTGCGGTTACGCCGTCTGCGAGGTGCGAACCGAAACGGACGCGCCCGTCGCCGTACATCAGGGAAAAAATGGCTTCACCCTCGAGAACAACCTCGTTTGCGCCCAATTCAATGCCCAGGGACGCCTCACCAGCTTCTTCGACAAACGCCATGATCGCGAAACGATCAGTCCCGGAAGCAAGGGCAACCAATTCGCCCTTTTCGAGGACAAGCCGGAAAAATTCGAGGCTTGGGATGTCGACATTTATCACTTGGAAAAGCGCCGCGAAGTCGGCCGCGTGCTCAAGAGCCGGGTCATCGCCGCCGGCCCCCTGCGCGCCATCGTCGAGCTCGACTATGAAATCAGCCCGAAGTGCACCCTGACGCAGCGCATCTCCCTCGATGCCGAATCGCCGCGTCTCGATTTCGAGTGCCAGGTCGATTGGCGCGAAAAAGATCAGTTCCTCAAAGTCGAATTTCCGCTCGCACTGCGCAGCGATTATGCGACCTACGAAATTCAATTCGGCCATGTGCGCCGGCCCACGCATTTCAACACCACCTGGGACTTCGCCCGGTTTGAGGTCAGCGCGCACCGCTGGGCCGATCTCTCCGAGCCCGGCTACGGCGTCGCCTTGTTGAACGATTCGAAATACGGCTACGCCTGTCTGGGCAACGTCCTCACGCTCTCGCTCCTGCGCGCGCCCAAGTCGCCCGACGCCACCGCCGACATGGGCCGGCATCGTTTCCGCTACGCCCTTTTTCCCCACGCGTACGGACCGCAACTGGGCGGAGTCATTCCGGAAGCCGCGGCCTTCAACCACCCGCTCCAGGTCTTTGCCACTTCGGCCGAACCCCGGCTGGAAAGCTTCTTCAGCGTCGACAATCCCGCTGTGGTGATTGATACGGTCAAAAAAGCCGAGGATTCCAACGACCTCATTCTTCGGCTCTACGAATCCCACGGAGCACACCAGAGCGCCCATCTGAAAACCGCTCTGCCTCTTCAGAAAATCAGCCGCGTCGATCTGCTCGAGGATAATGCCCAGCCGATGCGCGCGAACGCCTCTGGCGTAAAATTGAAACTCCGCCCATTTGAAGTTCTGACCCTGAAAATAACTCTCCCCAACAAAATTTCATCCTAAATAGGTGCGTCGCATTTTGCGCGGTGTCGGCTGGCCAGTCAGGATTTTGCACGAAATGCAAAGCTATCGATCAAGACCATAACCACTGGTTTGGGAGGTAGACGCCGCAAACGAGTAAGTGGCACCGTAAATGCAAAGCAGAGGGGAGACTCACAAATCTGCGAGAATGCGGCACCCATGGGGCTCTGAACAAAACACTCTTATGAGCAAGGATACAAAAATCAGTCGGGATGAGTTGGTCAAACTGCTGAACGAAGATTTGGCAAGAGAGTATCAAGCCATCATCGCCTACGTCATTTACAGCCAGACCATGAAGGGCGCAGCTTATAATCACATTGCAGGCGAACTTGAACTTCACGCCGCAGAGGAGCTGAGTCACGCGCTGCTCATCGCAAAACAAATCGATTATCTCAACGGGACGCCAACCAAGACGCCGAAGGAAGTAAAGTTGTCCGATAAACCGGAGGAAATGCTTCGCTTTGATCTGGAAAACGAACAAGAAACCATTCGCAACTATCGCCAGAGAATCAAACAGGCGGATGCGTTGAGCGAATTTGCGCTCGGTGAGGTATTGCGCAAGATCATTGCCCAGGAGCAGGACCATTTACTCGATTTGGCCGATGCACTCGGGATTGACGCACCCAAGATAGAGGATTGAGCAGCAGCAACGGACAGATCTAAAATTTTCCCGAAATCGATTATGAAATCGCGTTCTCCGGCCTTTTTTGCCCTGCGGTTTATAGTGATATTCGAATGCCTCTGTGGCGGTTTCGCGTTCGTTCGCGGAGATGATATAACGGCAAGGCAGGAAAAACTTAACGGTGGGTATTATCTCCTCCATCAACTCTGCGACGACGAGGCGCAGCTTCCCTTGCTCTTGGATGTCAAACACGCTCCCGAAGCTATCGAAGGCTTTGCCATCAGAATCTCCAATACGGCCAAGGACAGCAATTCCCTCATCGAGCAAATGCAGGAGAGCGATCCTGCTCTAAAGTTTGACCGGAATCCGCTTCCCTCGATTGAGCGGGACGTGCGGGAATCCATCCAGGACGAGAAGCAGCACCAACTACTCTTCGGCACAAGCGACGACGCATTTGTCCGCGCCCTTTTGGTCAGCCAAATAGAAGCGAGCAACTATGCTCTCAATGTGGCCAAAGTTCTGTCCGAGCAGGAAAGCGACCCCAAACGGATAAAGTGCCTGGAGAGAATATCGGCCAAATGGTCCGCGCTCCACTCGGAAGCTTTCCAGCTACTCTCGACCCTTTGATAACAGTAGACATTACGACGGTGGACATGTTCGTCATGCGGATTCGGAGATGAAACCGCTGGAATTTAGGGTCGTTTATCGAAGTGCCCGGGCTATCGCGCAACAGCGTCCGTGCTTCCGGCAATCACCTCGGAGATAAAATAGAGTTTATCGACAACGGGCTTGGAAAGGATAAATGGATAAAGGTCACGCAAGCCCATGCTCCGATTGATGGAGTTGAGGGCAATCGTCAATTCTGCCCAGGCTTCCAGCACTTGACCAAAGGGTTTGGCCTTGAGAGAAGCCTGTGTTCCCTCTGCGTTGCCCTTGGGATCGATTTTGATCCGCTTGCCCACCAAACCGAAATCGGCAGCGACTTCGAGAGTGTCTTGAATATGGAGATAATGGGCCCAACTTTCGGCCCAGTCTTCCCACGGATGCATGGTGGCATACATACTGATGTAGTTGTCCTGCCAATCGACCGGCGCGCCCGTGCCATAATAGGTTTTCATCGCATCCTCGTAGTTGAGGCGTTCGTCTCCAAAGACGGCGCGGAACGGCTCCAGAAACTTGGTATTGTTCACTAATCGATCCCAATAATAGTGTCCGGTTTCGTGGCGAAAATGCCCCAGCAAGGTGCGATAGGGCTCTTTCATGCCGAGCCGAATCTTTTCCCGCGCCCCGTCATCCGCTTCCACGATATTCAGAGTAATCAGCCCATGATCATGTTCGGTTATGACACGCTCGACACTTCCATCTTCTTTTGTCACATCGGCCATAAACCGGAATCCAAGTCCGTTTTCAGGATCATCGACACGATTGGCCAAGGGCAACTTCAGACGTAACGAGCTATAAATCAGTCGGCGCTTTGCTGCTTCGGTTAATCCCCACAGCACGACATTTTGCGGCACCGTTTGGTCGGGGATCATCGTATCCAGGCGGCACGAGACACAAAAGGATTCGGTCGTGTTTTCCGCTGGTATCATCCAATTACAAACACCCGCATTCGTGTAGTTCAGACATTTCTTATAAACGCGCGATTTTGCTTCATCGGCGGTAGGGGAGTAAAATCCATCATTTGTGACATCGAGGCTGCTCGCGCAAATAAGATCCGGGAGAAAGCCGACTTCGCGCTTACAGCTGACGCAGACAATGTTCTCAAAAAACAAAAGCTGTCCACACGTGCAGGTATAAGTCTTCATAAAAATTGTGGCTCTTCAGCGAACAGTTCGAAGCGCTTGGATATAGAGGCCGGCGAGCTTTACCGTCCCCGACGGACAAGCGAGAGCACGAACAGTATCAGAAAAATAACGAACAAGACCTTGGCGATGCCCGCGGCCGTCCCCGCCAAGCCTCCGAATCCCAATATTCCTGCGATCAGAGCGATGACACAGAAGACGATGGCGTAATGGAGCATAATTTTATGGAACTCGCGTGGCAGCGTTTACGTTCGGGAACAAGTGAGCAACAGTTTTAATGAACGTGGTTAGGCTCAACGGTTTTTCTAAAAAAGCGGTAACTCCGAGGAGATTACAGTCTTTGAGGTCCTGGGGATCGCTCGACCCTGTCATGATGATCACAGGCATGCTTCGGAGTCGGTCTACCTTTTTAATTTCTCTAAGAACCTCGACGCCAGCCAGCCCCGGCAAGCGAAGATCGAGAAAAAGCACGAGAGGAACCGAGGCCGCTTTCAATAAGTAATCGAGCGCCGCTTTTCCATTTTCAATGACCCTTACGTGATCCTCGAGTTGGGCCCTTTCAAGCTCTCTGAGCAGCATGAAGCTGTCGTTGGCATTGTCCTCTACGACGAGAATATTTGAAGACGCCGTCGATTCCATAATCTTCAGCGGCGGGATGTTGGACGGCGGGCCCGACCAAAGAGAAAACCAACAGCGAGCGCGACACCCAAGCTGGCGAGCGGGCGCTCCGATACATTGTCCCTGGCCGCGCTAAGCAGGCCGCAAAGCTGTCCTTTGACCTCATCGAGCTGTTCGGCCCCTTCTTCTTGAACGTGGCCGGCCAATTCCTTGAATTGCCCTTTGGCCTTGGAAGCATGTTCGGCAGTCGAACTCACTATATCGCTGGCCGCATCGGTGGCCGTTTGCTTGAGATTTGAAATATCTCGTTGAGTGGACGGAAAAAAAGAAATGGAATTTTGATTAGGCATGATGACTGTGATTGCAAAGCCCATGCCATCAGGCGCACCACCAAACGGTCGTTGAGGCTGAACCCCTTCCGTCGTTAATGAGGATGGAGATCGCCGGGTTGTCGGGCATTGTGCCAGTCAGCCTGCTAAGACTCTTGCATTCTAAGGGTGAAATCAGGAAAGGGAATTTCGACCCAACGCATTCGCCTCCAAAACCGATCGAACGGCCACCACTCCCCAGTCCAAGACAACGGAACAGGAAGTAACTTTGCCCCGCCTTGCTGAAAAAAAGAATTGCCCTATAGGTAGAAATTAAATTATGCCCATAAGGCCCTTCCTCTGCGCGGTTGGTATACTTGGCTCGCTGGCTTTGGTGGACGGCAAGCCACCGCCTGCGCCGGGCCCAATCCAGCCCCCTTCACCTCCGGGAACCTCGGTTCATCCTCAAAACCGCGCGTTCTTTAACCGTCCCTCAAGCGATGGGCCTTTCCATGCCTCCTGCTGACATGGCCGTACGTGATGGCCTCAAAATTGGACTTGGAATTATTTCCTTTATCGCGGGAGCGATATTGCTTTGGTATACGGCTCAGGTTCTCCTCGTCTTTTTTGCATCCATATTTGTCGCAGTATTTTTCTCCGGTCTCGGCCGGTGCTTGCAGAAGCATACGAGATTCACCTACCAGGCCTGCGTGGTATTCAGCCTGATCGCGCTGCTTCAACTTCTGGTCATTGCGGCGCTGCTGGTGGGGCCCGCGATCGCAAGCCAGTCCACAAGCCTATCCGATGCCTTGCCAAAAGCGCATCAACAGTTGGTGGCTCAACTCAATGCCTCACCTTGGGGTGCGCATTTGCTTTCGGGCATTCAGCGAGCCATGGACGCCTCCAAAGATAGCAATTGGCAGAACACCCTCAAATTTGCGGGGGTCACCATTCACGGTATTGGCGGCTTTATTTTTGCCGTGGTGATCGGAATTTTTCTGGCCTTGCAGCCTGATCTTTACCGACAGGGCCTGCTCAATCTCTTTCCCAAGGCTTGGCGGAACCGACTGGGCGAGGTTCTGGACGAAGTGGGATATACTCTCTGGTGGTGGTTTATGGGCCAACTCGTCACCATGGCCTCCGTCGGTGTTTTTATCGGGATTGGATTGGCGGCACTCGACATACCACTTGCCGGAACCCTCGGGTTGATTGCAGCCCTGCTTGCTTTTATTCCCAGTCTTGGCCCCATGATTTCCGTTATTCCCGCCCTCATGTTAGGGCTGACGATTAGTCCGATGATGGGGGTCTGGGTCTGCCTGCTCTATCTCGGCGTGCAAATTCTTGAGGCGAATGTCATCACACCTCTGGTGCAGCTCAAAGCGATTTCGTTGCCGCCGGCATTTGTTCTGGGCTCGGAACTTCTCATGGGCTTGCTTCTGGGTGGTGCGGGGCTGGCGTTCGCCACGCCGCTTGCGGCGGTAGTCCTGGTTCTGGTGAACATGCTTTACATCCAGAATGTTCTTCACGAGCCAGGAAAGTTGCCCAGCAGCGCTCGACGTTCAAAAAAGAGCGTTGAGTAGAAACTGAAAACTACCCGCGCGAAACAACTCGGATGTGACGGCACCCTTGTGGTGCGGTCCGTTTGAAATAGGGACTTTGAGATCGGATGCGGCCGCTGGGCAATTTGCATGAAAGCCCTCCACGCAAAGGTGCAATGCGTCTGCGCGGGTGCTCGATCTTGAAGACGCCAATCGCCTAACCTATTGATCCCGAAGCGAAGCGAAAAATTCTGTTTGGTGGCATGTCTGATGCAACAAGGCCCCAAATGGACTTGGCGACAAAAGAGGAATCAAATGTAACGAAACCGTTGCCGGCGCCCAACCCAAAGAGACGCGGGTCGGGATTCTGGCCCGGCAGGCGTAACCGGATCGTGGTTGAGTCCGTTATGCTCACATTGGCTGTCGTCGCGGTTTTCATCTGGTTCTACGCTCCCTATCTTGTCCGTGATTATATCAACCGGGGCCTGTCCGGGTTGCCCGACTATACGGGGCGCGTCGAATGGGTCCGCCTGCATCCCCTCACGGCGAGCATCGACGTCTACGATTTCCATATCGATAAAAAAGGAAACAACATCCCCGTCCATTTTTTTTACTCCCCGCGATGGAACGTTTCGTTGCAATGGTCGCAAATCTTCCGGGGGGCAGAGCGCGCTTCTGTCCTGATCTACGATCCACGCGTAAACCTGGTCGCCGGGCCGAGCTCTGATCAAAGCCAGATTGGCATCAGCGGAGTCTGGGTGGACGCAATTAAGGCATTGATCCCGTGGCGGGTTAATCAGCTCCGGATTCACAACGGAGATGTTCACTTTCTCGATTTCCATGCGGAACCACAGGTGGATCTGGAACTCAGTAAACTCGAGTTCGCTGCGGAGAACATGAGTAACTCGAAAAAGTTAATGGTTCCATTGCCCGCGACCGTCAAGATCACGGCCTGCCCACTTTTGACCGGTTTCGTTGAGATGGACATGGCGATCAATTTCGATGAGAAATACGCCACGTTTACGCAGACTTTTCGCATGGAGCATGTGCCTGCCGTCGGAGCAAATTCGGCGCTCCAAAAATACCTGAAGGTGCGGGTGAAAAGCGGCGACATTGGCCTCTACAGCGAGCTCACCGGGGACAAGGGGGTTTGCCATGGCTATGTAAAGCCCTTCTTTAACAATCTCGTCTTCGAACCGAAACCATCCGACGAGGGAAATTTTGGCGCCATCTGGTCCGGTATTCTGAATACGGTGAAGGGGATTTTTGAAAACGACGACAAAGTCGTGGCCACCCAAACGGAAATCTCCGGTCGCGTGGATCAGCCTCAGATTGACACGTGGGGAGCGATCGCAGGCGTCTTGTGGAATGCATGGATCGAGGCGCTTCGCCCCGGATTTGACCCGGCCCACGCGCCTCCGACGCCGACCGACACCGTCACCACTCCGCAATCCAGCGCTACGCAAAATGAAGCTGCGCAGCCTTCACCCGCGGAGAAAAAACCCTTGAATCAAGTGAAGGCCAAGGCGGCTACGCCGCAGTAGCAAAATCCATGCAAAGAGGTCTCGCGACACAACGCGCCGCCTCTGTTCGAAGCCGAATTTCAGTCGCCGCAGACGACGACCGAGTCACCGGGGAGAGAGACCAGTCCGTTTTATGGGAGGAGTCGTCCAACGCGGTCTCTTTTCCAAGGCGATCTTTCTTTCCGATGTTGAATCGATCGAGGACCGCGAAACAGATCGTTTCACCCCGACACTCCACGCCGGACATGGGCAGATGCGATGTCGTGTCCGCGTTTTATCTGCTTGCCTCTCACCCGCACTATCGCGTACTACTTACCGCTCCGGTGACGCCATAAGCACTCACCAGTTCGCGTAAACTCTGAGTCTCTTTCTGTCAAAAAAAGGAACTTGTTGGTTACAAGGATGAGTCACAAGTGCTTTTTTCGACACCGGAGATTTACCAGACAAGTCATTGAAGTTCAGTAAAATGGCTGGATAGCTCAGCTGGTAGA
>Ga0302320_10024032_pt1 | contig 11922 bp, 10 predicted proteins | sample Bog_T0_3_FD_202130 | JGI IMG/M metagenome (GOLD analysis project Ga0302320, IMG submission 202130) | Peat permafrost microbial communities from Stordalen Mire near Abisko, Sweden - Bog_T0_3 | ecosystem: Environmental > Terrestrial > Soil > Wetlands > Peat | place: Sweden: Abisko, Stordalen Mire... | reverse complement strand
GGCAGGGGCGAGCGAACAAGCCTCCTCTCTCGAAGAAACCAGTTCCTCCCTCGAAGAAATGGCCAGCATGACCCGACGCAACACCGACAATGCCGTCAAAGTCAACGACCTGGCCCGCCAGGCCCATGCCGCCGCCGACACCGGCGCCGCCGACATGGACGCCATGGCCGCCGCCATGCGGGAAATCAAAGCCAGCGGCGATGACATTGCCAAGATCATCAAGAGCATTGACGAGATCGCCTTCCAAACCAACCTCCTCGCCCTCAACGCCGCCGTCGAGGCCGCCCGCGCCGGGGAAGCCGGCCTGGGTTTTGCCGTGGTGGCCGATGAAGTTCGCAACCTGGCCCAGCGCGCCGCCCGCGCCGCCAAAGAAACCTCCGCCAAGATTGGGAATTCCGCGGCCAAGACCGCACATGGCGCGCAGATCAGCGAGAAAGTGGCGCAAAGTTTGCAGGAAATCATCTGCAAAGTCCGGCAGGTGGACGAGTTGGCGGCGGCGGTGGCCAGCGCCTCCCAGGAACAATCCCAAGGCATCGGGCAGGTCAACGTGGCCGTCGCGCAAATGGACAAGGTCACGCAGAGCAATGCCGCCAGCGCCGAGGAAAACGCCAGCGCCGCCGAAGAACTCAACGCCCAGGCCGCCAGTCTCAAACAATCCGTCACGGGTTTGCTCGAGATGATTGGCGGCGCCCAACCTGATCCGACGGGGCCGCTGCCCGGCCTGTCGGCAAACCCCATTGTCAATCATTCGGATGGGCCGTTTCCCCGCAAGGTTTTCCCGATTCGACCCGTCGGGATTCCCCCACCCGTGGAATCCCATTTTATGTCGCTTACCAATCCCCCGCCGCCGCCGATAGCAAGACAATCCGGTCAAGATTAAACCAGAACCGAGCCACACGAATCTTATGTCAATCGCTGAACCAACTGTGTCCGCCGCCAGCCTCGCTGGCAAATATCTCACCTTCGTCCTCTGTCGTGAATGCTACGGCATTCCCGTGCTGAAAGTGCGGGAAATCATCCGGCTGGCTTCGATCACGCCGGTGCCGCAGATGCCGCACTACGTCAAGGGCGTCATCAACCTGCGCGGCAAGATCATTCCGGTGATTGACCTCTGCGCCAAGTTCGGGCTCGAACACGCCGCCTCGTCGGATAACGCCTGCATTGTCGTCGTCCAGGTCAATGGCACCGAAAACCGCGCCATCCAGTTGGGACTGGCGGTGGACGCCGTCGAGGAAGTTTGCCAGCTCTCGGCGGGGGACATCGAACAGACGCCGGAATTTGGCGTGGCGGTGGACACCTCCTGCATTCTTGGCATGGCCAAATCCAAGGGGGTGGTCAAAACTCTGCTTGACATCGACCGCGTCCTGGGCGCGATGGGTGCGGCCACGATCCCGGCCGCCCTCCATTCCTGAGGCCACTATTTGCCCCCCCTTTTTATGAAACAGCCACATCATCCGTCCTTTCCCCCTTCGACCTGGATTTATTCACTTTGTTTGGCCACGGCGCTATCGGTGTTTTTTCTGCGCGCTCCCGCGCAAAACACCGACGCGAAGACGTCCGCCCCGGTCGTCGCCGCCGCCCCCGCTGCCGCCCCCGCTGCCGTCCTCACTCCCGACCAGGTTCTGCAACGCCTGCTCGAGGGCAACCAGCGCTACGTCGCCGGGCAGCCGACCCATCCCGACCAATCGGTCGAACGGCGCAGTGAGTTGGCCGCCAGCCAGGCACCCTTGGCGGTGGTTCTGACCTGTTCGGATTCGCGCGTGTCGCCGGAACTGTTTTTCGACCAGGGCCTCGGTGATTTGTTTGTTATTCGCAATGCCGGAAACGTCCTGGATGACCATGTCATCGGCACGATGGAATACGCCGTCGAACATCTCCACGTGGGACTTATCATCGTGGTCGGTCACAGCAAATGCGGCGCGGTCTCCGCGGCGGTGGCGGGCGGGGAAATCCCCGGCCACATCCGCAGTTTGACAGACGCGATTGCCCCGGCGCTGGAAGACGCCAAGGACGCGCCCGGAGACAAAATTGACAATGTCGTTCGCGCCAACGCGCGACGCGCCGCCGCCACTTTGACCCATGTCGAACCGTTCCTCAAATCCGCCGTTTCCGCGGGCCATCTTCGGATCGTGGCCGCCCGCTACGACATCAGTACGGGTCAAGTGGAAATCCTCAAGTAATCAATCAAACAACGCCCAACAATTCTCTCAGAACACACCAATAAAATGAAAACAATGACCCTTGGAAAAAAAATCGCCCTCGGTTTCGGAAGTCTCATCGTGATTTCCGTCCTGCTCGGCGCCATGGCGATCTTCAGCATGAAGTCCGTCGAAACCTCCGCCGTGAAACTGGCCACCGGCTATGTCCCTGAAACCCAGGTGGCGACCGAATTAAGCGACGCGGTGGCCGCCACGCAACTGGCGGTGCGCAGCTACACCCTCACCGCTGACGCCACCTATCTCGAAGGCATCGAGAAAGGCCTGGCCGCCACCCATAAAGCGGTGCAATCAGCGCAAAAACTGGCGGACGCGCATCCGGAACTCCTCAAACTGCGCGAACACCTGAACGACCTCGGCCCGTCTCTGAAAAGTTACGAGGACTATATCGCCCAAACCCATTCCAAGAACGAGGAAGTCCTGGCCAACCGGGAAAAATTGAACAAGGCGGGGTCCGACTTCATGCTGAATATTGACAAGCTGATTGCCACGCAGAACAGCCGTCTGGAGAAGGAAATCAATGCGTTCACGGAAGCCCCCAAACTACAGGAACGCCGGCTGAAACTGTCGTTGGCGACCGACATTCGCGGCTTTGGCTTCGCGGCGCGCGTCGCGCTCTTTAAGTCCCAGGCGCTCCGCGATCCAAAGCTGCTCGAGGACGGTCTCAAGAATTTTGAGGCAATGGATCGAAGCTTCAGCCAGCTTCTGGCCCTGTTGCAAGTCCAGGAAGATATCGCGGAACTGAAAAGCGTGCAGGCCGACGCCAACGCCTACCGCGACGCCATGTTGGAGACCAAAGCCGACAATGCCGCCATGTCTGAGATCGCCGCCAAACGGCTCGTCGCCGCGGAGAAGGTGCAGTCTCTGGCCGATGAAACCCAGACCACCGGGATGAGCCGCACGGTGGAAGCGGCCACCGGTTCCAGCGAAAAACTCGCCGGAGCCTCCTGGATATTGATCGTCGGCCTGGTGGTCGCGCTGGTGCTCGGAATCGTGGTGGCCCTGTTCATTATCCGCGGCACGACCAAAGTTCTGACCACGGTTTCAACCGCACTGGGCGATGGCTCTGAACAAATTGCCTCCGCCGCCGGGCAGGTCTCCGCCGCCAGCCAATCCCTGGCCGAAGGCGCGAGCGAACAAGCTTCTTCTCTCGAAGAAACCAGCTCCTCCCTCGAAGAAATGGCCAGCATGACCCGGCGCAATACTGACAGCGCCGTCAAAGTCAATGATCTCGCGCGTCAAGCCCGCACCGCCGCCGACACGGGTGCCGCCGACATGAACGCCATGGCCGCCGCCATGAAGGAAATCAAAACCAGCGGCGACGACATTGCCAAGATTATCAAGACCATCGACGAGATCGCCTTCCAAACCAATATCCTCGCCCTCAACGCCGCCGTCGAGGCCGCCCGCGCCGGGGAAGCCGGCATGGGTTTTGCCGTCGTGGCCGATGAGGTTCGCAATCTGGCGCAACGCGCCGCCCAATCGGCCAAGGAAACCTCCGCCAAAATCGAAAACTCGGTGGCCAAAACCGCCCAGGGCGTCCAGATCAGCGACAAGGTGGCGCAGAGCTTGCAGGAAATCATCTCCAAGGTCCGTCAAGTGGACGAACTGGCGGCCGAAGTGGCCAGCGCCTCCAAGGAACAGTCGCAAGGGATCAGTCAAGTTAACGTGGCCGTGGCGCAGATGGACAAGGTCACGCAGAGCAATGCCGCCAGTGCCGAGGAAAGCGCCAGCGCCGCCGAAGAACTCAACGCCCAGGCCGCCTGTCTCAAACAATCCGTGGCTGACCTGCTGCGGTTGGTTGGCGGCAATCAAACCACTCATGCCCGCCGGGAAAATTCCCCACCCGAGGCAGGCGAGACGGCAACTTACAAGCCGCGCCGTAACGGGACCTCCACCCATCACGTGACGCGAAACGGCGGCGCGCAGAAGCAGGAGAAACAAACCGCGCAACCTGCCCTGGCCGCCGCCGGACGCAGCGCCAACCCAATTCCGATGGATGATGACTTCAAGGATTTCTGAAAATGAAACTCCCTGGCGCCATGATCAAAACACCCACGTTCCTTGAAACGGCAGTTGCCCGCGCGCGGGGTCCCGGCCCAGCGGTCTCGCGTGGCGCTCAACGCAAATTCTAAACGACCCAATCGGGACACCATCCATGAACCCTGCCACACTCGCCCGCCTGAAGAGCATTTCGGAGAAGATCGCCATCGAATTCGTCTTCGCCGAACCAGGAAAGGACATTGGGCTGTTACCGGTCAACTGCCTGGTGGCGGACCTGGAATCGCTCGCCTTGGAGGAAGACGCGCCGGAGGCCATCAATCGAGGCGTCGCCCAGGCGCGCCAGTGGATTGATCAGATATTTGAATCTTCCGGCACGTTCTCGGCGGAGTCATTGAAACGATTCGGGGAATGGACGGTCTGGTGGCAGAGCGTCGTCATTGCCTGCGAGAATCAGATTCATGCGCCTTCGATGCCGGCGGAATGGGCCCTTCCCGAAGCCGCGGCCGCTCCGGGACGCGCCCCGGTGTCGGCCGCTCCGGCGGAGCCGGCCAGCAAAGACGAACCGGTCATGGAACTAAAGCTGCCGCAGGACCGCGAACTGCTGAACGAATTCATTCAGGAATCGCAGGAACACTTGCAAAACATTGAACATGGCGTCCTGGTTTTGGAGGATAATCCGACGGATGCCGGAACTCTGGACTCCATCTTTCGCGCCTTTCATACGTTCAAAGGTGGCTCTGGATTTTTGAATCTGACCGCGATCCAGAGGCTGGCGCACGAATTGGAATCCTTGCTCGATCAGGCGCGGCAGCACAAATTGCAACTCACGCCGCCGGTGATCAACCTCATCCTGGAGGGCGGAGACACGCTTAAGCTCTTCGTGGCCGAGATTGGAGCACGCCTGGCCGGCCCGGGTGCTTCCGCCCCGGTCGTCGTTCCCACGCGGGATTTGCTGCACCGCATTCGTGCCGTGCTGGCGGGGGAGACCACCGCCGCCGCGGCGGCGCCGGTTGCGGAGACTGTCAACATAACCCCAGCCGCGCCCCGGCCGGACCCGGCCAATAACGCCGCCGCCGCGGCCTTGGGCACCTCGGTGAAAGTGGACACGCTCAAGCTCGACACTTTGGTGGATTTGGTCGGTGAAATGGTCATCGCGCAATCTCTGGTGATTCAAAATCCGGAACTGAATTCGCTGCAAAACGAGCAGTTGACCCGCGACCTGGCGCACTTGGGACGCATCACCCGCGACTTGCAGCGCACCGCCATGTCGCTGCGCATGGTGCCGGTGGGCGCGACCTTCCATAAAATGAACCGCCTGGTTCGCGATCTGGCGGCCAAGGTCGGCAAACAAGTCCAATTGGTCACCGAGGGCGACGACACCGAACTGGACCGGACGATCGTGGAAGAAATCAGCGATCCGCTGATTCACATGGTTCGTAATTCCGTGGACCACGGAATCGAGGACCCGGAGACCCGCCAGCAACGCGGCAAGCCTCCGCAGGGAACCATTTGCCTCAAGGCCTTCCATCAGGGCGGCAACATCGTCATCGAAATCAAAGATGACGGCAAGGGGCTGGATCGGGACCGCATTCTGGCCAAGGCGATCGAGCGCGGACTGGCCAAGCCGGGCGAACCGTTGAGCACTTCCCAAATTTTCAAGATGATCCTCGAGCCGGGCTTTTCCACCGCCGAAAAAGTCACCGACCTCTCCGGGCGCGGCGTCGGGATGGACGTGGTCCAGCGCAACATCGAGAAGCTGCGCGGCAAGCTGGAAATTCAATCCGGGCCCGGGCAGGGGACAACATTCAGCATTCATCTGCCGCTCACCCTGGCAATTATTGACGGACTGCTGGTGGGCGTGGGAAGTCACCGCTTCATTGTGCCGACGCTGCTGGTGCGGGAATCCTTCCGCCCGACCGCCCAGATGATCAGCACCGTCCAAGGCCGGGGCGAATTGGTCAACGTCCGCGGACGTCTCTGCCCGCTGTTGCGTCTCTACCATCATCTCGCGGTCACGCCCGCTTCGACGGACCCGGCCCAGTCCATTGTCTTGGTCGTCGAATCCGGGAGTGATATCCGTTGCGTCATGGTCGATAAACTGCTGGGCAAACAGGAGGTGGTGATCAAGAGCCTGGGTGAAACGTTTCGCCACAATCCCTACGTCGCCGGCGCGGTGATTCTCGGGGACGGCGGCGTGGGTCTGATTCTCGATCCCCAATCGCTGGTCCATCTTAACTCCCAAGGACTGGCTGCCGCCGCATGATGAGCGCAGCCACGACCACGCCAACCTCGGCCGCGCGTCGCTCCGAAGCGCGCGCCTGCCAGTACATCATCGACCTGATTTACCAGCGCTCCGGCATCCGACTGCACGAGGGCAAGGAAGCCCTCATCCGGGCCCGCCTCGGAAAACGCGTCCGGCATCTTGGTCTGGCCGATTTGTCCCAGTATTGCGATTACCTTCAAACCAGCGGCACCGATGAGGAATTCGTGCGCGTGGTGGATGCGCTGACCACCAACTTCACCAGCTTCCTGCGGGAGGAAGCGCATTTCAAATACCTGGTGGACGAGGCGCTGCCGTCGCTCGCGCCATCCACCGGCGCCAAGATTCGAATTTGGAGCGCGGCCAGTTCCTCCGGGGAGGAGCCCTACTCCATTGCCTTCTATCTCGCGGAGTACTTTCCGACGAACCGGGGATGGGATTGGCACATCACCGCTTCCGATCTTTCGGTTCGGGTCTTGGAAACGGCAAGATTGGGCATTTACTCCGAAGACCGCCTTGCCGGTTTGCCGAAGGAGTGGCTGCGCCGCTATTTGCAGATTGGCGCCGGGAAGTGGGCCGGAAATTATCGCATCAAAAAGTGTATCTCCGAACGGGTGGAATTCTCGCAGATCAACCTCATTGATTCCTACTCCCACGCGCACCCCTTCCAGGTCATTTTCTGCCGCAACGTGATGATTTACTTCGACCGTCCGACCCAGCAACGCCTCGTTCAGCACCTCGCCCGCTTTCTCGTGCCAAAGGGAATTCTGTTGATTGGCCACTCCGAGAGTCTCAACGGCCTGGACGTCCCGCTGCATTGCCTGGGCCCGAGCATTTACCGTCGAACCTAGTCCGGCCATGCCGTCCCCCTCCATCAGCAACATATTGGGGTTTGAACGCAAACTGATTGTGGGCGTGGGCGGCATGGCGGTTTCCAACGATCCGGGGGTCATTCTGACGACTTATTCTCTGGGCTCGTGCCTTGGCATCACCATCTACGATCCGGTCAGCCACACGGGCGGGCTGTTGCACGTCATGCTGCCCGACTCGTCCATCAATCCGGAAAAGGCCTCCACGCAGCCGGGGATGTTCGTCGATACGGGCGTGCCGGCGTTGTTCCGCGCGGCTTATGAACTCAAGGCCGAAAAGCACCGGATTCAAATCTGCGTGGCGGGTGGCGCGCAGTTTCTGGACCAAAGCGGTTTCTTCAACATTGGCCAGCGCAACTACGCTTCGCTCTGCGAGTTGCTGCACCAGCACGGGTTGGTCATCCAGGCCGAGCAGGTGGGCGGGTTGGTCAGCCGCACCGTTCACTTAAACCTGGCCAGAGGCGAAGTCCGCCTGCGCAGTTCCGGCCAGCCGGACGAAACCATTCTATTCCGAGGCTAACCATGCAAGCACTGGACGACTATATTAACCAGGTCACGACGCTGCAACCCGCGCCGCGCGTCCTTTCGGAATTGTTGGCGCTGCTAAGGAAGGAAGACACCGACTCCGCGCAAATTGTCGAACTGATTACCTTCGATCCCGCTCTGACGGCCAAGGTCCTGCAGCGTTGTAACAGCGTCTTCTGGAGCGCCGACCATCCCGTTTCGGACATGAGTGAAGCGGTGGGGCGCGTTGGTTTCAATGAGATCTATCGCCTCGTCGCACTGGTGGTGGGAGAAGGGGTGCTGCGCCATCCGCAGGCCGGTTATCGGATGCACGGCGGGGAACTCTGGCAGCACTCCGTCACCTGCGCCCTGGCGGCCCGGGTTATCGCCCATCGGCTCGCCGGGGATGAGAATCTCGTCTTTACCGCCGGCCTTCTCCACGACATCGGGAAAATGGTGCTCAGTTCCTTTCTGGAAGACGCCTACGAGCCCATTATGAATCGAATCGAGCCGTCGGGACTTTCCTTTCTGGAAGCGGAAAAATCCATCCTCGGGGTGGAACATGCCGAAGTCGGCGGCCGGCTCTTGCAACGCTGGAATTTTCCCAGGAACCTGGTCTATGCCGTCGGGCGGCACCATGATCCGGCCAGTGCCAAACCGCATCACCAACTGGCGGCTTACATCTATGTCGGCGATATCATCGCCCATTGCCTCGGCCAGGCCGGGGGCCTGCAATCCTTCGCTGTCCGCGGACGCCCCGAGGCGCTCGAAATCCTCGAAATTACTCCCCGTGAAATGGAGGGCTTCATGCTCGAGGCCGAGGCGGAGCTGCAAGCACAAAACTGGTTGTTCCAGCCCAAGAAATGAACCCGAAACCCATCCGCGTTCTGATCGTTGACGATTCGTCGCTGGCCCGAAAAATGATCAGCGCCAGCCTGGCGCCATTTCGGGACATCGAAGTCGTTGGCACCGCGCCTGATCCTTACGTCGCGCGCGACAAAATCCTGGAGCTCCGGCCCGACGTGATGACGCTGGACGTGGAAATGCCCCGGATGGATGGCATCGCTTTTCTGAAAATCCTCATGCAGCACCACCCGCTGCCGATCATTATCATGAGTTCACTGACGCAGGACGGCTCCCATCGCGGAATCGAAGCGCTCCAAGCCGGCGCGGTGGATATCATGGGCAAGCCGGGCGGCTCGAATTCGGGCCCCGCCGATGGCGCGGCCCTGGCCGAGAAAATCAGGGCCGCCGCCGTGGCGCGTTTGCGCCCCACGCCACTGTGGGACCCGCCGGGAAATCCGCCCCGGCGCCTTGGCTCCGGCCACGGGGCGACGGATCACCGCTTTTTCCCGCCCCGCAAAATCATCCTGCTGGGCGCATCCACTGGCGGAACCGAGGCGCTCAAAACCGTGCTCACCACCATGCGCGCGGATCTTCCGGGAATCTGCATCGTCCAGCATATTCCGGCCCATTTCTCCAGGGCTTTTGCCGACCGCCTGAACCAAATCTGCCCGATGGAAGTGCGCGAGGCCCGGCCCGGCGACGTCCTGCACCAGGGGCTGGCGTTGGTGGCGCCCGGCGGCTTCCACCTGCTCGTCAAATGGCGCGAAGACCACTACGAGGTGGATTTGAACGAAGGTCCGACGATCCACCATCAGCGCCCCGCCGTCGATATTTTATTTGACTCCGCTGTCAAAGCGGGAGCCGGCCCCTACGCCGCGGCGGCGTTGCTGACCGGCATGGGAGCCGATGGCGCCGCCGGTTTGCTTCGGTTGCGGGACGCCGGCGCCTCCACCGTCGCGCAGGACGAGGAAACCTGCGTCGTCTTCGGCATGCCCCACGAGGCGATTCGCCTTGGCGCCGCCCAACACGTTCTCCCCCTCCCGCAGATCGGCCCGTTTCTCGACCAGGCCGTTGCGGAGCGTATTCCCAGTCCGCATGCCGGTCACTGCGACCGCATCGCGCCAGGAGCCGCCATTTAATGAACCAGCCATAACCAGCCAATAATTATGAACGAACGTATCCAGTACCTGGAAGAACTGACCCGCGAGGCGGTCCCGCGCATTTTTCGGGAGCTTCTTTCCATGGAAGTCCAATTCGAGGAATCCGCTCCGCTGCCGGACGATCCCACCGGCCAGATCATCGGTTCCGTCGGTTTTATTGGTGACGCCACCGGCATCATCTATTTGTATCTCTCGATGGATTTTGCCCGGCACATTACCAGCGTCATGCTGGGCATCGCGGAATCGGAAGTGGATGGCGACGAAATGGTGGGGGACGCCATCGGAGAATTAAGCAACATCGTGGTCGGCAGCGTCAAATCGCGGTTGTGCGACGCCGGCCAGCCCTGCACCCTGACCATCCCGTCCGTCGTCCGCGGCCGAAATCTGAAGGTCGAAGCGGCCTCGAACATCCAACGAAAAGTCATCGCGTTCCGCAACTCCCACCATCACCTGCTGGCCGAACTACTGCTTAAAAATTAAGGAGCCTAACGAAATGAGTATCAAAATTCTTACGGTCGATGACAGCAAAACCATCCGCCTGATCGTGGCCAGGGCGCTGAAGCCGTTTGACTGCGCCGTCCTGGAAGCCGAAAACGGCGTCGTCGGCCTGGCCGTGGCCAGCCGCGAAAAGCCGGACATCATTATTCTTGACTATACCATGCCGGTGATGGATGGCTTTGAATTCCTCGCCCGCTTGCGGTCCGATCCCACCCTCAAAGCCACCCCGGTCATCATGCTCACCGCCGAAGCCGGCCGCGACACCGTCCTGCGCATCGCCAAGCTGGGCGTGCGCGATTATCTGATCAAACCCTTCAAGGGCGAACTCCTGGCGGAGCGGGTCGGTCGGATCATCTCGCTCAACCCGGCCTCGTCCTCCCCCGAAAAGCACAAACGCTTCGACGACCCCATCAGCATCCTGGTGGTGGATGACAAACCCGCCATCGCCGGACAAATTAAAACTGCCTTGGCCGACACCGCCTGGAAGGTCACCAGCGCCGACCAACCCGGCCAGGCCCTGGATCGTTGCATCGAAAACGCCGTGGACATCGTGGTGGCGAGCTTGTCCCTGCCCAACGATGGCGCCTACCTGCTTTTCCAGAATTTGCGCGGTTTCGCCAAAACCGCCACCGTGCCCCTACTCGGACTCTCCGTCCGCACCGCCGCGGCCGAGCAAGCCCGCGCCCAGCAGACCGGTTTTGCCAGCGTGGTCACCAAGCCTATTGACGCCGCGGAATTGAAATCCAAGATCAGCCGCGCCTTGCGTCTGGACACTCTTTATAAATACTTCCAGCAGCGCGAGGGCGCGCTGTCACTGCGTCTGCCATCGGAGATTCACGCCGAAGTGGCGCACGAGGTTTCCAAAAACCTCGAAAGCCAGCTTTCCGCCGTCGTGGATGCCGGCGGCGACAAGTTTATCATCGACCTAAATGAGGTGCTGACCGCCAGTATTCCGGTCATCGAGACGACCGCCTCGGCCATGAAGGCGTCAGAGAAATTGTCCCTCCGCTGCGCCGTGGTGGGCACGCCGGAGTTGATCGTGCAATGCAAGGTGTACGAAGACACCCAGTCCTGGGTCTTCGCCAACAGCTACGACGAAGCCATGACCTTGTTGAAGTAAGACTTTTTCTTATTATCTGGGGTGATGCAGCCGAAAGCTTCCAAAAGGGGCAGGAAGGCGGGTTCTTGGAAGAAGGTCGTCAGACAGAACGCCGGGCCGGGAAAGGGTCGGGGGGGCAAAAAGTGTTCCTTTAATGCGTTCTGGTGGCGTCAGGGTATCGCGGATTGCGAAATGGGAGGGCGGCAACCACGGATGGCACGGATTTCACGGATGGGGGAAGGGAAAGACACAATCACCCGGAACAAAATGATGGCAGGGGAATAATTGTCACGGGAATCGGAAATCGGGGGGGGCAGGTTCTTAACCGCAAAGAACGCATAGACCCCAGCGCGGCAAGGCCGCAACCAAAAGCGGACAAAGGCGGGGGTTAAAGATCGCCTCCACTGCAAGGTCCGCTTTTGGTCGCGGCCGTGTCGCTGGGTTTTGCTCTTTTCGTCCGGACGTT
>Ga0302320_10024031_pt1 | contig 11922 bp, 10 predicted proteins | sample Bog_T0_3_FD_202130 | JGI IMG/M metagenome (GOLD analysis project Ga0302320, IMG submission 202130) | Peat permafrost microbial communities from Stordalen Mire near Abisko, Sweden - Bog_T0_3 | ecosystem: Environmental > Terrestrial > Soil > Wetlands > Peat | place: Sweden: Abisko, Stordalen Mire... | reverse complement strand
AACCCAAACGGGCTCCAGTAAGGATCCATTCCGATAAACGTGTAACCCCAAACATAAGGATCCCAGTACCATCCCGGATAGAACCCGGCAACCCCGGCATACTGCCCAGCAATCTGGTTATTCGCCTCCGCCAGGTACTGCGACCGCAAGCTGCTCCAGTTGTAGAGCGGACCCTCGGCGTCGCGCTCGTCAAAGTTAACCGCCTTCACCGTCGCACCCTGCACCAGGGCCATCGAGTGGTGATCCTTCACCTCTTTGTACTTGCCTGGGCCCTCTTCCACCGCAGCCTTGCCTTTGTACACCAGCACTGTCGGATGCGTCGCGTCAAACTCGTAGTATCCGGTCTTCACCAGTTGCGTCGTCACCCCGCCCACCACGATCTCCAAATCGTTCTGCGGGTAAATTTCATCCACTTCCACGCCTGCGCGTCCACGCTCCACTTCCACCTGCGTCGGCGTCAGCGAAGGCGAAATCATCTTCAACGCGCTGTTGTCGCCCAGCCGCACAAATACGCCCGGCGTCAGCAGAATCTCCGCTTTCCCCGTACCCGTCTCCAGCACCTCGCCAGGCGTCATCTCCACGCTGCCAACATTGTGCGCGTTCAGTTGTCTTCCCTCCAAAGCAACCGACCCCTCGATGTAGTTCACCGTGCCCACCTGGGCCGTATCTTCGCCGAATCCCGGCACGCCCAGAATCCCGATGCCCAGAACTCCAATGCCAAGCCGTGCCACCATCTTCAATGCGAGTTTCATCGCTTTTTTCAACCTCACCCGTATAAATGAGAATTCGGCGAAAAAGTTCCGCTCCCCGCGCCGACGCACCCCCAATCCGCTTTCGCCTCATGAACATAAAATCTTCCAATCCCTCATCAGTCCCACACAAAGCTGGGCTCCCACCCTCACCGCAGGCGGCGGAGATGGCCGCAGGCAGTTGGCCCCACCGCAGGTGGCGGATGGGTGGGATACCACAAGCGTCAGCTTTCCCAATTTCAACCCAGCACCTACCCGAACCACACCAACCGCAAAAGGCTAGAAGCTAAAGCTCCCTTTCCGCGCTAATCTACCCCCAGCCCCGGGAGCCCGCCATGCCCAAACCCAGCCCTCAACTCGCATCCGCCCTCCGCCTCTTCGCCATCAACCAGCGCACCCTCCAGCTCCTGCTCGACCACTTCGCTCACCTCGACCCCGCCCTCTGGACCGCCAAGCCCCCCGCCAACACCCGGCCCATCGCCGCCCTCTTCGCCCACATCCACAACATCCGCCTCAAGTGGCTCCGCCTCTCCGCCTCGCATATCCCGCGCCCGCCCCAGCTCACCCGCACCCAATACACTCCGCAGCAACTCACTACCGCCCTAACCCAATCTGCCGCAGCCCTCACCCAGATGCTCACTGAAGCCCTCGGACCCACCCCAAGCGTCCACAAATTCCTCCGCGACGGCTGGGCCCAGCCCTGGCCCGCCGGCCCCGAGATGCTCGCCTACATCCTCACCCACGAAGCCCACCACCGCGGTCAAATCTGCATGATCGCCCACCAGCTGGGACACAAACTCCCGCCCAGCCTAACCTCCACCCTTTGGAACTGGGAACGGCTCTGGAAAGCCGGCGACGCCCCAGATGCAGACTCGAAGCCTTACAATTCTTGCGTGGAGCCCGCTCTATCTCTGCGCCCACCCAAGCAACCAAAAGGAAAGAAACAATGACCGAAGCCGGCGCACTTGAAACCCTTGTCAATCAGCAGGTTATCCTCGCCATGAAAGCGCACGACGGCGAGCGCACCACCACCCTGCGCCTCATTAAGAACGCCCTCAAAAACAAGGCCATCGAAAAACGCGAAATGCTCACGCCGGCCGAGGAGCAGCAGGCGCTCGCCACCATGATCAAGCAGCGCCGCGACTCCATTGACCAGTTCACCAAGGGCAACCGGCCCGAGCTCGCGGCCAAAGAAGCCGCTGAAATCGTCGTCATCGAAGAGTTCCTGCCCAAAGCCCTTGACGAAGCCGGCCTGGCCGCACTCATCGCCGAGGCCGTTGCCGAAGTCGCTGCCGCCAACGGCAAGCAGCCCTCGCCCAAAGAAATGGGCCAGGTCATGAAGGCCGTCCAGGCCAGGCTTCAGTCAGCCGGAGCCCGCGCCGAAGGCCGCCAGGTCAGCGACCTCGTCAAGAAGTCGCTCAGCATTTAGCAAACAACCGAAACCCGCCCAAATTTTCCCGGGAGGTTCGCGCCAAAATCAGGCCGGCCTCGGGAATTTGCGCACCACTTCAAGTTGCCAACGCGCGCCCCGCACGCCGGTCAATCTTTCCCTCGCCCTTGGAATCGTTCTTTCCTAATTCACGATTCGGCGATAAGATGCGCAAATGCTGGTTGAACTCAGTGACGTTTCGAGAGCCCTCGACAACGACCAGCTGGTTCCCTGTTTTCAGCCCATTGTCTGCCTGCGCACCGGCCATCTCGCCGGTTTTGAAGTCCTCGCCCGCTGGCAACATCCCGAACATGGCCTGATATTGCCGGAGAACTTCATCAGCCTCGCCGAGCAGAACGGTCTCATCGCAAAACTCACCCGCCAGATCCTCTTGAAGTGTTTCGCCGCCAAGCCCATGATTCCTGAGCCGCTGGTGCTCGCCGTCAACTTTTCCCCCATTCAATTGCACGACGCGGACCTTCCCAACCTGATTCGCGAAGCCTCAGAGAAAACCCAGTTTCCCTGGCGCCGGCTCACCGTCGAAGTTACCGAAACCGCTCTGGTGAATGACCGCAAGACCGCCCGCAAGGTAGCCACGGAACTCCAGGCCATGGGCTGCCGCCTGGCGCTGGACGACTTCGGCACCGGCTACTCCAGCCTGCACCACCTGCAAGCCCTGCCGTTTGGCGAGTTGAAGATCGACCGCAGTTTTGTCGAGTCCATGACCACCTCGATCGAGAGCCGCAAAATCGTGGCCGCCGTGGTCGGACTCGGCGCAAGCCTGGGCATGGTTACCGTTGCCGAGGGCGTAGAAACTGAGCAGCACGCCGACATGCTCCTTTGGCTCGGTTGTGAAATGGCGCAAGGATGGCTCTTCGGCCATCCGCTCCCCGCAGACCGAATTCCGGAGATGGTTTCCGCGGCGCCTCGACAGCTTTCAGGCCGCTTGTCCACCATCCCCGGCGCATCCATTTCCAGCCTGGAGGCCCGGCCCGCGCAGCGCCTCGCCCAGTTGCAAGCCATCTATAACGGCGCACCGGTAGGCCTGTGCTTTCTTGATAGGAATTTGCGCTACGTGAGCATCAACCAGCGCCTCGCCGACATGAATGGGCCGCCGATGGCGGCGCACATCGGCAGAACCGTCAAGGAAATGATTCCCACGATGTATACCTGGCTGGAGCCATACCTTCTACGCGCCCTGCACGGAGAGTCGATCACGGATGTGGAGATCGAGAAACCTTCTCCCAAACCGGGAGAGCCGGACATGACCGTGATCTTGTCCTATCAGCCGGCCTTCGACGAAGCCCACGAGGTGGTGGGCATTTCGGTCGCGGTAGTCGACATCTCCAGCCGCAAACAGGCCGAGCAAACGCTCAAGGAAATTGAAGAGCACTACCGGCTCATGATTGAGAACAATCCGCAAATGCCCTGGGTGCGCGATACCGACGGAAACATGATCGAAATCAGCTCCCGATGGCTCAAGCTGACAGGCATGAGCAAGGAGCATGCGTTAAACGCAGGATGGCTCGATGCGCTGCATCCGGACGATTTAGGTCCGACCATGAAAGCGGTTCGCGAAGCGATGCACAGCGGAAACCCCATTGATATCGAATACCGGGTCAAGACGGCGGACGGCCAATGGAAGTGGTTGCGCACGCGCGGTTCGCCGCGCTATGGCCCAGCCGGCGAGATTCGCCGCTGGTACGGCGGCACAGAGGACATCGACGAACGCAAGGAGCTGGAAGAAGCCATTCGCAGCTACAAGGCTTCTTGAGCGCCCAGGTCCACCGGCCAGGCGATCACTGAGCCGCCTTCATCCGCTGCATATGCGCCGCCAGTATCTGCGCCCGCTCGTGCATATCCACAGCCGAGTTCTCGCCCGTAAAAAGCCCGTCGTAGTAGAGCGCCCACCACTCGCCGCCCTCGCCTGGAACCGGAAACAATTTGCCCGGCTCCTGATGCGCGCGCAACGCCCAGAACATATCGCCCGCCACATCGGGATTCTTTTCCACGGCCAGCAAATTCGTCTTCAGCTCCGCCTGCGTTGTGTTCGATCCGTCCCAGCCAAACTCCTCCACCATAAAAACCTTGCCGGCCTTCGTCACTGCCTCCGCATTCGCCTTCAAATCCCACGGCTGGCTCCAGTGCTGATAGTAGTGCGCCACGTAAATGTCCGCATCCAGCTCGCCTAGCCGCTCCGCCGTCGGCTTCATAATCGGCATGTCGTTCCCGTTAATCACCAGGTGGTTCGGGTCCAGCTTCTTGATGTCCGAGCAAATCCTGTTCTCCCATTTCACCGGTGAGTCCGAGATCTCGTTATCCGTCTCCCAGCCCAGAATTGCCGGATCGTCCTTGTACGCCACGCCGGTATAACTGTTCACCCGCGTCAGCACCTTCCCGATGAACTGCTCAAAGTCCGAAACCACCGGCTCCTCAAAAAAATTCGCGCCATTTCTCCAGTGCGAAAACACATCGCGCCCGCCCACATAAAAATCTTGTTGACTTACCAACACCAGGTCCAGCCGCACGCCATGTTCGCCTGCCGACTTGATCACGTAATCGAGCTGTTGCAAAGCGCGCTCGTTAAACACCCCCAACTCCGGCTCAATCGCCAACGGGCTTCCCTGCGTCCCGGCCGAGTAAACCCGCGCCACCGTGCCGCCCATCTCATGCAGTGTTTCAAACGCATCGTCAATGGCAAACTTCGACGGATAATACGCGTCAATCTTGCCCGTAATCGAGATAATCAAGCTGTACCGATTGCTTGCCAGGTTCACGTTGTCCAGATTCGCTCCCGCAAACCGGAACGGCTTTCCGTTCAACATCAGCCGCGATCCTGACCGCGTGACAAACCCGCTCAACTTCGGCTTTTCCGTTCCCTGGCCAACGAGAATCGAGGCAAAACCAAGCAGCGCAAAACACGCCAGCGCGCGCAAAAGATCCCGCATACGAGCCTCACACAATAGAAGGTGAATTTGCCCCAAACACTACGCCCGTCCCCGCGGATGGTCAAGCCCGGCTGAATTCACCCAGGAGTTCATCCGGAGAATTCATCCATGAATTCATCCTGCATTGACAAACTAGCTCAATCGACTCAGCATCATAGACAATATGGCTTCCCCGCAGTCGAAATGTTCCCCTGGGCTCAAGGAGGTTGGATGAGGCTGCCGCGGTCTTTCCCCAGGCCAACTCTGTTCCTGCTTTTGCTTCTGTCTTTGGCGCCCAGGCTGTGGGCGCAGGGACCGCCCTTTCAAACGGACGATCCAGTCCCGGTCGACTATGGGCATTATGAGTTCTACATCTTCGGCGGCGTAGACGGCACGCCGGCTGAGCTCGACTCGACTGGTCCGGCATTTGAATTCAACTGGGGCGCACTTCCCCGCTTGCAGTTGCACGCCATCTTGCCGTGGGGCGAAGTGGCGCCCACCAATAATCCCGTGTATCTTCCCGGCGGCACAGGTCCAAGCGCCTTTGGCCTCACCGACATGGAACTGGGCACAAAACTTGCCTTCATCAAAGAGTCCGCGCACGTTCCGCAAATCGGCGTCTTCACCATGTTTGAAATGCCGACGGGCAGCTATACCAAAGGCCTGGGCGTAGGAAAGGTCTGGTATAAGCTGCCGCTCTGGCTGCAAAAAAACGCCGGCCCGTGGACCTTTGATGGCGGGGCCGGCTACCAGGTGGTTCCGCAAACCGGCTATCGCGATTTTCCCTACACCGCATGGCTCATCAAGCGCGTGCTGAGTAAGCGGCTCGAACTCGGAGCCGAGGTCTTTGCCCACGGCCGCGAGGGCTTTGCCGCCGCGCAAACGCAGTCGTCCACCATGATCGACGCCGGCGGCTACTACCACTTCAAAAATCCCGACCACCAATTGCTCTTCGCCTATGGCCACTCCATTTACGGCCAGACAGAGAACTACGCTTACCTCGGCCTTTACTGGACGTGGGGCAAAGACGACAAGAAGCCGGACGCGCAAGCCGCGTTCTTCCCCGGGCACTTGGCCGGAAACAGTTTCTAATTCCGTGGCGCACTTCTGAGCGGAGAAGAAAAAATGGAGTTCACTGCACGCGGTCTCTGGACCTTGATTCATGGAATGGGTTTCGGCGCTCTGTACCTTCTGGCCGGCTCCGGCGCTATCGTGGAACTAGCCCGCCGCTGCCGGGGAAATGCCGAGCCGGTTATTCCGCGAAGCGACGATTTGTTTCTCGCTGCCTATCTCGTCACCATGGCTGCGCTCGCCTGGGCCACGGTGCTCACCGGAACGTACATCCTCTATCCCTGGTATCGCGCTGTTGCTCCGGCGGGGACCAGCAACCTCGCTGGGTTTCCTCAACTGCTTCTGAAGTCAAACCCAGCCACCTTCGCGTGGCACTCAATCGGCATGGAGTGGAAGGAGCATGTGGCTTGGCTAACGCCCATTGCAACCACCATGGCGGCCGCTGTTCAAATCAGATACGGCCGCGGATTGAAGAACCATCCGCAGCTTGCCAGAGCCGTATTGTGCTTTGTCTTCGTCGCACTTTTCTCCGCGGGCGTTGCCGGCTTCTTTGGCGCCATGCTCGACAAGCACGCGCCGGTCGAGGGCGGTTCGACAATCCAGCTACTGCAAGGAGAATCGCGATGAGTGCATTGAATTCGCAAACGAACCGTTCAAACGCTGACCTGCCCAATGGGCCTGGCGCAGCGGCCATTCTGAGTGCCGCCATCGGTTGCCTGGCCGTCGCCGTGCTCGCCATCCTCGCAGACCAATCTCCCCACCTCAAGAGCCTGCTCATCTTCTACAAGCCAACCGGACCTCTTTCCGGGGTGACCACGGTTGCGATTCTGGTTTGGCTCGCGAACTGGGCGGTTCTTGAAAGCCGCTGGAGAAAGCGCTCGGTCGCCTTAGGGCGCATCAGCGCCGTTGCCCTTGCGCTGCTTGGCTTGAGCCTGGCGCTCACGTTTCCGCCGATCGCCGATTTGTTTTGAAGCGAACACCTGCTCGCCGTACTGCAACCCGTTTTCACTTGCTCTGGCTGAGCTTCTGTGCCACCGGCAAACCGCCTGCGCGCAGGATACCAGGCACATTGAAGTGCGCAACGTAGTCTGCGTCAGATTGCAGCGCAGGCATGTTTTCCAGATGCAATGAAACCGGCTCCGGCAAAACGGCAACGGCAAATTCGGCCCAAATTGCGGCATCGCCGGTGGCATACACTTCCGCTGTGTGGCCGTCTTTGCTGGCGTAGACAATGGCCGTCACAATATCCTGCACGCGTGCCGCATCGTCGCTGACATTGAAAGTGAGAAATTTGGGATGGCCCGCAGCGGCATCGGCGCGCTCTTCCACGCCGGCATCCGGCATCAGCTTCAACGCATCAGCCGTTAAGCCGGCATCACCACGCTGCGCTTTAGCCGCGCCAGTTTGAAAACAATCCAGCAACAGAATCGATCTGCCCTCTTGCCGCAGGCGCTTGACGAGGTCCGTTTCAAGAGCCGCGCTCGAACCCTGCGGATGGACGACAATCGCCAACTTGCCCTTGCCATCAATCCAGATACCCGGAACGCGATCGCGCCGCCCCGGACGGCCAAGCACAATTGACTGGCCATGAACATCGGCGACGACGTCTGCGGGAATCTCTACCGTAAGCGTTTGCCGCAGCCGCGTGCGTAGAAATGCAGCGTCCTGCGCCTCGTTGTTCTGCGCCTGCGCCGCTTCTCGCCAGACGCGGAACACTCCATCCAGGTCAAGCGCGTTGGCAGGCAAAGCTCGATTAGAAAGCGCCAGCATCTCCTGCAAAGGCGGCACGGTGATGTCGTGTTCAGTGAGTTCGCGCGGGTCGCTCAGGCCGGCATTGACCTTTGCGAAGAAGCGGTAGACCGCCTCGCGGCTCAACCTATTAAAGTTGTGAACCTCATTGATCTGCACCACTTCAACCTGGTCGCCTTTTCCATAGAGATCATAGATTTTCTTGATCGCAGGAAACTCTTCCTTCGGCACATTCCGCGTCCAGTCGCCCGTTGCAGAGACCACCAGCATCGGCTTGGGCGCAAAAATCGCGGCGAGCTCCACGTTGCTGGTGTCAATCCGCAGGCCGGGCGCGTTCTCGCACAAATCGCCGCCTTGCATAATGGCCGAAATCATATTCACCGGCGCGGCAAACTGAATGCGATTGTCCACGGCAGCCAGCAGAAAAGCCTGCGTTGCGCCGCCGGAAGCGCCAGTGATGCCCAGGCGCTCCGAGTCCACATCGGGAAGCGACTCAAGAAAGTCGAGAGCGCGAATCGAGTCCCAGAACTGCAAGCCCAGCGGACCGAACGACCACAACCGCTGTTCGGGACTGCCAAAGCGATGCGGTACCTGGACGGTGTCGGTATAGCCGACCATATCAAAAGCAAAGACAACATATCCCTGGCGAGCCAGGCTGATGCCGAGAGATGGTCCGGAGTAAAGCGGCTGATTCTCGAGCCGGCCATACGGCCAATGCCCATGGGGATTGAGCAGGCCGGGATGTTTTGCGCGCCCATCGCGCGGCCGGTAGAGATTGCCGCCCAGATAAAACCCCGGCAGAGTCTCGATAAGCACCTTCTCAATCGAGTAATCCTTTTCCTCAATCTTGCCAAACACCTGCGCATGCAGCGGAGTCTTCGCAGGCATCGGCGACAATCCCGCCGAAACCAGAATCTGATTGCGCAAAAAGGCGCGCCGCTGTTCCCAGGCTTCGAGGCTTGAGAACTCCGGCAGCGGCATGTGCGTGGTGGTGGTGCGCATCTCTATATTGCGCGCGTCCTGCGCTGGAACCTGCGCTCCAGCCTGCCGGCAAAACGAGCTTTGTGCGCCCAGAGCGGTCATCAGCAGAACGACCTCGAGTCGAGGGACGAATCGAATCCCCGCAAAGCCAAAACCGCGCATAGGTTTCACAGGCAATCTTCTCCCAGGTAACGGGCCGCATCGGGCTGACAAGCTGGCCGCGCGGAAACTGATCTCCGATCCCTGCCCTTGCAGCTACTCGTCCGCCACAATCTTCCGCCCATGTAGTTCTTGCACCGGCCGGGAGTTCATCCTGTAGATCGCCGCAAACTCCCGCAGTTGTTCCCTGCTGATGCTCAACTCTTCCTCGTAAACAAACCAGCGAACCCCTTCCGTGCAAGGCGGCGTCGTCAGTGAGCCCATGTAGGTCCAATAGCCGCGATCCGCCGGCAGCAGTCCGCCAGGATTCACCATCTGTGTCACCTTTGCGCTGGTTCCAACCGTCTTCGGCAGGTCCTGCCAAAGCGTAGCCATCGTCGCATTCGGGTTGCCCCGGTCCTCGCTCAGCCGGACCGCCACCACCGCCAGCTTCCCATCCGCGCTCTTGTGCACCAGGTGTACCACCATGTCACTCAGCTTGCCCTTGAATGGGTGCTCCGCCGGATGATGAAAGTGGAACTGAACCAGGTCGTAGCGCACGCCCTCAGCCACAATGTAGCTGCCCGGATCCACGTGCATCACGATCGTGTGACCGTTATTCTCCTCGGTCACCGGCCCGGCAATGTAGTGAAACTCGATCGGTTGGAGTGTCTTGTCCAGGTGAGCGCCACGAATATCAATCGGTGACTGCTGCTTGCCCTGCGAGCAGGCCTGGTAAGCCGGGTCAAGCTTGCCCCAGCGCAGCGGCCCGTCCTTGCCCACGTAGTCCCAGTGAGCGGTTGTCTGCCCGGCAGATTGCGCCGAGGCCGCCATCGTGGCAGCTCCCAGTGCAAGCACAGCGAACACAGCAATGCGCATCAGTTTCTCCTCGTTCCTTAGGCGCTCAGGGTCCCCGAAGAATTCTATTCGATCCACGCAACCCCGTGAAATAACAATGGGACCCCTCGTCCGAAGGGTCCCATCGGTCTTCCCAGGTCAACGGCCTTACTTCGCCGCCGCCTTCAGCCCAGCCTGCTCCGCCAGGGCCGCTGCCTTGTCGGTAGCTTCCCAGGTAAACTCGGGCTCATTCCGGCCAAAGTGCCCGTAAGCCGCCGTCTTCCGGTAAATCGGCCGACGCAGGTTCAGGCTCTCGATAATCCCCTTCGGCGTCAGTGAGAAATTCTTCCGCACCAGCTCGGTCAACTTGGCTTCGCCCACCTTGCCCGTGCCGAACGTCTCAATCCGCACGCTTACCGGCTCTGCCACGCCAATCGCATAGGCCAACTGCACCTCTGCGCGATCCGCCAGCCCCGCCGCCACAATATTCTTGGCAATGTAGCGCGCCATGTAAGCCGCGGAGCGGTCCACCTTCGTCGGGTCTTTTCCACTAAAAGCCCCGCCGCCATGACGGCCCGCGCCGCCATACGTGTCCACAATGATCTTGCGGCCCGTCAAGCCCGTGTCGCCCATCGGTCCGCCAATCACAAACCGGCCTGTCGGGTTGATGTGATACTTGGTGTGCTCGTCCAGCCACTCGGCCGGCAACACCGCCTGAATCACATACTTCAGAATGTCCGCGTGCAGGTCTTCGTTTGAAACAGTCTCCGAGTGCTGGCTGCTGATCACCACCGCATCAATGCGCGACGGCTTGCCGTTCTCGTCGTACTCCACCGTCACCTGGCTCTTGCCGTCGGGCCGCAGATACGGCAGCTTCCCGCTCTTGCGGACCGCCGTCAACTGCTTTGTCAGCTTGTGTGCCAGTGAAATCGCCGCCGGCATCAGCTCCGGTGTTTCGTTGCTGGCGTAGCCGAACATCATGCCCTGGTCGCCCGCTCCGCCCGTGTCCACGCCCTGCGCAATATCGCCCGACTGCTTGTTGATCGTCGAAATCACCGCGCAGGTATTCGAGTCAAATCCATAAAGCGCATTGTCGTAACCAATGGAGGCAACCACGCCCCGCACCAGCGACTGAAAATCAACATAAGCCTTGGTTGTAATTTCGCCGGCAATCACCACCAGCCCGGTGGCTGTCAGAGTCTCTGCCGCAACACGGCTGTAGGGATCCTGCTCCAGGCAGGCATCGAGAATGGCGTCAGAAACCTGGTCGGCTATCTTGTCAGGATGGCCTTCGGTTACGGACTCGGATGTAAACAGAAAACGGTCGCTCAACTTTAGATACCTCCCCATTAAAGGGATTTTTCAGTTGGTGGCTTGCCGCGATTGTCGGTTCGCTCTGAATGCTCCGGCGCGGAGAGACAAAATCCCCTCTCCCCATCGGCCACTTTCCCGCATCAGGACACGCCTGCACCACCAGGCGCAAACCTGAGGGTAAGTCTATGGTAATTGCCCCCAGCGGCCGGGCGCAAAGACTCTTCCCCCGAATGGGGAACCTGGTCCGCTCAAAGGCGCCGCAGACAGGCTAAAGGGTTGTTGCAGAATGTGCTTTGGCCCGATCAGCGGTTCAGCCAGGCCATCACATGGACCCAGATCGTCCGAACCACACTCCAGAAGCCTTGCGCCCATTGAGAAAGTTCCTCCATCGGCAGCAGGGTCTGCCACCAGCCGGCGCGGAGCCCGTAGTAGCGGATCGTGATATACCCGCCTGCAATCACCAGTAAAAGAAGTAGAACCGCGCCCAACCAGCGCAACCGGATGGCGATGGCGTCATGGCGCAGAATCCGAGCCTTGCCTACGTTGGAAGCAAACGCTGCCCAGCCTTTTTCATCCTCGATGGTCTGGCCTGACGCCGAATATGCTTGCAGAAAACGGTCGGTCCAGTCGTTCTGGTCAAGCCCGATTGCGCCCGCATACCCCCGCACAATTCCCTTGCTCAGGATCCCCCCGGGAAGCAGGCGAAATTTCTCCTGCTCCAGCGCGA
>Ga0302320_10024030_pt1 | contig 11922 bp, 13 predicted proteins | sample Bog_T0_3_FD_202130 | JGI IMG/M metagenome (GOLD analysis project Ga0302320, IMG submission 202130) | Peat permafrost microbial communities from Stordalen Mire near Abisko, Sweden - Bog_T0_3 | ecosystem: Environmental > Terrestrial > Soil > Wetlands > Peat | place: Sweden: Abisko, Stordalen Mire... | reverse complement strand
AGTACCCGTACTGAACCGGTGCTGATTGGCTGCAGTCCGAGAATGACGCGCAGCAACGTTGTTTTTCCCACACCATTTGAACCAATGAGCCCTGTGAATTCTCCAGCTCGTAATTCGAAAGAAACGTTGTGCAAGATGTTGCGCGAACCAAACGACACGCTGACACCGTCAACCTCCAAGACGGGAGGAGTCCCCTTACCATCGATGCTCATTACAAGGCCTCCGTGGATTTTCCCGTTGAGAGCCCGCGGACAATGGCATTGATCTCCGCCATCATCCAGGTTTGATACGTAAAGCCTGGAGTTGGCATCGTTTCGTAGACACCGACGATAGGTATTTTCGCAGCCAACGCGTTGTCACGAAGCGAGTTCGTAAGCGAGTCAACCACTTGCTGGTTGTAGACAAAGAGACGGACTTCATGTTTGCTAAAGAAACCGTCTTCCAATGATATGTCCTCAGGCGAAGGATCCACTCCATTCATGATGTCGGCCTGAAAGACGAACGGCGTGACCACGTCCACGTCCATTTCGCGCAACAGATAGTCCGCCACCGGCTCCGTCACCGCAACTTTGATCCCATGATATTTTGCTCCGAGGGCTTCGATGGTCTTGTTCAAGGTGGTAAGAGAAGCATCAAAAATTTTGCGACGTTGAGAAAAGTAGGACGTGTGCTCTGGTTCCAACCTAGATAAATCTCGCGCCATGACGGAAGCAACATCGGACATCGCGAAGGGTTCGTACCAAAAATGGGGGTTTGGCGCGGTACTGGGAACACGTAAAACTTTTTGAACATCAATGATCAATCGTCGGGTATTCGGCGTCGCAGCTTCGATGTTGTTCATGAACGTGTCGTACCCCAGCCCGTTTTGCACCACGATCTGCGCGGCACTGACGGCCTTGGCGACTTTGGTACTGGCTTCAAAAGCGTGAGGATCCGTGTTGGGATTTTGCAGTATCGACGTGACGCTCACGTAGCGACCGCCTATTTGTGAAAGGACGTTCGCATATTCGTTCTCGGCTCCCACGGCACGAATAATGCCGTTTGGCGCCACCGCAGCGGTCGTTCCACACGCCACGAGTGTTAGCCCGGCGAGCACTGTTCCCAGTACCGCCAGTCCTTGACGCACGATTCGCCGGCTCACACTTGCCACAAATCGACCTTAGACCTAGACTGAGTCTCATTACAACTGAGACCGAACCGAGTGTTGTCGAATGACCAAGGGATCTTTAGACGTTCACGAACTGATCGAAGCTCGCCTCCGTCACGGTGATCTTCGCTACACCACGGGACGACGCGCCCTCGTTGAACTGCTGGTTTCCAACGCTCGCCCTATCAGCATCTCGGACATTGCCAGCCAACTCCCCGACGTCCCACGTAGCTCCGCATATCGCCACCTTGTTGATCTCGAGCACGTGGGCGTCGTTCGCCGCGTCGCTGCGAGTGACGAGTTCACTCGCTTCGAATTGGCCGAAGACCTGACGGAACACCACCATCATCTGCTTTGCACTTTGTGTGGTTCCGTCGTCGACGTCACGCCCACTTCTGAGTTTGAAAGTACCGTTGCCGCAATGATTGACACACTCGCTGGTCAACAAGGTTTCGTCGTTTCCTCCCACGCGCTCGACGTGCTGGGTCATTGCCACAACTGCGCATGACCGAGGTCGAAATTAAACGTTGAGTTGCGCTCGAATTTCGGGTGGCACGAAATTGTTTTCTGTCGTCGTCTCCGCTTCAACGAGGTCGACCATGCGATCAACAACTTCCACTGGATCGAGTTGACCTTCTGTTACTAATTGGCGCATGAATTCAAATATTGGTTTTCCCGGCGCAGTCAGTGAGGTGTCATCGAACCATTCCCACATCGAAGCCGCCATTCGATCATTGAATCCCGTTTGGTAGGGGCCCGGATTGAGCAACGTCACATCAACTCCTTGACCCGCGAGTTCTCCCCGCATGGCCTTACCCATTGCTTCAAGGGCGTGTTTCGTCATCGAATATGGTCCAAATGAGGGACCCGAAACGACGCCGGCGATCGATGAGACGATGATGATGCGGCCCGCGCCCTTTTTTAGCAAGCCCGGCAGCACCGCCTGGGTCATGGCCAAGGTGCCAAACACGTTCACGTCAAAAAGTCGTCGTACTCGGTCAATGGGCACGTCCGCCATGGGGCCCGTCTGTCCAACGCCCGCATTATTGATGAGGACATCAATGTCCCAGTCGCGGGCCTTCTTGACATCGTCGGTAGCAATATCAATCTTCTCAACGCGAATTGATGGTTCCTCCGCTCGAAGCGCAGCAGCCTGTTCTTCGCTCTCGGTGGTGGCGATGACGTGGTGTCCACGCTTTGCGAGCGCGCTACTCGCTCCCTTTCCAAATCCCGATCCAGCTCCGGTAATGAGAACGGTCTTACTCATGGCGTTTCTTCTCCTTTTTGGGGCACGGCGTTGCTTACGGCCAACGAAAGTATGGCGCAATTGTTCGAAAGGTCCATCGCACTACTTAGCGAGTGTGAGGGCCACGCTCTCTGAATTTGCGAGCAGTTCAACCAACGTCTGTCCAGGTGTCAAAAGTATCGGCGTACCGTCGGCGTGGCGGTACGAAATGGGCTTTCCCAGATTGCTCCTTGACCAGGTTCCTACTTGCACCTTGCCACCCGTAAAAACTTCAGCGGATCCCGATCCCGTAAGCACGGCTTGTGATTCGATTACGCCTACGCCACCTTTGTAATTCACCTTCATCACAATCACATTTTTGGGTGAAAGACGTGCGCCGTCGGCTGTCAGGTCGGGACGGCCAAAGAGCGAACGATCCCATGATTTCGTGACACCATCCCACGAGTACGAAGCCGCGTAACCAGCTTCAAAGCCCACGGTGAATCGCGATACTGAAGGACCGCCCGCCGAGGTACCCGTCTGGCGATAAAGGAAAATGGGTTGAGGTGATTTCAATTTCCCCGCCATCTTCACAAGCGCCGCAGCGTTCGCGAACAGATTATGTGGTGGCGGACGAGTGAGGTCACGAAACATCGCGGCACCGCTGTTGGACTGTTGAAAGAGTTTCACGGGAGCCGTTTCGATACTGCGCACCGCGTAGGCCGCTCCGCCCGAAAAGGCGAAAACGCCACCGATTGGATACACAATCTCGCGATCGGTACGGCGGACAGATCGAACGGGTCCGACTTTGGTCGGTAATTGTGAATTGAAAATTGCGGCTAATCGCGTGATGCCGCCTTCAACAATCTCCTCGTAGATAACGTCGGCTTTGTCAATCCCCACTTGCGGCTGCGCCTCTGGCGTGTTGTCGATTTTGATGGTGATCGAAGGACGTTTCGTTGTTACACCTGAAGGATCAGGCAGACCCGTAAGCGGTGCCAGATGGACACTCGACGTCACCACGGTCACCGTCGAAACTGTCGCCGTGGTAGTAGTCGTGGTTCCTGAATCACCCGAAGCGCTTGACGCCAAAGCGGTGGCACTCAGAAATCCAATCGAGGCGAAGGCCAAGGCGAAACGTTTCACGAGTGCAACCTACTGCACGCCCAAAACTGTGAAGCAGGGACAACTCGGGCGCCTCACGGCCCACCACACGCTCCGTATCAATCACTCGGCGCATTCATTGTTGGGACCAAGCACCAAGTTGATCAAGCAGCCGATCTGGATCAGTCTCAATAATGATGATGTCTCGATGAAAGATTCGCACGAAACCCTCCGCCGTTGCCTTATCCAACAATGCCAGTAGTTCGTCGAAGTAGCCATTCACGTTTAGAACACCACATGGTTTTGATTGAATGCCAAGTTGCGTCCATGTTGCCACTTCAAAAAACTCATCAAAGGTGCCAAGTCCTCCCGGCAACATGATGAATGCATCGGCGGCATCGGCCATAATTGCCTTTCGCTCGTGCATGGTCTCGACGACATCCAATTTGCTAAGACCTTGGTGAGCAACTTCCTTTTCCTCGAGCGCAGTCGTAATCACGCCATGAACCGTGCCACCGTTTTGCAAGACGGCGTCGGCGATAACACCCATCAGCCCCACGTGCCCTCCGCCGTACACCAAGCCAATCTGGCGTTCGGCGAGGACGTTCCCTAAATTCACCGCGGCGTTCGCAAATCCTGGATCGAGTCCACGATTCGAACCGCAGTACACCGCCACACTGTTAAGAGACCGAGACGCAGTCGAGGTTGATGAAGGCGCAGTAGTCATAGGTTCGACCCTAGGAGAAGGCTCGCCAATCTGGTCAACGTTGAACGAACCCTTGCAACTACATCATATGAAGGTCAAGGTTGTCGCCAAGCGGATTACAAAATCACAGTTGCAACTTGCGAGGCGGTGGTCACTCGTTCGCTGATCAGGATGAAGATTGACTGAAAGCCCTAAGGTGCGAACAGCCAACGTTTCGGATAGTCGTCGTTGCTTACCTAGCGCCCAATACCACAACCACGTACGAAGAGGTTTCCGATGTGTTTTTCTCCGACAGGTGACTTAGTAGGCGGTACGGTCGTCGCCGCAATTGGCATCGACGCTTGTTGGCACGTAAAAGGTCGAAAACCCTACGTGGCCATCGCCGCACTCCCAGTCCTGCTTGGACTCCACCAAATTGACGAGACTTTCGTATGGTGGGGCTTACAAAATCATGTTTCTCACACGCTTGGACGTGTCGCGATGTGGATCTATCTCATTTTCGCGCTCGTCGTACTACCGGTCCTCGTGCCGATTTTGATGATTCTCTTTGAGACCGTCAAGAAACGAAAATGGCGTATGGTGCCGTTTCTCGTCATTGGCGCCGGCGTGTCGGCAATATTGCTGGAAGCAATGTTGGTCGGTCATCCCAGTGCGAAGCTCGGTCATTACCACATTGCCTACACAATTGGTCTGCAACACGGAATTCCAATCATTGGTCTCTATATCGTGGCGACGTGTGGACCACTTTTCTTTTCCGGCTTTCGATCCATCGAATGGTTCGGCGTTGCCAATTTGGCCGCGGTTATTGCACTGGCTTTACTATGCGCCAGCGGCTTTACGTCACTCTGGTGTTTCTACGCTGCCATTGTTTCGGGAGCCATCGCCCTGCACCTTCGATTCTCCAAAACTTTCGCCGGCCAACCGGTACTCGTACCCGAATAGAAGGAACAGACTCACGAAGCATCGTTGTTACGATGTCGCATGCGCATCGTCTCGTGGAACGTCAACGGCATTCGAGCTGTGCAACGTAAGGGACTCTTTGAGCCGTTCCTAGAATCGCTGCAACCCGATATTTTCTGCCTGCAGGAAACCAAAGCGGAACAGTCCCAGTCCACCCACACGGCGGGTGATTTCGCCGAGTACTGGCATTCGGCCGAAAAAAAGGGATACGCCGGTACCGCCATTTTTGCCAAGCACGAACCGCTGGGAGTGAAAACCGGACTCCCTTCGGCCATCGAGAAGAAATTTGATTTCGCTCTCGACGCCTACGGCAACCCCAACAACGAAGGTCGTGTCATAACCGCCGAATTCGACACCTTTTATTTGGTGACCGTCTACACGCCAAACGTCAAGGGTGATCTCGGACGTCTCGCACTGCGTCATAAACAGTGGGACCCAGCCTTTTTGCAATACATAAAAACGCTGCAAAAAAAGAAGCCCGTCGCTCTTTGCGGCGACCTCAACGTGGCCCACACCAACGACGATCTCGCTAATCCAAAACCAAACATCGGAAAAGCGGGCTTTACGAACGAAGAACGAGAGGGATTTGAGAAGTTACTCGGTGCCGGACTCGTGGACTCCTTTCGAATGTTTACTCAAGGAAATGGTCATTACACCTGGTGGTCAAATTTTTCGGACGCTCGTTCGAGGAACGTCGGATGGCGCATTGACTATTTCCTAGTTTCCGCAGATCTCGCCCCACGAGTCACGAAAGCAGAAATTCACGCTGACATATTTGGCAGCGACCACTGTCCCGTAAGCATCACGATTGACGAATAGCCGACAAAACCCGCTGATTTGCTGATTCCCTCGCTCTTTTCTCCAAGATTTCGTGACTGCGGTCTGGTCTTCTCGATTGCTTCAAAGCCAATTCTCAAACTCTCTACGACGCAGAACAACTGATTCAACGACTACTCACAACCTTCGTCCGTACTTTGAGAGTGTTCCTTTGAAAGGAGAACACATGAAGAGAATCACTACCAGAGCAATCAGCGCAGTCGCGTTGGTAGCGGCCATGGGAGTTGCGACTCCCAGTGTTGCGTTCGCAGCGTCTCACAAGACCGTATCTAGCCACGACTCATCAACGACCACCGTTACGGCGTGGACAACGTGGAAAGCCACCTGGGTTACCTACGTCCAAGGTCTGAAGGCCATAAACACGACGTACCGCACGGCAGTACAAACAGCCAAAGCAACGTACCAGAGTGCGTTGGCCTCAGCCACCACGAAGGCACAGAAGCAAACTGCTCGCACGGCGCTGCAAACTGCACTGACGACCGCTCTTAGTGCGCGTGTCTCGGCAATCACCGCCGCGGGCAATCCGCCTACGCCTCCGGCTGGTTATAACGGAACGGCGTACGTAACGGCATTGCAGTCAGCCAACGTAACGTTCCGCGCTTCGGTGACCGCAGCACAGAGTGCGTACGTCGTAGCTCTCTCAACGGCGACCACTGCAGCCCAGCGTCAAGCAGCACGTGGAGCCCTCGAGACCGCTGTGGGCAATGCGCTCACGGTGCGATCCAATGCACTTATCGCACTGGGAACACCACCCAAGAATCCTGGGCAACTTTCCTAGGAGAACGGCCACACGTTGTCGACTGCGCTGTCAGTGTGATCGCAACTCAATAACGCAGAAACGCTCCGGTCCTTCCTTCTACGAGGAAGGACCGGAGCGTTTCATTGCTCAAACGTTGTTTATAGTCCGACTACCAAGTAATACGTAAAGTACGTCGTTCCGGCGGAACTTGTGGCTTTTAACGTAATCGGATAGATACCAAGCAACAGAGGCGAACCCGACAACTTGATGGTCCCTCCAGCGCCCGGCGTGGCGGTGACGCCAAGCGGAAGCAAACCAACCACGCTAACGGTCGGCGTTGGAATACCGGTTGCCGTGAGCGTTGTCGAGAATGACCTCAGCCACGCCACGCTGCCAGACGAAGCGTTCGTCGAGAAGGACGGAGCTACCTGGGGATACACGTAGAACGTCTGAACCACGGGATTCGCGCTCGCGTAGTTGGCGTTACCAAGTTGGAACGCCACCAGATTGCAGGTGCCCTGGCCAACGAACGTAACCACTCCCGCTTGAGTCGTCGTACATGACGACGCGCTGGCCGAGCCATAAATCACCGGTAGACCCGATGACGCCGTAGCCGTAATGGTGTACTTAGGTCCTCCAACGTACGCCCCAGTCGGTGCGCTTGAAGTCAAAGTGATCGTCTGTGACGCCTGCGTCACGCTGAATGCCCCACCAACAATCGCCAGTGAATAGTCAGCAGCGAGCGGACCACTCAGGCTTAGACCGCTGCAACTTGAAGCCACCAACGTGTAGTTCGAAGCTGGAAGAGAACTCGCAATGGTCTGCGATGCGTTCACTTTCGTGCACACCGGGGTTCCAGAAACGGTGACACCAGCGGTTGGCGAACTCGACGCCGAGAAACTCGGACTTGAGCTTCCGTAAGTCTGCGTGCCGGTGATGGTCACGCTCAGCGGCGTGGCAGCGCAGAGTCCGCTGGGATTGCTCGTCGAGGCGATATTGCCTGTCCACGAATTCGCCGTGCCGGCCGTCTCTGCCCCGGTGGATTGATCAATGCAGTCATCAGTCGCACTGTGGCTAATCGTGTTGTTCGCAATCGTTCCATTGAAGGGCAAATTGGCGGGCGACGTCGTAGCTGGAAAGGTAGAACCGTCGTTCAACATTTCTACTCCGTACGTACTGTTTGAAATCGTGTTGTTCTTAATGACAAAACCCGTGGGGGCCGCAAAAGAATCAACGCCTGAATCCGAATAGTTCGTTCCGTAGCCACCGTAGGCCAGTACACCCCAATTGAAACCAGAGATGCTGTTGTTGGAAACTGTCGCATTGTCAACGGGGTAAAAAGCCGTGTTGAACTCCACGCCAGCCGCGCCCGACGAGCCATTGCCAATTTCCACGTTATTGGACACAGTGGTTGCAATGTCACCGCCGCCCAAGTAAATAGGTGACTCGGCGTTGGCGTCATTGGTGTCAGAAATGGTGAGGTGGTTTCCTGAGATAGTTGCATTAGAGGTGCAGAACAGCGCGACGAAGTTGTTGCCCGATCCAGTCGTGGCACCATTCTCTTCAAAGGTGTTGTTCACAATCTGAAGACCCGTGCTTGAACCATTTCCCGTTCCGTCGCATGATCCCGTTCCGGTTGTATTGATATCGGCGTCAGGACCAGTCAAATTCAACATGTCGTTTCCAGAGATGATCACGTTGTTCGACGTATTGCCCCAAAGCGCAACTGCTGAGCCGTCGTAGTTGCCTCCGTACTCAGAGGCAGGAACTGTCTGTACGAACTGATTGTTGGAAATTGTGGAGACAGCAGGATTCGCGATGCCGTTCGTGTTCATATAAATGGCACCAAGATTGGCATTAATGATGTTGTTCGTGAAAGTCCAACCGCTTCCCACGTTGGCTGCATAAATCTCGGAATACGTTGTACTGGAATGCAAGGAGAACCCTCTGAGAGTGCCCGACGTTGCACCTGTTGTGTAGGTCACGCCGCCTGAGCCAGTGATGACTGATTCGGGTCCACCACTTCGACCAACTGCATTGGTCAAGTACTGGGCACCGTCGAGAGTCAGCGGCTTCGAAATGGAGACACTTTCGTTGTACGTTCCCGCACAAACATATATTGTGGCTCCAGAGGAAGCAGCGTTAACGGCCAACTGAATGCTCGTAAATCCGGGACTAGCGCACGCGGAGGGCAGTGTGCCCCCGTACGTACCGTTGTTTACGATGACTGATCCGGCTGTGGGAGCATCGCTCCCAGAAGCCGAAGCCCCCGCGGAAGTGACCGCTACGGGTCCGATGACTGTTGCAAAAAGAATTGCAACAGAAATACTTAAACGCTTAAACACGATAAGTTCCTTCTGTTTTGGAAATTCGCAGAGTCTCCGCTTGTTAAAAAACCTGTCAACCAAGCCCCCCTGAAGGTTCGTCAAACGGCCATAACATTTCCAAGCGCATGGTACCTAGGGCTGCATCACGCGTCAATTGCGTTTCAAGGCTTTCCACCTCTTAATCAGCACTAATAGGAACGAAACTCGCAATATTCGGGCGATTTTGTCCAATTTTGAATTATCAAATTTCGAGCCCGGTTGGGCTGGAGAAGTCGACTATTTTCTCGTCCACTCGGAAGGCGCCGGCCTTCAAATCAGAAAGTTTGAAGCATTTTCAATAAAGCCGGCCACGGGCTTAGCGTCTGGGCACGCTCGGTCAAGGTTCCGTCAAGCGCGCCACTCCGGCATTCGGACGCTTTGCGCATCTGCCAATGCTTGTCGCACGCTATCGCCGTCCGCGTCCATTCCGTAAACGGGAGTGCCAGGTTGTTGGCGCCATGACTCATCGATGCTGCCCGCGTCGACGGCGTCAAAGCCAAGTTCTTCAATGAGATCCATGACGACGTTTTTGGCCCTCGGATCGTCTCCCGCTACCGGCAACGCCAAGCGATCGGTTGCTTCCTTCGGCCTTGCTCGCTTAATGAGATTTGGAGCGTAGATACCGTTAAAGGCCTTCACGACTGGAAAACCAATCTGATTAGAAACCCAACGACTCTCGGTAAGTCCATCTTCGATTGCAGCAATGAGACCATCGCGCTGTTGTGGGTAGTAATTGCCAGTGTCAACGACAACAACCTCTTCATTGGCGCCATCGAGAAAACCAACGGGCAACAACGGAACCTTGCACTCTGGAATGGTCACGACGACGAGATCGGCTCCTTCGGCTGCTTCACCAGCGTCGGCAGCGGACGCGCCCGTTTCGGCAACCAACTCAGCGAGCGTCTCGGGCCCACGTGAATTGGCGACCGTGACCTCGTGTCCGAGGCTGGTGAGACGCCTCGTTAGGTTCCCGCCGATGTTTCCAGCACCAATAATTGCGATTTTCATAATCTCTCCTTCGACGCCACTGGGACCCTCAAATAAAGAGCCGACAAATTCCTGCTTAATTGACGGTAGCGACCAAAACACAACCGCAAGCATGAATGGCGACGGGTTTCATCGAGGGTAACTATTTACGTGGTGGCCACTGGCCAGGGTATGTGGCCGTGTTGCCGATCGACGACGTGGGCACGGGCGCCTGGGACGGTCACGAGTGCATCGGCCTATATTCCGAAGTCGAACTCGTCAACTTGAATCTTGGTGGCAATGACCTCTGGATTTATGAGACGGCTACTTCGGCATTCCACATCAAGACTTTTGCCAAGACTGGTCGCACTCTCACAAAATAGATATATAGGTGGATAAGTGGAAGTCAATAGACACCTACGGACAGAGCTGTCCAATTGGGCCAGAAGGTTCCCAGCTCGCGCTGAAATACCAGTGATGCGTTCTCGGTCCTACGAGAAAAGCCCACGCCTGAACAACGTGCGCGCTCATCACGTTAAGTGTCCAGTGCGGAAGACGGCCTGCAGAGGGACTCGGCTTCGAGTCGTGACGTTGCCAACCTTGTCGTCTGAGGACGCCATCAATCTTTTCAATAACGGTTGCCCGTGAACTGGCGTCGACAAACGTCACCGACACATGATCAGTGGTCCAACCGGAACGTGAACCAGGGACTTCAGAACAACCCGCAACCCATGAAGCCTCGGAGGATTCTGTTCGGAGATTTGTGGCATTCGCAGGTACCGCATTTCGAATCGCTATAACTTCGGAAAAAATTCGACTCCCGTTCGCGATGGAGTGTGCAGAACGGACAACAATCCATGCAGTGAAGCAAACGAGCACAATCAGCGCGACCGCGCAAAGGCGCTTCATTATCTTTGTCATGGGTCACCCGACATTCGGATTCCGCCCTGGTCGTACATCCCGAGCAGCTGAGTTTTAACAATCGCCTCGGAAGGTTTGCGCATCACACCAGTCTTGTATGCGCCAGTCGGAAATTGTTGACGTCAGTTCACTTGTCTGAACTCTCACTGAGAGTTGCTCACCAAGTTGCTCATTTATTAGTGATGGAGACAAATATGCGAATTGAATTGCCATTATCTACAGGCAAACCGGTAGTCGATGAAGGCTTCCTCGGTGTTTCCTTGAAAATTCAAGTAAGTGCTCACGCGGGCCACGGAATGCTCTAATCGAGATTGGTTTCTCGAAAGTATTCGAGGCGAACACTCCCGAGAGAGGGTGGCGAAGGTTAGAGCAGACTCCTAATGTCTAAAGCAAAGTGATAGGGCCGAAAAAGGGGGGGAAGTGAACTACGCAGCACTAATCACCGTGGATAACAGTGGCGAGGATCCTGAAGCCGGTCGACGGGGACTGCGCGAAGAGCTCACGCCAGCGATGCAGTTGTTGCCAGGCTTCAGCTCTTGCCTATTCCTGACGGCCTACGCACGAGGCACGGGCATTGGCATCATCGTGTTCGAAACGCTCGAGCAGGCCAAGAGCCTGGCTGAATCGGTCGCAGTGGGATCCAAGATCCATCCTGGCGTGACCGTCATGGCGTCTGAGGTGATGGAGGTCACCGCTTCGGCGTGACTCGGCCAAAAACAGGCAGCGAGGACTTCGGCACAGGTCGGGGTTGCCACCCGATGTGGAATAGCAATTCTAGGCGTTGTCGACAAAAACATCTGACCTGGGAAAACGTTCTAATTTCGACACGTGAAGTCGACATGTGAAGTCGACAACGAAGTGGGCCGTACAGTCTTAGGTTCCAGCATTTCTGGGACAGCATGTTTCAGGGTTTCTGGGACACTTCCACTTGGAGGTTCCTATGGATTTGGC
>Ga0302320_10024027_pt1 | contig 11923 bp, 12 predicted proteins | sample Bog_T0_3_FD_202130 | JGI IMG/M metagenome (GOLD analysis project Ga0302320, IMG submission 202130) | Peat permafrost microbial communities from Stordalen Mire near Abisko, Sweden - Bog_T0_3 | ecosystem: Environmental > Terrestrial > Soil > Wetlands > Peat | place: Sweden: Abisko, Stordalen Mire... | reverse complement strand
TCGCACTTGGGAAATCACCGAAAAGGTGAGCCTGAAAACCACGAAAATGCAGGTCCTTCGACTCGCTTCGCTCGCTCAGGATGACAACGTTTTGGGGTGGGTGAACTCCTCAACCCACAAGCAACTGCTTTTTTTAGGATGAAGGATTGCCACGAAAACGCGATCATGCATCACCGGATTTCGAAGTACGGCGAGCCGTGCAAATCGTGCAACAAGCCCCTTCGCACTCCGTCAGCGAAATACTGCGGCGCGTGCATGTACCCGTCTGAATTGATCCACGAGTGAGTTGCAGAACTCCAGGGGCACAAGTCAACTGCAATGCAAATGCCTGAGTGGCCGGCAAGAACGAAGCCACAGGCGCCGTAGTCACTGCAGCATTGGCTGGTGTGCGGTTTTGAGGCCGAGATGGGGCGGGAGTTGTGGGCAGCAAAGAGGCGTATGCTGAAGCAGCCATGACGAACCTTCCGGAAATCGGCCAGTTCGGGACTCGTTGGCAGCCCGGTCAAGAAAAAGCGTATTGAAATTCCATATATATATCTATAGGGCGCCACCGCGACCGTGACTACGGCAAACGCCTGCGGCTCCCTTCTTGCCTCCTAATCGAAACCGACTCGAACGATGCTCGTGCTCATCCTGCGGAACCGTGCGCGAGTCGGTTCCGATGTAGGCTAGCGACAACCAGGAAATTCGCGTTTCATCCGGACGATCACTTCAAGTGTCCGGTGGGCGGAGGAGCTAAGCGGAGGCATCCTTCGATAGAAATACCCAAGCGCCAAAGACAGTATTGTCACCGCGCACTTGGCCGACTTCGCGTAGAATTGCCGGCAAGATTCTCATAGTGGAGATTGGCCGATGCAAGCAATTGTCTATCATCGTTACGGCTCTCCGGATGTGCTTGAATTGCAGGAGATCCCAAAACCCACTCCGGCTGAAGGGGAGGTGCTGATTCGGGTTCGCGCGGCTTCGGTGAATCCGTATGACTGGCACTTTCTGCGCGGCACGCCCTCGATCATGCGCCTGTTCACTGGAATGCGCAGGCCGAAGTTTCCGCGGCTGGGCGCGGATGTTGCCGGGGTAGTGGAAGCGGTTGGCGAAAAGGTCACACAATTCAAGCCCGGCGATGCTGTTTTCGGGAAGGGCAAAGGCTCCTTTGCGGAATACGCTTGCGCGGCCACATCGCAGCTCGCCGTGAAGCCGGAAGAGATTTCGTTTGAACAGGCCGCCTGCCTGCCCATCGCGGGAATTACCGCGCTGCAAGGCCTGCGCGACAAAGGAGCGGTTCAGGCAGGGCAGACCGTTCTTATCAACGGCGCGGCGGGTGGCGTGGGGACCTTTGCGGTGCAGATTGCCAAATCGCTTGGCGCGCGCGTCACTGGGGTGTGCAGCACTCGAAATGTCGAACTTCTGCGGTCGATCGGAGCAGACGAAGTGATCGACTATACGCAGGAGGATTTCGCCACATCGGCCCAGAAGTACGATCTGCTTTTCGATCTTGTGGGCAACCGTTCGCTCACTGACTGCCTGCGCGCGGTGGGCCCGACCGGAACGTGCATTCTGTGCGGCGGCGGAGGCCCGGAGCGGAACGGCAGGGATCTGTATGCGCAACTGCTTCAGAACGCGGTTCGGTCGCATTTTGTTCACCAGAAAATGCCCGGCCTGCTCGCGAAAATCAATAGCGAGGATTTGGCTACTCTTGCGTATCTCGTCCAACGAGGAACGGTGATTCCCGTTGTCGACCGCACCTATCCTTTGCGCGAAATTGCGAACGCTTTACGCGATGTCGAGGCTGGGCATGTTTGCGGCAAAGTCGTGATCGCGGTTGCCTAAGACGCGTTGGGTGCATCTCTGTTCCCGCGGCGGTCGAAGGCGGACCGGAAGAAATCGCCCGCGACCTTCGCGGTGCATTCATGAGGCTGAATCGCTGGATTGGTCTGTTGCTCGAAATTCTCTCGGCAAAGCTCTACACGATGGCCATGGAGGACGAGTTGCAGAGAACTGGCAAAGCGTGTTGCGGCGAGTGATGGGCAGGTTGGAGCATCAGCCGGGTTACATCCACGCGCCCTTGCGCCAGAGCGGGCCGCAGAGCCGGGTGGCCGCGGAGAGGAAGAGGCCAGCCAGAATGAGCACGCCAGGGGCAACGGTCCAGCGTGCCTGAATACAGTCGACGGCGCAATCCATGACCTGAATGAGGCCGACGATGGCAAGCAGATTACCGAGGGCGCGCGTGGCTGCGGCCTGCATCAAGACGAGCAACATGAGGGCCAGAACCAGATTGCGGGCGGTCAGGTATCCGGCATAAGTGCGTACGGCAGGGGTGATGTCTGCTTGTGGGTCGACGAGCATGGCCGGGTGGAGGAAGGCAATGATCGCGCCCGCTCCCAGAAGAAGCGCTGCGAGAAAAACCACCCCTTTGACCCAGGAGGGGATGAATTGCGGTGGGAGGAGTTGGCGTTCCGGTTGGGACATGGGTCGCTCCGAATCTCCGGGCCGAGAGGATCCCGGTTTCCATGGCTACGCAAGATCGGCGGGTTTCGTTCCGCGAGGGGGAAGGCTTTATGACACGGGGCCGGGCAAACAAAGCAGCAGGGAGCGGCGACTGATTGGAGCGGTGTTTGCCGGAGGATCAGGGGAGAATGGTGTTGTCGATGAGGCGGGTTGCGCCGACCCAGGCGCCAACCGCGAAGAGGCTTCCGGAAGCGGCGACCGGTTGCGGTTCGAGGGTCGCCCAATCGACGAGTTCCAGATAGTCGATGCGGATCGCGGGCTGGGCGGCCATGACGGCCCTTGCAGCGGTGAGTAGCGCGGCGGCCTTGCGTTCGCCTGCGGCAAAGAGGCCCTCAACCTCGCGGACTGCCCGGCTCAGGGCGAGAGCCTGCGTACGCTCGACCGCGCTGAGATAGATGTTGCGGGAGCTGAGGGCAAGGCCGTCCGCTTCGCGGACGATGGGGCAGACCACGATTTCAGACGCCAGGCAGAGGTCGAGGGTCATGCGGCGCAGAACCGCGACCTGGGCGGCATCCTTTTGCCCGAAGAAGGCACGGTCGGGTTCGGCGGCGATGAGCAGCTTGGCGACGACCGTGGCGACGCCGCGAAAGTGGCCGGGGCGGGAGAGGCCATCGAGGCGATTGCTGAGACCGTCGACTTCAACGAAAGTGGCGGCAGCGGTGGGATAGATCTCGTCGACAGAGGGAGCGAAGACGGCGTTGGCTCCGGCTGATTCCGCGAGGGCGCAATCGGCGTCGAAGGTGCGTGGATAGCGGGCGAAATCTTCATTGGGTCCGAACTGCGTGGGGTTGACGAAGATGCTGACGGCGACCTGCCGGCAAGACGCGGCTGCCGCGCGAATGAGGGACGCGTGACCGGCATGGAGGGCGCCCATGGTGGGCACAAGTCCGACGGATTCTCCTCGGAGGCGGGCTTCACGGGACCAAGAGCGGAGTTCAGAGACGGTCTTGAGGATCTTCATCAGGCTTGGCGCAGCTTTCCTTTTTCCTTGGCGGTGTTCTGGTCGAGGGCTGTTTTAACGGCTTCGGTGAGGTGATAGCTCTCTTCGTCCAGAGGAAAGGCGCGGTGTTCGACGTCTTCACGATAATGCTCGACAGCGGAGCGGAGCAAGGCTCCGGCATCGGCATAGCGGCGGACGAATTTGGCCGGGGGAGCGAAGGTGAGACTGACGAGATCGTGGAAGACAAGGATCTGGCCGTCGCAGTCCGGGCCTGCTCCGATGCCGATGGTGGGAACGGGGAGTTCGGCGGTGATCGCGGCGGCGACCTCGCGGGGAACGCCCTCGAGCACGATCACTCCGGCTCCGGCTTCGGCCAGGGCCATGGCTTCGTCTTTGAGGCGAAGGACTGCTTCCGCGGTGCGAGCCTGCACCTTGAATCCGCCCATGCGATGGACGCTCTGGGGGGTAAGGCCTAGATGGCCGACGACGGGGATCTCGGCTTCGGTGAGGGCGCGGACCAGTTCGACGCGGGGGCCTTCGATCTTGACGGCCTCGGCTCCGGCTTCTTTGATGAAGCGAATGGCGTTGCTTACGCCATCGGCGATGGAGGTGTGGTAGCTGCCGAAGGGCATGTCGGCCACCACCAGGGCGCGACGTACGGCACGGCGCACGGCGCGGGTGTGGTGGAGCATTTCATCGACGGTGATGGCCAGTGTGTTTTCGTGGCCCAGAACCACCATGGCCAGGGAATCGCCGACCAGGATCAGGTCGATGCCGGCCTCGTCTACCAGGCGCGACGTAGCGTAGTCGTAAGCGGTGAGCGCGCTGATGGGCTTGCCCTGGCGCTTCATCTCAGCCAGTGCGGGCATGGTGACTTTTGTGATGGGACTGGAAGACGGGGAAGGAACCGCCGCAGAGAAGTTGTTGAGACTCATAGGACCTCCAGTGCCGCTCCGTGTGCTCAGGATGCGACCCGACAATGCCGAGTATACGCCCGAGGCGGGGCGGGGAGGCAACGAATGCGTCCCAGATTCTGACAGTGGAGGCGGAGTGGACTGAGGCGGGATTGGGATAAATTGGCGAGTTGGCCCGCTGCGCGGATCGCGAGTTCGCGGGTTGGCTGGGCGTCTTCTTCATTTCTGCGGGTTGGCACGGGCGGTGGGAGACTAGACTGGAAGAGTATGTGGACACCACTCGGCTTGGGGATCTCGGCAGGACTCGGTGCAGTGAGCCTTGCGGCGGGCGGTTGCGCGTATGCAGCCATGTGGCCGTCTTCCGGGGTTTTTGGCGAGGCCTTGATCGCTCCGCGAAAGGCTGGAGAGTTGGCCCTGACCTTTGATGACGGGCCGAATCCAGCCTGGACGCCGCGGCTTCTGGATATTCTTGCCGAATCCGATGTGCGGGCCACGTTTTTCATGTTGGGCAAGTATGCGCAGGATCAGGCGGCCCTGGTGCGGCAAATTGCGCAGGCGGGGCATCTGGTTGGGAGTCACTCCTGGAGCCACCCGAATCTGGCCTTCACCCGTGCTTCCCTCGTACGCGAGGAACTTACGCGTACGAGCTCTACGCTTTCCGCAATCACAGGGCAGCCGGTTCGCTACTTTCGTCCACCCTTTGGAGGGCGTCGGCCAGCGGTTTTGCGGATCGCCCGGGAACTGGGGATGACTCCGGTGCTGTGGAATGCGATGACCAACGATTGGAGCGAGCCTTCGACGGAGGCTATCTTCCACCGATTGACGGTCCGGATCGATCGTTTGCAGGGGCAGGGACGAGCCGCCAATATCGTGCTTCACGATGGTGGCCACATCAACCCGGCGGCGAATCGGGAGCCGTCCGTCACGACGGTCGCGCGACTGCTGGCGCGTTACAAAGACTCCTACAAGTTTGTCACGGTGGACGCGTGGGCTTGAGTTCTGACCGCAGAGTTCGGTCCCATGCCGTACGCTTGATTTGAGCCCATGACCGAGTCGCAGCGCGCAGATGCAAAACCTTCAGAAGGAAAGTTCGACGCCGACCGGACGGCCCGGCTGCGCGCGGCGTTGCTGCGGTGGTATGACTTGCACCAACGCGACCTGCCCTGGCGCCGAAATCTGGATCCATACTCGATCTGGGTTTCGGAGATCATGCTGCAGCAGACTCGAGTGCTGGTGGTCATTGAGCGCCACAAGGCGTTTTTGGAGCGGTTTCCGACTCTGCGGTCGTTGGCGGAGGCGCCAGAGGAAGACGTGCTGGCGTTGTGGAGCGGACTCGGCTACTATCGCCGCGCCCGCATGTTGCACAAGGCGGCGCAGTTTGTGACGCAACAACTGGGGGGCAACCTGCCAGTGGCGGCGGAAGAGCTGCGTGCGCTGCCGGGCATCGGTGCTTATACCTCTGCGGCCATCGCCAGCATCGCCCACGGAGAACGTGTGGCTGTGGTGGATGGCAATGTGGAACGGGTGCTTTGCCGCATATCGGGATGGGACGGGGCCGGTCGCAACGGGGGCGGCGTCTCGGTGCGCCGCAAGGTGGAACAGTTGGCAACGCAACTCGTCGACCCGCACCATCCCGGGGACTTCAACCAGGCCATGATGGAACTCGGGGCGATCGTCTGTACCCCGCGCAACCCGCTTTGCCTGGAGTGCCCGCTGCGGACACAGTGCGTCACGCTCGGCGAGCACAAAACCGCGCCACGGGCCAAGATGGTCAGCAAAGAAGTGGCGCATGGGCTGTCTGTTCGCGTGGCACCCGGAGTGGACGGGATGGCGACTGCGGGCGGTCATTCGAGCTGCGAGGTTCTTCTGGAGCAGCGGGCTGCTGCGCTGACGGTGATGCCGGGACTGTGGGAGTTACCTCTGCTGCGCGATTCCGCGGTTCCCGAAGCGGATCTGCGTATGACCGTGCGGCACGCCATCATGCAGGTCAACTACTACGTTCGCATCCGAACGGTGCCGGAGAGTGAGATCGGAGTTCTTGCCGAGGCGACGGGCCTGCGCCAATGGGTTCCCCTCCGCGAGGCGGGAGGTATGGCGCTTACCGGTCTGGCGCGTAAGGTTTTGACGCGGGCGCGTCTGCTGCCCTCGGCGCGCATGTCCGGGTTGACTCCGCGGGAACTTGCGGATGCCGGATAGCCTTCACTCGTTGAAGGCGATGCGGGGTTGAAGCGAGGCCGCTGCGAGGTTCAGGTCCCGGGTGAGAGGTGCTTTCAACCCTATGATCGCCCGAGGGCTGGAAAAAGTCAGCCCATTTGATTCCGGGTCGCATCCTGGCAGGTCTTCACCGCATCAATTACAGGGACGATATCTGTCGCTGCGCCGAGGGCTTCCCGGACCGCGAATTCCAGAAACGATTCATCTAAAAACATAACAATTTCCAAGGAGAGACGATGGCTAGCAAGGCAAGTGCGGTTTGGACTGGTTCGCTCAAAGAGGGCAAGGGAACGATCTCCACGGCAACCGGTGTTTTAAGCAACGCGAATTACTCTTTCGCCACCCGTTTCGAGGGCGCCGACAGTGGCACTACCCCCGAGGAGTTGATCGCCGCAGCCCACGCCAGCTGCTTCTCGATGGCTTTGGGCGCGCAGTTGGGCGGAGCCGGGTTGACGCCGGAGAAGATCGAGACAGCGGCCGCTGTTACCCTGGCCAAGACCGATGGCGGGTTTGCGATTACCAAGATTACACTGACCACCACCGCGGTCGTACCCGGCGCAACCAAGGAGGCTTTCGAGAAGGCAGCCGCCGACGCGAAGACCGGATGCCCGATCTCCAAGCTGTTCGCGAATAACACAGAGGTCGTGCTCGACGCCAAGCTTGTCTAGTTGCGAAGGGACCGCGAGGTAGCCGGGAACCGGAGCAGGCCAGGGGTATGCCCTGGCCTGCCGGACCCGTGTGGCTGGTTCTGGTCCATTTGACACAGGGACCTGCATTTGCGAGACTTAAAGAGTTGCCAGTCCGGTGAATAGCCGGAGCTTTGAAATGCCGAAGTGGCGGAATTGGCAGACGCGCGTGGTTCAGGTCCACGTACTCGCAAGGGTGTGGGGGTTCGAGTCCCTTCTTCGGCACCAAAAACGCATAAACATATTTTAAATCAATGACTTAAGGCGGGCCTATATGGTCCGCTTCGTTGTTTTTTACTACTTTTTACTACTTTTTGGCTTCTGCTGGCTCCCGCTGGCAGCTGCTGGCAACCGCTGGCAGACCCTCATTCCAGCCCAACTTTGCTTCCATCCAACACAGGAAGGAGCATGGGCTTGGCAAACAAGTCAGTGATTCTCTACGAGTCGATCAAGACCGGAACGAAGTGGAAACTCCGCCCGGTTGATGAAGATTCTTCGCACTTCTCAAACGGACCGTTTTACGTCAGTTGGTACGAAGGCAAAAAGAAACAAATGGAACCTGCTGGGCGCGATCCGGAACATGCACTACGCATGGCACACCTAAAGCGCACCGCACTCGCTTACGTGTCGGCAGGAGGCGAGTTCAAGAATATCCGGCCGGTTAAGAATCCGGTTCAAGATTCAAAGGAGCATGAGCCTGAAAACACCAATCAGACCCAGATCCGGGTAGGAGGTTCTAAAGAGAGCGAGGTCAAAAACGGAGACGGGTCAGAAACTTCGGTTCCAGATAGGAAAACTGTACGCACTGCGATTTCTGAGTACCTCGAGGACTGCCTTGATCGGCAAGGGAAATCTGGGTACGGACTCGCGTCTCGCACGTATGAGGCGTACGAGTATCGCTTGGGATTCCTCGCGCAATTTAGACCGAAGGCGTTTGTGGTTGAGGTCGATGATCTGTTTCTCAAGGCATTTCGCCGTTTTCTGCGAGAGCATCCCGCCGGCCTGAGCGACCGCACGGCCTACAACATCATGCAGGCGGTCAGCACTTTCCTCCTTCACACCGGCAATTCAGCCGCCAAACGGGTCCTGAAGGAAATGTCCTTTCCCCCAACCATCGTGATCCCATACCCAAAGGAGCAGATGCGCGCGTTCTTTGCCGCGTGTGACGAAAAGGAAGAATTGCTATACAAATTCTTTCTTCATAGCATGGCGCGGGAGATGGAGGTCGCTCATTGCGAGGTCCGCGATTTGAAGTTCGAGAGTAATGTGCTGCACATTAGCCCGAAACCCGACCGGAATTTCCGCCTGAAAGGGAAGCGCTCTGGACAGGCGAAAAAGGGGCGGAAAGTGCCTATTCCAACGCACTTTATGTCGCGCATGAATGAATACTGTGCTGACAAGGGTCTCCAACATCGTTGCCGGTCAGCGTCGAGGCCATGATCATTCCGGTGTCGGCATCCACTGCCAGATGTAGTTTCCTCCACGTGCGGCGCGCCTTGGCACCATGCTTCTCTTGAAGCCACTCACCGGCGCCAAAGACTTTAAGGCCGGTGCTATCTATTAACAAATGAATAGGCCCATCAGGGAGGATACAGCCCTTGGAGATGGACGCCATGGTCCTTGCTCTTCGGCTCAAAGTGCTATGGTCAGGCGTGGTCAGCGATACACCCAACAGGCTGAAGATGGAGGCCAGCAGCCCTTCGGTCTGCCGCAACGCCAAGTGAAATGCGAGGCGCAGCATCATGCCCGTTTCGATGGCCAGCTCGGAGTAGCGGGACTGCCCGCCAGGTGTTGTCCGCCGTTCCGCCTGCCAACCACTCAGTACCTCTGGTGTCACCCATAGTGTCAGACTGCCTCGACACCGAAGTCCTGCATCGTACTCCGCCCAGTTTTTCACCTTGAACTTCATCTTGGGGATGTGGTGGCGACGTGAGGCGTTGTGCTTGTTCGGCATCGAGGTTGCAGCCTTTCAGGATTCTGTCCCAGACTACCCGACTTCGGCCCTATCCATGCAACAATGCCCACTGGAGGAGTTAGCCGATAGCCCGATTGTGTCCGCCCGACCAACACCATGGATGACGTATCGGGGCAGTCGGAGATCGCCTTCACAACAAATTCAAGTGTGGATTGTTTCCTGAAATGGCCATGGTTCTCCTAATAGCGGTGTGCTGATCGGTCACGTCGCAAAATGCGCCGGGTCACCAATGGGTCTTGAGTGGATGTCGCCGATCATTCGGTGCCAAAGGGGTATGGTCCGGAAGATCGATTTGGAAGATGGAACGATATTTGCGTTTCATTCAATGAGGTTTTTTTGGCAATGGACGAAGTCGTCGGAATCATCCGCTGCGAGGGGAGAGCTGGATTTGTCAGCGGGCAGTGAGGATCTGGCGGAGATTCAATCGAGTTAAAGTGCGCACCAATCTGGATGCCCCATCCTTGCTGCGTATTTGCCTTCGCCGCAAGGGTGGTACGCACGAAATAATATGATCGCGGTTTTAGTGCGCGCGCTTCCGTGGACGGGTTTTCGATTTCACCAACATTCGATATTGGGGATCGAAGTGAAATCTCACTCCATGAACGCTCTCCCAACGGATGGACGCAAGCGTGGCGTAATCCCCCGGCTTTTTATTGAGCCAGTTGTAAGAGAAGATTTCACGGAACGCACTCGGCAGGATCCGTTTCCCCACGTAGCGTTCTGTGATGTCGCAGACAAGGAGCCGAAACGTCGAGGATACAAGCTCTTCTCCGCACCTGTTGAGAAACAGCGTGTTGGGGCCTTTTCTCTGGGTAAGCAATTGCCTGCACTCAAGATACTGCTTGAGCAATGGGACGAGCTTCTGAGGGACAGGTCCCCTTACGGCTCGCCGTTTTGGTACCTCTTCCGCGCCAAAACTGAAGAACAGCTCATCGCTGCACACCAGGTCCGCGATGTCGGTATTCTTCCTGTTGCTCGGCTGTAGGTGAATCCGATCTGAACCCTCCATGAGATTTGGATGCTCACCAAGGATTCGGCATTCACTCATGCAGCGTGGGGGCCAGGGATAAGTAACCAGCCAAAGGATCAGCAATTCATCATGTATCATCCACCCTAACGCTTCATCGCTAATCCCCTTGGCGGCTTCACGCCTTTCGCGGATCATCTGAGGGATCGCAGCGAGGGTGTCATAGTCATAATCAAATGCACGCTCATCTCGTCTTGCATTAACTATGCTCTCCGGCTCTTGCGGGAACTCATTGATGAGATCTAGTATCCAACTCCAGTCTTGATTCTCAAACAAGGGATGCGCCTTAAGAACAGAATGGAAGCTGTGGAGAATGACACTTATCGTCCCCTGCTTTGACTTCCCCGTGTGAAACTGCCAGCGGGAGAAAGCAGTAATGACATCGCGATTGAAGATCACGGACAGGTCCGCGATCTGTTGCAAGCCTAGCTGATTGGCAGCAAATCCATAAAGGTTCTCCACCCTCTCTGCGAAGGCCACCCGGGTACTCTCGCTCATGCGAAGAACCTCAGAAGCATCCTGCTTGGCCAGCCACTCTAAAATCCCTTCGAGTTTGATCCTAACAAGTGGGTTCATGCTCTTCATCGCAACCCTGTATGGAGCAGGGCGCGCCGAATTGACATCGAGCTTAGGAAAACTCTCCTGGAGGCTTGCCTGACGAATTCGATATTTAAGCTGTGAGATGGACTGAGAAATGGCTGCGAAAGAGCATTCACGATTCACACGTTCCAACCTCCAGGCATCGAGATGCTCCTGCGTAACATCCGGCGGGCGGACCTTCCCGCGCTTCAGATCGTTGATGATCATTTGTGCACTTTGGTCCATGCCGGTGAAGTTCAGTTCCTCCCACTCCTTCTCCAGGGCAAATTGCTCGTGTGAAAATCCCATCGATTTAGCAAACGCAAGCAAAAGGCGCAACTGGGTAATATGCCGCGAACAGTCAGCCGACGAAGACGTGCGCCTTAAGCCTTCGCAGATGGCATCTTTGAACTCAACGACATCTTTGATGAGCGTGTCGGCAGAAGTCCTCTCCTCGCCGAGGCAGCGGCATATGGAAGAGACTGAGACGCGCAGTCTATAAAGCCATTCACCGACCTGCTTTGGCTTTAGATCAGGCGCTGATTTGATCTCGAAGTTGATCGCGGATACCAGTTCCGAAACGTAGACAAGCTGTGAACCATCAATGCCATAGTCGGCACTTTTCTGTGCCAACAGAAATTTCAATTTTGGCATAGTTACTCCTTATTCGGGGAGCTCCACCGACCGATAGATCTCACCGGCCGGCAAATCCCGTTCGTTTCATTTCGTTAGTTTGGAGCTAAGGAACGATACTCCTGATCCAGCGCTGCGATACCAGGAAGGGCGTAATCGAGCTGGCAGTATATTTCCGTTGTTGTGGGAACCGCGTGCCAAAGCCTATTTTGGAGCCGATCAAAGCTGACGCCAGTTCCGACAGCAGCAAGAACGCGAAAACGAACTGAGAAGATGTCACGCCAGAGATGTGGGGGAATCCTCTTGCCGACATAGTCCCGCGTGATACTTTGCCGTGCCGACGGTGATGGGTAGTGCCAGTCGTTGCAGCAGCGGAAAGTCGACATGCACGTTCAGCCATTGGGCCTGGAAAGCGGCGAAACGTCCGGTAACGGCGAGCAGTTTGTCGCG
>Ga0302320_10024026_pt1 | contig 11923 bp, 8 predicted proteins | sample Bog_T0_3_FD_202130 | JGI IMG/M metagenome (GOLD analysis project Ga0302320, IMG submission 202130) | Peat permafrost microbial communities from Stordalen Mire near Abisko, Sweden - Bog_T0_3 | ecosystem: Environmental > Terrestrial > Soil > Wetlands > Peat | place: Sweden: Abisko, Stordalen Mire... | reverse complement strand
GTTCGTATTCGGCAAAGAAGCGCTTGGAGGCTTCCGGGCGGAGGTGCAGCGCTCCAGCTTCGACGGTTTCAAAGTCAGCCTCGCTGAATTGCTTGCGATTGCACATGGTCAACACAAGCCGGTCAGCGAGGGGAGCGCGGAAGAGTTCCACAAGGTCAAGCGCCAGCGAGCGTCGGCCATAGTCGAGCTGGTGCAGCGAGCCGAGATAGCTATCAAGACCGAGAGCTTCTGCTAGTCCTGCGAGCTTGTTTCCTACCAGGGTATATACAAACGAAAGCAGCGAATTGATGGGGTCGGTGGCCGGATGCTTGACGCGCCCCGGCCACGCGAAGGGCGACTTGTTGCGCCGCATGAGCACGTCAAAGTAGAGGCGGGCGGCAGCGCCTTCGACGCCGTTCAGCGCCTCCAGGCTGGTGGCGGCGGTAGCGGACTGACGGGCCTTGTCCAATTCCGCGAGCGCCATGGCCGTGGCTGGATCGCGCGTCTCATCATGGCTGCCGAATGTTGCCAGAACGCAAGAGCTGTTCGCGATCTTGGCGTCGACCAGGGTTCGCGCCATGGCCAGCGAGCGTTCAGCATCCCGGTGCAGCTCAAACTGCGCGATGCGCAGCGGAATGTTCTTGCCCAGCGCCGGATCGAGGCTGCCGCGCAGCTCGCCATGGCGGCTCAGCAGGTTCATGCGAACGCCGCACTCCAGCAATTCGCCGATGGCCTGCGTGGTTACCTGCACGTTGCCGAAGATGAGCACCGCGTCGAGTTTGTGGTACGGGGTATCCAGCAGGATTGCGCCGTCCTTTTCGACGACAAGCCGATTGCCCATCTTGCGCAGAACAGATCCCTGTTCGACCAGATACAGATATGCCATGTCTTCATCCTCGACGGTGCCGGTGACGGTGGGGTTGAGATGATCGAGAGTTGCCGCCGAGAAGGCTCGCTCCATCGCGGTGTGGGCAGGCGGCTCCAGATAGCGCCGGATAAGACCGGCAGGCATGGGATGCGGCACAGAGAGCACGCGGCGGTTGCGGACATGCTTGTCCCAGGGTATCCAGACATCGCCGCCTTGAAAGAAAGCGCCCAGAAACCGGAAGCCTTCTTCAAAGCTGCCGACGGTTGTCTTCTCATCCTTCAGCCGCAGGTGGAGTTCTTCAAGGCGGTCGCGTGCAATGGTGATGGCGGCCTTAGCATGTTGAGAGTCCGCTGACAGGATCAGAAAATCGTCGGCGTAGCGAATCAGCTTGAGCCCTGCCTGTTCGAGGGCCAGGTCGAAATCTGTCAGAAACAGGTTGGCCAACAGCGGCGAAATCGGACTGCCCTGGGGAACCCCCTGACGAAGCGGGAGCACTTGTCTGCCGTCCCATACGGGTCCGGGAATCCATTGTTCCAGCAACGCAAGCAGTGCGTGGTCCTTTATCGCGACGGCCAGCCTCTGGCGCAGCAGGGAGTGGTCAATGCGGTCGAAGAAGCTTTCGATGTCGGCTTCGGCCACATAGCTGTATCCATGGCTGTGCAGGAATCGGATACGGGCGATGGCGGAGTTTACAGATCGCTTGGGACGATAGGCGAAGCTGCATTCCAGAAACTCATCCTCGAAGGCGTGCCCCAGTTGGCGGCCAATGGCCGTTTGCAGAACGCGGTCGCGTACCGCCGGTACCATCAGCGTGCGCGTCGCATTCGAATTTGGTTTCTTCTGGACGGTGATAGGCAAAAGCGGAAGGGGGCGATACTCGTCCGTCTCCACCTCATGAAGCAAGGCAGCGACCTCTGCTTCGACGGTCCGCGCAAACTGATTGACCGTGATACCGTCCGCACCAGCACAGCCGACGTTCTCCAGCACGTGTTCCCACGCGCTGAACAGCAAATCTGAAGTGAGCCAGGGGAACTTGGGCATCGCGTTCTACGCCCTTCTTGCCTTTGATGCAGACAACGCCAACCAATCTGGATTCTTGCCATTCGCTTGGATAGCGGCGCACTTCTTCTTACTCTGGAAAGTCGGCTCTCCGACTCGAAGGCCTGAGGCCTTCGAATGGCCCGTGCCAAACCCACTCGCGTGATGACTTCGGCACCGATGCCTCGGCCGTTCGCGTAGCCCAATCGTGGAGCAGCTTGCGATCTGCTTTTCAAAATATACCGCATGGCGGGAACTGCCGCACACCATTTTCACCCCAACTGTGGCACAATGCTCTTGCCATGGAAAATCTCTATACGATTCCGCCACTGCGCATGGCGCGGGTGTTTTGTGAACTGCGGCCGGAATGCGTGGTCACTATCCCAGTTGAGGAGCGCGGCAATCTGCTGCGGGGCGCCTTCGGCACTCTCTTCCGCCGCCTGGTGTGCGACCCGACTTGCACGGATGCCGCACACTGCCCGCGCCAAGGAAGCTGCCCGCACGAGCTGCTGTTTGCCCCAAAGTGGCCAGCGGGCGCTCGATTTGGACTGGAGACACCGCCGCGGGCATTTCTGTTTCGGCCGTCGCTCGACCCCGATCCATGCTTCACCGCCTCTCGCCCGCTGCAATTCGAGGTGCGCCTCTTTGGCGATGCGATCTCGACTGCGGCATTGTTTCTGCGCACTTTCCAGCTTCTGGCGTCGAATGGAGTTGCGGGCCGCCGTATGCATCTGGCCTCCGCATACTCACTGAACTGGGAGGGAAATCCCTACGCTGAACTTGTCCGTGACAGTCATTTGACCAGAGAACAGCAGTTGGCGCTGGACTTCGCCAGCTTTTTCCGCGAAGAAGGCGGCCCCGACGCGGCGACCATCGAGTTCCTTACCCCTACCTGGCTGCGGGAGAATGATCGAGATCTGCGGGTGCCAACATTTCCCGCGCTGGCTTGCCGTATCCGCGACCGCATCTCCATGCTCTGCCGCCTCTATGAGGGACAGGAGTGGCAGGCTGCCTTTTCAGAGATCGGACAAACCGCGAGCCAGGCAACTGTATGCGACTGGGAGGGCGGCTGGGTGCAATCTCCCAGAATGTCGTCACGAACGGGAGAAGAGATGCCGCTTGGAGGCTTTCGCGGGACTGTTAATTTCCGGGGCATCGATCCGCGATTGTGGCCACTGCTGCGCATCGGAGAAGAGATTCATGTCGGGCGGCAGGTGGTGTGGGGGCATGGGCTGTATAAGATACGAAACAACGATCCAGCTTTGTAGGCCAGCGCATCATAGGCGCACGCACCATGGGAATTACTTTTAGTCCGGTACCACACTCGTCGATCCAGATGATTGGTTCCATGCGTTCAATGTTGCCGCCTCCGTCTAGCTGACTGATTCGTACCGCCGGGACCTGCTGCGCCGGCCCAAAGTCGAACTAGGCGAATTGTCTGCAGCCATCCCGCAACGCTACAGAAGTCCTTTCTGCCGGCCATAGCCACTCTAAATTCCGAAGTGTACTTACAGAGATTTCGGGTTATAGAGCGGATTTCCCTCATTCAACCGCATTCGGTTCTTCATCGATCCAAGAGGCCCATTAATTTCAGCCTTCCGAGCGTCTGGCCGCACTGTCCCTGGCACCACTCACGGTGGCCAGCCTCCGGTGCTCCGGCCAGCCCCGAGCCGGACCAATCCTTCCCCTTCTCCCTTCCATCTCATTCGACGAACTGTGGACCGGAGCGCGATACGGCGCGCCAGGACCACTGTCCCCGAGCCCTCTCGTTGGAGTCCCCATGCCTTCCGTCATTCAGTCTTTCACCGGGAAATACGCTTTTCTCAGCCTGCTCTACAGATCCGCGTTCTTTTTCGACACCGACCAATACAACTCGCCAGCTGCCGCATTTGAAGCAGCGAAGATACTCAGCCGCAATGACCGCGTTTCCTTCATTGGCTGGAACATCCAGCCTTGGGACGCGAGACGACTTGGCAAGAACATCCCCAAAAGCTGGATGCGGCCGGACTGGGATGCTGTGCAGCTCGACATTATGCTCGATATTCAGCGGTCGAAGTTCTCCTGGCCGGTTCTACGCGAAATGCTACTGGCCACCGAGGACGCCCAACTCGTCCACGGCAATGCCTGCCACGACAATTTCTGGGGCGTCTGCGAGTGCCAGTCACTTCCGGCTGGCAAACAGAAGTACGGTGTCAGCACACGATGTACCGTCGATGGCCGCAACCGGCTCGGTCTCATCCTCATGCAGGTGCGCCAGGAGATTCGCGGCGGCCTTCACCTCACCCCGTTAGTGCCAAAGTGTGGCCCAGCGGCCGAAGTCACGACCGAATCGTAGGCTGGAAAACGAGCGGCCCAGTGGGCGTCTGCCGTTACCCATTCCGAAATGGCTTCCACTTGGCGACTGACGCTGGTCTAACCCTGCCACCGGAGCATGCTTCGAATCCCATGGCGCACATGGCAGGGATGTGTCGTTGCATTGGCCGTGCGGGATAACAAATTCTTGGATTTCTTTGGGTGGATTTATGGGTGCTTATGGGTGTATATATGGGTGAGAGGCCAGATGTTCGAGACCGTCGACATCCCGATTACCCCTGAAATGCTCACCCTCATCGCCGAGATCGACGAGTTCAAAGGGGCATGGCGCGCGCTGGGAACCCTGGCGCCCGAGCGCCTGAGCGCCCTGCGCCGCGTGGCGACTATTGAGAGCATCGGTTCTTCCACGCGCATCGAGGGCAGCAAACTCTCCGATCGCGACGTGGAGCGCCTGCTCGCCAATCTGGAGATCAAATCCTTTGCCACCCGCGACGAGCAGGAGGTTGCCGGGTACGCCGAAGTGATGGAGACGATCTTTCATGCGTGGCCGGAGATTCCGGTCACGGAGAACCACATCAAGCAACTCCACCGCGACCTTTTGCAGTACAGCGAGAAGGACGACCGGCATCGTGGCGAGTACAAGAAGCTGCCGAACAGCGTTGCCGCTTTCGGCGAGGCCGGCCAGCAGATCGCCGTCGTCTTCGAGACAGCCTCACCCTTCGACACGCCCCGGCTAATGGCTGAACTCGTTGCTTGGCTCAAGGAAGCCCAGGAGCTGAAGCGGCTGCATCCTTTGCTGATTATCGCCATCTTTACTGTTGTCTTTCTTGAAATCCACCCCTTCCAGGACGGCAACGGGCGCTTGAGCCGCGTGCTCACCACGCTCCTATTGCTGAAAGCCGGGTATGCCTATGTGCCCTACAGTTCACTCGAGGGTGTCATCGAGAACAGCAAAGAGGGCTACTACCTTGCACTGCGCCAGACGCAAAGCACCCTCCGCACCGCCGCACCAAATTGGCAACCGTGGCTGACCTTTTTTCTGCGGGCTTTGCTGCAACAGGAACGACGGCTGGCGGTGAAAGTGGAGCATGAACGACTGGCGATTGCCGCCCTGCCCGAGCTGTCCGTTCAGATCCTCGACTACGTCCGCCAGCAAGGCCGCGTCACCATGGCCGACATGGTCCGCGTCACCGGCGCCAGCCGCAACACGTTGAAGGACCATTTCCGCAGCTTGGTGGAAGAGCAACATCTCATCCGGCACGGAAGCGGCAAGGGCTCCTGGTATGCGCTGCCGTGACAGGCATCGTAGGAATTCCATCTCAGAATCTCGACCAGAGACCCCTGGCAAGAGCAATAAGTTGGTCCAAGTTTCTGTTGGGCCGCTCGGTAAATGCTGCACTCATGGACACTGCGGCGTATTTCAGAACTAATCAGGAGTTCTGCCGCGTTGTGCTGGACTTCAACAAGTGACTCGGCCTGTTCTCGTCAGCCAAGAATTCCAGGACTAGCCGCTCTATGCAACGGCCGCAATCAGTCACTATCGTCAGACTACTTCTACGACCGACGTTAATCTGTGGGCTTCCTTGGCTCGACTCCCGCATAAAGAAGGGGGGAGCCATTCTGACAATTCATTCGTCTTTCTTTTCCGCGACCCGTTGACCGGCGGCAGTGATTTCCCATAGCGTGCCACCGCCGCTTGAAAGCCAGCCTTCTTTGAACATGTGTTTTCGGGCACGTCGAATCATCACTTGCCAGCGTTCGCGGCCGTTCGCCATCTGAGAGCGGTCACTAACATGGAGATAAGGTTCCATCTGTCGAAGAAACTCAGCTTCGAGGTCACCCAAGGATGCTTTTCCGCCGAGCGCAACTAAGGACCGCGCGATAGGGGAATAGTACTGCCACGCCGCGACAGGAACTTCCCGCGATGATTCGCTCGGTGCTTTGCTGGATCCACATACCTGTTTCCATCTCTGTTCGAGGCCTATAACCTCTCTGCGAAAGCTGATGAGTTCCTTCCCTTTTGCCATCGCATCTTCTGCGCGCACGTAGTTTCCCTTTTTTGCGAGCTCGGCAGCGGTTTGATTGATTTCTTTGATCGACTGCTTTATCCCTCTGACGGCAGACCGGATACCTTGGGAAACAGCTTGTTTGTTTGGGATAGCGCCCATCACTGACCTCCGGCTTTCGGCCCCTGAATCATCTGATTCAAATCAAGGGGACGGGAAAGAATCTGGATTCCGGACGGTGTCTTTCCCGTTTTGAAGACAGTTTCCCAGTAATCGAGATTCTGCTTCGGTCCAAACACCGTTGTGCCCATCAGCTGCTTGTCGATCCAGCAGGGCAGCGCGGAGACGCTTTCGAGAAATTTAGTAATTCGGTCCCATAGTGTATCTGGCAGTGGTTGATGAAGAAGGCGCTCTTTGTCTAACATTTGAGCATTAAACGCGAAATAATGCTCAATCACAAGTCGGACCCAGGCCAAGATGTTTGAAAGGACCTCTTCGCGAGCAACTCGCCAGGCCCGGAGATGAGGCTCTGGGATCGTCTCACCGTTTCGTACCTTGTTTTCAATCTTGTTCCCGCCGATCTCTGGATCCCAAAACCCCACAAAGAAGACCTCAGCGAAGACGTTCATCAATCTGATCAGCTGCTGGCGTTCTAATACACGCGGATTCCGGCCTTGTTCCATTCCTTCATCAATGGGGGAATCTAGAGCCTTCTTGTAAAGGAACTCTTTGAAGAATGAACGTTCAATGGAGTTGTAAGCGAGCGGCCGGTCAGCTCCTTTCCCAGCCCACTCCACGAATTCTAGAAGCTTGTTCGATGAGTCGTGGGTTGCGGCGTCACGTTGGCTGTCAATTATGTAGCGCGCCATCTCTCTACTCTCACCTCTGAAGAACTTGACCAGGTCCGCTTCCGAAAAGGAGTAGTCGTCGGCGGTCATCCCCCGCATCGAACGATACTGATTGACCCGCTCGGCATATAGTGTGCTGCCCAGATGCCGCATGACTGCGCTGTCAAAGGCGATTTGGTGGAGCTTACCTCCTGCGTTGGTATTTGCATCGAGAAGCACGTTTATGTTGGGCTCGACAAAGATGCGAACCGGTAGTTCTTTTACCCCCAGAAGAATTTGCGCGGCCGCTTTATGTTGACCATCGAAGACCTTTATTGGTCCGGCACCGTCTTGATCTGCCGCCCACCAGGCCAGCCCGACGTGAAGTTGAGGATTCTTCGAGAGAAATTCTTCGATAAGACCGCGGATATTCGAGCCGATGGACCGAGGGTTGATCCGGTCATCGTGGTGCAAATATGCTAACGGCACGGATGCGAAGAACGTATCCATTCCGCTAAGTTTGTCATGCAGGAGTGGAAACGTGAGAACCCTGTTATCATCAACTTCACTGAACGACAGTTCCACCCTATCATTCTCTCGCCGAAGACGGAGCAGCGCTTTGGCCCCCCCATACTTTTCCAGCACGTCACCGAGATTGGCACCGCGTTTACCTTGTTCTATAGCCTGCTCTTGAAGCTTCTCAAACTCTGCGAGTCTTCGTGCAACCGCAAGGTTTGAGGCCCCTTTGCTTCGATTACAGGAGGCATGAGTTAAAGCGAAGTTATTCTCCGAGTCCAGTCCGTCCTTGATTAACGGATCGATATGGTCGATGTCGAGTTGACCTTTGTGGAGGATAAGATCAATAATCTCTTCACAAATAAAACAACGGCCACTCTGGCGATCACACAGACGGTGCTCGAGCTGTTCTCTCTGCTCGGAGGTCAGTGCTGATAGGTACTTTGAATGTGCCACTTTTCTTCCCTCGGAAGGCCTGAAGAACCCGCTTTACGGCTGCTAGCGGATGGCCCATGTTCCTAATGGAGAAATATACCAGACCTGGGAACTCTATCCCGCAGTCATTGTAGCTGTGACGGTACGAATATCTGTCTCCATGTTCTTTCGAGGTCCGATCTCTACTCACGCGAAATCGTCGAGTAGCTCACCGACAATGGATCCGTACCCGAAAGCCGGCATCTGACAATCGAATATGCACGTCTGCAAGCGAGGCCACTTCGATGGACTGTTGATCAAAGCCCGCAGCAGGTTGGAGGCTTCGCCGTTCAGGCCACCTTAAGGACAATCTTTCCGATATGCAGGCTCGACTCCATGCGCTCGTGCGCCTTGGCCACCCCTTCGAGAGTGAACACCTGGTCCAATACGGGGCGGACTTTTCCCTCTCGCACCAAAGGCCACAGACACTCTTCGAGGCCATCGCGCAGCCGCATTTTTTCCGCCACCGGGCGCGCTCGCAGCGTCGATCCGGTGATCACCAGCCGCTTCGCCATCACCGTCCGTAGATCGAGATTCACTTCACTGCCATGCGCGGTGGCAATATGCACCAGGCGCCCGTCTTTGGCCAGCAGCTTCAGATGCTTTGCAAAATAGTCGCCACCCACCATGTCCAGGATCACATCCACGCCATTGCCGCCGGACCACTCAAGCACGCCCGCGACCCAGTCGTCCTCCCGGTAATTGAAGGCGCGCTCGCAGCCCAGTGCGAGCAGAAAACGGCACTTCTCCGCCGATCCCGCCGTCGCCGCCACAGTTGCTCCAAAGGCTCTGGCTGCCTGGATCGCCAACGTCCCTATGCCGCTCGTGCCGCCCTGCATCAGGAAGCGGTCGCCAGCAAAGAGCCGCCGGGGATCGAAGAGATTCGCCCAAACGGTGAAGGCGGCTTCGGGCAGAGACGCCGCTGCCTCCAGCGCCATGCTCGCCGGAACCGGCAGGCAGCAACCGCTGTGCGCCACGCAGTACTCGGCGTATCCGCCGCCCGGCACCAGCGCGCAGACCCTGTCGCCGGTCTTCCAGCACACCTCGACTCCGGATCCCAGCGCCACAATCTCTCCGGCGACCTCCAGCCCCAGGGTCTCGGAAGCTCCGGCGGGTGGAGGATAATGCCCCTGCCGCTGTAGCAGATCCGCCCGATTGACTCCTGCCGCGACCACCCGGATCAGCACTTCTCCCTCACCTGGCTCGGGTTTCGCCGCTTCCCCAATTTTCAGTACATCCGCCCCTCCAAATCCCGCCAACGATATGACTCGCATCTCTCAAGCATAGCCGCCGGAATGTCTCGTCCCAAGAATTCGCTCCAAAGGTGACTGCTTTTTCTTGGAACCAAGCTGCTTCCAATACTCACCAACTCCAACCCACACCAAACCACGGAGGCCCTCTCGTGATCTTTGTACTCCAGTTGTATGAAGTGAATGCCGTCGATGCCCCTGCCTTCACCGCGGCGTTTGACGAGGATGGACCATGGCGCCGCCTTTCCGGCCGACTGCGCGGGTACATCCACACCGACCTGCTCGTACGTTCCACCTTTCCAACGGTCTTACTGCTGCTTGAGTTCTGGCAATCAGAGCAGGACTATGAAATTGCAGAGAGGAGCGCGGAAGTCCGCGGCTTCCTGCGGTCGCTCCGCAATCTGGCGGTCAGCCATCAGAATCTGGGCGTGTTCTGCTTCCGCAGTCAGTGGGAAAAAGAAATGATCCAGGACAGCTCGTTCCGGATGCCGGCCGATCTCTCCAGATGGCGGGTGCCGCAGTGAGCGCCACGCGCAGACTGGCATCGCGGCTCCGCGCCGCATAACCTGCAACATGATATGCAAGTGTGGACGTTGCGTCATCTGGATCGATGATTGGCAGTCCCTCCCACGGCGGGCTTGCGTTTTACGCATAAAGTGCGGCGCGCCACTCGATCCCGCAGCCAATCATCGATCTCGGTCTCGATCCATCCGACCGACCTGTCGAGTAGAGGTACCTGCGCCGGGAACTTACCCTTCGCGATCTGTGCATAGATTGAAGCTCTCGAAAGACCCGTCCGTCGGATGACCTGTGGCAAGCGCAGCGCGGTAAAGTGCGTCCGGTTGTCTTGCGGAGAGTTGTCGATTGTGTTGTGCGCTTGGCTTACCATGCGGCGATTTTGTCAGAATCCCCATCGAGAGGGAAGTCTACAATCGAAAAATCTTTACCCTTTCGAGATTTTTCTACAGCGTTTCGCGAGAGCATCCTCTGAAGCTGTATGTGCATACTATAGCCCTGGTGGCAGTACTCAAGATGAAATCTGGGGAATTCGTTGTGCAGGCGAGAGGATTCTGTGCAGTGACTAGATTCAGTTTCTCGCGGGATGGTGCAATCTTGGGCTCTATGCGACTCTACCAGGCATTTGAAGCAACTTGCCCCCGCGCTGTGTTCGCTCCAGGAAGTCCGCCCAATCCTGCATCATCTTGGCGCGTGGCCCCAGGTACAGGGCATGGTTGTATGCGGCGCTCACGGCATTCCGGGGAGCGTGTGCCAGCTGCAATTCGATGTGCTCGTGCGCGTACCCCTGCTCATGAAGGATAGTAGACGCCAGCCCGCGAAAGCCGTGGCCAGTCATGCGGCCTTTGTAGCCCATTCGCTTCAACGCCAGCAAGATCGTGTTGTTGGACATAGACTTCTCAGGGGCGCGGTCGCCGGGAAACAGTAACTGACCGCCCCCGGTCAGAGGACGCAACAATTCAAGCAGCTCAATTGTCTGAGTGGCTAAATGCACGATGTGCGGGGTTCGCATCTTCATCCGCTCTGCCGGGATGTTCCAACGGCGCGCTTCCTGATCAATTTCTTCCCACCGTGCCCCGATCAGTTCAGACGTGCGCACAAACGACAAGGCCAACAACTTCATGGCCAACCGGGTGACGTGTGTGCCTTGATAGACCTCGATGGCCCGCAACAAACCGGGCAATTCCTTCAAATCAATACGGGCAAGATTGGTCTTTCTTGTCGGCCGCAAAATGTCGCTTGGCTTTATCTCAGCAGCCGGGTTGCGTCGCGTGAATCCGTGGGCAATGGCATAGCGAAAGATCTGCCCGGCGTTTTCCATGGCCCGTTTCGCCAGGTCTGTTGCGCCCCGCGCCTCTATCGCCCTGACCATGACCACAAGTTCAGGTGCTTCAATCTCTGTAACCGGGCGCGCGCCGAGCAGGGGAAGGATATTTGCCTCCATTCGCCTCCGTGTTGCGTCCACATGCTGCGGGCTTTTGCCCTCGCGCCAGTGATCGAACCACTGGCTCGCGATGGTTTGGAAGGAATTCTCTGAGGCAATCTTCTCAGCGGTTTTTGCGGCCTTCCGCTGCGCCATTGGGTCAAAGCCAATGGCCAGCAGTTTGCGTGCCTCTGCGTGGCGTTCTCTGGCCAGCGCCAGTGGCACATCCGGGTACTTGCCGAAGGACATGAGCTTTTCCTTGCCTTCATGCTTATATGCCCAGCGCCACAGTTTGCCTCCAGCGGGCGTGACCCAAAGATAAAGGCTCCCACCGTCGCTCAATCGGTACGCTTCGTCCTGAGCTTTGGCCTTGCGAACTTCTGTATCCGTCAGTGACATTCCTACCTCCAAAATACCCCTGTTTGGAAAAGTACCCCCCGGTCAAGAACAAAATACCCCCCAAAGTACCCCCCGCAGAGCTCGGCTTCCATAGTACTCCTCTGGACATAATAATACGAAATCCCCATTGTTTGCTGGGGATTTCTATGTTTTCCTGGATGTCTTTGGATGTTCTTAGAAGGGGTCTTGGTGGGCGGTGAGGGACTCGAACCCCCGACTTCCTGCTTGTAAGGCAGGCGCTCTAACCAACTGAGCTAACCGCCCGCGCGGGCTGGATAGACCATTGCGGCCTGCTCTCATCATAGCAGCGCGGT
>Ga0302320_10024024_pt1 | contig 11923 bp, 11 predicted proteins | sample Bog_T0_3_FD_202130 | JGI IMG/M metagenome (GOLD analysis project Ga0302320, IMG submission 202130) | Peat permafrost microbial communities from Stordalen Mire near Abisko, Sweden - Bog_T0_3 | ecosystem: Environmental > Terrestrial > Soil > Wetlands > Peat | place: Sweden: Abisko, Stordalen Mire... | reverse complement strand
AATCGCGAGGAGTTCTGCTGCGTCATTGGGAAGAGGCGCAGGTGGTCGGCTTGGTCCTCGGTCAGCGTGAGGCAGATCAGGCCGCGGCCGAATTTGGCCATGAAGTTGATCGCTTCCGGGGTGACAAACTCGGCCGCCAGGGTCAGATCGCCTTCGTTTTCACGGTCTTCGTCATCGACAACCACGACCATGCGTCCGGCGCGAATTTCGGCCAGGGCGCCAGGAACGTCGGTAAAAGGGGGCTCGAAAGTGCGCGGGGTGTGGGGCATGGCTATTCCTTCATTCTCGCCCATCCGAACCCGATCCCGCAAAAGCTCGGCATTCGGTGGTCAAATTGAGACAAGCCTGGAAGTTCATTCCCAGACAGCAAAAGCGCCGCCCGAAGGCGGCGCTTTCAGGATTGCCGACTGCAATGAGGCTTACAACGTCGATTCGATCTCAAATCCCCAAGCTTCGAGCAAGGCCTCGGGGATGTACTTGGAATTCTTGTTTCTCCGCGCCCATTCCCGAAGACGGGTAGACCGGATATACTGATCCGGAGTAAGCTTGAACTCCTTGACGATCTGTTCAAAAGAAGTCACAGTGGGCACAACAGGGCCGATGGGCTCTGGTTTGCCCCAATTCGGATTTCCACGACGTTTTGCCATCGATTGATGTCCTTAGAAGTGTGAATTACGTGTACAGCTCTGGACGCGGGCGGGGGGTGCCTGTGGGTCCTTAAACCACTGTAGACTCTTATCTTACATAGATTTTATTCAAAAATCAATAGAAAAGTGAAGGAAAACCCGGTACAAAAGCGATAAACCTAAAGGCCTAAAAGCACGCAGCTTGCAACTTCAGCCCGGAATCGCAGCTGCAAAAAGGCGCAACCTCCTTCGCTTGCAACAAGGAATGGGACACAGGACTGGCATCCGCATGGTCTCAAGTGGCAGGATATTTTTATGAAGCAATTTTCCGGACGAATACTGGAGGCCTTTCTTGTGCTGGTGTCCTTGGCACCTGCGCCTGCGGGCGCGGTCGAACTGAAGATCAGCCGCGATGTTCTGCAGCGGACCCTGAAACAGCAGCTCTTCAGCGGACCCAACGGCCGCTACTACCTCAAAGGAAACGAGAAGACTCCCTGCTATGTCTACGCGGACGACGCTCAGCTGAGCTTTGTGCAGGATCGGGTGCTGGTCGTGATCAAGACCCATGCCAAACTGGGCAAATCGTTTGGCAGCTCTTGCCTCGGCGTCACTTTCAATACCGACCCTCAGGTCTCCCTCGAGCCGCAAGGAGAGAAGGAGATCATCGGCTTCCGCGATGCCCGGTTGGAGAAGGTTCTCGACCAGAAGGAATTCAACTATCTGCTCACGCCCTTTTTGAGCAAGCAGCTGCCTTCGAATATGCAGATGAATGCGGGCGATTTGCTGCGCAAGGCCCTGCAGGACTCGACCTCGACCACAGGGTTCAAAATCACCCTGGACCGGCTCAAAATTCACTCGATGATGATCGACGGCGACAGCCTGGTGTTGGACGTCGACGGCGATTTGAGCGTGAAGTGAGTCTTGCAGACGGCAGACCCTTCGGGTGGCCCGCGCTACCAAAAAGCGCGGGAGGTGGAATTTGGGCCTAGGCAAGTCTTGATTGAACTGCTTGCAGTTGAGATTGAGATTTGTGGCTTCCTATCCTTTTCACAAAAAGCGTGAAAAGGATGGGGCACGGTAGGCAATTGTTCACGCCCGAACCAAGCTATGAACGCCACTCGTCGAACGTCCCACTTCGCAGCGCGACCGCCATCGCTTCAATTTCACCCGACAGCACACGGTCCTCTTCCAGCTTGGGAACCACGGCCCGGACTGCGGCATAGGCCCGTTCGACTTCCCGGCTGGCCTTCAGCGGGCGGCGGAACTCCAGCGCCTGGGCCGCGCACATCAACTCAATGCCAACAACTCGCTCGGCGTGTTCGACAATCTGCCGCAACTTCAACGCGCCGGTCATGCCCATGGAGACGTGGTCCTCTTTGCCGCCGTCGGTGGGGATGGTGCCTGTCGAAGACGGATGGGAAAGCACCTGGCACTCGTTGATCAGGGCGGCGGAGACGATCTGCGCCATCATGAACCCCGAGGAAAGCCCCGGATCGGGCGACAGGAAGGCGGGTAGCCCCTCGTTGATGTCGAGATTGAGCATGCGATCGATGCGCCGCTCGGTGATGCTGCACAGGTCGGTCACGGCGATGGCCGCGTAGTCGAAGGCAAAGGCCAGCGGCGCGCCGTGGAAGTTTCCGCCAGAAATGACAGCTCCGCTGCTTTGCGTTTCCAGAGAGTTTTTAGGGAAGACCAGAGGATTGTCGGTCGCCGAGCCCGTCTCGATTTCGAGCACTCCGCGCACATGCTCCAGCACGCCGCGCACAGCGCCGTGGACCTGCGGCATGCAGCGCAGGCAATAGGCATCCTGCACGCGGGTGTCGTGTTCGCGATGGGAGTCGCGAATCTCCGAGTCGGCCAGCAGGCGCATCAGGTGATCCGCCACGGCGATCTGCCCGGCATGAGGACGCGCCAGGTGAATGCGCTCGTCGAAGGCTGCGGGAGTGCCCATCAAGGCCTCCAGCGACATGGCTCCAGCCAGATCGGCAAGCTGCGCCACCCGAACCGCCCGCGCCACGGCCAGGCCGCCCACCGCGGTCATGGCTTGGGTGCCGTTCAGCAGCGCCAGGCCCTCCTTGGCTTCCAGAACGGTCGGCTGCAGGTCAGCCCTGCGCAGAGCCTCGCCGCCTGTCATGCGCTCGCCCTTGTAGAATGCTTCTCCCTCGCCGATCACCACTAGCGCCAGGTGGGCAAGCGGAGCCAGATCGCCACTGGCTCCGACGGAACCCTTCTCGGGGATCACCGGATGCACTCCGGCGTTGAGCAGGCTCACGAGCAATTCGACCAACTCGGGCCGACAGCCGCTGAACCCCTTGGCCAGCACATTGGCGCGCAGTAGCAGCATGGCCCGTGACTCGGCTTCGGCCATCGGCTGACCCACTCCGCCGGCGTGGCTGCGGACAAGGTTGGCCTGCAACTGGGCCAGCTTTCCGGGCGGTACGCGCACGTCGGATAAGGCCCCGAAGCCGGTGTTGACACCGTAGACCGTCTGGTCCGTCTGCAGAATCTGCTCAATCAGAGCGCGGCTGGCGCGAATACGGTCGACGGCGGAGGCAGCGACGACTACCGGCCGGGCAAAAATAGCTACGGCTTCGACTTCCTCCAGCGTCAGAGGCTGGCCGTCGAGAATCAACGAATGCGAGTCCACGGGTTGCATAAACCGATGCTAGGCCGTTGGCGCATGCCGGTACAGAGTCTCTGCACAGCGGCGGAGCGTTCTCCTGCTCGAATCCACTATGATGACCTTCTATGGCAATGGATTCCACGGCACTGATGGATAGTTTCGGAAGAAAGCTGCTCGATGAGCTGCAAAACAATGCCCGCCTGAGCGTGGCGGAACTGGGCCGCCGCGTGGGCCTGTCCCCCACCGCAACGGCGGAGCGGATGAAGCAGATGGAAGAGGTCGGCATCCTGCACGGCTACACCATCGACATCGATCGCGAGGCACTGGGTCTGGAAGTGATGGCCTTCATCCGCATGAGCTGCGGCGGACAGAATTATCATCGACTGCTGGACTACGTGCAGACGCTGGAAGAAGTGCGCGAGTGCCACCACCTGACCGGCGGCGACGACTTTCTGCTGAAGGTGACGACCACCTCCATGGGCGATCTGGAAGCGCTCATTGAAGCGCTGTTGCCGTACGGGAATCCCGTGACCAGTCTGGTGCTCTCTACGCCCGTGGAGCGGCGCAAGTACAACGTCAACGGCAAACTGACCAGCATCACGCGCAAGCCGCAAAGCAGACGCGTGCGGTGAGCGGCGATTGAGCAAGAATGGGGATAAAACTGCTCGTTTTTGGCTGTTTTTTGGGTGGTTCTGTTTACTGTTCAGTTACGGTAACTAAACTTGCAAGTGATTCAATCAAAGTACTTTGTTGATGATTTGCGGAATGTGGGAAGGGGGAGTTTTTGGGACCCCGGGTGGGGGCGCCTTGGGATTACGTACCGGGCACATACCTGACCTATTGGACCTGGCCCATTAGGCTCATTCGTTTTCCTGTAGTATTTTGGTCCAGGCCCGCGGAATGTTCTGCAAAAGTCTGGGGTGGGAACAGGGCGCCGCTGCTGCGGGTTGGGCGACGGCTCAAGATCTATCAGAAGGTTTATTCTAACGGAATTTGCCGTTGCAGACCTAATGACCAATTCGATCTCGTCCCTAATTCGCGCCCGTCCCTATGCTAGAAATGCGTTTTGAATTTGCAGTTGTTCTGCAAGATTCTGACAATATTCATTCTCGGGGTCATGCTGAAGACCCTCCCGGACGAATTCTTTGGCCCACTCGATTTCATGTAATGCCAAACTGACCCATGCCGCCCTTGAAAAATCGGTTGCGTTTGCTTCGGATCGATTCTGTTCAAATAGTTGCAGGAGGCTCCGCCCCAGAATCTGCCTTTCATCGCCCGCAATATATAGCGTTTGCTGCCTGAAGACGCTGTTCCATCGATTCAGGCCATCGCTGATTTCTTGGGTAGTCGTCCCGTCTAGTGAATACAATTCGACCATCGCGTGTATTTCGCCAATCCAGTCTTTGGTGGAGCGGCATAGGCGAGCGACCTGCGACCATGCAAACCGAGCCCCCTCGGATTTGCCAACATCTTCAAGGTATCTCCGCCAGAAGACCTTCGCCTTTTCTGCCCCATCTTCCAAACTCGATTCTTCATAGATGCGAGCGAGGAGCATCCAGCCGCGTGGATATCTTTGGGCGAGGAAATCCATCATCGGCAAGTGAGATTCCAAAGTCGAATGATCATTTGCGGCCTTCTCAGCTACCGAACGAAAGAAGCGATCTATTCGCCAAGCAATTCCTGGAGTTGCGTCTGCTTTTTGGGCTACACCGAAATTCAATAGCAGTGCTGTGTTGGCTTTCACTGCGGTTACGATCGGGCTCGCTCTCAATTTCCGCCGACCAAATTCAGATGCTGCAAGCGGCACTGACAGTATGCACTGATAGTCCACGGAAGCCACAACCTCTTCTACAAAAGAGGTCTGAATCAATTCCTCTATCGCATTCTCTACATCCATCCTCTCGTTTGCGGGTCGCAGCATAACCGCCTCCAAAGCGATTCGGGGAATCGTTGATCTCCAGTTGCACATCGTCAGGAAGACCTGTTTTGCGGCCGGTGACAACGATGAGTAAGTTCTCTCGAAGAGCGCGTCGAGGATCTTATCTTTGCTCGCAACGATGCGGTTGACTTTGACCAGCGTCTTGGCCTTCGCAACCTCGCCGAGGAGTATTTTAATTATGTAGGGATGACCGTCAGACTCTCGTATTAGTTCGATACGATATTGGGCTGTCAGGCTTTCCCTGATTCCAAGACCCTCCGCAACAACATTAATCAACTGTTCGGATTCCTCCTCGTTCATTCCGGTAACCTCAACCGGAAGATCTGCTTTGAAGCCACGGGACCGGGTCGTTATAAGAATCTTGTTTGGCAATCGAACGTGCGCGTCTAAAAACGCATACAGATCACCTGTCCCCCTTACGGTCTCAAAGTTATCGAAGGCAAATAACACCGGGGAGTCGATGGGACTTCGTGTGAGGGCGCCGGCGAAATAGGCAACCGCATCAAAACCCTTATCCTTTGCATCAGGTACCCCTATCAGTCTGACGAATTCTCTTGCCATGTCTTTGAGGGAAGGTACATCAGGCGAAACGAGTTTCGGTCCCTCTGGAAGAAGGTCGACATCCCTTGCGCTGAGCCAAACCGTCGCGCCAAATCGCTCCAATCCTTCGATTCCGTGCAAAACAGAAAGCGCAAGGGCAGTCTTACCGATGCCTCCTCGTCCAACGAGTGTAACAATAGGGTGGCGATCATCGAGAAGGCTTTCGCGAAGTTCGCGCTGGAGAGCGATCCGGTCGACATATCCATGTGGAGTTGGAGGAACATTGCCGAACACGTTTCCTTGAGCATCAAGAATCCAAAGTCAGTGTGTCTCGCTTTTCGGCAATGCCGTCGCAGGCGCCGAGTAGCGTGTTGAATCGCCGCTACGTGTACTGTCAGTTAGATATGAGATTAACTCGAATTTTGTGTCGGTAAATGCGCCATTTGGAAAGAAAAAGTCAGTCGCATCGGCATCCGATTCGAGCAAATCAACGCGACAAGGTGAGCCGATGTGGATATATATCCCATTCGGGAGCGATCTCAGATCATCAGGGATTCTGGAGCCCTTGAGTATGCCGAATTGCAAATCTGTCTCGGATAATTTAGTGATTCGGTACTTCCCAGAGAGATTCTTGTGGAGATAGGCCCACTCTCTATTTAAAAGCGAGAAATTATCTGACAAGAGTCTGATCGATTTTTCCAATGGTGGGCAGAGTTGACTACACAGGAATGGGCTCGTTGCCCCGTGCGCCCTAGTCCTATTACGAAGCTCCGTGAAATAAAGAAACCAACGCTTACCCTCCAGTTTGAAAGGAAGTCCTTCGCGTTGACTGTCGAGCAGCCGTAGACATGAATCGATTTGAATGACTGCTGAGTGCTGCCATTCCCCGGCATTGCACCTTTGTGTGAGTTCCCGCTGTTCCGTTTTCGCCTCGATTGGCAAACACTGCGAAGCTGGACCATTAAGAGCCTCGTCGAGAACGGCGTACCACTCGCCCATTCCGTCCGCCCGTACGAGGCGATGGCTGAGTCGATACCTGTGCCTGTCAACGTCATCACACAGCGCACAGACCAGTCCCGCGCAAACGAGCTTCGCAAGTTGTTCTGCGGCATACATGAGGTGCATAAATAGGGCTGTGTCAGAGTCCTGCCGGGCGATCTCCACCCTTTCCCACATGCGTTCTGTTGGAGTTAGCATCGCGTAACCTCAGTATTCCGAAGACGACTCAAATATACTCCACGGGAGTCAGTCGCTTCCGATAAGTCACTGAGAGTTGTGGAGTTTTGCTTTGCACCAGTGGGCCCGGTCAGGCCTACATCGTCTGGGTTGCGGAATCGACGGTGATGGATGAAGTTGCTCTCCCTATGGAAATGCGGCACTTGTTTTCTTGCCGCGGAATTCGTTGAAGCCAGGTCAAAGCTTTCCGGCGGAATGCACTGAAATTCACACGGCTGCAACCGCGTTGCAATATCCGGGTGGAAGAATCCCGTCGCGGCACCAAACCCCTTTTTTGTTGCCGGAATCCTGGAGGGAGAAACTCAAAATGCCAGCAATTCCCATCGGCACCCGCCTGCTGAAGGGCGCCCGACTGTCGCTCGCGTCGGCCGCCATGCTCCAATTGATGCTCGGCCAGCCCGTTCTCGCCTACGCGGAGACCTCGCAAGTGAACGCCCCCCCTCGCGCGACCACCCGAATCCAGCACGTGATCGTCATCGTCGGTGAGAATCGCTCATTCGACCACCTCTTCGCCACCTACAAGCCCGCGAAACCCTTGGAGAGCGTCGACAACCTGCTGTATCAACACATTATCCGGGAAGATGGCTCTCCGGATTCGAGATATTATCGCGCTCACCAAAACTCCGCAGACGCGACCGACAGCGCGACCTACCAGATTGCGCCGAAGGACAAAAGAATCTATTCCCCTTTGCCGGCGCCCCTGACCGGCGGCCCCAGCGATGTGTGCAAGGGGAACGGCATCTGCACGCTGGCTGACGCGACCTCCTCGGAAGACGGCCTTGCCGAGGAATACTATCCATTTCTTTTGACGGGTGGTTCTGAACTGCCTTCGAAGACTCCGGATGCGCGAATCTCCGGCGTCTTCACCACGGCTCCCTACTCCACTCTTCCTCCGGGACCGTTCCAACTGACCAACTCGCTTTATGCCGACACGTTCCCCTATGACTCCTACGCCGCGAGCCCGGTGCATCGCTTCTATCAGATGTTCCAGCAACTGGATTGCGACGCTTCTTACGTCTCCCGTGCAGATCCCGATGGCTGCTTGAAGGATCTGTTTGCGTGGACGGAAGTGACGCAGGGCGCCGGCCAGAATGGTCTCGCTAAACCGGCGAACTTCAGCACTCAATACGCTCCCGGCAAGGTGACCACGGGTGAGGGCTCGACCTCGTTGGGCTTCTACAACATGCTGCAGGGGGATGCGCCTTACACCAAATACCTCGCAGACAACTTCGCGCTCAGCGACAACTATCACCAGCCGGCCAAGGGCGGCACTGGGCTGGACAGCATCATGTTGTTCTTTGGCGATGCTCTCTGGTTCCACGACCCGAAAAGCTCCACCCCGCTCATCCCGCCGCACAAGGTCAAAATCTGGGCGGATCAACCGGCCGATGCCGGGGTGGTCGACGAAATCGAGAATCCCAACCCGCAGCACGGCACCAACAACTACTGGACCGAGGATGGCTACGGTGGCGGCGGTTTCGGCTCGCCGGTGTATGGCGGTGGCAGCTATACCAACTGCTCCGATCCTTCTCAGCCGGGCGTGCAGCCTATTCTGGACTACCTTTCGTCGCTGCCTCGCCCGATCGAGCCCAAGTGCGACGACGGCCATTACTACCTGCTCAACAACTACAACCCCGGCTACTTTGGAAACGGCGCGAATGCCTACACGGACCACTTCATCTACAACACGCCGTTTACCATTCCCGGAACCAGCCAGCGGAGCATCGGCGACGTTCTGCTCGAGAACAATTTGTCGTGGAAGTCTTATAACGACCAGTGGAATCAGTATGCGGGCCTGAACGGCAACCCGGGGGATCCTTACCAGCTCAACTTTGGCACGGTGGGCGCGAAGAGCGATCAGTACTGCAACATCTGCAACGGCTTCCAGTACCAGACGCAGATCATGACCAACGAGAAGATCCGCACCGAGCACATCGTGGACACTACGGATTTGTACAGCGACATCGCCAAGGGCACGCTGCCGGCGGTTTCGTTTGTCAAGCCCAGCGGCTGGGTCGACGGGCATCCGGCGTCTTCAAAATGGGACCTCTTTGAAGGATTCGTCAAGAAGATCGTGGACGCGGTGGACTCCAACAAGGAACTGTGGAACAACACGGCCATCTTCGTCACCGTGGATGAGGGGGGCGGCTACTACGACCATGGCTATGTGCAGGCGCTGGACTTCTTTGGCGACGGGACCCGGATTCCGTTGATCGTGGTATCCAAGTGGGCACGCTCCGGGTTCGTCTCGCACGAGTACACGGATCACGTGTCTATCCTCAAGTTCATTGAGCGCAACTGGAATCTGCCGACCATCAGCGGCCGCAGCCGTGACAACCTGCCCAACCCGATTACCGAAGAGAATCTTTACGTTCCGGTGAACTCGCCGGCGATCGGTGACCTGTTCGACATGTTTGATTTCAGCACGCACTAGTGCCGTGACCGTGTGAAGTGGTGGTCATCCCAGGTCTCAAAATCGAGACCTGGGGCACCCATAGTTCGAAGTCAAATTACAGAATCACACGGTCACGGTACTAGCACGCACCAGGTCTCTGACGGCATAATTCCGTTCCATTGGCTCGTGCCTTCCCAGGTCTCAAAATCGAGACCTGGGGCACCCATCGTTGGTACCGCTTCAAGCGGTCAGAGATCTGGTCAGAGTATGTTTTGAAATGTTGCAGAGAGGAACTGCGTTCGGATCCTACCCTTTCCGCTGGAAGACGCGGAATGGATGGGGAACGGAAGTCTAAGGCAAAAGGCAAAATACACTCAGAGCTGCTCAGGACTAAATCGTCTGGGTTACGGAATCGACCGTGATGGATAAAGCGGCACGAGCCCAGCTAAAGGTGGATTTCAGGACGTCGAAGTCAGGCCCATCCTTGAGAAAGGTCGCTGTGCCTTTGATCAGGAAACCCGCCCCTGGCCCCTGCAATCCCTTTACCTTGCTGCTGCCCAAAGACACCAGGACCTGGTTATTGGCGGCAATGTTGGCCTCTGTCTTGTGAAAGTACCCGGCGGGGATCAGCAAGCGGCTATCTTCAGAGACGCGTACGTAGCTGTTCCAGGTATTCACCATATGCGGGCCATCCGGACCCAGGGTGGCAATGGCGACGACGCCATCCTTTTTGAGCACTTCGAGCAAGGTGTCTGGCAGGTTCAATGGCATTCCTCCGCGTTATAGTAACTTGCCTGCGGCCAGATCGCGGATGAGTCCGCGGTCGGCGGCGAGAAAATCGTATTCGGGCAGGTCTTCCAAGCGGGTCCAGCGCACTTGCTTGAAGATGCGGTTCTCCAGCTCTCCGTGAAAGCCGTGGACTGCGAAGAACTGCAGGTCGACCGCGCCGCCGTGGCGATAATTGTGGCGGATACGGGTGATGCGTGGGCCAATCGAGGCTTGAATGCCCAGCTCTTCGTCCAGCTCGCGGGCCAGCGCCTGCTCAGGAGTTTCGCCTGCTTCGATTTTGCCGCCTGGGAACTCCCATTGCAGGGCCATCGGCTGATCGGGGCGGCGTTGGCAGATCAAGACCTCGCCCCCGCGCACAATCAGCGCCGCGACGACATAGCGGAGCGCGGGGCCGGAAGGCTTTAGATTGTAGGTGCCTTGGGGGTCTTCCACGTTTCCAGTGTAGCCTCCCCAACCCGGTCTTGTGGACGCGTCTTGCCGATGGGTCTTGGGGGGCATCCCGCTTCGGCTTCGCATGTTCCGAAAACGGAGGGGAGACCGCGCCTGGCAGGATGGTTTCAACTCCCGGGCAATCGATTTCGCCCCGGACTGCTTCGCTGGTAGAATTTGTTCGACCCGGAACGGAGGGGTCGCAAGATGCAAGAGATTGAGACAAACCCTGAATTGGTTGCCAGTTGTGGACTCTATTGCGGCGCTTGCCGATCGTATCGCGGCGGCAAGTGCCCGGGGTGCAGGAAGAACACCAAGGCAACGTGGTGCAAAGTGCGGACGTGTTGTGCGGAGCATGAGTATTCTTCTTGCGCGCAATGCAAGGATCTTTCAGACCCGAACACCTGCACGAAGTTCAATAACTTCATATCCAAGATCTTTGCGGTTGTTTTTCGCTCCGACCGCGCCGCGTGCGTTCAGCAGATCAAGCGCATCGGAATCGAAGGTCATGCAACGGCGATGGCTCAAAACAAATCCCAAACCATCAAACGCCAGGTTTGATGGTTTGGGATTTGCGGTCTCACGCCATGGCTGGTCGAGTGGATCACTCTATTCTGCGTTGATGGTCGTATCGGCACTGGTTGCGCCATGCGGACGGAAGTAGCCCCAGCCCTTTTTGATCGCCGCTTCGAGCAGCGCGGGAGAGGGATTCACGGGATACGGGAAACGGGCAACCTCCAACATGGCAAGATCGTGGATGGAATTGCCGAAAACCGCGTCGGGGCGCGCCAGTCCTGCGCGTTTGAGCGACGATGCTTTGCCTGCGTCGGTTGGCACATCCACAATCTCCGGAGTGATGAGGCCGTCGACCACGCGAACCTCGGCGGCGAGGACGCGATCCTCGGGAATCCCCAAAGCGCGAACACCTTCGGCGACTACCCATTTATTCGTGGAGCTGACGGCCCAAATCTCTACGCCGGACTTGCGCAGCTCATCGACCAATTCCACCATCTCCGGGAAGAAGCGCGAGGGGACGAAATCCTGCACGTAACGCACGGCAGCGGTACGCAGTTCTTCTTCGCGCAAGCCGGCGTAGATCTGGACCATCTCGCCGCAGATGGTGGATTCACTCACGGTACCGGACTGGTAGGCGCGGTGTCGGGTGTCGATCCAGTCGGCGGTGGAGCGGGAAACGAGTCCCTGCTCGATCGACCACTCCATGAATCCAACCCCGGAGTCGCCGCCCCAAAGGGTTCCATCACAATCAAATACCGCGACTTTGGGATTCTGGGCGAAAACCAGTTGATGGAACTCCAAGGCGGACCATTTCTTGCTTTCAATATGCG
>Ga0302320_10024023_pt1 | contig 11924 bp, 12 predicted proteins | sample Bog_T0_3_FD_202130 | JGI IMG/M metagenome (GOLD analysis project Ga0302320, IMG submission 202130) | Peat permafrost microbial communities from Stordalen Mire near Abisko, Sweden - Bog_T0_3 | ecosystem: Environmental > Terrestrial > Soil > Wetlands > Peat | place: Sweden: Abisko, Stordalen Mire... | reverse complement strand
GGAGACCGTGCGGGTGTAGGGAGGGTCCAGGCGGAAGCCGTAACCGAGGGAGCGGTCCTTGTTGACCACGAGACCCTGCTCGATCGCAAGGGGCGAAAGCTCGCGGTCGAACGTGCTCCCGTTCAGCTCATTGGTCCGCTGGAATTTCCTGGCAATCTTTGCGAACATGGGGGAGGGGGCGCCAGTCGGAGTCGGGCTCGCTCCTTCCGGGCCGGAGAAGGCGCGGCAGGGCGAAGGAGAGGAAAAAATGAGCATCGTTTCCCGGCGGCCGCCCGAGGCGGAAAACCGCAAGGTAAGCCGGGTACCCGGCGAGGAGGGCAACCATGCCGATGCTGCTGTTGAAGATCAGCATGTTGATGGCGAGGCCGACGATCAGGGCGCCGAAGTCGCCCGGCGTGAAAACCCCCCACACATAGATGGAGCGCGAGAGCTGGCGATGGTAGCGAACCGTCTGCATGGCCCGGTGCCCTCACGGGGTTCGCTCCAGGAGCGCAAGCGAGGCATCCAGGTCGGAGAGGATCCGGCGCAGATCGCGTGCGCTCCATTCTTCCTGCTGGCCGAGGCGGACCGCCTCGTCATAGGCCTGTCGGAGAAGGCGCACCGCCTCCCCGTGATCCGCGCAGGCGGCGGGATAGTAGACAAAGATGGGAAGCGAGACCGTGACCCGGCTCCCGCCGACGTCAAAGACAACGGGCTTCCTGACATCCAGGGAACGAAGTTCATACCCCGGAATCCGCAGGGGCAGCGACGGGTCTTCCGCGGGAGTCGCGGCGCGGATCCCGGCTGCAACCAGCAGGGTCCCGGTCAGGAGGAGGCATCGGCGCATGCCTGCATAATAGCAAGCGCCGGCCCTGCTCAGGGCACCGGGTGTTCGGGGGGCTCCAAGGATTCCTTCTCAGCCGCGGCCTGGGCGCGCTGGCGCATGATCTCGCGCAGGGTCGGCAGGCCGATGCTGTAGGTAAGGATGATCCAGAAGGGCGCCAGGACGACCCAACCCAGCATGGCGTGGACCAGGACGCCGTTGAACAGGTGGAGGAAATGCCGCGGGTCCTCCCAGATCATGGTCTCGAGCGCGTGGAAGCCCACCTTCACATGAGGCGTGCCGGTCAGGAGGTCCCCCGCTCGGATGAACAGGAAGAAGAGGGCCACGTGGAGGGGTGTCAGCAGGCCGTTGACCACCTGGATGATCGGCTGGTTCAGCTTCAGGAAGATGCCGACAAACAGGCAGAGAAGGGTGGTGGTGCCGGGCACCGGGAAGACTCCGCACGCGCTGCCCACCGCGAGGGTGAGCGCGATCTTCTCCGGCGAGATTCCCTGGGTCATCTGCCGGACCACGGGCTCGACGACGCGGCGCTGCCAGAAGGTGCGGGGCGTCCCGGGGAGGCTGTTGTCGGGCAGGGAGGGCATGCGTGAAACCACAAGAAATAAACAAGCGCGGGACCAGGCACAAGAAGCTTTCGACCGGGCGCCGAGGGGGATTTGCGTTGATCGGCAACCGCGTCTTTCGAAGTGTCTCGCCCCTTGTCGTGACACTGCCGCACTTCCTACGTTCCCTGGCATCGCGCAACTACCGGCTCTACTTTGCAGGCCAGTGCACGTCGCTCGTGGGCAATTGGATGACTTCCACGGCGGCGGCCTGGCTGGCGTACAGCCTCACCGGGAGCCCGTTCATCGTTGGCCTCGTGGGGTTTGCGAACCAGATCCCCGTGTTCATCCTGGCCCCCTTTGCCGGGGTGTGGATCGACCACCTGGACAGCCTGCGGCTGGTGCGCGTCACCCAGGTGCTCGCGATGCTGCAGTCCGCCGCGCTGGCCGTGTTCGCGCTGACCGGGCACATGACCGCAACGGTCCTCATTGTCCTTTGCTTCCTCCAGGGGCTGGTCAACGCCGTGGACTGGCCGGCCCGCCAGACCCTTACCTTCCGGCTCGCCGATGAGAATGCCCCGCTCGAAAACGTGATCGCGCTCAACTCGATCACATTCAATCTGGCCCGCCTCGTCGGGCCGGCAGTCGCGGGATTTGTGATCGCAGGCGTCGGGCCCGGGGGATGCTTCGCGGTGGATGCGGCGAGCTACCTCGCGGTGCTGGCCGCGTTGCGCGCCGTCAGGCTCCAGCCGGCCGCCTCACGGGCCCGGGGGGCAAGGCCGCTTGCGGAATTCCGCGACGGAGTGCGCTATGCCTGGCGGAACCCGAGGATCCGAAGGGTGCTCCTGATGATTCCCGTGATCGGACTTGCCGGGTTCGGGCACAGCATCCTGGCCCCCGTGTTTGCCGGCGAGGTGTTCCACGGCGGCCCCCGAACGCTCGGGTTCCTGCTTGCCGCCACCGGCGCAGGGGCCCTGGTGACAGGCGTGTTCCTCGGTTCGCGCGAGTCCGCCGAAGGGCTCGAGAGGCTTCCGGTCGTCGGCGCCGTCATCGGCGGCGCGGGACTCTGCCTGCTCGCGCTTCCCGCAGGCGAGGGGGTGGGCCTCCTCTGCTTTGCCGCAGCCGGCATGGGCGGCGTGCTCGTGATGGTCGCCTCGAACACCCTGCTGCAATCGCTCGTCGAGGACGAAAAGCGGGGCCGCGTCCTGGGCCTGATGACCATGGGGCAGAGCTTTTTCCCGATCGGGAGCCTCCTGGTCGGGGCCCTGGCGGAAGGCGTCGGCCCGAGGCTTGCCATCCTCGCCTGCGGGGTCGTGTGCCTGATCGCGGCACTCCTGTTTTCCGGGAGCGAGGCGGGGCCAAAATCTGGAGCCCTTACCCCGCGGGGGGGGCGCTCTCCAGGGACGCCAGGCGGGTGGCTGCCTCTTCCCAATCCACCGTTGCCGACTGGATCTGGTCCACAACCGCGCTGAGCTCGCGGTTGAGCTGCTGGGCCCTTCCCGGAGCCTGGTACGTCTCCGGGGCCTCGAGCTCCGCAGCCAGTTCCGCCTGCTTGGTCTCGAGTTCGGAGACCCTCTGCTCGAGCGCCCCGACCTCCGTCCGAAGCTTCTTGGCCGCGGCGCGCCTTTCTGAGTCCGCGCGCTTGGAGTCCTTGTCGCGCCCCGGGGAGGGAGACGCCCCGCCGGCTTTCGCAGCTGGGAGATTCTGGACGGGCCTGGCATCGGTGAAGCCCGCGGTCAGGGCCGCGCGCTCGTTCGTGGCCTTGGACTTGTCGAGGTAGTAGTCGTAGTCGCCCGCATACGGCGTCAGCCGGCCGGAGTGGACGTGCAGGACGGTCTGCGCAAGGGCGCGGATGAAATAGACGTCGTGGCTGATGAAGATGAGCGTGCCCGTGTAGGCTTGGAGGGCGCGGACCAGGGCGTCGATCGAGGGGATGTCGAGATGCGTCGTCGGCTCGTCCATCAGCAGGAAGTTCGGGGGGGCGAGGAGGAGCTTGGCGAGGGAGAGGCGGGACTTCTCGCCGCCCGAGAGCACCGAGACCTTCTTCAGCACGTCGTCCTTCCTGAACAGGAAGCCGCCGAGGATGGCCCGGGCCGTCTGCTCGGTGACCTCGCGGTTCACGTTCCGCATTTCCATCGCCTCGGCCATCACCGTCCGGCTGGCGTCGAGGTTGTCGAGGCGGTTCTGCGCAAAGTAACCCGGGACGACATTGCTGCCGAGCTCGCGGCTTCCCCCCTGGATGGGGATGATCCCGGCGAGGATCTTCAGGAGGGTGGATTTTCCGGCCCCGTTGGGGCCGACGAGGACCATGCGCTGGCCGCGCTCCGCCGTGAAGTTGAGGTCGCGGTACACGATATGGTCCCCGTAGGCCTGCTCAACGTGCTCCAGGGTGACGACCTTCAGGCCCGAACGCGCAGTCTCCGGAAATTTGAAATGGATCTTCTTCAGGTCCTCCATCGGCTCCTCGACGGCGACCTCCTTGAGGCGCTCGATCTGCTTTTCCTTGGACTTGGCCCGGGAGGCGAGCGACGCCTTCGCCCCGAAGCGGTCCACGAAGCGCTGGAGATGCGCGATCTCCCGCTGCTGGGTCTTGAACGATGCGGCCTGCTGGGCCTTCCGGGCCTCCTTTTCCTCCAGATGGTCGTCGTAGTTGCCGGTGTACCGGTTGAGGGCCCCGCCGCGGAGCTCGAGGATTCCGTTGCACAGCGCGTTCAGGAACGCGCGGTCGTGGGAGATCACGAGCAGCCCGCCGGGATAGCGGAGGAGGTAGTCCTGGAACCAAAGGAGGGCCTCCAGGTCGAGATGGTTGGTCGGCTCGTCCAGGAGCAGCAGGGCGGGCTCGCTCACCAGGAGCCGGGCGAGATGGGCGCGCATGACCCATCCCCCGGAGAAGGACTTGCCCGGGCGGTGCGCGTCGCCTTCCCGGAACCCCAGGCCCGCAAGGATGATCTTGGCGCGGGGCTCCAGCGTGTAGTCGATGTCGTGGTCGTCGTCGTTCTCGGGAACCAGTTTCTGCCCGCTGGTCGCGATCTGGAGGATCGTCTCGTCGCCCAGGGGCATGCTCTCCTGGGGAAGGAACCCGAAGTCCGCGCCGCGCTCCCAGGTGATCGTGCCATCGTCGGGCGACTCCTCGCCCAGGATCAGGTTGAAGAGCGTGGACTTGCCCGCGCCGTTTGGCCCGACCAGGCCGAAACGGTCCGTCCGGGCGACAAAAAGCGACACATCCTCAAAGAGGGTGCGCGTGCCGTAGGACTTGGAAACGCCGGCTAGGGTGAGCATGGAAACCCGCCAGCAAAGCGCCCGGTCCCCCGGCTGGCGACTGTTTTATCGCCTGCTAGTTTCTCAACACCCTGCTACTCGGCAAAGTCCGCCAGCCTCGCCTCGGTCGTCGCCGCTACGGGCTTCCCGTTGGCGAGGGCTGGGTAGAAGCGCAGGTTCCTCCAGATCTCCCGGGTGTAGTGGGAGATCTCGCCCGAGTTCGCGGCCGTCGAGACGTCCACGATCGCGCCCTGCTTGTCCACGCTCACGCGGAAGGTCCGGCCCAGCTGGGCGGGATCGACGTCGTCCCGGAGCCGTGCGGGCGCGGAGTCGTGCATCGGAGCGGGATCCAGGGTCTGGCCCTTGTGTTCGACCAGGTATTGGCTCTGCGCATAGTCAAGAACCTGGCTCTTGGTCAGCGTCATGAGGTTGGGCGAGGCGCTCGTTGGAATCTCGTGGCCGCCGTTGTACAGGTGCACCTGGCATTTCCCGAGCACAAAGCCGGGGGGGAACCCGCCCTGCTGGAATTGCACCTTTGTGGGCTGGCTGTCGATCGCCGGCAGGGGCTTGATGTAGATCCAGCGCTGGCTCTCGGGCGAATCCGCCTTCTCCCGGAAGGTCGTTACGATCACCGCATAGGGGACGTCCAGCGACACGGGGGACGAAACCTCGAACGAGATGTCCACGGCGTCGAAGAGTTTCTTGTCCAGGTCCTCCTGCATCTTCTGCTCGTAGAAGCTGTCGTCGGTCATTTCGCTCGGCATGTTGTTGATGCCCGCGCTGAGGGCGGCCGTGTCGCGGTTGATGCCGGCGCTCACGGTCGAGTTTGGAATCTGGGCGCCGCTCGGGCCGGAGGCAAACGCCTTGCCCGAGTTCATCATCGCGTCCCGGCTTATGGCCCCGGTCAGGTTCGACACCTGGTCGTCGGCATAGCCCGTCACCTGGGTCTCCCGGTTGCGCCAGATCTTCCTGGGGTCGTTGGCCGGAGTGTAGGTCTGCTCGGTGGTGAAGTGATCGAGGCCGGCCGGCTTCCCTGCAACCTTGGGCTCCAGCTTCAGCTTGTACTGCTTGATGTCCACGAAGGGCACCCGGGTGATCCGGCCGTTGACACGGATTACGGCGGCGTCCTTCGCCACACCGAGGATCTTGCAGTAGCTGCCGCCGCTTTCGATCTCCAGGTTGAGTCCCATGAACAGGGTGTGGTCCTTGGGCTCGGGCGCGGTTGCCGCCGTGTCTGCCAGGACTCCCGGGAGGAGGGTGAGTGCGAGGGCTGCCAGGACCCCGATCCTGCGGGGCCTATTGGGATTGTGGGTTGTTGTCATGGTCGGGCGCCAGCGTTTTGAGTTTGATCAGGTAGTCCTGAAGGTCGCTCGACTTCTGCAGGCTGAGCGCCTTCTCGATGTATTGTATGCTTTTGTCGAAGTTGTGGGACTGGAGGGAAAGGTTGGAGAGCTCAAGGCAGGCCGCGTAGGTGAAGCCGGGCAGGCGGTAGGCCTGCTCAAAAGCAAAGGTCGATCTGGGCAGGTCGCCCTTCGACCGGTAGACCTTGCCCAGGCGGAGGAGTGCGTTCCCGTTGAGCGGGTCCAGCGCCAGGAGTTCCGCAATCGCCCGCTGGGCCTCCGGCCAGTTCGCCCCGGCAACGAGAAGGTCGATCCTGGCTTCGAGCCAGACGCCGCGCAATTCCGGGGGCAGGTTGGTCCCCATCGCCTGAAGGATCTGCCCAGCCTGGTCGAGCCTGCCCTCGGCGATGAGTCCCTGCGCGTAGGCGGCCGCATGCCTGTCGCCGAGCTTCGGATTTTGCGCCATCGCCTTCTCGTACTCGTCCGTGGCCTCCTTGTAGAACCTCTGCTCCGCATACAGGTCCCCGAGTTGGAGCAGACCGTCCTCATCAAGGGCGTTCATGGAGGCCGCCGTTTCCAGGACGGCCGCCGCCTCCACCTTTCTATCCTGTACGACGAGGAGGTTTGCGTACAACAGCCAGTTGGCGGTGTCCTTCGGCTTGAGCTGGATCAGGCGCCTGGCAAGGGGTTCGGCTCGCGCGTACTGCTTCCCATCCTGGTAGATGGTCACCAGGCCCTCGATCCAGTCGGGATTCTCGGGCGCCAGGGCCAGTGCCTGGAGGTAGGCCATCTCGGCCGCCACGGGATCGCCCTCCCTTGCGAGGCAGTAACCCATGAGCCCAAGGGTGCCCGCATCGTGATCGCCGAGGGAAATTGCCTTCGACAGCGCCTCGGCCGCCGCCGGGTAGCGCTGAGCCGTGTACAGGAGGATGCCGAGATTGGTCCATGCGCGCAGGAAGGTTGGGTATTTCTTGATGGCGGTCCGGTAATGGGCCTCTGCATCCTCCCGGCGGCCGTTGTTGAAATACAGGTTCGCCAGTGCAAAATCAAAGGCCGGGCTCGCCGGCTGGTCGCCGTTCATCATGTTCTCGAGCAGCTGCATGGCGAAGTCCGGCTGGGTCGGAACCAGAAGCACGACCCTCTGGTACAGGGCGTCCTCCTCCTCGGTCATCTCCGGCTCCCGCTCCTTGAGGAAGCTGTACGAATCGTTGATGATCCGCTTTGCGTCGACTTTTGGACCGGATCCGGGGAGAAGCATTTTTTCGGCTCCGGAGGATTCCTGGAGGCTCTGGTCCTCCACCTGTAGCTCGAGAGGGGTCTTCATGGGAGCGGCGGCGGGCTCCTGCCCGCGCGCCAGCGTCAGGAGGGCAAGAGCCAGGGCGGCGGCGGACGCGAGGAATTTCATGGTTCAGTTAAGCTGGAAAGGATTGGACTGCGCGCTCTTGACGTAGATCTCCTGCTGCAGCCAGCAGCGGACCTTGCGCCCCTTCTTGATGGCGGGCGTAAACTGCCACTCCTTGATCGCATCCGTCATCAGCTGGTCGAAGGTCGGCTCGACGGAGTGCTCAATGTGCAGATTCTCGACCGAGCCGTCGACATTGACGACAAAAATGAGGGTGATGCGCGGGTTCTTGATGGAACGATAGAGCTCCCCGGGAATGTCGGGCGCTTTGCGCCAAAGAACCACGGGCCTTTGGTCCACCTGCGTGGTCTCCCAGATGTGGCTCGACTCGAACTCCATGTTGTCGCGGGCCAGGTGCGGAGAAAAGTCCGTCGGGATCACGGCCACCGCCCGGATGACCGGCCCGGCGACCGGATCCACCACGACCGGCACGGCCTCGATCCTCACAGAACTGGCGGCGGGAGACGTGTCCAGCTGCACCGAATTGGGTGCCGGGCCGCCGTCCTCGTAGCGCTGTTCCGCCGGGGCCGGGGGAGGGGGAGGCGTGGGCGTGAGGGAGATCGACAGGATGTCATCCATGGGAGGGGAGGGTCTTTCCAGCCCCAGCCGCCTGGAGTGCGCGATCCCGAAAAAAATCACCGAGCTGACTGCCAAACCGGCCCCCAGGTTGAACGCCCTCCACGCCGGGGTTGTGGCGCCGGCCCGGAAGCGAGAATCGAGGCTCGTCGCGGCTGCTGCTGGCATGGCGTCACGGGCCCTCGGAGCGGGCCGTTGCAAACAGGATGTGGTCGATGCCGGCGTGCTTCGCCTCGGCATACACCGCGGCGAATTCCCCGTGGGTGGCCATGCGGTCGGCGCGGATGATCAGCGGCAGGTCCTGCGTGAAGGATGCCTGCTTCACCAGGGGCCCCACCTGGTCGAGGCGGATCTCCTGTCCGTCGAAGAAGATCCGATTGTCGGCCGAGATGGCGATGAGGAGGAAGTTCCGGTTGGCCCCGATGGTGCCGCCGACGTCCGGCTTTGCCACCTCGATGCCCGGATCGGCCACAAAGACGCTGCTCACGATCAGGAAGATGACCAGGACCAGCACGCAATCCACCATCGGCGTCATGTCGATGTGGCCGCCCTCGTGGCGGGACATGTTCTGGGAGGGGCGCGGCATGGGATCGTGAACTTCAGGCCGGCCGAACGGTCCCGGACTCCGCGGCCACAAGCGTGTGGACGGCCTTCTGCACCTGGCGCTGCGCGAAGTAGAGCACCAGGATCGCGGGGATCGCCACTCCCAGTCCCGCCTCGGTGCTGATCAGCGCGACCGAAATTCCCTGGGTAAGCCCTTCCACGGACTTCTTGCCGGCATCCAGCGCAAGATTGTCGAAGGTCTTGATCATGCCGATGACCGTTCCCAGCAGGCCGAGGAGGGGCGCTGCCTTGATCATCGCCGCGATCGTCGCACGCTGCCTCCAGAAGGACTCCAACAGGTCGTCCTGGAGCGTGCGCAACGCCAGGACATCCCCCCGCTCAAGGTGGCCCCGCTCGAGGCTCCTCCTGGAGCGCACCAGGAAAACCAGCAGCGAGGAACAACGCTCGTACAGGATCACCGAAAGGAGAACGATCGGGATCAGGATCAGGCCGCCTGCCCTGTACAACTCCAGGAAAGCGCTCATGGGGCGGTCGAACCGGATGCGCTGCGCGCATTCCGCGCCTGCTCGGCGGCGATCACAAACTCGGTTGCATAACGTTCGAGGAGCGAAAGCCTGTCCTGGGTCCGGTGCGACAGGAAGCTGTGGACGATCAGCGTTGGGATCGCCACCATGAGCCCCAGCTCGGTCGTGATGAGCACCTGGGAAATGCCGCTGGACAGCTTGGCCGCGTTGCCGGTGCCGAAGACGGTGATGAGGGCGAAGGTCTTGACCATCCCCATCACGGTGCCGAGCAGGCCCAGCAGGGGGGACGCGGTCACGATGACCGCGAGGAGGGGCAGCCTGCGCTCGAAGAAAAGGCGCTGCCGCTGGTTGACCGCAAAAAGCTGCTCCTCAAGCAGGGTCTTGGAGCTGTCCATGTGGCGGATTCCGACGGAGAACAGTTCCGTGCAGGTCGAGCCCATTCCCGCCATGGCGGCCTCTGCACCGGGCCTTGAGCCCTGGGCCACCGCCGCGAGGAGATCCCTGATCTTTTGCGGGTCGTCGACGGTGAGGTTCCTGAGATCCTTCACCTTGAGGATGGCGATGAGCAGGGAGACGAAGCCCAGGCCGATGAGGATGTAGGCGACGGCGCCGCCGCGGTCGATGTGTTGGAGAAGGGTCCCCTTGGTTTCCCGAAGGCGCAGCGCCTTCCCCCCGGAGGGGTCCGCGACGATCGTCCCGGCCTGTCCCTGAAACAGCGCAGCACGCCCCTCCGGCTTCCATTGGGGAAGCGGGTAGGTGATGGGATACAGCGACTCGTCCCCGGCCCGGACCGTCCCGGCGGTTTCCCCGGCATCCGCCTTGAAGAAGACCTCGGGGCCGACGAAGGCGAACGTGCCCTTCACGACCCGGTTGTCGTCCCCGATCAGGGAATTCCCGGCCCGGAGGTAGCCGCCCACAAGGTGATGCAGGCGGTCGAGCATGAGCTCCGAGAGGTCGAGCGCGGGCCCGGAGTCCATGGTGCGCGCGGGATTCTCGATCGCCTGGCGCAGGCCCTCGAACGGGTCCGAGTACGCCTCCGACTCCCCGGGGACGAACGAGGCCTCGGTCAGCTTGAGGTTGTCCTGCGCGAGCGTATTCACATAGCTCAGGTTCCTGGCAAGGCCGTCAAATTCCATGCGGAGGCGCCTGCGATCCTCCGTCGAACGGGCCTGCGCTCCCTCCAGCCGCCCGACCTCGGTCTCGAGCCCGATGATCCGGTCCTGCAGCTTCGCAGACTCGTCCATCAGCGGGATACGCCGGGCCGCGATGGCCTCCCGGGTGTCGTTCAGCTCCTTGGTCGCCGCCTCGATCCTCTTGGCATAATCCAGGGAGGCCTGCTTGACTGCGTCGTCGACCGAGTCGTCCGCCCGGAGCGGCCCGGAAGCGAGCGCCAGGATGCAGCAAACCGGCCAGATCTTGGCTTTCATGGGTCGCATGGGGAACGTTACGGCGCCGACCCGGGAGCCCACGGGCCGCGCAGGCTCGCGGGCAGTTCGACAAACTCGGGGTCGGACTTGTCCTTGTAGATCGCAACCAACTTGGAGATGGGCCCGATGAGTTCCGGGTGGGGCTCCCAGGCCCAGCCCTGCCCGCCCGGAAATCCAACGTAGGCCCTGCCGCTCACGCGATCCAGGGCGTACGCCTCGGCCAGGCCCAGGTAAACGACGTCCATCACCCTGGCCTCGGCCTCGCCGGTCGGCGTCAGGACCTCGTCTCCCCCGTCCAGCGACTGGTTGAACTGGGCACAGCGGTTCAGCACCGCGGAAACGTACTGCATGCGCTCCCCCGTCGTGAGCAGCGGGTTGGCCAAGCTGCGGTAGGGGAGCTCCAGCGCCTTGGAAAGCCGCGGCGGAAGCCAGGGCCTGAGCTGGACCAGGGACTCGCTGAGCCGCTTCAACCGGGAGTCCGCCTTGTCCAGGGAGGCACGGGCCGCATCGATCTTGCCGGGCAGGTCCGCCCCGCGCGCGTCCGAATCCGCCTTGCCCCGGAGCGAGTCCCTCCTCTCCTCGAGGATGCGGACGCGTTCCTGCAGGGCGTCCACCGTCGATTGCTGGAGTTGGTGCTCCGAGGCTTCGTCGGTTTGCAGCCGGACGGTCTCGGCACGGATCTTCGCCCAGTCCACGGCCGACTTCTCCACGGTGTCGATCGAGTCGTCCGCGCGCAGCCGGAGGGGCAGAACGAGAAGGCAAAGCATGGCACAGGCCAGGGATGAATGAGAAGGGGTAGGCCTCATGGTCCGGCGTGGATCGTGGGTGGGATGCGGGGTGGATCAAGTACCAATCCCAAAAATGAGTTGAAATCCCCGAATCGGACGGCCCTCGGGCGGCTTCATTGTTTGCTGGCACGCCCCGTGACAGGCCCGTATTCCCTCTGTTACTACATGCCCCATTCAAGTCGCAAGGCGCGCGCGGCGTACATCGATCGACGTTTGGCCGAACTCTACCCGGAGACACCGATTCCCCTGAAGCACCGGGATGCGTTCACGCTGCTGGTCGCGGTGGTGCTTTCGGCCCAGTGCACCGACAAGCGGGTCAATGAGGTCACGCCCGCGCTTTTTGCGCTCGCGCGAACGCCGGAGGATATGGCGCAGGTTCCCGTGGAGAAGATCCTGAAAATTGTCCGGCCGTGCGGGCTCGGGCCGCAGAAGGCCCGGGCCATTTCCGGCCTCTCCCGGTTGATCGTCGAGAGGCACGGGGGCACGGTTCCGCGCACCTTTGGGGAGCTGGAGGCGCTGCCGGGGGTGGGGCACAAGACGGCGAGCGTCGTCATGTCGCAGGCCTTCGGGGTCCCGGCTTTTCCCGTGGACACCCACATCCACCGCCTGGCGAAGCGATGGAGGCTGAGCAGCGGCCGCAGCGTGGAGCAGACCGAGAGCGACCTGAAGGGGCTGTTCCC
>Ga0302320_10024021_pt1 | contig 11925 bp, 7 predicted proteins | sample Bog_T0_3_FD_202130 | JGI IMG/M metagenome (GOLD analysis project Ga0302320, IMG submission 202130) | Peat permafrost microbial communities from Stordalen Mire near Abisko, Sweden - Bog_T0_3 | ecosystem: Environmental > Terrestrial > Soil > Wetlands > Peat | place: Sweden: Abisko, Stordalen Mire... | reverse complement strand
CTGCAGCGGCATCCGATCCTTGCAATCCAGCCTGATGATTTCACTTTTTCTGGGAGAATTTTATATGTTCAGCTGGCGGCGGCGGCTGTTGCTGATACCCATCAGCTTTGCACTGGCGATGAGTCTGAACGTATGCCGGACATCGCTGCTCACGTGGATTGCGGCGAAAAAAGGCATCGGCGCGATTGCCGAATATCATGACGAAGCGGGGTGGACGATTTTGTTGATTTGCACCGCCATGTTATGGGGCGCGGGCTGGTTGTTGAGCCGCTGGAATGTTCCGCACAAGGACAATACCACGGCGGTCACAGATAGCCTCCGCCCGATGGATGATGGCAACGGCGACAAAGCCCGTTGGCGGATGAATCGTCTCGGCATCGTCATGATTGTATGGCTGGTGGTGGTTGAGAGCGGCGTGGGGCTTTGGTATTGGATTCGTGAATCACATTTGAAACCCGGCCCGTCATGGTCTGTGAATTTTCCAGTGACCAATCCCACCTATAAAGACGTGCCATTGACTGTGGATGAGCATGTACTGCTTCGTTTCGATCAGGGGCAGCAGGGGCAATGGCAGGAAGCGGATGGCACGCTGTGGCAGGCTTTTTACTACAACTGGCTTCCTGGGCGGGTTGCGGGCTACCTGGCCAAGCGGCACACGCCTGATATTTGCATCACGGCAAGCGGGTTTACGCTGACCTCGGGGCCGGAACTGATGCTGTTTGAAGTGAACGGCGTGGAATTGCCGATGCGCCACTACGTTTTTGACAGCTCCGTCGGCCCGCTGCAAGTCTATCAATGCCACTGGCAGGCCGGCATGGGCAAGGACACCTACACGGCGGATGAATCGTCGCGATACAATCTCGTCCGCGGCATCTGGGCCGGCAGGGGCAACAAAGGGCAGAAGGTGCTGGAAATCATCATCACGGGCTATGACAACCCCGAAGTGGCCAAACAGGCAATGGTGCGCCAACTGGATAAGTTGATCAAAGTTGAAAAGTAAGCCCGAATTCCGAAGCAGCGTAGCGTCAGGCATCCTGCCTGACGTAGAGGGCGGCATCTTGCCGCCCGGAAAAGGCGGACGCAACATCAAGCGCCGTCAAAATTATCAACCATCCGATTCGACAAGCAGGGTTTTGTCCGCCGGGCTGGATCTGGTAGCGCCTAATTTTAGAAAATCGTGGTAGGGCGCGTCACTCCGTGCGCGCCGGTGGGAAGTCGAACCTCGACCGGCAGGCAGGGATGCCCGCCGCTACATCAAGTAATGGTACGCCAACTGGACAAGTTGATCAAAGTGGAAAAGTAATGGAGTATGCCTTTGACATATTTTCACTCCCTCTCCCCGCTTGGGCGGGGCGAGGGTTATCCCAAATAAGCCATTTGAATCACGCCGCCATGCACTTGTGAAAAAGAAAAAAGTTTTCGTCAGCGGCTGCTTTGACATGCTGCACAGCGGGCACGTCCGATTTTTGGAGGAGGCCGCCGGCTACGGTGATGTTTACGTCGCCCTCGGCTCGGACCAGACAATCCGTGATTTGAAGGGGCGCGCCCCGGTCAACACCCAGTCGGAACGAAAATATCTTCTCGAATCATTGCGGCACGTCAAGGCATGCCACGTCAACAGCGGCTCGGGCATCATGGATTTCCTGGCTGAATTGAAGCATGTGTCTCCGGACATTTTCATCGTGAACGAAGATGGCAATTCGCCGGCCAAGGCCAAACTGTGCCGCAAGCTGGGAATCCAATATGTCGTCTTGAAGCGGCTCCCGCAGGCGAACCTGCCGGTGCGTTCCACGACCAGCCTGCGCAAGGAATGCCTGATTCCCTACCGGCTCGACCTTGCGGGCGGCTGGCTGGACCAGCCCTTTGTTTCCAAGCATGGCGCGGGCGCGGTGCTGACTATTTCGCTGGAGCCTGTGATGGAATTCAACGAGCGCAGCGGCATGGCATCCAGTTCCCGTCGGCGCGCGATTGAACTCTGGCAGACGGATTTGCCGGAAGGCGACCGCGAGACGCTCGCCAAAACGCTCTTCGCCTTTGAAAATCCGCCCGGCACGCAGATTTTTGCCGGCTCACAGGATGCCATCGGCATTGTGTTTCCCGGATTAAACCGGATTGATTATTGCGGCGAATACTGGCCGAAAAAAATCACCTCCCGGCATGACGAAAAAATTCTCGCGTGGATCGAGCGGCATTTGTATCTGGTCCCGCTGGGTCCGCGCCCGTCCGGCTTTGATGTGTTCAAGGGCAGAAGCATCACACCTGCCAAAGTCCGCGCCCTGGCCGTTGCGGCTGACGGTTGCTGGAACGCCATCCAAAAAATGAACCTCACGGAATTTGGCCACCAGTTCCGCGCCTCGTATGAAGCGCAGATTGCGATGTTCCCCCAAATGTCCAATCCCGGCATCAAGGAAATGATCCGGGAATATGGAAAGACTTCGCTCGGCTGGAAATTGTCCGGCGCAGGCGGCGGCGGTTATCTGGTGCTGGTCAGCCGGCAGCCGGTTCCCGGTGCCATCCAGTTAAAAATCCGGCGGAAGATTGTCTAGGCTGACTTGTGTGAAAATCCTCCTGCTCAACCAGGTTTTTTATCCCGACGTCGTTGCCACCGCCCAATACCTGGCGGATTTGGCGGCGGCGCTGGCGGAGCGGGGACACGAGGTGACCGTGGTGAGCAGCCGGCAGGCGTATGAGCATCCGGAAACCATTTTTCCCGTGCGTGAGACCTGGCGCGGCGTGAAGATTCTCCGTGTTTTTTCCACGCGCTTCGGCAAGGGCGCCAAATGGAGGCGCGCGGCGGACTTTGCCAGCTTCCTTTTCTCCAGTTGCATCCGGCTGCTGTTCCTGCCTCGGCACGACGTGGTGGTGGCCCTGACCACGCCGCCGCTGATTTCCTTCCTTGGCGCATGGCGGGCGAAATTGTGGCGGGCGCGGTTCATCTACTGGGTCATGGACTTCAATCCGGATGAGGCCATCGCCGCCGGATGGCTGCGGGCGGATTCGTTCGCGGCAAAATTTCTGGAGCGCCTTTCCCGGTTCAGTCTGCGCCGCGCCGCCGGCATCGTCGCGCTCGACCGGTTCATGCGAGACCGCATCGCGGCGAAGCAAATCGCCGCGGAAAAAGTCGCCGTGATCCCGCCGTGGTCGCAGGACCGGCAGGTGACGTTTGATGCGCCGGGCCGTGAGGCGTTTCGGGCGGTGCATGGCCTCGCCGGCAAATACGTGGTGATGTATTCCGGCAACCACAGCCCGGTGCATCCCCTGGACACATTGATGCAGGCGGCGGATCGATTGCGCGGGGAATCGGACATCATCTTTTGTTTCATCGGCGGCGGCAGCGAGTTTTCACGCGTTAAAAAATGGGCGGCATCCAGCCGAAATGCCCTCTGCCTGCCGTATCAACCGCTGGACAAATTGTCCGACTCGCTGTCGGCGGCGGACGCCCATGTCGTCGTGATGGGCGACGCCATGTTGGGGCTGGTGCATCCGAGCAAGATTTATAACATGTTGACGGTGGGTGCGCCGGTCATTTACATCGGGCCGGAGTCAAGCCATGTCACGGAAATCCTGACGGGATTGAAGCCGCGCCATCCATGGGTGGGCGTCAGGCATGGCGCCATCGGGGAACTGGTCAAGCAGATTCATCAATTGCGCCAGGACAGCGCCGGTCACGATCGCCGGCCGCCGGCCGAAATTGAAACTCAATTTTCGCAGGCGACCTTGTTGCCGCGCTTTGTTACACTGGTGGAATCAGCGGGCCGCAAGGCTTGACGCCGGACACATCCAGCATCCATTTTGAATACGCGCATTGCCTATGTTTGGTGACCTTGACAAGTATATCATGGTCTTTCTGGTCGGCTTGGTCGTGACCTACCTGCTGACGCCTGCTGTGCGGAGCATGGCTATCAAGCTTGGGGTGATTGACCTGCCTGACGCACGGCGGCCGCATAAACGGCCGACCGCTCGTGGCGGCGGGTTGGCGGTGGTTTTGGGGGTTCACGCCGCCTGTCTGGTGGCGGTGTTTTACCCCGGACCGCGGCTGGCCGGAGGGCTTGATTTTGTCTGGTGGCAGAAATTTGCAATGGCCTCACTGGTTTTGCTGGTGGTCGGGGTGATTGATGACGTTCGCGGGATGAGGCCTTTGATCAAGCTCGGCGGACAGGTGGCCGCCGCCTTGATTATGTGGTTTTCCGGCACCCGGTTTGGCCTGCTATTGGGATATGATCTTCCGGCACCGGTGGATTGTGCGCTCGTGGTGGTCTGGCTGGTTGCCATCATCAATGCTTTCAACCTGATTGATGGGATGGATGGGCTGGCATCCGGCCTGGCGATCATATCCGCTGTGGGGCTGTGCGGCATATTGCTGATGCAGCAGATTCCCGGGGAAGTGCTGCTGCTCCTCGGTTTCATCGGTGCATGCCTTGGTTTCCTGCGGTATAATTTTAATCCGGCCAGCATTTTTCTCGGCGATACAGGCAGCATGTTCATCGGGTTCACCCTGGGCGTCGTTTCCTTGCAAACATTCAACAAGAACACGTTCCTGATATCCATGGCCATTCCCATCATGGTCCTTGGCGTGCCGATTTATGACGCGTTGCTGGCCATCTGGCGGCGGTCGGTGCGCTCCTGGGTGAACGGCAAAAACGACGGCGCCAGGCGCGGCATCATGCAGCCGGATGTGGAGCATCTGCACCACCGCCTGGCTCAATCCGGGTTAAGCGCCAAGCGGGTGGCCACATTTCTCTATTTGCTCAACGGCGGCTTGGTGGTCTTTGGTTTGTCCATCATGCTGTTTCAATCGCACGCGGCGGGAATTTTTCTGATCGCCTTGCTGGCCGGGGTCTATGTGCTGATGCGGCAGCTCGCCGTCATCGAATTGCGCGAAACCGGGAGCGCATTATTGATGGGCTTGCGCCGTCCAACCCACACGACGTTCAAGGCGCTGGCATATCCGGCATGGGACATGACGTGGCTGGCGGGTTCGCTGGCTTTGATCATGTGGTTTGTCGAGGGGCAGAGGGTGGATTTCTGGCACACCTGGTTTGTTGACCTGCCGATCTGGGTGACACCCACCTTCTCGCTGCTCGCTCTCTCACGTACCTATGTGACCTATTGGCCGAGAGCCAGGCTTCGTGATGTGTTGATGGTTTTGTTCTTGTTGCTGACGGGAATCATTTTCAGCCTGGGCCTCGCCTTGATCATTGATCCGGCGTCAGGTTCAACGTGGCTTCTCCGGGCTGTGCTGGTTGCCGGTATAAGCCATCCCGTCATTGTGATCTCGCGTTTGATAGACCGCTGCATTGAGGAACTCGTATTATGGCTGAAGCGTCAAAGCGATCCGGCCGGAAGAATTGAAAGGGTGGTCCTATACGGGGCGGGGGTTCGCGCGCAGTTGTTTTTGAAGGATCGCGCGATGACAGCCTCTAAAAGACCGGATGGACGCCTGATTCTGGGGTTTGTTGATGACGAAAAAGGATTGCATTTCCAGTGGGTTTATGGGTTTCTTGTGTTGGGCGGTCTCAAGGAGCTTCCGCTGTTGATTGAACGGCAAAAAGTCAGCCGTGTCATCATTGTTTCGGATTTGTTGCCGGAAAGCCGGGCCGCCATCCGGGAAATTGCGACCCGCAGCGGAATAAAATTGAGCGAATGGCAACCCGAGGAGCATGAGGTGGCCCTGTCGGCAATTTGAGGCTGCATTTTTTAAAGTTAATTCACGGAAAAGTTATGCGTAAAATAATCATCATTCTCTCGTCCTGCGTCGGTTTGCTGCTGCTGGGCTATTCGGCTTATCGTGGCTATCAGGTATGGAAGCAAAGCCATGGGATGGCCATGGCCAGGGCGTATTTTGCCAAGGGAGATGGGCGCAATACCATCCTTTCCCTGCAGGAGGTGCTCCACACAAACCCGCGGAACATTGATGCCTGCCGCATGATTGCGGCTTTGACCGAATCGGTGCGCGATCAACGTGCGTTGGTCTGGCGTGAGCGCGTTTTGGAACTCAACCCCAAGTCTTTTCAGGATCGTTTGGCCCTCGCGCAGGCAGCTCTTGTTTTTCAGGACTATTCCCTGGCATCAAACACTTTGGCCGGCGTTGCCGGTCCAGACAAAAACACCGCCGCCTACAATTATATTGCAGGTAATGTGTCTCTGGTGGCAGGGCAGCTTGATGATGCCGAGGCGCACTTTAGCGAGGCCATCCGGCTGGATCCGTCAAATCCAGTCCCCCAGATGAATCTGGCCGTGGTGCGCCTTCACAGGACCAACGCCCTGGATATGGCGGAGGCGCGCATCACCTTGCAAAGGGTCATCATGAACTCAACCAACGCCGCCCTCTGTAGTCAGGCCCGTCGTGAACTGGTTTACGATGCGGTGCGCTTCAATAACATCCAAACAGCCTTGACCCTCACGAAGGAACTCGCGGAACAACCCAATTCGGCTTTTGCTGACAAATTGTTGCGGCTTGATGTGCTGTTGAAAATCAAGAGCGACGAACTCAGACCTACTCTTGCCTTGTTCGAGCGCGAGGCGGCAACCAGCTCCCCAAAACTTTACGATCTGGCAAACTGGCAGATGAAGCAGCTTTCGGCGGCCGACGCACTTGGCTGGTTGCAGAGCCTGCCGATGCAGACCAGGACAAACCAGCCTGCGTGTTTGCTGGCCGCCCAGTGCCAGTTGGAGTTGGGCGATTGGCATGGGTTGCAGGCAGCCCTTCAGCAACAAAATTGGGACGAGCTTGAATTCATGCGGCATGCGCTTTTGGCCCGCGCCCTGCGAGGGCAGGGACTGACGGAGGCGTCAACCGCCGAGTGGAGCGTGGCGCTGAAATCCGCCAGCAGCTCGAAAGGCACTTTGGTCGCTCTCTTCCGCCTGGCGGCACAGTGGCGATGGAACACCGAGGCGGAACAGATACTGTGGACCGTTGTGAACCGATACCCGGAGGAAAAATGGGCGACCGCCACCTTGTCCCAGGCATTGCTCGCCTGGCACCGCACCCGTTCATTGATGGAATTATTCGACATCAAGTTCAAGCGGAATCCTGACGATTTGGACACAAAGAACGATCTAGCCATGACCGCCATGCTTTTGGGGGAGCAGGAGATTGACCCCTACGACATGGCCCGGGATGTGTATGAAAGGTCCCCCGCGAACTCATCCTATGCCTCCACCTACGCCTTTTCACTCTACTTGCAGAAAAAATATCCCGAGGCGCTCAAAGTCATGCAACAGCTCACCTCAAAAGATTTGGAGAATCCGTCGGTTGACGGTTATTATGGCCTTATTCTTAAGGCGAACGGCCGCATGACAGAGGCAATGACTTATTTGAACCGGTCTTCCAAAGGTGAATTGCTGCCCGAGGAGCAGTCTCTTTTCGATCAGGCCAAAGCCGGCCTGTAACTTATTGGAATTCAGTTGTTTAAGTCGAATTATCAGGATTGACATGTAGTTGTTTCCCTGAAGCTTTTAGGAATTTCGAGGACAAGTTTATCAGGCCGGTCAAAAGACCGGCCTGATTTATTTTCAGGATTCAGCTTGTCAGTCCTTTTTATTTCTCAATATCGTGCCGTGGTTAATATTTCTCGTGTGCGAAACCTTCCAGCAGCTCGCATCCCGGGTTCCAGAACCACGCGCGAAACAAAAGGATGTTGCCCTGCTGTCGGGCGGCATCAATTCCAGCCCGGTCAGCGGAAGCATCGCCAATGTCCAGTGCCTCAAAAGATCCAGGGAATAGTCTCCGCGCCCATACCGGGGTCTCTGCCGGGTCGCCCTTGCGCAAGGCAGAATAGGGGGCACTGAACGCCGTGTAAGGCAGGTAAGCATGCTCGGGAATCAGAAGGATGTCGGGCCGCTGCTCTGCCAGACGGCGCAGTTGCCATACTTCATCGGGTCGCCGAATCCCTCCGTTCGAATCCACGTAAAAAATCGTGGCGCCCCAGTGCGCCCGGGCATAGTCAATTTTCTCGAGCAGTAACCGCTTGATGTTGAACACCTGCGTTTGCCGGAGTTGCCCGTGGTCGTCAAAAACCAGTTGTTGTGGGCGAACCGCCAGTCCGACCCGCAGGCCGGCGCTCCGCAACCGTCCGAAAAACTCATCCACCACCGGCGCCATTTCCGGCGCCAGACGGTCCAATAAACGAGGATCACCAATGTATGTGGTCTTGTGAGGATACTCTTCTCCTTCCAGGTCCCAGACAATCGCGCCCTGCGCTCCCGTCCGTTTCAGGATCGAAATGCTGCGGTCGGTGTAATCGAGCAGCGTCTTCCGGAATCGTTGCTGGCCACCCGGTCCGGTGACATCCAAACCCGGATCATTGAACCAGCCCCGTGGATTGGTTGCCGAGGAGTGGAAGTTCGATGCCAGAAACAAGATGCCAATGGGCCTGCGGTCCGGCCAGTGAACGCGCACCGGCTCGACAATCCATAACCACGCCACAGCCATCGCGGCTACCAGAACCAGAGAACCTGTGCAGGCGAGAAATTTTCGCTTTGTTTCCCGCCGGTTTATGGATGCCTTGCGGGTGATGAAGATTTGCGGAACTGGAATCAATTGTTTGCAGTAGCGGACATTTGATTTTCACTGCACGACTGCCCGGTAAAATCTCTGGGGAGCATTGGTTGCGGCAGGATCGATGGCCAGCCCGGTGCCGTTGGTGAAGACCAGATTGGTTAGCACTGACCAGGAAGCTGTCAAATCGGTGGCGACTTGGATTTGTATTGAAGGTCTTGCCAGACCATTGATGGCAACCTGGGGTATCTGGTTTGAAAACGAAACCGGTCCCGGCACGGGTGGCACAATAAGTTTCACCACCGTGCCATTGGTGGTCGCGCCGCCACCATTGGCAGTTGTGCCGTAGAAATTGCCGTCACTCCCGGGTGTCCACCCTGCATGTGGATTGGCTCCGTTGGTATTATTGAACGACACCAGCGAGTTCAGCACCCCGTTGGTTGTTATTTGGAATGCTGTCCCCAGATTGCTGCTGCCGCCGTTGACAGTCGTGCCGTAGAAATTGCCGTCGCTTCCTAATGTCAATCCCGCGATCGGATTTGCCCCGTTGCTGTTGTTGAAAGACGCCAGCGAAGTCAACACCCCGTTGGTCGTCACTTTGAAAACTGTTCCCATACCGTAGCTGCCGCCACTGTAAGTGGCGCCATACAAATTATCATCATTCCCCAACGTCAATCCGGCGCTCGGATTGGCTCCATTGGTATTGTTGAACGACACCAGCGAGGTCAGCACCCCGTTGGGCGTCACTTGGAATATTGTTCCATAATTGCCACTATTCGTTCCACCAAAGGCAGTCGTGCCATAGAAATTACCATCGCTCCCTAATGTCAATCCCGCGATCGGATTTGCCCCGTTGGTGTTGTTGAACGACGCAAGCGAGGTTAGCACACCGTTGGTTGTTACTCGGAATATTGTTCCCAGAATGTTGTTGCTGCCTCCATAATAAGTGGTGCCGTAAAAATTGCCGTCGTTGCCCATTGTCAAACTTGAATACGGAAATGCTCCATTCGTATCGGCAAAGGGCACCAGTGAGGTCAACAGTCCGTTTGTCGTCACAACGAAAACAGTCCCATAACCGTTGTCTCCGCCACCGGCAGTTGTGCCGTAAAAATTGCCATCATTTCCCTGCGCCAATTCTGAATGTGAAAACGACCCGTTGGTACCGGCAAAAGACACCAGTGAGGTCAACAGTCCGTTTGTCGTCACCTTGAACACGGTTCCAAAACCGCCGTTGGTTCCGCCACCAACAGTTGTGCCATAGAAATTGCCATCCTGTCCCGCACAAAGGTCCGCATAGGGATTCATTCCGTCTGCATTGGTGAACGCGTATAGCACCAACACTTGTGCAGGCTGGGCTTGGGCTGTTTGGAAGCAGCCTCCTGCCAGCATCGCGGCGCACAAAGAGGTGACCAGGATTTTTTTCATTTTATGCATTTTTTCAGCGGCAGGAATAATCAGCAGCATTGAGTTTTTAAATGATTGCCTGGTTATCTGGAAAAATCATCAGCAGCATGACAAAGCTGCTCCGCCATGGAGCTTTAATCTAACTCATGTGGCATGGAATAGCAACTCAATTGTCGTCCTATCCTCGAAGCGGGAGCATCTTGACACTGCCCTCGGAGCGCCGGTCTCCGACCCGGCAGGTATTGAGAATCGTCCGGAAACGCGCCGGATCGGAGATCGGCGCTCCGCATAGCAGCCAAGTCGGGGGGGGGGGCAGTGTCAGGATGCTCCCCTCGAAACAGGGGGATTATCCATATGATGAACACTCTGGGTAGGGCGCGTCACTCCGTGCGCGCCGAGAAGGCGGAAGGGCTGTCCGCCCTGCCAGTTTGTTCAATTTTGTTTGTCATCTGGATAATCCCGCAGAACAGGGGTTCAATTGGCGCGTCATTTATAATCTCCAGCCACTGAACGTTGGACGCAAGGCCATCTCCACAAGTCTTAAACGAAGCGGGGAATGTCATCCAGGCAAAAAAGCAGGCCGCTCTTGCGAACGGCCTGCTCAAAAAGAAGAATTAAAAAACGAACTCCAATCAGACTGCGCGTTCTTTGCGCAGGGAACGTATGGCACCGATGCCAAACGGCAGCAACATCAAGGCACCAGCCATGACCGTTGACGCTTCCGGCACGGGAGCAGGAACAGGAACTGGATTGGCTCCAGGACCGGCGGCAGACCAAGAAACAGAAGGTACACCGTCATTGGCGCTAGCTCCGCCTAATGTGGGACCATAAGCAGACTTAAATGTCACCGTATCCGTATTTGCATAGGGGGTGCCTAAAGTTATATTGCCAAAAGTGACTTGGCCATAAGTCCAAACAACATCGCTGGAATTAATTGCAACTCCTGCGCCGTCAGCACTTGTCGCACTTCCTGCAGTGACGAATGAGGCGTCAATTGTTAATGAGGTGACCGGGTTGGCAGTCGTGGGAGTGAATATTGAATCCACATAGGAACCAACCGAAAACGAGTAGCTGTAGAGCCAATACGTTGGATCCTGGGTTACTGTCCAGTTGACCTGCAACGACGGACTGGTGCCACCGCTTTGTGTCAAATAGGACGTTCCGCTCAGCGCCGCTTCTGCCGAACGTTCCGTGGCGACAAGCGCCATTCCCACGGCGACCGCCGCTACCAATGTTTTATAGTTTTTCATATTTTTCAGTTGTTCTTGTTTGTTCTTCTTTTTGTTTTAAGCCCGGCGTTCATCGCCGAACCTCTTGCTGTTTACTTTCGCACAAGCGAGCTTTTGCAACTATCGCAAAACAGGACATCTTTACTCGCTTTTGGGACGCAGGCCGGAAACCTCCAATTTGTCCCATTAAACCCATCAGGGACTTCACCGCCCGCCTTCCCGCTTTCACTTGCGTGTAAACTGCCATCAACCATCCTCCTCATCTAGTCCATGACGGGACATCTTGATTCGCATTTGGGACATGAAGAATTGCTTAAAAACGGTCATTTTCTCAATGAATTTGATAAAAACTGAGATTTTGCCTCTAATAATCGTGGTGCCGGTCTGCCATACCTGCTGAAGGGTGGCGGGTTTTTGCCCGTTGAAAACGGCTGGGTCGGCCGCTCCTTACAGGTGGATTTTTGTTCGTTTGGATAAGGCCAAAAATGGCCAATTTAGAGCATTGACAGAAATGATGAAGCGATTCGGAACTGGGATTTTTGGTCTTTTGGCGGGATTTTGGACTGTGAGCATGCCCGCAGCGGCCTCTGACTGGGCCAAAACGCGGCCAAAAGTCAAAAACGCCGTTCCCCCGCAGGGGCCGCAAGCGCACGCTACAGGATTGATGGAAATGCTCTAGGGCGTGTTAACACTAATTGCCAAACTGGGATTTTTCAGCATTCTTGTCGGGCATGGAGCTAACCGAGAGCCAGTTTCAACGGATTGCCGATTGCCTGCCACGCCAAAGAGGCA
>Ga0302320_10024019_pt1 | contig 11926 bp, 7 predicted proteins | sample Bog_T0_3_FD_202130 | JGI IMG/M metagenome (GOLD analysis project Ga0302320, IMG submission 202130) | Peat permafrost microbial communities from Stordalen Mire near Abisko, Sweden - Bog_T0_3 | ecosystem: Environmental > Terrestrial > Soil > Wetlands > Peat | place: Sweden: Abisko, Stordalen Mire... | reverse complement strand
CGACTAGCGAGTTTCCGCAGAGCACGCGATGCTTGCCTAGCTGCCATAGATCGCCGGCAACAGTGACCGCTGCTCCCGAGATCTCTGGCAAGCGATCGTCAGGATCACTCTCAGGCACGGCGTTGAGACCATCGATGAAGAGATCAATTTCGGGAACCTCGAAACCGATTGTCTCGAGGTCGAAGTCGAGTTCCAATTCGGACAAGATCTTGAGCTGCTCGCCGAGCATCCGCTCATCCCAGGTGGAATTCAAAGTTAGCTGGTTGTCTGCGATCAGGAAGGCCATGCGTTGTGATTCGGTGAGATGACTCAGTCGAATGGCCGGCACGGTCTCCCACCCTAACCTGCGCGCCGCCAGGAGTCGCCCGTGCCCTGCAATGACTTTCTGCTCATCGTCGATCAGCAGCGGGACGTTGAACCCAAACGACTCGATGCTCTGAGCGATCTGACGGACCTGCTTGTCACTATGAACTCTGGGATTCCGAGGATCAGGTTTCAGAGATGTTGTTTGAAGGTAAGTAATCTCTAAACGCGATGTCGACAATTGCATTGTGTACCTCTGCTCTCAGTGGGCCAATCAGGCTGAGCAACAGTAGCATAACGTCAAAAACGGACCCTACTTTCCGGCGCCGACTCACATTCTTGATAGCGTAACGACGTCGAATGCAGTCCAAAGAGGTCTCATTCGCCCGCGCGCTCGGAAAAGTAGCGACCACTCGGGCGCCCAAGAGTTTCCGCCTTCTGAAGTGCCTCTCTTGTCGCTTCGCGTAGGCGAAAAGTCATTACGAGAGTTCAGTGGGATATCGTTGTCGGGCTCGTGGATAAGTGACTCCGCGATTTGGCAACAAGCGAGAGGCTTAGCGCTCGGAGCTGGCGAGTGCCGATATGATTCCCCAATTAGTTCGAGGCGACTGGCTCCAACACGTCCTAATGCGCATCGCGGCAGTTTCTCGGTCTCTCTTATAGCCCCTCTACGCCCGATGACGGAAGCCAGAGCTCCAGTTCGCATTGCTTCTGGGTTACGTCAATAGACATTCATTCCGATGCGATACCACAGCCATTTTGCCTAGGTCTCTGCAACCTATTCGTACCGATCAGGAGATATCCGACGGCAAGGAGGAGCGAGCCTGCCAGCGCCTCGCCGGGAAACGTGCACCGCGACATCCATCGCAGTTCCTGCAAGCCGAGATTGGCTTGTGGCGCGACCAAGAACCAGCCGCCGACGAAAAGCAGAACGATTCCTACTAGTCTTCTCATGCTCCATCTCTCCGCTCCTGCGCTAATACTGGATCACTAGCGACGTTGGTCGCCAGCCTGTCTTGATGAAATCGGTCCTCGAGAATCGCGCCGATGACACCGTCATTTGTGGCATTTCCGGCAGTGCTGAACATGGGGACGAGACCACTGTAGAAGGCAATGAAGGTAGCCACCCACTGCGATGAGTTTGGCACATGAAGAAGCACGGCGATGATGGGCGACATAAAGTATCCAGCTCCACCCGGTATGCCAGGCGACTCCAAGCTGAGAATGACGACAGGAGGAATCAGACATGCGATCTCCAACAACGAGATGGGAACGTTGAGCAGCTTTGCGGTAATCACAGTTACGATCAACGCAGACATCGCAGCGCAATTCTTGTTGAGGACCGTGCCGAACACGATGGAGATTTCTGCAATTTCAGGACTTAATCCAAGATCTCTTTCCGCGGAGATCAAGTTCACGGCCAACGTGTCGTAGGAACCGCCGGTGCCAAATCCAGCTGGCCATACCGTCCCGTAATACGAGAGGATTTGTTTCCATGTGCGTTTGGTAAAAGCCTTGCAGAAGACAACGATAGCTCCACACCAGACAACGATGACGATCATGTCCCATAATGCACATTGACCATACAGCGCGAGCCCGCGATGGCCGAACTTGGATGGAATTCCGATCGCGAGGCAGCCGATCATGATGGGGTAATACCAAAGAAGTTTGCGAAATACCAAAAGGATACGGTCCCCGGCAACGATAAAGACATAGGCTGCAGGCCTGAGTGGAACGAAGCTGGCCGTCAGCCAGCCGGTGATGGCCCCCGCTGCAAGCACTTGAAGCAGGGGCTGCTGCGACAGAACATGGGAGAAGGTCCCGAGAAGCTGGTGCGTGCCTCCCGTGCCCGGGAGCAGGCTTGCACCGTGGGTGGCCAATGGAAGGTGCGAGAGATAAGCAAGCCACAGAAGCGCGTAAACAAGAGAGAAAACACCCATCACGATATAGAGGGCCACTATCTGGGCGAAGAAGGTGCCGGCGCGTTCGCGATGCTGCAGAATCAGCTTTGCTGTAGCCGCAGCAAGCAAGTGAAATACGAGGAAGGCGGCGACGGTGACGATGAAGCGCGGGAAATAAGTGCCGCTCAGATAGAGTGCATTCACAAAAGAACTCTTCGGGAACACGGCGCCGAGGGAGAGCCCTATACCCAGCGATCCCAGAACGTACAGGGGCATCGGAACCTTCCGCAAGAGCTGGAAACGCCTGGTCAGGGTGGGCCTGAAAGAGTCCTGACTGAGAGTGCTGGCGCTATCCATCATGCGGTGACATCCATCTTCCAAGAGTGCTTTAGAACGAAACTCGCTCTAATGCTTCCATCTGAATTATTGCCGCTGCTTCAGAAGTAGAAGTTGACTGCTCCTCGTCGCGGGAAGCAGCGTGTCATCCGGGGCGATCCCGAGTTCATGCGATCGGACCGGATATTTGCCAATGAGAGCGCCGCTAGAGGGATTAATCTTCACTAAGTACGACTCTTTCTCTGGGGCCACACCCTTGGGGTGTAGCACGGCATAAAGATCTCCGCTCTTCGTGAACGCAAGGCTGTGCAATTGACCTCCATACTCCCATTGCCCGAGGAATTTCCCCTCCTGGTCGAACCATTGAATCCGTCCATTTTCCCTGTCCGCGACATAAATGTTCCCGTTCGGCCCGATTACAATGGAATGAACCAGCTGGAACTCGCCGGGACCCGATCCGTGCGAACCCCATTCCTTTAGCTTGTTTCCATTCGCGTCGTACTCAATAACTCGGGCATTGCAATAGCCGTCGGTAGCGAACAAGTGTCCATTCTTCGCAAACGCAATGTCGGTGGCGCCGCAGAACTCCTGGGCCGTATCGGGCACGCCTCCAACATTGATTTCAAGCAACTTCTTGCCCTGCGGAGTGAACTTGTAAATGATGGAAGTGTTCGCGTCGATCGCCCAAACGGCGCCCGTCGCATCAATGCGGATGCTGTGCGGAACGTGAAACATCCCCCTACCCCAGGAGCGGACAAGATGGCCGGAGCGGTCCAACTCGACAATCGGGTCGCCCACATCGGGTCTATGGATCACGTAGAGATTTTCTTTCTGGTCCGCGGCCACGGAGGAAACGCCAACCAGGGCGATCGAGGGATCCACGGCCACTTCTGTGGATTCGAGCGCAAGATCCGGAGTGGCCTTCAGCAGGCTGCGAAGCCGTTCCGACCCCTCGTCCTGGCCGCGTGCAAAAGGAGTCAGAAGTAGAGCTGCGAACGAAATCGCACACCAGAATGCAAGAAACGAGCGCATCGCGAGACTCCAAAGGGGATTTGTGGAGAAGTAGAGAGGGGTCTGATTGAAGTTTCTGCCGTGCTCTGGCGGTCCGATTTCCGCCAGCGAGACTGCGGACAATCCGTTACCGGATGCGCCTCGCCATAAACTGGGACCACTAAATATCCATGCGGATCACGTATGACACATTTGGAGAACCGAATCAGGAATGGCGCCGCGGGCTGTCAAACAAACACCTCCGCAATATCAAATAGGGCGCTTGTCCGCAATGGTCGTCCGTAGTTACGCAGGTAGACGATGCCAACCGAAGCCTTCTTGTTGTAATACGCCCCCGCGGTATATCCGGCGACAGAGCCACTGTGTCCGGCCAGAATCAGGTTGTTCCTACGGATCAATTGGAAACCAATTCCATAACCGCCACCCAAGCTCTCATCGTCCGAGAAGATTCTCTTGTGAATGTCTTCATAAAATGCGGCATCCAACAATGTCTTCGGGCCATGGCCAAGTTCGAATGACACAAATTTGCTAAGGTCCTCCACGGTCGTGAACAGCGCTCCATTGGGGACTTTGTAACCTCGACCAGTCTGCAACTCCCTGGCCGAATCTGCCCCGTCCGGTTTGCCGTCATGATCGTCGTACCCATGGGCCAGCCTCGGGAGCAAGGCTGAATCCAGTTCATACTGTGTATTCTTCAGCCCCAGCGGGTCCAGAATATTCTGCCTTGCGTACGTTATGTACGGCAGCCCGGCGGCCCGCCCCACGGCAACCCCAAGAACGGCGTATCCAACATTGGAGTAGCTTTGTCGCGTGCCCGGCTCGTAAAGATACTTCGTATGCTTTAGAGCTGTAAACAGAGTCTGGTCCCAGTTCTTCACTGGCCCTGCTGTATACACATTCGCGTCGGCCGGTTCCCGGTCGAGTCCCGATGTATGGGTCGCCAACTGGACCAACGTGATCGGCGGACTGTAAGACGGCCTACCTAAAACTGCATCGATCTCAGGAACGTATTTCTCAACCGGATCTGTAAGATGCAGTGTCCCTTTGTGTACGAGTTGCAAGAACCCGATCGCCGTAAACTGCTTCGTAATGGAGCCTATGCGGTAGATATTGTCTACCTTCGCTGCCTGCTGGTCTTCGATCCGCGCCAGTCCATAGCTCTTTGACCAGATCAGGTCCGCTCCATTCACGATGCCAACGGTAACGCTGGCCACTCCCTCTCTGGCGTATTCGGCACTGACAATTTCATTAACCTTCCTGAAGCGATCTCCATTGGGCTGCTTTGGATCCACGTGCTCTTCATAATCCTGACCAGCGAATGAAGCAGCGTTGGCAAGCTTCGCCCCGGCCAACGCGCCCATCGTAGCAATAAATCCTCGTCTGCCAAGTTGCATGGATTGATATCTCCTCTTTAGATGTTGCGACGGTGGACCAGCGGGATGTGACCCACCATCGCGATTGATCGTACCTTGCCTCATACCGTTGGTCTGCGGAGCTAGAAGGTGAATTTGGCAGACAATTGCCCAATGCGCCCAGGATCCGATTTGGTCACATTCCCAATGGTTCCAGAGGTTGTAGTTATCGAGGGAGTCACGAAGTTCGTATGGTTGAGGACGTTGTAGTAATCCCCGCGCAATTGAATCTGGGCCTCTTCTCCCCAGACCCTTATCCCAAACGACTTGTACAAGCCGGCGTCGAGATTCGTATACCAAAGCCCGTGGATGTTTTGTTCCGTGAAGTTTCCAAACTGACCTGCCGCCGGAGTACTAAATGCAGCGCTTATTACACTTGCAGAGGTAAACGTTGCCGACGAGGTAGCCAGGTTCTTAGTGGCATGGCTTAGGTTATGGAATGAGTGATCAAAATTTGGCACGCTGGCGGTGCTCTGATTCAGCAGATTGTAGCCCGTAGTAACTGAAACAGGCCTGCCCGTCGTGAAGTCGAAGATTCCATTGAGATGCCAGCCACCAATAATGTTATCCACGATGCTGTTGGATTTTCCCAGGAACAGCTTTCCGCGACCAAAAGGGAGTTCATACAATCCATTGGCAAGAATGACATGGGTAGCATCAAGCGGGGACAATTGCCGGTCGAGAGCGTGATTTGCGTTGTCGCGGAAAGACGTAGTGAATTGCTGCTGGTTGTCCTGTGCCTCGGCCGCGGCATCTGTAAAACCTTTGCTGAAGGTGTAATTTGCCTGCAGATAAATGCCGTGGCGTTCCCGATGCACGACTTCCAGCTTCAGCCCGTTCCAGGTAGTTTGACCGTAATTGCCTACAACATAGACATCTTTGAATTGCGGGTTATACCGGAAGAATGTTGCGGGCAGCCCGACATTCGTCAGATAGCCGCCTACAACGCCACTTACTGCGGTTGTATCCAGATAGTTTGCAACAGTGGCCGCCTGGCCTAGGGTAATCGCCGTATATTGGGTCGACGGAAGTTCCGCAAATAGACTCTGCAGGCTTCCCAGGCTCGCACCAACAGTTGGCTTTCCATTGGCGGCAAGATTCTGCTGTGCAACAAGAAATGCAGACAAGAACCCGTTGGCCCTTATCTCAACCTGGTTTAGGTCCTTGCCATCCCACAGCCCAACTGAATGATTTCCAACATAAGTGGCTGAGACTTTCCAGTCATGGAATATCTCCCTGTCAAGACCGAACGTCCACTCTTGAACATAGGGCGTCGATAGATTCGGAGCCGCCACGTAGGCCGATCCCTGCCGGATATTTCCTTGCGTTTGCAAAGCTGTCGGTACCGTAATAGGAAGCACTTGATTGAGCTGCGACAAGCGAACTCCGGGAGTTGCCGGTTGCAGAGTCACCGAATTACTCAGTCCCTGATTTGCAATTGAGAAATCGCCCGTTACGATGGCTGAGCGGACATTTGAAAGATGGTACGAAGCGCGGACCGCAGACTTTCCATCGCCAAATGGATCCCAGATGACACCAACTGACGGCGCGAACGAATGCCAGTCTGTTGAGTAGACATCAGCGCCGTTGTTTGCGGCTATGCTCCAACTGGTTGGGGCTCCGGTCGGGCCTTGAATCCAGCCCGCCGCTCGGATAGACGACTGGGTTCCTATTTGTCACGATTGGCAAGATGTCCCAACGCAGCCCTACGTTGACTGTCACATTGCGCCGGAGTCTCCACGAATCGCCGGCAGAAAGTCCCCATTCATTCTTCCGCAACTCCTCTTGCAGCACACCGTACTGGGTATCCTGTCCATTTGGCTGCAAGTAGAAGTTTTGGGAAATTGAACCGACATACCCAGTCACATCCTTGAGTGCCGACTTCGCATTGGTTTGGTCGGTAGAATTGAGCCCCGCAAGAGCCGGGACATTCGCAGGGTTGAAGCTATTTGAAGTATTGATGGCGGGATACTTCAATCCGGTCTGACGATTAAGAGTCTCGTGCCAGTATTCGAAGCCAGCTTCGATAGTGTGCTTCTTATAGACTTTGGTCGCCGTGTCCTGTCCGCCCTCGGTAACTGCCGGATTGTTCTGGGCATCGCGCGAATCGCAAAGAGTGCCAACATTCAGAGTTATGTTACCGGTTGGATTCTCGCAGTAAGTAGTGGTATTGGCGCGAAACGCGTGACGCAGAGATCCACCAAGGCTCACCTCGTTAGTCAATGAGGGTGAGATCGAGGTGACCAAGCGAAGCGACAAACCGCGCCGGAACTCTGTGTAACCTTCGGAGATAGTACCTGTGTAGTACTTATATGCGGGCGCGTTCTCATTAGCCTGCGAAAGAGAGAGTGAGAGAGCGTTCTTTGCTGTCAAGGCGTGATCTATTTTGAGAGCCGAGACGTAGTAATTGTCCTGGTCCGGCGACAGGTACCTGTAACCGGCCGTATTGAGACCATCGCCCACATCCCACGCGTTTGGAAGCGGCGTCTTCGCTAGATAGCCGGGCCAATAAGCCGTGTCAAATCCCTGCTTGGTCGAATCCACCGTGGTGAGATTGATTGTGCCAATCTGAGATGCCGGAATAATGGGAACTCCGGTGGTTGGGTTGACGAGCGACGTCGAATTCTTACCCGCATTGTTGAATAGGAAAAGGCCTTGGCGGACGTTCGAAGTGTAGACAGTTGCCTCTTCGCTATCGTTCTGTGTCTGGCGCTGCCACTCTGTAGTCGAGAAGAAAAAGGTCTTGTTCTTGAAGATGGGGCCGCCGATAGCATACCCGTACTGGTTCTTATGGAGCGGCGGATTGACCGTGCTGAAATACGACTTTCCATTGAGGATAGTATTGCGAAGAAAATCATATGCCGATCCATGGAACGAATTTGTACCGGACTTTATCAGGACTTTCACTTGTGCACCGGACGATGCGCCGTCGTTAGACCCATTTCCCGCAGTGCTGACGCGGTATTCGCCAACTGCCTCTGATGGCACTGGGAAGGATGGATGTGACGGGGCATAGTCGAACGAACTGTTCTGCGCGAAGATGCCTTCAACTTGAATTCCGCTGGTTCCTGGGGGCAAGCCGTCTACACCGCCCGTTTGCTGTTGGCTGCCGGAGGGCACCAGGTCATCGAGCGGGTTCGTTCCCGCCTGCAAGAAGAACAGTTTCATGGCATCACGATCGGCGAGAGGCAGGTCCTGCGCCTGATGACTATCTACAACCGCACCCACCTTCGTCGATTCTGTGTCGATTGTTGGGACAGTCTCGACAACCTCCACTGTTTGGGTCACGGACTTTGGTGAAAGCGTAATGTCCAGTTTCTTCGCATCGCCGATTTGAAGAACTACGTCTCTCACCTCGATGGTCTGAAAGCCCTCCGCCGAAGCGGTCAACAAGTACTGTCCCGGCAGAATATTGGCAAAGTTGTACTCTCCGGACGAATCCGTCACCGCCTTAGTATCAATCCCGGTTGCAACGGCGTGTGCGATGACTGTTGCGGCGACGACCCTGGATTTGCTGGAATCTTGTACGGACCCGACGAGTCGCGCGGAGACGGCTTGCGCGAAGGACATCGAGGGCGCAAGCGCAGTCAGCAGTAACGTGAGTAGCCCCAGCTTCCATGCTTTAGTTGTGTGGTTTCTAGCATCTCGTTTCATCTGGAGGCCTCCCTTGGTTCCTTCGTCGAGTTGGTTTTTCGAACTGTCGCTTCGGCTTCTAGTCGTCATTTTTGTCCCGCTTCTCCCAGCACAATCCCGCGGCCGGCGTTGAAGACAACCTTTGTCCCATAGGGCTCTGAGAGTTTTGTCAGATTGTCGATGGTGAGTTTGGCCTGCTCCGGTGTGGCCAACCGTGGACGACCCCGTTCACTTCGTGACTCCATATAGCCAAGACTGATAGGAGTCAATGTGATCTTGTTCAGGGTGTGATCTTTGTTGAACGAGACCTCGGCGACAGCGCTCTCCCAGACACCTCTCTGGACCGGGAAGCCTTTCGTGTCGTTTCCCGATCGAGCGTCATAGAAGTCGGCAACGGTCGCACTGGACGGCAACCCGAGTGAGTCAAAGCTCTCAGCAGGTTGGAAAAGCATCGTTTCATTTTCGAAGATGAAATTGCCGAGACTGTAGAAGATCGGCTTTCCCTTGTAGATCTCTATCCCCTTCAATGTGTGGGGGCCGTGAGACACAAAGACGTCAGCGCCAGCATCGATGGCCGTATGGGCTGCCGTGACCAGAAACTCCGGAGGCGTTCCCTGTCCCTGTCCACCTTCGTGGGTGTGGCTGGATACGACCACCCACTCAGCCTGACTGTGTGCGTTCTTGACCGACGCTACCAATCCGTCCAGATCGCTTTGATTGAGACGGGTATGAACTCCAGGCGTGTCACCTAGTTGAAACTGCAGGTCGCCGATGCGAACTCGCCCGCCTGCCCCCTGCCCGCGCTCCGTACCTGGGACTGGTCTGCTTGGCGCCTGCCCGGTGGCATCGCTGGGTCTATCAACCTGTCCTTGACCTGGTCCTTGTCCTGGGGTGCGCCCGCGTCCTTGTGCTGGACCGCCGGCCTCCTCTTGCCCCTCGACTCCTCCACCACCCCGCGCCAGTCTGGCTACTTTCTGCAGCTCCTGAAATTCCTCCTGGTCGACGGTATAGGTGGTGGTAAAGCGCAGTGGATCAACTCCGGGACGCCCGATAAGGTCCGGCCGTTGTTCTCCCGCCAGGCTGCCTTCCGTAAAGGTGGAGGCAACAGCAACCAGCGCAACCCGCCCTTTCTTCGTGTCCAGATATGCGGGCGTCCTGGCCAATGCGAGATTCGCACCTGTACCGGCATGAGCCAGTCCAGCCTCGTCCAGCGCATGCAGTGTACTGACCAGGCCCTCCTGTCCGAAGTCGTATGCATGGTTATTTGCGGTTGAAAGCAAATTGAAGCCTGCCCACTTCAATTCACTCGGGATCCATTCCGGGGATGACATGTAGGCGCCGCCGCTCTGTGAAGCGCCCGGATAAGCGTAGTTGTGGACCAAAGTTTCAAAGTTGGTGAAGGCCGCGTCCGACTGCCGGATTATCTGGAATAGTCCCGTGCTGGCGGGGTCGTCGTAAACCGATAACTTCCGGTTTACGATCGAGTCCCCCGTCAATACGATGTCGATAGTTCCGCTGTCGTTTGCAGACTGGCTCTCTTTCGCAGGCTGGGTTCCTCTCGCCGCTTGACCACGGGCCACAAGAGGCGCCAGCACGATCGTTAGAGCCAGCATTGCAAACCTCAACGACGCTGTTCTATGTCTGCTGACCTGGTTCACTGCGCACCTCCAACGGTGCTGGCGGTTGAGCTGGAATACAGCAGCGCATTGAAGAGGAACTTATATGTGACTTCGGAGATCGCACGATATTGCGGGCGGAATCCGAACAGGATCAGATGGCCTTTGCCGACGTTCTGTTGCGCAATAACCGAGGTCCCCTTGAGGAAGTTGCCACCTTGAACCCAGCCGCTGAGAAGTGGCGCATCGGTGTTGAACGAAGCAATGGAAGCCCCTTCGGCACTTACATGGAAGAGAGGTCCGTTCTCGTAGAAGATCGGTACCGTCTGAGTCGACCCGAAAGCGACGGGGTTGCTCGGGTCGACTGAGACCTGAAGAATGGAGCCGGGTATAAAGAACTTGGTGCGATCGATGGTATCGAGTGCGTTTTCGATTGCGCCGCCTTTTTTGGTGTAGACCTCGGAAGCGTGGTTGAACGCAATAATGGTGCCACCGTCATTGGTGAACGCTTCCAGAGCTGCGACGCCGTTAGGGCCAAGTCCTCCGGTAAACTCAGGCGGTGTTTGCGGCGGCGGTGTGCTTTCATCGCCGGCAGCCGCAGCACCTGCGCGACGACCTCGACCTCCTCCGTTCGCCTGTGCATTGGCGCCGCCAGGGGCAGCAGGCGGGGCCTCACCCTCGCCTCCGCCGCGACCACCGGAAGTGATTGCTCGTGCGGAGTTGTCGGGAAGGACGATGACATCAAATTGCTGCTGCAAGTTCCCCTTGCGAATGTCGGCATCGACCAGACGCGTGTAAGGAATGTGGTTCTGGTCGAAAATGAACCGCGTCCAGCCTTCATCCATCGAGGCCGCCCAGCTTTGATAAAGCCCGATGCGCGGCAAATGCAGCAGGAGTCCACCGCCGCTAGGAGCGGAGGCAGCAGGCTTAATGTCGAGCGAGAAGTCAACAGCAAGCTTGCGGAGCTTCTCTTCAACACCTGGCTGCGTGGGAATATAGATTGTTCCCGGTGAGGGCGCGGAGGTCAGGCGATAGACCAGCACATTCTGCGCCAGCAGAGAAAAGACGGCATAAAGGCTGGAGTTCGTAGTATCGGCAATCAGGTAGCCGTTGGAAGAGTGACCTTCAAGTTGACCCGCTGTTGGTTTAGCTGTTGTAACCGGCTCTGTGGCTGCATCAAACTTGTCCTTGACTTCGACAGCATTTACGCCGAAGAGAAGAGGCAGTGTTTGCGCGGTTACATCGTAGGGCCGCTGCAACGGGCCGCCGGGATATTCGGCGATGTTGGGATAGTGCTGGATTTCGAGGACACTCTTGGCGAATGCAGCGAACGGCTGACCCAACGGAACGATGTAGCTGCCAGCAGCGAATTGCTGCCCGTTAGCGGTAAATGGAGCGGTAGCGCGCTGCACTTCGACGTCGGCAAGGCGGAGGGTGTTAACGAGACGAGCTGTGACGACCAGATCGGTCTGCTCAGAGGGGATCACCCACGCGTAGGGCTGCCCGCGGGACCGGGACACGGCATTCTGGCCGATAGTGTAGAAGTTGTTGAGGTAGCGTTCGCGGAAGGTAGCAGCGTTGTTGGCGATCGAGAAGAACGCGTCCTCCTGATAGTTGACGATGTCGCTGAGATGCCACCAGCCGCCCCGCCACGGATTGGGGAAGTTCCACGTGGCCACCTTGGCGTCGTAGCCTATGCCGCGTCCGAGTCTGT
>Ga0302320_10024018_pt1 | contig 11927 bp, 10 predicted proteins | sample Bog_T0_3_FD_202130 | JGI IMG/M metagenome (GOLD analysis project Ga0302320, IMG submission 202130) | Peat permafrost microbial communities from Stordalen Mire near Abisko, Sweden - Bog_T0_3 | ecosystem: Environmental > Terrestrial > Soil > Wetlands > Peat | place: Sweden: Abisko, Stordalen Mire... | reverse complement strand
CACGATCTCGCTGGCACGGAAGGTCTGTCGCGAAATCTTTTCGAGCATGCGCGATTTCTGGTCGTCACCCGCAACCTGCTTGGTCAGCATCTGGGCGTAGTTGGAGATCACGGCGAGCGGCGTATTTACTTCGTGCGCCACGCCGGCGGCAAGAAGTCCGATGCTGGAGAGCTTGTCGGCCTGCACGAGACGCCGCTCGAGTTCGGCGCGCGCCGTGATGTCGTCGAAGATGACCAGGCGGCCGATCTGTTCCAGATCGCGCGAAACCAGCGGAGCGATCGCTATGTTAACCGTGGCCTCGCCATGGGCGGAGTCGAGAGCGAACTTATCCAGATGCTGGATGCGCATTTCACCGCGCGTTCGGTCCAACTGCTCGACCAGCGCCGCGGGAAAGAGTTCGCAGAGTCGGCGGCCCAGGGCATCGGCGCGGCCGATGCCACTGAGCCGCTCCATCTGGGTATTCCAGCTTTCCACGCGGTCATCGAGGTCGGCGGCGAGGACGCCCACATTGATCGATTCGACAATGTTCTCGCTGAACTCTTTGAGCCGCTCATACTCGCCGGCCTTTTCCTTGAGCGAGCGATACAGATTGGTGTTTTCAATCGCGATGCCCACGTAGTTGGCAAGCGTGAGTAGTAGTTCGACGTCGTCGCTCGAGAGGAATTCGCCGGTTTCCGTGCGGCTTACGCCAAGATAGGCGATGGTGCGGCCGCGAACCGCGCAGGGCAGGTAGTAGTTCAGATCGAGATCCGCAATGGTTTTGCGCACGGACGGCGGCCACGCGCTGGCCACAACGTCGAGGTGGTACCGGGTGCGCTCGAAGAAGAGATAAGGTCCTCTTTGCGGCCAGCCGAGGAAACTGAGATCCAGAGAATCGCCGGCCTGAAGCGCTCGGGCACCGGAGCCCATGGCCATGCGCATGCGCCAGACCACGCTCTCCTGGGGCGCAACGGCAGCGGTGGACGCGGGAGTGGAACCTGGCGTGCCGATTGCAGCAGCCTCGCGGCTTCCATCCGCGCCCACATCGGTTCCAGCGCAGGCGCCAGCCGTCTCGTCTGCAAGAAAAAATGCGACGTGGCGGATGGAGAGGGTCTGCATCAACCGATCGGCCACAGTCTGGAGCATGGGGTCGAGATCCGAATCCGAGTTCAGCTCACGCGCGAATTCGATCAGCGTGCGGCGGTAATCGTATCGGTCGCGGTAGAAATACCGGTCGAGACGTTCCTGGATCCAGTTGCGAATAGGCTGAAAAAGGAAAGTCGCGATGAGCATCACGATAACGAGATTGGTGCTGCTCATGTCCTTGAAACTGATTCGCACCAGTTGGCTGATGCCCAGCACGATCGCGTAGAAAGCGGCGAGCACGCACAGCGTAGCCAGGGTGTAAGCGTAGCCCCGCCGGAAAATAACGTCGACATCCATCAGGCGGTAGCGCACAATGGCGTAGGCAATCGTCAATGGGATCAGCGGCAGAGTCAGGACGGCGTAGTTCAGATACGGACTGAAGGGCACGCCGAAAACAAACGGCAAGGCATACAAAATGCCAAACGGCGCAAAACCGAACAGGATGCCGTTGCGCAGCCATTTGAGCTGCTGACGAACCACCGTGTCTTCCGATTTTCGGTAACCGCTCTGCAGTACGAAACCGCTCGAAAGATAAGTCACCGTAAGCAGTGCCAGCCAACTCCGGTCCAGCACGTATTTCACCTCACCCAGAGAGTATCCCGGCACGGTCAGGACTCCGGCCACGAAGCCTGCCGAAACAGCCGTGAGGATCACGCCGGGGGCGTAAACGGCAGCCGTAATCCAGCGCCCGGACCAGGCACGAGGTTCCGGAAAGCCGAGACAAAAATGCAAGAACAGAGCGGGAGCCAGCCAGCCCGCAACTACGTTCCCCCAGTACATTACCTGATCGAATGCGTTGAGCTTACCGGTGTAATGGAAGCAGCAAAACGCGAACGAGGTCAGGCAGAAAATGTAAAAGTGCCGGGCCTTGGGCGCGCTGCCCCGCCGGAAGTAAATAAAGAGGCCAATCGCCAGATAGGCCATGCCTACCAGGTACTGGTACGAGAGCGACGCCCCGCGTGCTACTTCAGCGACGAAAACAGTCGCCGGGATGTCCACGCCGTTTCGCCCCAGATCGTAAACCGCTTTGTCCCATGCGCCGATGCCTGCCAGAGTTTTCGGCACCGAGTCTGCATTCGGAATCGCGATACTCTGGATCGACTTAAGAACGTCTCCGGCCCGAATGCCGGCGCGATCCGCGGGGCCGGAGGATTCGACGCGAGCGGCGACCACACCCTCCGCGCGATTCGCCCAAATCACCCCGTCATCGGGCAAATGGAACTTATGGTTCTGCTCATAGTTCACCGCCGCGGCAATGGCTGCCGCGATGGTGAGGACCGTCAACAGAGCGGTCGAGAGCTGGAATCTGAGTTCCTGACGCATACAAATGCCTGATGCGCCCGCGGCGTTCACTTCCTACACGGGCACATTTTTATTCTACGTGCAGTTGGAATGCCAGTACGTTACCTCATCGAGAAACGCGAAACGTTGACAGAAAGAGACTTAACAATCCGAGCACCACGGCAAATTCCAATTTTGGAATCCCAACCCTCAGGCGGCGGGTCTCCGCTACCGCGTTTAGAACTTGACGCCCGGCCTTTTCGCGCGAACCCATTCCACAAATTCGATAGGCGCAGCCATGGTAGAAAGCCGACTCTGACGCACAAGGGACCAATCGGCAAATTCGCCGGAATCCTTCATCTCGCGCAAGGTAAGCGGCGGATCGATGAGAGCCACGAAACGAAAATCGGCGACAGCGAGCTTTGGATTCCCGGGATCGGGTCGGCCGCCCCCCACCACTTCGGCAACGCCCACAACAGCGGCCGCACCCATGCTGTGGTATATGAAGACGCCGTCGCCCTTCTTCATCGAACGGATTGCCGCGAGGGCCTGGGGATTGCGTACGCCATCCCAGACGGTTCGGCGCTCTTTGGCGAACTGTTCGATTGAGTACGTTTCCGGGTCGGTTTTGGCCAGAAACCAGGCCCTGTGGGATAAAGTGCTGGGTACCATATACCGAAGTATATTCTCGTAGGCGCTATGATCTTGCTACGATTTAGACAGTGGGAAAGAAATTGTGGATGGGAACTAAGTCGTGGTCCATGCCGGTTGCGGCAAACTTGCCGGTTGCGGCGTCGTCGGCTGCCGGGTTGTCGGCTGCCGCAATGATGCTGGTATCCGTCGCGGTACTTACGGTAATGAGCACGAGTAGCTGCTTTGCCCAGACCGCGCCTACCGTGAATCCTTACGCGTCGCCGCCAGCCGAGGTGCAGCCGGCTGCAGGGTCGGGAAATTCGGCGGCGCCCTCGCTACCCACGACTTCTAAGCCCCCAGCCTCTCAGCCTCAAACCGCCGAACCCGCGGCAGCAATACCCGCGCCGCCACCCGTCCGCATCAATAATCCCGCCGGCGGCGCCAAGTTGACCGGCAGCGCCAGTTCTGCCAGCGGCGTGGCAGGCCGTTACGTCCTTGGCCCGAACGATGTAGTCGGCGTATCGGTCTGGGGAGATAAGAACCTTACCGGGAGCTACGCCATTGGACCAGATGTCCATGTACCTGATTGGGGACTTCAAGGCCAACGGACTCACACTGCTTCAGCTTCAGGACACGATCACGGACAAGCTTCACGAATGGATGAACGATCCGCTGGTCAACGTTCAGCTTTTGCGGAGCAACAGCAAAAAGTATACGGTCATGGGCGGAGTTCTCAAAGCCGGCGCGTATCCCCTTCTGCAAAACACCACCGTCCTCGATGCGCTGGCAGGTTCCGGCGGATTCAAGGACTTTGCAAACAAAAAGAAAATTATAGTGATGCGCGGCACGAAGCGATTCCCGTTCAACTACACCGATGTGATGAAGGGCAAGCACATGGAGCAGAACATTAATTTGGAGGACGGGGACATCATTTCCGTTCCCGGAGAATAGTAAATTTAAGCCAATGTTACCCGCACAGCAGACCTTCAGTATTTCAAGACGCACGCTGGATGTCGAGGATTATGTCGATATCGCAAGGCGGCACGCAGGCTGGATCGCGGGCCCGGCGTTCTTTGGCATTGTGGCGTCCATCTGCATTGCCTTTATGCTCCCGAACGAGTACACATCCAAGGCGACCATGCAGATCACGCCGGCCGCTATCTCCGACAGCATGGTGCAGTCCACGATCAACACTCAGCTGAACGAACGCGTCATGCAGATGCAGCAGACCATCCTCAGCAGGACGGAGTTGTCGTTGATTATTCAGGATCCGAAACTCAATCTGTATCGCGAGGAACTGAAGACCAAGCCGCTTGAGGACGTGATCGACGCCATGCGTAAGGACGTCAGCATCAATATCGTTGCCTTACCGGGAGCGCTCAGCAAGCGCGCCTCCGCGTTCGAGATTTCTTTTAACTACTACGACCGGTACAAGGCCATGCAGACGGTTCAGACCCTGATGACGAAATTCGACGATCTGAACCAGAGCACTCAGAAAATGCAGCAGGATCAGGTCAAAGGCTTCGTCGGCGACGAATTGACGAAGGCCAAGGCTGACCTTCAACAGGCTAACGACGCGTTAACGGCCTTCAAACAGGCAAACGCAGGGAAGCTTCCGGAAGGCGCTCAGCAGAATATTGCCCGCGATCAGGCGCTTTCCACCAAGATTCAGAGCGATAACGAAATGATCTTTCGGGTCAATGAGCAGATCAATAATCTGGCATTGCAGCGGCAGATGACGAAAGCCAGGATCGATTCGCTCAATGAGCAGGAGCAGGAGATACTCAGTGCCCCCTCGCCGGGGAGCGCAGTTGCCAAACAGAACGACGAACTGACCGGGATCGAAAAGTCGATCGAAAATGCGGAGTTCAATCTGCAGGGTCTGGAAAAGATGTATTCGCCCAAGCATCCTGAGGTGGTCAATACCCAGAAACAACTCGATAATCTTAAGGCAAAGAGAGACCAGCTGAAGGAAAAGCAGAGGCTGCAGCAGGAAGCTGACGCGGCCAAGCCGAAGGAACAGACCAAGAGGCCGACCAATCCTTTGATCGTTGAGCAGCGCCAGCGCTACAACGAAGACCTCGCAAGAATCGACGCGAACGAGCAGCAGAACAAGGACGAACTGGCCCGTTTGAGCGACGAAGTCTCGAAATACCGAAAGGAAAGCGACCAGCTGAATCAGATGATGAAGGACAGTACGGGCCTCGAAGCGCCCTACGAGGAACTCCATCGCGCCCAGCAGCTGGCGGACACGACCTACCAGGACCTGCTGAAGAAGCAACAGCTTGCCGAAGCGAACGGGCAGTTGATTCAGCGTAAAGCCGGAGAGAATCTGGAAACGCTGGACGTACCGTCGTTACCCGTAGCTCCGACCAAGCCCAACCGCTACGCCATCATCGGGGCGGGCTTTGCATTATCGATGATCCTGGGCGTCGGGATGGCGGGGCTTCAGGAGGCCAAGGATACGTCCCTTAAGAACCTCAAGGATGTCCGCGCCTACACAAATCTTCCCGTGTTGTGCAGCATTCCACTGCTGGAGAACACTATGCTGGTGAAGCGCAAGCGGCGTCTGACCTACCTGGCCTGGTCGGCGGCGGTACTGGTGGGAGCTGCGGCTGTCAGTGGAGCCGTAATCTACTACGAGACCTTCACAAATAGTGTGAAGAGCTAGACACGAGAACCCATATGAGCCGCGTACATGATGCACTCCGCCGTGCGGAGCAACTGCTGGATGGGACGTTCGACCCCCCGTCAACGGAAGCCGATGGCCATTCCCTGGTCGTGAAAGACGATGGCGGCCTGGCGGAGACAGGATATGCCCCGATAGATGTGCCTGTTCCCACGGCAAACACACGTGGCCTCATGCGGCCGGAGACGGGCGGACTTCAGATTGACGCCCGCACCTTTCTGGGCCGCTGCAAGACCATTCCCTTCCGTCCCGCACCCGAAGCTCACCTGATTAACCCCGACGAGCCCAACGATGGCGCATCGGAGGAGTTTCGCAGCCTCCGCACCCGTCTCAATCACATGCAGGTCCAGCAGGATCTTAGGGTCATTGTATGCACCAGCGCTTCCCCGGCCGAGGGCAAGACGTTTACGGCGTGCAATCTTGCCTTGGCCCAGGCGCAACTCGAACTCCCCGTTCTTCTGGCAGATCTCGATCTACGTCGGCCCGTTGTGCATCAGCAGTTTCAGTGTGAGCGGACACCCGGCTTCTCCGACTTTCTGTTGGGCGAGAAATCGCTCGAAGAGTGCATCCGCCACGTGGAAGGCACGAACCTGTACATTCTGCCGGCAGGTTCGGCAGTTCGCAATCCTTTGGAACTGCTGAACATGCGCCCGGTACGATACACGCTCGATTCCTTCCGCAAAGTCTTCAATTGGGTCATTCTGGATACGCCCCCGCTCCTGTTCTCCGCCGACGCCAACCTTCTTGCCACGATTACCGACGGCATCATTCTGGTGGTTCGGATCGGCTCCACGACATACGACAGCGTCGTGCGTGCCATTCAGACCCTTTGCGAAAACAACGTATTGGGTATCGTCGCCAACGGTGCGCGTGCCGGGGAACTCTACAGCAAGTACACGTATTACTACACGAAGGCCGAGGGCGATGCCGAAACCGCTCCGCAGGAAGACGCCGCCGCCCAGGGTGACGGTCAGTGGCCAGGAGAAGAGTCGTCCGGTGGAACCGCGCGCATAACTTCGGCACTGCCGGCCGCCAATGCCGATGGACGTTTCGGGCCGGGCGAAAGTGAAGCCGGCGATTCTCAGGCAGTTCCCGGAAATGGCCACTATGCCGATTCCGAATCCAATGACACGGTCGGGACTGAAGTAGCCGCGCCCAGCTTCGGCGCAAAACCCTCCGCCAAGGGCGGGTTCTTCTCACGCTTCCGGTCGAAGGATAAGCCGCCGAAGGCTAAGCCCTCGTTTACCGAAGATGAAGACGACGAGGACGACGACTAAGCGATTGTCTCTTTTCCCCGCACAGCGCCGTTGATGTGCGCGATATGGTGATCTCCATGCCAGGCGTACAGCGCCAGGACCTGATCGAGCCGCAGCAGACCGTTTTCGGGGTGACGCATCGTTCGCCCCCACTGCCGGTCCGTCATGGCCCGCATCAGGGTTACCCAACGAGAGTGCAGCGCCTCCAGGAGGGTCAGAGACGTATCCACGGGTGTCAGCACGGTATCCGGCAGCAAGGCCCATGCGGCCTCGTCATAAGGCTTGATTGTCGGTTCCGTCTCGGTCAGCGCGAGCTTGAAGCGGATATAGCTGTTCATGTGACTATCGGGCAAGTGATGAATCACCTGGCGCACGCTCCAGCCGCCTTCGCGATAGGGCGTGTCCAGTTGCGTCCCGGTCAGCCCCTGAACTACCGCCCGCAGATGGGCCGGCGCGGCCACCAAACGGTCGAGGAACGCTTCCCGCTCCTGTGCTGTCACCGACTGCGGGAATTCAAAACGGCCAATTGGAAAGCGCGGATCGGGTAGCGTATCGGGCATTCGGTAGATTTCTCCTCTTTACAGATTCTCACCATGCACAAGGTCTTCGTAAGTCTCCCGCGACCGTATTACCCGCCACTCGTGCCCTTCCACGAGAACTTCCGCTCCACGAGGACGTGAATTGTAATTCGACGCCTGCACAAAACCATAGGCGCCAGCAGAGGAAACTGCCAGGTACTCGCCGGGTTGCACGTCGGCCATTTCCCGGTCGCGCGCCAGGAAATCGCCGGTCTCGCACACCGGACCCACCACGTCGGCAACCACTGTTCCGCCGACGTCCTGCCGCAGGGGTCTGATCTCGTGATGTGCTTTGTAGAGCGCCGGCCGAATCAGGTCGTTCATAGCGGCATCCACCACAATGAACTCCTTGGCCGGCGTCTTCTTGCGATTCAGTACGCGAGTCAGTAGAACCCCGGCGGGGCCTGCGATGGAGCGGCCCGGCTCAATCATAACCGTGAGTCCGGCGCGTCCGATGCGATCCCGCAGATCCGTAATAAAGTCGCGAATTCCGGGAGCTTGCTCCGTCGCCTGATACGAGATTCCCAGCCCACCGCCCAGATCCACGTGATCGATCGCGATGCCATCCGCCTGTAACTCCTCAATAAGAGTGAGCACCTTGCCCGCAGCTTCCAGAATCGGGGAATAGTCCAGAATCTGAGAACCGATGTGGCAACTCACTCCGGACGCCCGGATATGACTCAGCGCCCGGGTGCTCCGATAGATGGCGGCAGCCGCACCGATATCGACACCGAACTTATGATCCCGCAATCCCGTGCTGATGTAAGGGTGAGTGACAGCATCCACGTCCGGATTGACACGCAGAGAAAAACGCGCAACCACTCCCAGACGGCCGGCGATGGAATCGATCTCTTTCAACTCCGCTTCCGACTCGCAGTTAAAATTCCGAATGCCCGACTGAAGCGCCAGTTCTATTTCGGCCGCCGTTTTGCCTACACCGGAAAACACGATTCGGCCAGGATTGCCGCCCGCTTTGAGAACGCGGAACAACTCGCCGCCCGAGACGATATCGAAGCCCGAACCCTCGCGCGCCAGCAACGCCAGAACCGCCAGCGACGAATTCGCTTTTACCGCGTAACAAACCAGATGAGGCAGGTCGCCAAACGCCTCGTCGTAGGCCCGCCAGGCGTCCAGGATCGACTGCGCCGAGTAGACATACGCGGGCGTGCCGATGCTGCGCGCAATCTCTTCCAGATCCACCTGCTCACAGTGCAGTTTGCCTTCTTTGTAATCGAACATGACTAAATCCTCGCCGCCGGGCTGCAGCGGAGCGCAAGCTATCGTTTCACCCGCATCACGATCAGGGTCTGATCGTCGAAGCGCACGGTATTGAACGCGTCCAGATCGGCAAATATCTTCTTCACCAGTTCCGGGGGGCTGAGTTTGTTGAGCTTCTGCAGGATACGGCTCAACCGCCCGGACCCGTAATCCTCACCCGCCTCCGACATATGATCCGACACGCCGTCTGAGAACAGAACGATCAGATCGCCGGGCTGCGTTTGAAATGAAATCTCGTCGTAGTCGCGATCCGGCAACAGGCCGAGCGGCACACCTTCAATCTTCAGGTTGATAATTTGCCCGTCCCGGCAAATCATCGGAGGCGAGCCGCCCGCGTTAGCCATGGTGAAAGACATGGTTCGCGGGTCCCAGAGCATCATCAGAAGCGTCAGATAGCGCCCCTCGACCTTGCGATTCACCAGCGCGTCGTTCAAGGCCTTCATGAGTTCGGCGGGCTTCCGGCGACGTGGTGCCAGAGTACGCATCAGCCCGTTCACCATAGCCCCAAACAGTGCAGCAGCCGCGCCTTTGCCGCTGGAATCTCCGAACGCGATCTGCATCTGAGAATCGCTGTGACCGAAAAAGTCGTAGAGATCGCCGCTGATTTCGCGTGCGGGTCTCAAGCCGATTGCGATTTCGAGGCCCGTCACCTCGGGCGCTTCCTGCGGCAGGAGCACGGTCTGCAGATCGAAGGCGGCGCGCAGATCCTCCTGCATCAGTCGCTCGCGCTCGCCAATCTCCTGGTAGAGGCGGGCATTTTCAATGGCAATTGCCACCGACGGCGCCAGCAGGCTCATGGTGCGAGCGTGATCTTCCGTGAAGAATCCGATACGCTCGCTCTCAAGGTTCATGACGCCAATCACGACATCGTGCACCATCAGGGGTACCGCCAGTTCGCTGTGAATGCCGGACTCGGTGGCAATGTAGCGTGGATCGATCGCCGTGTCGTGAACCCGGACAATCTCGCGCCCGACGGCCGCGGCGCCCGTGATCCCTTTCCCCATCGGAATGTTGTCTATGCTGACTCGTTCGTCGTAGCGAAGACTGAAGCGGTGGCGCAGGAACTTCCGGTCCGCGTCCACCAGCAGAATGCTGAAGGCGTTGTAATCGATCAGATTGCGCACGCTGGAGGCGATCTTGCCGAGCAGTTCATCCAGGTCCAGAATCGAAGAGAACTCATGCGAGATCCGCGAAAGGGCCCTGATGGTCCGATACTGGCGCTCAGCCCGGCGATAGAGTTGCGCGTTGTCGATGGCCGCGCCCACCCGGCTGCCGATCAGGCGCAGAAGAGCCCGGTCGTAATCCGAATAGGCGCCGGTGCGCGCGGACTGCACGTCAATCACACCCACCAGCCGCTTGCGCACAACCATCGGAACGCTGAGTTCGCATCGCACGGCATCGGAGGTGGGCAAATAGCGGGCATCCGCGGTCGTGTCCGGAACCAGAATCGGTTCCCGAGTCTGCGCGGCAGTGCCCACCAGCCCTTCGCCCAGGCTGATCGCCAGATTTCTCACCACGTCCTCACGATGGCCAACGGCGTAGCGAATCCGCAGATCCTGCCGTTTCTCGTTGAAAAGGAGGATCGCCAGCAGATCGTAAGGAATAACGCGTTGTACGATTCCCGCCACGCTCGCCAGCAGTGCATCGAGGTCGAGAGTTTCGGCCATGACGGTCGAAACTTCCAGCAGGAAATCGAGAAGGTCTGTGCGTTCCCGGAACTGCACCGGTGTTTTGATGCGCGGCGGGGGCATGGTCAGACCGGCGGAACTCCGGCAGTCGCCTCCATGATCCGCACGCTCGCACTGGCCCCTACCCGGGAAGCTCCCGCTGCCACCATGGCCCGCAGGTCTTCGAGAGTCCGGATGCCTCCAGACGCTTTGACGCCCATCGAAGGCCCCACAGTGCGACGCATCAGCGCGATGTCTTCCACGGTCGCGCCGGACTTACTGAAGCCGGTCGAAGTCTTGACGAAATCGGCCCCGGCAGCCTGCGCCAGCCGGCAGGCCAATACTTTCTGTTCATCGGTGAGCAACGCGGTTTCGATGATGACTTTCACAATCGCGCCCTGAGCGTGGCTGATTGCGACAACCGCGCGGATGTCGCCTTCGACAACACCGTTTTCGCCACCGCGCAAAGCACCGATATTGATCACCATGTCAATCTCTTCGGCGCCATCCCGGAGCGCTGCCGAAGTCTCGGCAACCTTCGACGCCGTGCTGGTGGCGCCGAGGGGAAAGCCCGCCACGGTGCAGACCTTCACGGGAGAACCGCGGAGTTCCCCGGCCAGGAGCGGCACCCAGAATGCATTCGCGCACACGCTCGCAAACTCGAAACGAAGAGCCTCCGCGCACACGGCCTTTACTTCTTCGCGGATTGCTTCCGGCTTGAGAATGGTGTGGTCGATCAGACGGGCAATGGTGCGGTCAAAGTTCATGCGAAAGGGGGGAAATCACTACCGTAACACACAGCGAAGGCAGGGGTGTCGGCAGCGGGACCCGATCGCACGGAGATTGCGAACCAAACGAGTGTGGGCGGGAGCGGGCCGGCGTGACACCGGGTTCCGCTCCCATGAAACGAGGGGCCTATACCTGCGAAGTGCAGAAAGCGCAGCGTTTTGCGGCAATCGGGATTTCGCTCAGGCATTCCGGGCACTTCTTCGTGGTCGGATCGGGCGGTGGCGGCTCCTTCTTGACCTTGGCCATCAGCGCATTCACCGGCACCACTACAAAGTAGTAAACCGCGGCGGCTACCAGCACAAATGCCACAATTGCGTTTACAAAATTGCCAATCAGAAACTTACTGCCGTTTACCTCGAACTGAATCGCCGAAAAATCGGGCTTCCCGACAACCGCCGCGATCAGCGGTGTCAGCAGATCTTTCGTAAACTCCGAGACGACCGCGCCAAATGCAGCGCCCACGGTGACGCCAACGGCCAGGTCCACTACGTTGCCGCGCAATACAAAGTCTTTGAAACCACCCAAGTGTGTTTCCTCCCTGGACTACTATACACGGTGATATAACGACCGCCAGGCAAATTGGGCCATCGGAGTGCCAGCCCTGTCCGATGGCCCGCGCCGGGACGTCCTT